>Ga0306868_1000818_pt1 | contig 18095 bp, 41 predicted proteins | sample AntRauTorckE6832_FD_190411 | JGI IMG/M metagenome (GOLD analysis project Ga0306868, IMG submission 190411) | Saline lake microbial communities from Rauer Islands, Antarctica - Metagenome Torckler E6 #832 (v2) (version 2) | ecosystem: Environmental > Aquatic > Non-marine Saline and Alkaline >... | reverse complement strand
TGAAATACATAAATATGCATTTGAAAACGAAATAAAAACTCTTTACTATGCATATCCATCTGCACATGCTGCTTTAGAAAAAGATGGTGAGGCTTGGGATACATGTGTGAGTTGTGCTGATTAAAATTAAATGAATGAATAAGATAGATTACATATTAGAAAATTATTCTGATGAGAATATTCTAAGTGCTGATGGCTTTGATGATGCAATTCTCGGTATCGATGATAAAAACATGAGATTAATTAATATATATTCTATTAAGAAATGTATTGAAATTCTTGTGTCTAAAGGGAAGAGTGAAGATGAGGTATCAGAATATTTTTATTTTAATGTTGAGGGTGCATATGTAGGAGATAAAACACCAATTTGGTGTAACAATCTGTTTAATGAAAATGAGTAAGAATAAAATTAAAATGCCACCTTCTACCTTTTTTAAAGAAGATTATTACCTCGATGATAAAGGTAGAAGGATTTTTACTGAACAATATCACATTAAAAGAGGATATTGCTGTAAATCTATTGGTGGATGTAAACATTGTCCTTATGATAATAAATAAATTTAATGAAACGTAATCTCGAAAAAGTTAAATTTTTTACTGAAAGTGACAAAAAAGAATTTGATGATTTTTTAATCTCTATTGGTTCTCAAGATGGTTACATGGATGAAGGTACAATTAAAATTGTCACTAATGAGGAAATATATTGTATTGATAGTAGAATTGGTACAACTACAAAAGGTAGTATATTTTTCAATTACCCAAAAGATGATAATAGTAATATTGTAAGTGACCAAGATGGACTTAGTATTAATGCTAACGGCTGCGTGTATGAAACGTTGCAACACCGAAGTAAATAAATGTAACAAAACTTAAAATTAAACGTATAAAGTAAATAGAAACCACGACAGCAATGTTTTATATTTGTTGTTATAAAATCGTAAAATTATGGACTTAGAAACTTGGATTATTGTTGAAAATGGTGATATGTTCGAAGGAACAAGAGAACAGTTTATGGATTGTTTCTTTTCAAACGCAGATGATGAACAAATTAAAGATTGGTGTTTTGATAATGGTTGGAAACTTAAAATTGGTGAAGAAACAATCTTTGCTTAATAATTTTATGTTTCATACACGTTGTTATGTGGCGTTATTATTATGAATATAAAATACTGGCATAGTTGTGGGTTCGTAGGTTCATCATATTCGATGGATGTTGATAATAAACACTATTCGTTTGGATTTGACAATGAAGATGAATGTAAAATAAAAGCATCTAAAATATTAAAAGATCAATATGATGTAGATATCGAACCAAATGAAATTGAGTTTAAATGGGATGGGACACTTTAATGCAACATAACGGTGAATGTATGAAATGTAGGCGAATAGGAACTACTGCTTTATCCGTCTACACAAAACAAAATAGAAAGTAGAAATATTAATAACCGCACTAAATCGCCTATATTTTATACATATTGTTAGGCGTATGTGCTTCTAAATCTTAAAATTATGAATATAGTAATTTGGGTAAGTAAATCTCTTTATAAAATGTTGATAGCTTTAATGTTAATTGATTTAATGAAAATTGACCCAATGACAACATGGTATGAAATATTAATAATTATGTGTTTTGCAACATCAGTATTTTCTAGCATACCGTTTTCTGATAAAAAATAATGATGATGTATTTTTGCATTACGCCTAACGGTTTGTATAAGGTTTCGGCTGACGTAGGAAGCTGAAGTTTATACTTTGTTATATGGCGAAGCGAACTGTTTTTATTTTAAATTTTTAGCGTGGGCTTTTATTTATTTTATCCACAAATTAGGAATAATATGGTTTTAAATAAGTATATTTGTATTAAATATATAAAATATGAATATATACATTATTAAAACAGAAGGTCAAGAGCTATTTAAGGTTGGAATAGCAGAAAATGTACAAAAAAGACTTATTCAAATAAGTACGAATAGTCCTTTTAAACTTGAAGTAATTTTTGAAATGAATATCGAAAACTCACATTATATAGAGCAATTATTACATCAAAAATATAAAGAGTATAACACTAACAATGAGTGGTTTAAATTAGATGTAACTTTATTATCAGAACTAAAAAAAGACATAATTAGAATGTCAACAGAAGTTACTCCAAAAGAATCGCTAATTAATTGGTTAAATGAGTATAAATCATTTTTCTCATTAAGAGCAATTGAAAAGGAATTAAATATACCTACAGATACTTTACAGAAGTTTTCACAAGGAAAACAAGGTATTCCAAACAAGTGGATTCCAACACTTTACGACTTTTTTAAAGAAATGTTTGGTAAATTGTAATATTATCCGTATCTTTGGATAAATATTAAAACATAGAATTATGGAAACAACAGAATTAAAAATGGTAATTGATGCTGATAACAACAAGTGTCTTGAAAGATTTGAAGAATCTAAAGCAGAAGAAATGAAAGCCAAATACGAGGCTATGGGTAAATGGGCTGATGTTGGATTAGACTTTAATAACGACTTAATACTTTGGGAAGATGAATAAAGGAGATAAAGTGCAACATACAACTACTAAAGAAATTGGAGTAATTTCAAGGCTTTCACAACTAAACGATAAAAATGTTTGGGTAATTTATGAGGGTTGTAATTATGAATACCCTCAACCAATTAGAAATATTGTAAAGTTATGATTGATTGGCTACAAAAAAATAAACAGTTTTTAAGTATTAGAGCGATTGAGCAACATTTAGAAATGCCTGACAGCACTTTAATAAAAGCTGTTAATGGTTCGCAGAATTTACCAAAGAAATACGACGAACGTTTGAGTGAGTTCCTTATGGTTTTGCAAAAACCATAGAGCGTTGACAAAAATTTAAAATAAAAATTGCATATAACGTTTTGGCTATGTGTAGTGCCGACATTGATAAATTACTACACTAACAGATAAAGATAAAATTATGAGTAAAGAACAGAACTTAGAAGATAAAGACAAGGCATTACATATAGGCGGTGTTATACACCGTTTTAATCCTGAATATACATGGGAATACAATTTATTACAACAAGTTAGATGGGAAACAGAAGATACAAAAGATGATGTTTGTTTCTATGTAAAAAATTGGTTGAAGGAAATTGCAGAAGAAGAAGGCTATACACTAACGAAAAATGGTGTATAACGTTTAGTATATGGCAAGTGCCTCACTAAATTAATTAACAAATATAAACTTTGAATTATGATTAAATATATTAGAAATAAAATAAAAGCATTTGCTATATACATTGTTAACAAACGTTTAAAGAAGTGCAATCACGGATTTGAGATTAAAGACGTATGCAATACAAAAATAGACCCTATGTGTAAGAATGGATGTGGCAAAAGATTAAGCGAGTTGGCTAATGTTTGCTAACGACTGGGTGTATGAGAAGGTTTGCTTAGATGAACTTTCAAATTACCACAACTGCTGATAGCAAACTTTCTTATACACCTTGTTATGCTCTCGTGCCGACTTATTAAGCAGAAATGTTTATTTGAAACACGAAAGAAAAATAAAAAGAATTTTAGGGTGGATTTTTAATTCTGCGATATTTATATATAAAGACAAAACTATGAGTGAAGAAATACGAAAAATGATTGATAAAATTAAGAACTTTAAGCAATTCGTAAATGAAAATAATAATCTAAATAAAAAAATCGTTTATCATGGTGGAAATTTAAATAATGGTGAGATTGATAATTTTTTATATGTTTCATTTGATAAAGAACAAGCAATAGAATATACAAAAGGTAATGAAGGAAATGTTCATATGTTTGAAATTGATATGGATAATATTATATTCGAAGATGTTGCGAGAGACTTTTTGATTAAAAATAATTTTCAATCAAAAGAAAATGGATGGGATTTAGAAAATGAATTAAATTTATATGAAATACTTGACTCGGATTTTTCTACAAGTTTATCTGATGATGACTTAGATAAATATTTTAATATTTTAAAATCTAATTCGGTTACTGGTATTCAATTTACGGACATGAACATAAAAACCCTTAAAAACACAATTGAAAACATATTGGTTATTAATAAATCAATATTAAAAACATTAAAGTAATTTAGGTAAATTCTTTTTCATCACGAAACTCAAATTGAAACACAGAACTAAGGCATGGAGCATAACGTTAAGTGTATGGCAAGTAGCCAAGCACAAACGATGAAATTTAGCACAAACCTTAATCGGCTATTTGCTATACATGGTGTTACCTACTGGTGCGACTTAATAATAAATAAATATAATAATATGAAAGAAAGTAGTTTTAATAATTTTTTGAGCGATGGCAATTTGCTGACAACGGAAGCAATAAATGTACTATCCTTATTTGATGGGTTAAGTGCTGGACAAATTGCACTAAACCAATGTGGAATAAAGTATGATAATTATTTCGCAAGTGAAATTGATAAATACGCAATAAGTGTAACACAAGACAACTATCCAGACACAATACAATTAGGTAATGTATTAGATATAAATTATGATGATTTGCCTTGCATAGATTTATTGATAGGTGGTTCTCCTTGCCAAGGGTTTTCTTTAGCAGGTAAACAACTAAACTTTGATGATGATAGGAGTAAATTGTTTTTTGAATTTGTAAAAGCTAAAAACAAACTAAACCCTAAATTCTTTTTACTTGAAAATGTAAATATGCGACAAGAATGGCAAGATATAATTAGTGAGTATTTGGGTGTAAAACCCATAAAACTAAATAGTGGAGAAACAACAGCGCAAAATAGAATAAGGCTTTATTGGACTAACATACCATTAACTGAAATTGAAGGGTTCAATTTAATTTTAGAAGATATATTAGAAGATGAAGTTGATGATAAGTATGTTATTAAAGGAGATGTTATTTACTCTGAATTAGACTGGAAACTAAACAAGAATGGTATATGTAACCCATTAAAAAACGCAAGTAATAAAGGTTGGCACTTTGAACAAAATGTTTACACTATTGAAAGTAAAACGAGAAGTTTAAAAGCAGGAGGTGGAAGTGGCAATATACCTAAAGTGTTTTTAGGAGATGGATATGGATTTAACGACATTATCAGAAAATTAACACCTTTAGAATGTGAAAGATTACAAACAATACCTGATAACTACACTAAATGTGTAAGCAATTCACAGAGATATAAAATGCTTGGAAATAGTTGGTGTATAGATACTATTTGCGAAATATTTAAAGGTATGAGTGAGAGGTGGAAAGAAAAAATTATTAAAACGGAATTAGAAGCACCAACTTTGTTTAATAAAATAAATTAAGCACTTGTTGGTAACGGTTGGTGTATATGTAGTGTGAGATTTGAAACTCTAAATTACATTTAACTGATGAAGTTGATTAGAGATAGAAATGTTGAATATACCACTGAACCTCACATTACATATACACCTTGTTATGTGTAGTAATTTTGTGGGTGGGTGTTGGGACTAAAAACTAATTTCTGAATATTTATATATAAAAGTAAAACTATGAGAAGATATATAGACACATTTAAACAGAGAATATTAAATGAAAGTTTTCAAGATAAATGGTACTTGGTGAAAATAGAGGATGAATATTATGCTGAAAAAGAAGTAACATTACCACTTTCTGATATTAAACGAAAAATATTATTTCGTGATATTAATAGAGATATTATGTCTTTAGGTAAAGATGAAAAATGGGCTAAAGAATGGATAGATGATAAAAACGAAATAGATGGTTATTTGTAGAATGATGGGTAAAAATTATTACACATAACGGAAAATAATAAATACAACAACGGATATGGAAGAAGAAATTGATAAAATACTATTAGCAAACTTTACAGAAGGAGATTGGCAAACTGCACGAAAGCAGTTATTGAATTTATTTATTGTTAGCAACTGTAAGCATGAGAACGAAATTATGAGGCAAGGCGATGGTTTTGTTTATGGTGTGTGCGGTGATTGTGGCAAAGACCTTTATTAGTGCTTATTGTTGCTAACGTTTAGTATATGCGTTCGGTTGCATTAAAAATACCGAAACTTTAATTTAAACTAAAAATTTTATAAGATGAACAGAACTTTAAATAATCACGAAACTGCAACTGACGTATATACAGTGTTACCCACCGTTTTTGATAACGTGGATGATGCTGTTAAACAACTAAAACTTGACAGAAGGCATAAATGGTTTGAATTTATGGGAGAAGTTGTATATCACTACTCCTATTTACAGACTTGCAGTGGTTGTGATGGTGGTGGTTGCCAAGAATGCGGATATCACGGTAAAGCAAGAACAGGATGCCCCGTGCCTGCTATACATCCGAAAACTGGAAACCCTGTAAAAGTTCGTGTTTCAAATGGTGGGTAACGGTTAGTATAAGGCAAGTAGCCCAACCAGCCAAAACGAATGATTGAATTATTAACATACCTTATAAATAGCTTAAAACTAAGCATCTTAACGGCTATTTGCTTTATATTTTGTTAGCATTAGTACGGAATTAGAAATACAAACTTAAAAATAAAATTATGAGAATATTAGTAGCCTGTGAAGAAAGCCAAACGGTAACGAAAGCATTTAGAGAATTAGGACACGAAGCGTATAGTTGTGACATACAAGAATGTAGTGGTGGTAAGCCCGAATGGCATATTGTAGGTGATGCAGTTAAAGAGGCGTATAGTGGTAAGTATGATATGATGATAGCACACCCACCTTGTACTTATATGAGTAAAGCAGGTGCGAGATGGATGTACCCGACAGCAGGTAATTTATGCGAAAATAGATTAGCCAAAGCTATGGATGCTAAAGTTTTTTTTATGAAAATGATTAATGCTCCTATAAAATATATTGCAGTTGAAAACCCTACACCTTTAAAAGTTGTAGGATTACCAATACACACGCAAGCTATACAGCCTTATGAATACGGACACCCTTATAGTAAAAAAACCTTGTTATGGTTAAAGAATTTAGAGCCATTAAAACCTACTGAAATAGTACAATACTATAAGCCGTACTTACCAAGTAATACAGGTGGTAAAAAAAGAGGACAAAGTTATAGTAGAGGTATTAGTAAAAACGCTAAAGAAAGTAGTAAGACTTTTGATGGGATTGCAAAAGCTATGGCTGAACAATGGACGTAGTATTAATGCTAATGACAAGGCTATGAAGCGTTGCTTTAAATACGCTAAAACTTCTAAATAAATACTAAAATGGAAAACACAAAACAAACTGAATACCAACCACACGCAAGCAATGCTTTTATAGCTGATGTTATGCTTTCGTGCCCTTGTTGTGGAGGTGAGCCTGAACTAAATTTTATAGGCAACACACACACTAAGAGTAGAAAGGTAACTATCAAATGTAAGAAATGTAGATTGCAGCGAACCGATGGTGCAATAAGAAACGATGCTGAATGGTGCGCTAAAGTTGCAATTAAGCACTGGAATGAAAGGCATGAAGCATAACGTTTTGCAGCTAAACGAGGTGGCGGATTGTACCTCGAATTTTAATACGAAGAACAATGGATAATTTAATCAATAAAGATTTCAACGAAGCACAAGACCAGCCATCTCTTTTAGGTGCTGTTAGGTGTAGTGCTTTAGTTACACCTGATAATTATTTTGGTGTGGAAGAGTGGTATATACCAGTTATTGAATGTCCGAAGTGTAAACATAAAATGCCAGCCAAGCATACCAATTATTGTAGTGGATGTGGTGTTAAACTAAAACTTTCAATAACTGTACAAAATTGGGCTGATAAGGCTTAATAGTATTACACCTAACGGTAAGTATATGATACGGTTTTATTTTTCTTAAAACTGGATTATATACATTGTTATGCTCCGTGTTGATTTATTGAACGATATTGTTGATTTGAAACATTTTTATAAAACTGTATATTTATATATAAACTATTATGAGTGAAGATATGAGAAAAATGATTGATAAAGTTAAGAATTTTAAGCAATTTGTTAATGAAAGTTTGGATAACACAATTACTTTATATCACGGTACTTGTTTAACTAATGGAGAAAATTTAACTGAAAATGGTTGGAAACCAATAAATAAATCTTATGGTGGTAATATGGGGAATCCTAATTATCTATACTTAACATCTGAATCAGAAGATGCGTTATGGTTTGCGGAAGAAAATGGATGTAATACCATAATTGTCGTAAAAAACATACCAATATCATTTTTAAGACCTGACCCAGAAGATGAAGCAGGTTTTACTATGAATGATTTATTAGGTAGGATGAATGGCGATGGATTACCAAGTAAATTTATCTTAACCAAAGAATTAGATTCGATACATTTTGAAATATTGAAATAAATTTCGTATATTTGAGAAGTTCCTTTTGTTTTAAATTCAACACAAATATTAAATCGAAGAACTAAACTAAGACATGGTGCATAACGTTGAGTATATGGTTAGTGGCGTGAATTAAGCAATAACTTTATAAATAAACACAGAATAACGAGTAAAAACAAATATTAATAAATAAGCAGAAACTAGCCATTAACTATATACATTGTTAGCAACTGCGACTTAAAAAACGAAATTATGGACTTACAAAAATTTGCAGAAACATATTCTAAACTTGAAGATAAAGCCTTAGATATAATGACAATATGGGGAATAGGAAACTATGATTTAGATGGTATTGAAGTTGAAGAACACAATAATAAATTACTATTTAACATTAATACTTCTATTTATTATAGCGGTTGTGGTGCTGAAAGTGAATGGTTAACTTTTGACTTAGAAGAAATGAACAATGATATTGAATATTTTAAAACTAAGCACAAAGAGAAAGTTGAGAAAATAGAACTTGACAAAAAGTTAGCAAAGGAAAAAGAAACTGAAAATAGAAGATTACAAAAAGAAGCAAAGGACAAAGTGGATTATAAAAGACTAAAGTTAAAATTTGAAACTGAATCCTAGTTGTTGCTAACGTAAAAAATAAAAACAGTAACGACATGAAAGATAAATTAACAATTATAAGCGATGATCTTAATCACGACATCATAACTGAATTAGAAGCACGAAAACAGTTATTGATTTTATTGGGTGTTAGCACCTGTACGGATTTAGAATGGTCACTTTACAAACAAGTGGTAAACTTAAAGGAAGAAAAAAAGAAATTAGAATTTATGATAGAAAACGGACTTGGATGGAAGGATATGGAAAACGATATTTCACCGATGCACGAAATTTAGTATTGGTGCTAACGTTTAGTGTATGAATAGTAAAACCCTTTTTGAGCATTGGGGATTAAATGCTCTGAACTAAATAAATAGTACGATGGAAGAAGAAAGTGCATTTGATATGCCAGAAACAACCAAAGAAGAGATAATTGATAAAATTGAGGCTCTTGCTTGGAATATTAGAAACGATTGGAGCGACCCAAGAGGTGAATGCAGAACGATTGTAGAACTATGTAAAAAGCTAAAAGAGATGTAAAGCGGTGGCAGAAAAGGGTTTTATTTTCTATACACATTGTTGTATGGGTGAAGCCCTTGCCGTTTTAATGGCATACAACGTGTTGGGTATGGTTAGTGCCTGATTTAAACATAAAATTTAATAAATAAACAAAAATTATGAGTACAGAAAAAAACTCACAAGAAAGCAAGGAACAGGCATTAACTATACCTGTTGTTAGCAAACGTATAGATTTTAAGGCTGATGAAATAGCATTTATACTAAAGTTAGTGCAATGGAATATAGATTATGCTCCCGAAGAAAATACAGCAAATGAGATTGATTTAACCAATAGAATACAAACAAAATTGATAATGTAATATGTTTGCTAACGGAATAGTATAAAAAACAGTAGCGATATGGAAGATAAAATATTTGATATAGTAACAGACCTAATTAGAGAGGATATAACTAAAGATGAAGCAATAGATAAGCTATTGATTTTATATAGTGTTATAAATTGGGTGGCGTTTGATTGGATGAAAATTGAAACAAGACCCCCTAAATATGGTAAATACTTAATAACACGTAAAGATGGTAAAATACACTGGGAAACTTGGAATGGGAGCGGATGGGCTTATAACCATAACGAAATTAGATTCTGGGCAGAAATTAAGCCACCTTGTTTATAACGGCATCTTGTATGGTGTCGTAGTGAGGCACGAGATAAGTTATTTGTTTTATATAGTGTTGTGAGTAGTTAATTTACAAAAAATAGAATTAAAAATGAATTTTGACAAACAAAAAATACAATTTGGTAAGTACAAAGGAAAACTAGTGTCTTGGGTAGTAAATAATGATTTAAACTATGCTTTATGGTTGGCAAAAGGTTCTAATAGTAAAACACTAACTAAACGAGCAACACAGTCTTTTATAGATAAGCGAAAGTAAATTTATTACTTACAACGGTTTGCATAAGATTAGTACGGGAATAGAAAGCGAAAACCATCCGTACTACTCGAAACTAATTAAAAGGTAATTCGCTCAAATTTGGCACAAAACCCGTATTAATTTTATGCGGTGTTATAGCCAGTTATTTTAAAAATTATGTTTGTAATAAAAAACAAAAGTGGAGCGTTCGTTGAGCAAAATACAATAAACAGTAAAGAATTAAATTATGTGTTTACAACAATTGAACAAACTCAACATTATACCGAAAGCGAAATAAGTATTTTGCGTGAGAGGTTTAAAGGAACTTGGAGAGAGCAAGAATTTAAAGTATTTAAAATTGAATACAGTTTAGTAGCTGTTTAATTGGCTATAACGCCCAATCTATATTTTAGTAGCGATTAAAAAACTTAAAAACAAAATATAATGAATGATTTTCAAATGTTCGAGGAAGGTAGAAAAGAAGCTAAATCTAAGCTATTAAATATAGATAATGTTATTGTGCCGAAGGGTACGTTTTATTGCGATTGTGTGCAACCAAGTATGCAAAAACCGATAAGCGAAACAGAATACGAATGTTTTGATTGTGGGAAAGAAGTAAAGCAATAATATGCACTCTAACGGCTGGGTGTATGAGAAGGTTTGATTAGATGAACTTTCAAATTTACACTGAACTTGATAGCAAACTTTCTTATACACCTTGTTATAACCAGTACGGTAAATTTGTACAAATGTTAATTAGAACTACTGAATAAAAAATTTTTAAAATGTGTGGTGGGATTTTAAAAATCGAATATTTATATATAAAGATAAAACTATGAGTGAAGATATTAGAAAAATGATTGATAAAGTGAAGAATTTTAAACAATTTCTCAATGAGCAACATAACCACGCATTAACATCAGACTATTATATTGATGATTTTTATGCAATGGATGGGATGGATTTTTATAATGAAGAACAAGCATTGGGGAAAATACAAAAAGTGATTGATTATGTGTCAAATATTCAATATCCATTGAAAGTTTATAGAGGACTTGATACGATAAATCCAGACGAAGATTACGCTGGTGCTTCTTGGACAACAGATGTTCGTGTTGCGGAAGGGTTTGGTAATAAAATATATGTTGGATTAATACCAAATCAAAACGCAATTGATGTTGAACAGACAATAAGAACAAGAGTTATGAACCCATTTGAATATGAGATTTATGTACCCAATTTTGATGATGTTAAGATTATTGATACCTACGAAAAGAAGGGTGGGTAAATTTTTAAAAATTTTTGTAACAAAATGCTAATTAGAACGTATAATGTAGTATTGGTTATAACGTATCGGGTATTGTTGTCTGTTGGCGACTTAAACCACAAATATTAAATTGAAAAACAAAATTAGATATGAGTACAAAAGTTAAATTGAAGCACAAAACCGCCAATAGCAACAATACCTTGTTATCGGCTGCCTTTCTTATTAGCAAGGGCTTCAAATTGGTAGAGGAAAATCCGTTTGAAAATTTTAATATGCCTTATTATGTGAAAAAGGGAGTAATACTTTTATTCAACACACCTATAACAGAATGGAACGAAAGTGATTTCCTTGTAGGAAGTGCAGAAATGAGATGCGGAAAGTATTGCGCTGTTGCTTTTCGTTGGATAAAAGAGAAACAAGATATTATTGAAATTTTCAAAGCGGTCAAAGGTAAGGATTTGGATAATGTCGGCTAAGGTTGCCGATAACGGTGGTGCTATGGGCTGGTTTTGTTTTTCACAAAACTTGCTTATAGCACGTGTTACCTGCTGGTGCGGTTAATTAATGATAAACTTAAATTGAAATACAAAACAAAAAATTATTAAAAACTTGCAAGAGTACACGAAAAAGTAACAAATATCAGAAAAGACTATTTGCATAAGGTCAGTACAGAAATCGTCAAAAACCACGATGTAATTTGTATTGAAGATTTGGCTGTGAAAAATATGATGAAAAATCATAAATTAGCACAAGCCTTTTCTGATGTTTCGTTGGGTACTTTTTACACAATGCTTGAATATAAAGCTAATTGGAACGATAAAGTAGTTGTAAAAATTGATAGATTCTTTCCAAGTAGTAAAACTTGTAATGTGTGCAATTACATTAACCAAGACTTAACTCTAAAAGATAGAGAGTGGACTTGTCCGAGTTGTAATACCATACACGATAGAGATTTTAACGCAAGCATTAACATAAAAAAACAAGGTTTAAAAATATTAAGCTGTGGTTCAGGAATTGACTCGCAGGATAAACAAAAACGGAGTAAGGCGTTGCCATTAGGTGAGTTCACGACCTCCGAAGCCCATCCCATCGCCTATGGCGTGGGTGGGTAGTTCACACACATGTCTCAAAAGAATTATTATCTGGTGTTATCACTCCATTGTAACAATTCTAGAATATTTAAGTAAATTATTTTATTTTAAAATTTATTTCATGAAATTAACAGTAGATGCAGTAGTTTTTTCCTATATTGAGAATCAATTAAAAGTTCTTCTCATTAAAAGAGCATTTGATCCATGTAAAGGGCAACTTGCATTAGCAGGTGGTTATGTTCAAGAAGACGAAACTACAGAGCAAGCAGTTCTACGTAAACTTAAAGACGAAACAGGTGTTAATCTAGACTATCTAGAGCAACTATATACATTTTCGGATGTAGAACGTGATCCACGTGGAAGAATCGTTACAGTTGCCTATTATGGGCTTATAGCACCGATCAAAACTGAATTTACTTTGAACAAACATGCAAGTGATATTGGTTGGTATGATGTTAATGATATTTTCTCATATGACTTAGCATTTGATCATATGAAAATAATTAACTATGCATTGGATAGGCTAAGAAATAAAATACAATATGAACCAATAGGTTTTGATTTACTACCACAGTATTTCACAATGACTGAATTATGGATGTTATATTGTGAGATATTAAACAATGAGATCGACAGAAGAAACTTCATTAAGAAGTTTAAGAAGTTTGATTTACTTAAACAAGTACCCTTTAAAAATAGTACTGGTAATAAAGGTCGTAAGGCTCAATTATATGAGTTTGATGAAGAAAAATATTTAGTAGCTAAAAGAGAAGGATTCAATTTTGATATATAATGAATTATAATTATGAAAGCATATTTACAACAAAGTAATGGATTATGGTTTGATGATTTTGTATACATATCAGTAGCTCCCTTAATGAATAGGGGTATTGAAATTATTAAATTTGATGATCTCAATATTGATGAATTCTTTGAGGATAGAGTTTTCAGTAAAGATGATATACTTATTGGTTCTGTTGAATCAACTGAATTCTTCTTCAAAGGAGTTGGGGTTGAAATACCAAAATATATTGGTTATCCTGAAGAATTGAAACCTTGGTATGGTCGTATGATATATAAGACTCTTTATGGTGATAAACCAAAGGAATATCCATATTTTATTAAACCTGCCGAAGGTATTAAATTATTTACTGGATCATTAATTGAAAATGAAAAACAGTTAGAGATACTTGAACATTTCATGGCAACGAGTCCTTTGACTGATGGTACTAAAGTTTACATATCCGATCCAATGGAATTCGTATCAGAATATAGATGTTTTGTACGTGATGGGGAATTTATGGGTATGAAGCATTATGCTGGTGATTTTAAAATCTTTCCAAACGTAATGCATGTAGATAGTATTATTAAGACATATAAAAACCCACCGATAAGTTATACTATAGATATCGGTGTTACAGAAGGAGGTTTCACACAAATAGTTGAGATCAATGATTTCTGGGCTATTGGATCATATGGTCTTGATGGTGATACATATGTTAATATGATAATTAGGCGTTTTAATGAGATAGTAAGAAATAATAATATAGGAAAGTAATGGTAATGGATATTATTAAAATAAAAATAGATGATTGTGATGTTTACCTTGAAGACTTTGAACTAGGTAAGGGTAAAATAATAATCACAACTGGTTATGATACTTATTCATCATATTGGGGTTCTATGGGTTCAAACCTATCTGATTTTCTATGTTCAATTAATGGATATTACTTTGCAGGTAACTTAACTAATAATATGTTTGAATTTTCAGGAAAACAAACACTGAAAAACATTCGCAAACATTTGAGAGAGTCATATGATTTACCTTGGTATGTACATATGGAAGCTCAAAAAGAACTAAGAGAAACCTTGAAGGAAATAGAACATTACGAATCTGCAAATAGTTTTGTGAGTTTCTTTCCAAGTATAATCAATAATTTAATCTGTTCTGATATGGATTATAATGATGAAAAAGAATTTAAATTATTACTTAGTGATATGTTTTGTGAACCTTGGAATTTTATTGGTGAGAAAGAAACAAATGAATATTTGTTTTTAACAAAGTTTCATGGTAAATTGAAGAAAGAACTTTTAAAATAATGGAATTAATATTTAGATTAATTGGGGTAATTATAGTAACACTAGTATTCTATTTGGTTGGTAGTTTTGTAGCATGGGATTCCAATCCATTAAATTGGTGGTTGTTTACAACAATACTAGGTAGATGTTTTGTAGCAGTCTATATAATAGCTGTAGTAGTTAATTTAGTTGATGGTGATGATACATACATTTAAATCAGAAGAACATGGTTGGCTAAGTAATATGGTGTTATGTCAGATACATATGAAAGGTAGATTTTTTAAATCTGTAGAACATGCTTATGTGTCCGAAAAAAGAGGTGATGATGAATGGAGAGACTTCTGTGCTAATAAAGGTTTTTCTCCAAACCAGCTTAGTGCTTATGCAATAAAGAAAAGGGGACAGAATATTCCAATACGTCCAGATTGGGAAGATGTGAAACTATTAGTGATGGAACATTGTCTACGTCAAAAATTTAAACATGAACCATTTAGAAGTAATTTAATTGCCACTGGTGATCAGAATATTCAAGAAGGTAATTATTGGGGTGATGCCTACTGGGGTATTGATCTTAAACAGAACCCGAATGTAGGTGAAAATCATCTTGGAAGATTAATAATGAAAATTAGGAATGAGTTATGAAACATAATAAAATAAAGATATATGTTGATATGGATGGTGTATTATGTGATTTTCATGGTGCATATAAAACTGCATTAATTAATAACCCAGATATTAAATATCCACAATCTCAATATGGATTTTTTAAAAATTTAATGCCAATAGATAATAAATTTGGTTATCTAAGTAAGTTTTTTGATCTTAGAATATTAACATCACCATCTGCCATGAACCCTATGTGTTATACTGAGAAGAGGGTATGGGTTGAAGAACATCTTGGATTGGAAGCTGCATTAAGTATGAATATATGTCCTGATAAAAGTATTGTTGGTTGTCAAAATGATTATCTTATTGATGATCTTAATAGTCATCAGCGTAGTAGACAACAAGATTTTAAGGGAACATTGATACATTATGGTTCAGAGGAATTTCCAGATTGGATCACAGTATCTAAATATTTTATTGATAAATATGATCTAAAAACACATGAAAAAGCTAGTTGAGAAAACATTAAATTATGATGCCAATACAATCGAGGAAGCATTAGAATATATAGATTATAGAAATAAACAGTTATTGAAGTTTGGGTATTCGGTTCAAGTAACTTTAATACGTGAAGATTATGTTGTGATTCATTATAAACATCATAAAGATATTAAAGAGAATTTCGGTGCAATTTACTTGTTGAAAGATTCAAGAGGTAAAGGTAAATATTTAGAACTAATTAAAAAACATAATATACATGTTGTCACATTATCAGAATGTAACATTGGTCAATATCTAAAAAGTAAAGAAATTCCATTTACTGAACATTTTCATAGTAATGCATATTTGTACATTCAGCAATATTACGGAAGTGATGTTGCGGAAAGAAGTCAAGTGCCGTATATATATCATATTGATGAGGGTGGTGCTATTCTGGAAGAGATAGGTGCTAGTGATATTGTTAAAGATGCATATTACATACATCCATTCTATCAGGCAGATGAGGCATTTGAAATGAATGTGACTAATCATGTAACAGCCTCTTCAGGAGCAATTGCATTGGCGATGGAATATAGACACGTTGCCAATTCTTATCTATCTAAAGATAAACCAAGTGACTTCATTGGTTTCTCATGTCCAGAAGTGAGAGAAATGTTAATTGCTGATAAGGTACAGAACTATAAAGATTTTTTACTTTACCATAAGAGTACTCATAAGAGAAGTGATGAATTGGATGAATATTTTAATAATTGGTTTGAATTATTAGAGATTAATTATAAAGATTTCTGCAACATTATTAAGTGATTTTCGTACCTATAATTAAATATTAGAAAAAATGACAGTACAAGAAAAAATTAATGGTGACTTAAGAGTTGCTATGAAAGAAAGTAACAAAGAAGCAAAGGATATTCTTCGTGTTGTTATTGGTGAGTTCAACCGAATAGGTAAAGAAATTTCAGATGCTAATGCAACCTCTATCATTAAGAAAATGGTTGGTAATGCTAATGAAATGAACAATATTTCTGAAGCTAATTTCTTGGGTAAATATCTACCTAAGCAACTTACTGAAGATCAGATTGACATGCTTGTTTCTCAAATTATAGAAGATGAAAGTATTGATTCTATAAAAGGTATGGGTAAAATTATGAATATTCTACAGAAAGAATATGCTGGTCAATACGATGGTAAATTAGCATCAACAATAATTAAAGACAAACTAAAGTAATATGGAAGTAATTATAATTGCTGCAATCGGTAGAAAAAGTGAAATTGGTAAAGGAAATGATTTATTATGGAAATTACCTAATGACATGAAATTCTTTAAAGAGAAAACATTAGGGCATGCAGTGATCATGGGTAGAAAAACCTATGAAAGCATACCTAAAAAATATAGACCTCTAAAAGATAGATTAAACATTGTCATTTCATCTAATAATAAATATGAAGAAGAAGGTGTTGTGATGGCTAAAAGTCCATCTGATGCTCTTAAAATAGCCGAGAATAGCGATTATGACCAAGTATTTGTAATTGGTGGTGCATCTATATATGAAAATTTGATTGATAAAATCAATAAGATGTACATTACGGAAGTAGCTGCTAGTTTTGATGATGCAGATGTCTTCTTTCCTGAAAATTGGTATAAAGATATCGTAGTGAAAAATAAAATATTAAGACAAGAAGTGGATGAAAAACATGAATACGCATTCACTATATTTGAAGTTGAGAAACAATGAAAAAAGTAGAAATTATATTAACAATAGGAGTGCCAGCATCAGGTAAGTCTACTTGGGCTAAAGACTTTGTGAAATATAAGTCTGATAAGCATATACGAGTATGTAGAGATGATATCCGTATGATGGTACAGCAAGCAGCAATGTTGGAGCAGAAGGGTGAGAACTTGGTAACCGAAATAGTGAACAATACCATTGCAGCAGCAGCTAATGCTAGGTACAATGTAATCGTTGATGCAACTAATCTGAACTTGAAGTATCTTCAACCAACTATTGATTTTTGTCAGAAATATGGTGATGTTAAGTTCCGCTTATTTGATATTTCCTTGGAAAAAGCTAAGGAACGTGATAAAGCTAGAGAAGCATCAGTAGGTGATGTTGTAATGGATAAGATGTGGAAGCAGTTCAGAGCAATCATCGATGGTGGATATGATATATATTCTACTCGCCCTAAAAAA
>Ga0306868_1000817_pt1 | contig 18121 bp, 16 predicted proteins | sample AntRauTorckE6832_FD_190411 | JGI IMG/M metagenome (GOLD analysis project Ga0306868, IMG submission 190411) | Saline lake microbial communities from Rauer Islands, Antarctica - Metagenome Torckler E6 #832 (v2) (version 2) | ecosystem: Environmental > Aquatic > Non-marine Saline and Alkaline >... | reverse complement strand
ATAAAAGATAAGTCCTTTTTCTGAGTTACCGGCTTCAGTTTCAAATAATAGCCAGTCTTCTTCTGTTATTTTAATATTCTCCTGTTCTAAGAGAGCGGCTGCCTCTTTTTCTGCTTGATAAGGATTTAAAAGCCAGATCGCAAAAACAGCAGCTATAATCAAAATAAAAGCTATAATTGCTATTAATATTTTATATCTTTTTCTCATTTTCTCACCACCTGTACTTATTATATATCGTGGAAAGTTAGTCTACAAATACTAACATAGAATATTCCAATTGTTTTTGAGCTTGTGGGGACAGAATAGCTGTGTTATGATATTTATAAATTATCTGGTTTTGGAAGCGAAGAGAGAATCACAAGATATTTTGTAATATAAGAAAGCAAAAGCAAACTAGGGAGTGATGTAATGGCAGCTGAAAAAGATATTATCATTAATTTAATATTAGTTTTATTATTTAGTGGTTTAATTGGATTTGAGAGAGAAAGAAATGACAGACCTGCTGGCTTGAGGACGCATATCTTAGTCGGAGTTGGTGCCACTATCATTATGATGATCTCTCTTGGGATGCATGCTATTAATGTCGAAAATGATGCAGGACGAATTGCAGCCCAGATTGTAAGTGGTATTGGTTTTTTAGGTGCCGGAACAATTATCAAAGAAGGCTTTTCGGTTAAAGGTCTTACTACAGCTGCCAGCCTGTGGGCAACAGCAGCGATAGGAATGGCCATTGGAGGCGGATATTATTTTCTAGCTTCACTGACTACAGTGGTTGTTTTAATAACATTATTTATATTGGATAATTTTGATTTCAGTAGTGGCAGCAAAAAATATAGAAATATTAAATGTACAGTTACCAGTAAAAAAGATTTAGTTGCTAAAATGAATAAAGTGATTGCTGAAAATAAAATAAGAATCAAAAAAATAAATGTTGCAAAAGTTGACAGAGAGACTATTAATGTAAGATATACTTTAAGAACTAAAAATGCAGCCCAACTTATTGAGCTGAGTAATGATTTACTGCGGTTAGAAGATGTGCTGGAATTAAATATTCATCCCTGATCTTTGAACTCTAAAAATAAGATAACAAAAGTGAAAATAGCAGAGAAAAATAAAATAATAGCAAAAGAATTTTAAATAATCCTTGACATCACCATATCAGAATGCTATACTACAGGAGATGGAGAAAAAAACAAGCAAGATTTCCATCGTTATTAATTAGGAGGAATTTATTTAATGATTTACACAGGAACAGTTAAGTGGTTTGATGGGAAAAAAGGTTTTGGCTTTATTGAAAGAGAAGACGGAGACGACGTGTTCGCACACTTCTCAGCTATTGAAGAGGAAGGTTTCAAAAACCTAGACGAAGGTCAGGAAGTAGAATTTGAAATCGTAGAAGGCGATCGCGGCCCACAAGCTGCTAATATCGTTAAATTATAAAGCATATATAGTTTTATGAATTTAAGGCTCTGTTCATTTAATTGAACAGAGCTTTTCTAAGCTATTAGCTTTATGATAACCGAATTTAAAAATCGGATTCAAATTGTAATCTGGAATAGTAAAAGTGTTTGAGCGGCTAACTGCCGTTCTATAAAAGAGGAAATTGAAGTAAGAATAAAATAATTTAAGATAATGATTGACAGGAGCATTCTATAATGCTATACTGTAAGAGATGGAAAACAAAAAACAAGTAAGATTTCCATTGTTAAAAAATAGGAGGAATTTATTTAATGATTTACACAGGAACAGTTAAGTGGTTTGATGGGAAAAAAGGTTTTGGCTTTATTGAAAGAGAAGACGGAGACGACGTGTTCGCACACTTCTCAGCTATTGAAGAAGACGGTTTCAAAAACCTTGAAGAAGGTCAAGAAGTAGAATTCGAAATCGTAGAAGGCGATCGCGGCCCACAAGCTGCTAATATCGTTAAATTATAAAGCATAGATAGTTTTATGAATTTAAGGCTCTGTTCATTTAATTGGACAGAGCTTTTCTAAGCTATTAGCTTTATGATAACCGAATTTAAAAATCGGATTCAAATTGTAATCTGGAATAGCAAAAGTGTTTGAGCGGCTAACTGCCGGTCTATAAAAGAGAAAATTAATGTTAGAAAAAAATAGTTTTAAATAATAGTTGACAGGAGCATTTTATAATGCTAAACTGTAAAAGATGGAAAACAAAAAACAGGTAAGACTTCCATCGTTAATAATAGGAGGAATTTATTTAATGATTTACACAGGAACAGTTAAGTGGTTTGATGGGAAAAAAGGTTTTGGCTTTATTGAAAGAGAAGACGGAGACGACGTGTTCGCACACTTCTCAGCTATTGAAGAGGAAGGTTTCAAAAACCTAGACGAAGGTCAGGAAGTAGAATTCGAAATCGTAGAAGGCGATCGCGGCCCACAAGCTGCTAATATCGTTAAGTTATAAAGCAAATAAAAGTTTTATAATAGAATTGAAAGCCCTGATTGCTTTTTTAAGTAGTCAGGGCTTTTCTGATTATTTGCTGTTAAATTGTAATGTTTTTTAAATAAAATTTTTTAATATTTTGGTTGATCTTCTTTTAAATAAATTAAATAGAAAAATAAGGAAGTTAAATATAACTTTATAAGAGAAAGGGTTTTTAGTGTGGATAAAAGAAAAATAATAAATTTAGCGGTTATTGCCCATGTTGATGCTGGTAAATCAACCCTTGTTGATGCTTTTTTAAGTCAAAGTGGAGTTTTCAGAGAAAATGAAGATGTTGTAGAATGTATAATGGACAGTAATGATCTTGAGCGTGAGCGCGGAATTACAATATATTCTAAAAACTGTGCCATTGAACATAATGGAGTTAAAATCAATATTGTTGATACTCCAGGTCATGCTGACTTTTCTTCTGAGGTAGAGCGGGTTATCAAAGCTGTAGATTCTGCAATTTTAATTGTAGATGCAACTGAAGGTCCGATGCCTCAGACCAGATTTGTCTTAAAAAAATCTTTAGAAAAAGGAATTAAGCCAATTGTTTTTATTAATAAAATTGATAAGAATAATCAGCGGGCAGAAGAGGTTCACGATGAGATAATTGATCTTTTCATTGAACTTTCTGCAGATGATGAGCAGTTAGAATTTCCTGTAATCTATGGTATTGCTGTTGAAGGAAAGGCCTTTTTTGAACTTGATCATGAAAGTGAAAATCTTGATCCGCTTTTTGAGACTATTATTAATACAGTTGATAGTTATCCAGATTTAGATGATCAGCCGCTTCAGATGCAGATTTATGATCTTGCTTATGATGATTATCTGGGAAGAATTGGTATTGGTCGTGTTTATAAAGGTACTCTCGAAGATGGCCAGCAGGTAGAAGTTTATAAGCGTGATGGCTCAACTAAAAAAGGTAAGATAACTAAATTATCTGTTTATGAAGGTTTAAAACAGAATGCGGTTGAGGAAAGTCACAGTGGAGAAATTGTATCGATTGCCGGTCTTCCTGATATTTCGATTGGAGAAACAGTCTGTGAGGTTGGAAAAGTTGATCCGCTGCCGATGATAGAAATTGCTGAGCCAACTCTGGCAATGTATTTTCTGGTAAATGATTCTCCTTTCGCCGGTTTAGAAGGTGATTATTTAACTACCCGTCATCTTAAAGCACGTCTGGATAGAGAACTTGAGGTTAATGTAGGTTTAAGAGTAGAAAAAGCAGAAAATGTTGAAGCTTTTAAAGTTTCTGGTCGGGGTGAGCTCCATCTTTCAATTTTATTAGAAAATATGCGTCGTGAGGGTTATGAGGTTTCTGTGTCTAAACCTGAGGTTTTAATGAAAGAAATTGACGGTAAAAAACATGAGCCGATAGAAAAAGTAATGGTCGAGCTGCCGGAGAAATATTCCGGTACGGTAATTGATAAATTAAATCAGCGTAAGGGAATTATGCATTCTATGCTGCCTGAAGGTGATTATGTACATTTAGAATATCTGGTACCTACCAGAGGTTTGATTGGTTTTAGAAGTGAGTTTATCAATGATACCAGTGGTGAGGGAACTCTGATCCGCTCATTTGAAAAATATGAGCCCTTTAAAGGTAAGGTTCCTAAACGCAAAAATGGTGTTTTGATTTCCAATCAGCAGGGAACTGCTATGGGTTATGCTCTTTCTAATCTAGAAGACAGAGGCGAAATGTTCATTGAACCTGGAACAAAAGTTTATGAGGGAATGATCATTGGTTTACACAGCCGTGAAAATGATCTGACAGTAAATGCCTGTAAGAATAAAAAGTTGACTAATGTAAGAGCTTCTGGATCTGATGATTCAATTAATCTGGCTCCAGCTAAGAAATTTACCTTAGAACAGGCCTTAGAATTTATAGAGGATGATGAGCTGGTAGAAATTACACCTGAAGAAATTCGCCTGCGTAAAAAGATTCTGGATGAAAAAACAAGACTGAGAAGCAATAAATAAGTTATATTGAAGTATTAATTAAAAAGATTAAAATTAAAACTTATCCGACTGGAATTAAATCTGGTCGGATTTTTTCTTTTGGCTGGAATCTTTTTTTATTATAATTTTTTTGTCTATTACTGGATCCTACTGCTAGTAAACAACTTAAACAGTAAAAATAATTAATAAAAAATTAAAATAAAGTTAAAATTTAACTATATTTATCTCAAAAGCAGGAAAATTCAGTTTTAAACAGAAATATATAGTAAGAGGAAGTATTCTGGTTTACTGAAATTTATCAGTAATTGTTCTTGACAAAACTTAATTTGGAATGCTATACTATAAATAGTAATGTTTATTAATAATTGGAGGTATATAAAAAATGGTTAAAAATGATCAAACAGCTCAAAATTTACGTTCTGCTTATGCGGGAGAAAGTATGGCTTATCAGCGTTACATAGTCTGGGGAGAAAAAGCTGCAGAAGAAGGTTTCGAAAATGTAGCACTTTTATTTAAAGCTATTGCAAATGCTGAACAGGTTCATGCCGGTAATCATTTTGCAGCTCATGAAAATGAAGATGGTGGATTTTTAGTTGCCGGTGGTGGAGAATTTGGTCTGGGAACAACTTCTGAAAACCTTGTTGGTGCTATTGCAGGTGAAGAAGGAGAAATTGAGCAGATGTATCCTGCTTACAGCCTGGTTGCTAAAGATCAGGGAGAATCTGATGCTGTTCGTTCTTTCCACTATTCTTTAGAAGCTGAGCAGATCCATGCCAAGCTATTTAGAGATGCTAAAGAACATGTTGATAACGGTGAAGATATTGAATTAGAATATGTCAGCATCTGTCAGGTATGTGGTCATACAGTTGTAGATGGTGTGCCAGAGGAATGTCCAGTTTGTGGAGAGCCAAGTTCTGCTTTCCGTAAATTTACCAAGTAAATAATTTTGAGTCAATTAAATTTTGCTAAATCACTTTTATAAAAAGTTGATTTAGACTATTAAATAATTAACAAATTATAAGGAGGAATTTTAATGAGTTATTATGAGCTGAAAAAGTTGGAAAACACAGGTGAAGATAAGACAGCTTTGGAGAAAAAACATGTTCCTTATATTCAATGTCCTGATAAAGTTAAAAAAGGAGAATATTTCGAGGTGAAAGTTACTTTTGGTAAGGAAATAGATCATCCAATGGGTACTGATCACTATATTCAGCATTTTGATCTTGATGCAGAATATACAAATCTTGCTAGAGTAGAATTTACACCTGAAATGAAAGCAGAAGCTACTTTGAATGTTAAATTAGAAGAATCATGTAAATTAAGAGTATATACTTACTGTAATCTTCATGGTCACTGGGAAGGTTACAAAGAAGTTGAAGTTGTAGAGTAAAATTTTTAAATAAAAATCAGCTAATTAATTGCCGCCCCTTAGTGGGCGGCTTTTTAGGTTAAATTTCAAAAAAGTTAAAAAATGTTTTACAAAATAGGCGGGGTCTGTTATACTTAATTTAAACAATAATTTATTAAACTAAATAAATATTTAAAAATGGAGGTGCTGACAATAGAGACATTAACTACAAGAGAAAAAGAAGTTTTAGAACTGATCAAAAAAGATGCTACGATCAGTAGAGAAAAAATAGCAGCAGAGCTTGCTATTTCAGAATCAGCTGTAGGTACTTATATTCATCATTTGAGCAGTAAAGGTTATCTGCTGGGACGAGGATATATTACAGCTCCCGAAAAAAAGGTAGTAGTTGTTGGAGGAGCAAACCTTGATATTAAAGGCTATAGTCCTAATTACATTAAAGGCAGTTCCAGCCCGGGCTGGATAGAAGAGAGTTCAGGTGGTGTGGGACGCAATATTGCGGAGGATATGGCACTTTTAGGGCAGGAAGTAGTACTGCTGACAGCTATTAGTAGTGATCATTTTGGTCAGAAATTAAAAGAAGAGACTAGAGATGCTGGTGTAGATATTTCTCATTTTAAAATTGCTTCAGCTCAGGAACACAAAACTGGGGTTTATCTGGCTCATCTTGATCAAAATGGAGATCTAATTGGAGCAGTAAATGATATGCGGATTTTAAAAGAAATTGACAGCAATTATTTACGAGAAAAAAGAAAAATTATTGAAACCTCAGCTATGATGATTTTTGATACTAATTTAGAAGAAAGCACTATTAATTATTTAATTGAATTAGCCTCGGAAAAGAAAATGATAAAAATTGTCGATGCTGTATCAGTAGAAAAATCTCTTAAACTAAAAGGAAAATTAGAATCACTTGATTATTTAAGAGGCAATCTTGACGAAATTGAGACAGTGCTGGATATTGTCAAAATAAAAGATTCTGAGAAGTCTCAAAAATTAAGCATAAAAAATAGAATTAAAAAGATTAGAGATTATTATCAGCAGAATAAATATCTGCCAGATCTGATTATTAGTACCGGGAAAGATGGTGCCTATTATCTCAGCCATCAGGATGGAAAAGTTAAATTAGAACATTTTAAGGCGGCAGAGATTAACAGTGAAGAGATTGTGGAAACAACTGGAGCTGGAGATGCTCTTACAGCCGGTCTGGCAGCTGGAATCATGGATAAATACTCCATTGCTGAGGCAATAGAGCTTGGAATTAAGGCATCTGCTCTGACTGTGAAATCTGAACTAACATGCAATCCTGATCTGGCAGAGTTAAAATAAATTACAAAGTGGAGGTAAGATAATGAAAAACATAGAAAAATATTTAGAAATAAAAGAAGATGTTAAAGAGGCAATTGCTCTTGGAAAACCTGTAGTAGCATTAGAATCGACAATTATTGCTCACGGAATGCCCTACCCACAGAATATAGAAACTGCTTTAGAAATTGAGGAAATCATTAGAGATAATGGTGCAGTTCCAGCTACCATAGGAATTATTGAGGGCCGAATTAAAGTTGGTTTAACTAAAGAAGAAGTAGAGTTTTTAGGAAAATCAGATAATGTTGTAAAAGTCAGCCGCCGTGACCTGCCGGTTGTTCTGGCAGAAAAAAGACATGGTGCTACCACAGTTGCCGGAACAATGATTGCAGCAGATCTGGCTGGAATCAAAATCTTTGTTACCGGTGGAGTTGGAGGAGCACATCGAGGAGCTGAAACAAGCTTTGATATTTCTGCTGATTTAGAAGAGTTAAAGAAGACTTCGGTAGCTGTAATTGCAGCAGGAGCCAAATCAATTTTAGATCTTGGCTTAACTCTGGAAAAGTTGGAAACTTTTGGAGTGCCGGTGCTTGGTTATCAGACTGAAGAGCTGCCAGCATTTTACAGCCGTCATAGTGGTTTTAATGTCGATTATAAATTGGAAAGCCCGGAACATACGGCTGATATCTTAAAAGCAAAATGGGAACTTGGTTTAGAAGGTGGAGTGCTGATTGCCAATCCGGTTCCAGAAGCTGACGAGATAAAGTATTCTGTGATCAACGAAAAGATTGAGCAGGCTTTAGGGGAAGCAGAAGCAAAAGGAATTAGCGGTAAGGAGTTAACTCCTTTCCTACTTGATAGAATTAAAGAAATTACTGATGGTCAGAGTTTAGAAACTAATATTTCTCTGGTTAGAAATAACGCAGTTGTTGGTGCCAGAATAGCAAAGGCTTTTGCAGCTAAAGCTTAAGCAGTTAAATATTATTTTTAGACAGCGGCTTATAATTTGATAGCAGCTGCAGATTTTTTATTTATTTTTAAAATAGAATAATAAATGTTTAAAACCACTGCTCTGGCGGTGGTTTTTGTCTTAAAGACTGCTTAATTTAAGTAGATAAAGACTGTGATTAGAGCTGGCTAAATTTCTGATCAAACAATTTGTAAAATACTAACTAGAAATAATAATTTTTTTTGTTTATAATAACTCTAATCAGAAATTATTCTTGATTGATAAAAAAAGATTATTGTGATAATATTAATTAAAAGATACAAAGATGTCAGAATCAGGAAGTGAAAAAATGCGAAATTATATAATAAAAAGAATACTGCTTTTGATCCCGATTATTTTTATTGTAGCTGTGATTGCCTTTTTTATTACTAACTTAATGCCTGGAGACCCGGTCAGAGTTATACTCGGTAATATGGCGTCAGAAGCAGAGGTGGCCAGACTGGAAAAAAGTTTGGGATTTGATCAGCCTTTATTTATTAGATTTTTTAGATGGCTGTCTGGTATAATAAAAGGAGATTTTGGAGAATCACTTTACTTAAATGCTCCGGTGTCAGAAGTTTTACTGAAGCGGCTTAGGCCGACTTTTTTAATCGCTCTTTTAGCTGAATTTTTGGGAATTACTGCCGGTCTGCTTTTGGGAATTCTGGCAGCAGTTAAACACAGAAAATTTTTGGATCAATTTTCAATTACAATCTCACTTTTGGGGATTTCTATTCCCAGTTTCTGGCTGGCATTGATGCTGATGTTTGTTTTTTCAGTTAAGCTGGGCTGGTTTCCGGTCAGCGGCTATGAGCCCTTTTCAGAGGCTGGATTTGGGACTCTGCGTTACTTAATTTTGCCGGCTGTAACTTTAGCTTTTATGCAGGCTGGATTGATAGCGAGAATGACCAGAAGTGCAATGCTGGATACTTTGAAGCAGGATTATATCAGAACAGCAAAGAGTAAAGGCCTGGCAGCAAAAACTGTAGTTTTTAAACATGCCCTTAAAAACTCGATGCTGCCGGTGATTACGGTAATTGGTCACAATTTAGCAGTACTGCTGGGGGGTACCTGGATTGTAGAAACAATTTTTGTGATTCCAGGCACCGGCTTTATGGCAATTAATGCAATTATGCGCCGTGATATTCCTGTTATTCAAGCTGCAATTATTTTTGTGGCAGTGATTTATGTAATTTTAAATTTATTTGTTGATTTAAGTTATGCATTTTTAAACCCAAAAATTCGTTATAATTAAGGGGTAATAAATTGTTATTTTTAAAACGATATAAAAAATATAAACATCCTTATATTACAACATCTTTAATAATTTTAATTTTCTTAGTATTCCTGAGCCTTTTTGCACCGGTGCTCACAGATTATAATCCGGTACGTAATAATGCTCGGAACAGGCTGCAGCCCCCATCCAGAGAACATTTGCTCGGCACAGATCAATTTGGTCGCGATATTTTCACTCGTGTTCTCTACGGGGTTCGGACTTCAATGCAGGTCGGTCTGGCAGTTATGTTCTTAACTGTGATTTTTGGAGGCATTATAGGAGTGGCAGCCGGATATTATCCGCAGGTTGATAAAATAGTTATGCGAATTCTGGATGCAATGATGGCTTTTCCCGGAATTATTATTGCAATCTCACTGGCTGCTATCTGGGGAGCTGGAAAATTAAATATAATTTTAGCTTTATCCTTTGCCTATTTCCCTAAAATGGCAAGGATAGTTCGTAGTGCGGTTATTTCGATTAAAGACTTAGATTATGTAGATTCAGCTCGGGCAGTAGGAGCTAATGATTTAAGAATTATTTCTAAATACATTCTCAAAAATTCGGCATCCCCAATTCTGGTTCAGGCGACTTTTAATTTTGCTTTAGCTATCCTGGATGAAGCCGCACTCAGTTTTTTAGGAGTTGGTATTATGCCACCTGCCCCAAGTTTGGGAGCCATGGTTACTGATGCCAGAACATATATGGTAGTTGCACCCTGGATGGTTTTGGCTCCGGGAATTATGATTGTACTGGCAGTTTTATCCTTAAATTTATTGGGAGATGGTCTGCGCGATTTATTAGATCCACATTTAAAAAATACATTTAAGAAATAAAGAGGTGGTAAAATGAGAAAAAAAACAAAGATTACTGCAATTGTTTTGATGGTATTAGTTTTTTCAATGTTATTAAGCGGTAATGTTCTGGCTCAGGAAGAAGAACGTTTTGGAGGTACACTTAATACAGCTTTTCAGATGTCGGTAGCCCATTTAGATAGTGATAATTCAACTGACTCTTTGATTACAGCAATGATGAACCATGTTTATGAAGGACTTTTTGAATTTGATGAAAATCTTAATTTAACTCCGCATCTGGCAGAAAGCTATCAGGTAGGTGAAGATGGTCTTGTTTATGAGGTTAAGTTAAGAGAAAATGTAAAGATGCATAATGGGCAGACCATGGATGCTGATGATGTAGTAGCTTCTTTTAGGCGCTGGCTGGAGCTGAATAATGGCGGCCAGCTGGTTGCTCCCTATTTTGATCAGGTAGAAAAAGTTGATCAGTTTAATATTATTTTTAAATTTAAAGAACCATATGCACCATTTTTAAATATTCTGGCCTCACCGGTTTCCAACCAGAAATTTGTAGTCAGAGCCGAGGAAGTTGTAGAAGAATTTGGGACTGATGTTATTGATCGTCATGTTGGTACAGGACCTTATAAATATGAAGAATGGGTACCGGATCAAAAATTGGTCTTAATTCGTTTTGAAGATTATAGTCCAAGTTCACGGGAAGCTTCATTTTTTGCAGGTGAGCGAATTCCTTATTTAGATGAAATTGTTTTTAACTTTATTCCAGATGCTCAGGTTAGAGTATCTGGAGTTCAGACCGGACAGTTCCACTTTGCAGAAGAGGTGCCGAGAGATCAGTATCAGATTTTTGAAATGGACGAAAATATTGAAAATGTAATTATTTATCCGGATCGGATGTCGATGCTGATTTTTAATAATGCGGAAGCACCTTTTGATAATAAATATGCCCGTCAGGCAATAGTCTATGCTTTAGACTTGGAAGAGCTCGGTTATGCAATGATTGGTGATCCTCAGTTCTGGCGCTTAGAACCTGCTCTGCATGAGGAAGGAAACCCCTGGCATGTACCTGATGCTGGTGAGGGCATCTATGGAGTTTATGATCCAGAAAAGGCAAAAGAACTGCTTGATCGGGCAGGTTATGACGGAGAGCCGCTTGTAATTTTAAGTGGTCAGGATAATCAGATGGAAAGACAGGGGGCAATTGCAATTCAGGATCAGCTAGAAAAAATCGGAATTGAGGTTGAACTGCAGTTATTTGATCGCCCTACAGTAGTAGAAAGAAGAGCCAATAAAGAAGGCTGGCATATGCACCTTTCTCCATTTATCAAGGTAGTTCCAGATCCTCAGATTCACCAGGGCTGGACCGGAACCAATAAATGGATCAGCAACTGGGACAGTGAAGATTCCCAGGAGATGGATCAGATTTTTGCTGAAATGCTGAGAGAAGTTGATCAGGAGAAGAGATATGAGATCATGGAAAGAATGGAAGCTAAGCTCTGGGATTCTGTTCCCTATTTTAATATCTTAGATTACAGCCGCCTGCATATTAGAAGAGAAGAGCTTAAAAACTTCAAATCAGGTTGGCAGCCTTTCTTCTGGAACACTTATCTGGAGTAAAACATTAGTAAAATTTCTATACCGGGCACTTGTAAATTAATGGAAATTATCTAAATGGTAAAATAATAAAAGCAGCAGTTTAAGGGAAGTTTAAAAACCTTAGACTGCTGCTTTTTCTTTATAATTATTTGGTAATAAATGGTTCGGCAAACGGTTGCTTCACTTTATTCTGCTTTAGGAATTTTATAATCAATCCTGGTGAAAAAATTACCCAGCAAAATTGAACTGATAATTACCAGCGGCAGAGAAACACCAATTCTAATCGCAGTAAATTTAACTCCTAAAATTGAAGCTTCCATAATACTCATCGGAATCATCACCAGTGAAGCTGCAGTAACATAGGTAAAGATGGACGAATAGTTTGCTCCCTTATGGTAGAGAGTATTTGCTACAGGAAAGGCGACAAAGGTTCCCCCTACAGTGGTTGCTGCCAGCAAAATCGCATAGATATATTTTTTGAAGCCAGATGTATGACCAAAATTATTTTCAATACTTTCTCTGCTGACCCAGACATCAAATAGACCAATCAGCACAAAGGCTGGTGGTAAAATGGAAACCATATCCCGGGCAAAAATCATAAAGTTGGAGCCGATTCTTTCTCCAAGATCAAAGTTCAAAAAGTAAGAGCCGACAATAAAAGCCACAAAAATTGAAAATATATAATAATTCAACTTATTTGTTTTTTTCTTTTTGGTATTTTCTTTTTTCTTTTTATCAGTCATTAGATTAACACCTCTCCGTATAAGATTCCTGTAGCGACAGCAATTAAAGCTGAGATTATAAAGCCAGCAATATTACGCCAGATAGTTGCTTTAATGCCTAGATATTCTTTTTCTACCGGGTAAGTCGCTACTCCAACCAGCATTAAAGTAGTAATGAAAGCGGCTACAACCATATAATTAACTCCTCTGGAAACTAAAATCCCTGCCAGTGGATAGGCTATAAAACCGGGCATCATAGTGATTGAACCAATGATCAAACCCATAATTAGACCGATAAATGGTGCCTGGCCTCCCAGATAGTTGATTATAAACTGGTCTGAAACCAACAAAATAAATGAAAGAATAATTAAGAGTTTAAGATAGGTACCCAGAATCTTAGAAAATTTCTTCCAGCCAATCTTTAAGCCTTGAATAGTTTTTTTTCGGTCTGCAAAAAATGAAATTAGTACTGCAGCTCCAGCAATATAATAAAGTGTATACATTGATTTCCCTCCTTGATGATACCCTTATGGGGTATCTTTGTATTTATCATATGTTTAAAATTAAATAAATAAAGTTAAGTGCTTTACAAATTTTGATTTTATATTGCAGAAATTAGATATAATGTGGTAAAAGTGTTTCGATTCAAATTTCGACAAAATCCGGGTGGTGCACGGCACCTGTCCATAATAATTCTTGCAAAATAGTGCTAAAAAATATATACTTGTGATAGCATTATTAATCTAAGCAGCAATATAAGAATATAAGGAGGAATTACTATGTCTGCAGAGAAAAAAGTTCAGTCAGAGGATGATTTAAGACTGAAACTGGATATTAACAATGTTTTTACGGAAATGATTGGTCAGGAACATGGAATGACTATTGAAGAATTAGAGGAAGCAAAGGATAAAGCACTAAAAGCACATGATAATATTTTAAAAGAAGAAGCTGAGGGTAAAATGGGTTTTATGGAGCTTCCACATGAGCAGAAGGAAGTAGTAAAAAAACTCAAAGCAACTGCTGAGGAACTTAAAGACAAATTTGATAATTTTGTAGTTTTAGGTATAGGTGGATCAGCGCTCGGTAATATTGCAGTTCAGACTGCAGTTAATGATCCCCACTATAATTTATTTGAAGAAGCGCGTAATGGTTATCCTCGTCTTTTTGTAAGTGATAATGTTGACCCGGAGGGAATTAAAGCTCTGCTGGATAAACTTGATCCCGAAAAGACCCTTTTTAATGTAATTTCTAAATCAGGAAGTACAGCTGAGACAATGAGTCAGTTCTTACTGGCCCGTAAATTTGTAGCAGATGCTGTAGGGGAAGAAAATGTTGGTGAGCATTTTATTGCTACCACCAGTAAAGATTCGGGTTATTTAATAGAAATTGCTGAGCGGGAAGATATGAAAAAATTCTTTATTCCGGATAATGTAGGGGGAAGATTCTCAGTCTTAACACCGGTTGGGCTTCTTTCGGCTGCAATGACCGGAGTCGATATTGAAAAACTGCTTGAGGGTGCAGCTTATATGGACAAGATCTGCCGTAAAGCTGATTTTTGGGAAAACCCTGCTTTAGTCAATGGTTTAATTCAGTATCTGGCTTATAAAAAAGGTAAGGTTATGTCTGTTATGATGCCTTATTCTGACCGCCTGCGTGATGTTGCAGACTGGTACAGACAGTTATGGGCAGAATCTCTGGGTAAAGAGGTTGATCGCCAGGGTAATACGGTAAATGTGGGTCCAACACCGATTAAAGCTTTAGGTGCTACAGATCAGCACTCACAGGCTCAGCTCTACATGGAAGGTCCTTTTGATAAAATCATTACCTTCCTGGAAGTAGAAAACTTTGCTGAAGAACTTGAGATCCCTGGGGCCTATCAAGACTTAGATGGACTTGGTTATTTAGGCGGCCACAGTTTTGCTGAGTTAATTAATACCGAAAAGTGGGCAACAGAGCTTGCTTTAAATAAGAGAGAAAGAATGAACCAGACTCTGAAGGTGCCGGAAGTAAATGAATTCACCTTAGGACAGCTCTTTTATTTCTTTGAATTTCAGACAGCTGTGACAGGAGAATTATTGGATATTAACACCTTTAATCAGCCTGGAGTTGAGCTGGGTAAAAATTATACCTATGGTATTTTTGGCCGTGATGGATATCAGGATAAAAAAGAAGAATATGATCAATCAGCTAAACCTAAAGATGATTTGATTCTTTAATATAAATTTGATTAAGGAAGTTATTTGAAATAGATCTAGCGAGGTTTTTCATCTATTTTTAATAATTATCTTTTATAATTATAATAAGTAGAGAAAGTTATCCACCCGGAATGATTTAGGGTGGATAACTTTGCTTATTCTAATTTAATTAATGCCGGAGGAATTGCTATGAGTAATGGAAGTCAGAAAACTAAAAATCTACACAAAGAAAAATTATTTAAAGATAATGTACCGCGTTCCCGGGTGCAGCTTGATATTGTAAGTAGAGTAAAGACTGCAATAGATGATATGCCTTCAGAACTCCCTGCAAAGATAATTTCTTATCAGGATGTTATTAGAGAAAATGGTGAATATTTTTTGCTTTACCAGGGCAGTGAAAATTTACAGCCGCTGGCAGGATATTTAAATAAGAATGATATTAATTCTCAAAGGCTGATCGAAGAATTTAAGCAGACACTGGAACTTTTAGATGACATCGAACTGGTTAAAGAAGTTTTTCCAGCTGGAATTAATGCCGCTAATTTCTGGATTGACGAAGAGGAAGATATTTATCTGATGCCTGAAGAAATGCTGCGCAGCAAGAGAAATTATAAGGAATTTGAAATCGAACCTCCAGCAGCAGATTATTTTATGCCGCCTGAAGTGATTACAGGTGAAGCATGGCAGCTTGAATCTTATCTCTTTAATCTGGCAGCAGTTTTTTATTATTTTTTAAGTGGAGAAACTATTTTTAGTGACCGGGATAACGCAAAAGTTTTAAATAAGATTCAAAGCGAAAAAATTCTACCTCTAAAAGCTTTAGTTTCAGAGTTGAGTGATGGTTTTAATAGGCTGATTATGGATATGCTGGCTAAGAATAAGTCAGAGCGTCCGCAGATTAGTTATACTGTTGAGGAGCTTAAACGAAAGATAAGAGAAGATAGATTTAAATTGGAATCTTTTTTAGAACGGGAAAGCATAATTGACAGTAAGATAATAAAAAAGAAAAGAAGAAATGAAAATATAAAGCTCTTTTTCCGTCAGAGCTGGAAAGTTATTCTCTTCTTCGCTATTCTTGTTGGTGCTGTTATCTGGGGAATTGGCACAGGACCAGCTGCAACTATTACTGCAGAAAATTCTCCGAATGAGGTTGTTAATTATTTTTATGAAGCTATAGCAACTAAAGATATTAGTCTGGCTAATGAGGCTGCAGACTTTGATCTGGGTGAAATGGAAAGAATGATTTCTGAAACTCATGTTATAGAAAAAATGCGCCAGGCTTATGGTGGTGCTCCTGAAGAGGGAGAAGAAAGCGAATTAGTTTACAGTCTGGAAAGTCTGGAGATTGAAGAACTTTCGGCTGCAGATGATCAATATAGATTTAGAGCCTTCTATGAGTTTAATTTTAGAGATCAGGAAGGCAGATATTCAGAGTCGATTGAAGATGAGCTTCTGGTTGAAAAGGTTGATGGAATCTGGAGAATTACAGCAATCGAAGGTGATTTTAGAGAGATGATTGCAGGAGAATATCCCTGGAGGGAAGAATAATGGATAAAAAAATTATTGCAAAAAATGACTATAGTAAGATTAAGGATAATTTAGTTAGCTGGCTGCAGGCTGAGGTTAAAAATGCCGGTTTAAAAGGTGCAGTAGTTGGTTTGAGTGGGGGAATTGATTCTGCTGTTACTGCCCGTTTATCTCAGCTGGCATTTGGTGAGGATGTGCTGGCAGTGATTATGCCCTGTCATTCCAGCAATCAGGATCGAGAAGATGCACTTAAAGTTGCTAATAAGTTTGGAATAGAAGTAGTGGAAAATGATTTGAGTGAGATTTATGATCATTTTTTATCCAGTTTAAAAGAAACTGCGATTGAAGGTGGAAAGCTGGCTTCAGCAAATATCAAACCACGACTCAGGATGACTGCTCTTTATTATTATGCTCAGGCAAAAAATTATCTGGTTGTCGGTACAGATAACTGGAGTGAATTAAAAATAGGTTATTTTACCAAACATGGTGATGGTGGGATTGACCTTGCTCCACTGGGTTCTCTGGTTAAACATGAGGTTAAAGAACTGGCAAAAGTGCTCGAAATTCCAGCTGAAATCATAGAGAAAAAACCTTCTGCAGGGCTCTGGGATGGTCAGACAGATGAAAATGAGATGGGCTTTAGTTATCAAGAACTGGATCAATATATCTTAACTGGTGATGTAGAACCGGAAGTCAAAGCAAAAATTCAAAAATTGGCGGCTAGAAACAGCCATAAAGTAGCACCGGTTCCAATTCCAAAAAGAGATAAGATAATTTAATGAAAATCAGGGTGGTTATTAATGAAAAATAAAATAGTTATATTTTTACTTTTAACATTATTTATTTTTACAGCTTCTACTTCTTTATTAGCACAGGATTATCCAATTAAATATACTGATGAACTTGGCAGAGAGATTACAATTGAAAAAGAGGTTGAAAGAATTATTACACTGTCTCCAGGAATGACCGAAGTTATTTATGCTCTCGGACTTGAAGATAAACTGGTGGCTGTAAGTTCTGCCTGTGATTATCCCAAAGAAGCTTTAGAAAAAGATGATGTGGGTAGAATTGACGAACCCAATCTAGAAAAAATAGTCGCTTTAGAACCTGATCTGGTTATTGCGGAGTCTGTAACTAAAATTGAAAGTCTAAATAGATTAACAGAGTTAGGAATAAAAAATATTGGTTTTAAACCTGATTCAATTAATGATACAATAAATATGATTGAAGATATTGCTAATTTAACATCTGCAAAAAAGGCAGGAGATAAAATAACTGCCGAGATGAAAAATGAATATCAAAGCTTAAAAACTTTAGTTGGTAAACAGCTTGAGGAAAATGAACGCAGAAGAGTCTTTTATGAGATCTGGTCAGATCCATTGTATACAGCAGGCAAAGGGACTTTTATCGATAGTTTAATCGCTGATGCAGGTGGTTATAATATTGCTCGTGAGGCAGAAGGAAGCTGGCCAACTTATAATCTTGAGAGTTTAATTGCTGCTGATCCGGAAGTTTATATTAGTAGTGCTCACAGCACCCCAAATGGTTTAACTTTAGACGAATTGAGAGAGCGGGATATTTTTAGAGAGATTTCTGCTTTTAAAAATGACAGACTTTATTTAGTTGATCAGGATTTGGTTAATCGTCCTTCACCAAGAATAATTGAGGGTTATCAAGAATTTATTCAAGCTATTTTCCCAGAACTAAAAGAGGAGATCAATTAGTTTTGTTGAATAGCAGGAAGTGGTAGGGAAAATTTAGGCTGAAAAGATTGATTAGAGAATAAAATTTAAGCCTTTTCTAAAAGGTTATAATTAAAAATAAGACTAAGAGGTGATTTGATGAATTTATCAGATTTTTCAATTGATGATTTTACAGAAATCGATGGTGGACAGTCAATAGGAAAGGTAGCTGTACTGCTCTCAAT
>Ga0306868_1000816_pt1 | contig 18129 bp, 15 predicted proteins | sample AntRauTorckE6832_FD_190411 | JGI IMG/M metagenome (GOLD analysis project Ga0306868, IMG submission 190411) | Saline lake microbial communities from Rauer Islands, Antarctica - Metagenome Torckler E6 #832 (v2) (version 2) | ecosystem: Environmental > Aquatic > Non-marine Saline and Alkaline >... | reverse complement strand
ATATGAATTAAATATTTCAAGCGGCTATTTAAATGAAATATCCCTTGATGAATATATTCAAAACATTCAAGAAAACATTCAAAAAAATGACTTAAACCAAATGATTTTTTCTAAGATATCCAATGTAGAATTTAACGATATACTTTTTAAAGTAATGCATGTCAGTACTATTGAAAATGTAAATGATCAGAATAAAAAAATTCTTTATTTCTTTGAATACGATGGAAAAGTTTATCTTTTTAATTTTTCATATAAAGGCGAGATTCAAAATGAAGATGCCGTAAGCTTAACAAATTTAATCATGAATTCGTTAAGAATATCAACCTTAACAATTAATAGAGAAAAAGAACATTATCTTGAGTTTAAAAAATTTTTTGATTTAGGAATAAATTTAGAAACAGAACTATATGCAAATATGGACACTAATAATGAATTCACATTTAAAGGTACACTCACGAAAGATTCTGTTAACGAAATAAATGTCATTGTAGAAAAAAATGGCCAGAGAAAAATCTTTGATGTTTTAGTTACAGATGGTGCTTTTGAAGAGAAAATTTATACACCATTTGGGCTTGGCAAACACAATATTACCATTCTTTATAATGGAAATGTAAATAAAAATTACAACAATCAATCCATCATAACACTTAATAAAGAAGATTCTTCTGTAATTTTGCAATTTAGTGTAGTGAATTTAGCTGATGATAATATTTTATACTTGATCCCAAGTGAACTGGTAATTTCTAAAGATAAAGAATTAATTTCAGCATCAAAAATAATAACGATTAGTCAAAACAACTCTTTTGACGAAGCAAAATCACTTTATAAATGGATTTTTAATAATATTTCTCTAGTACCACCTTCTGATCAAGAGACTGAATCAATTGAACTAAAAAATGCAAAAGAAGTCTTTGATGACTCTGAAGGTACCAGATTAGAACTCAATATACTTTATACTGCTTTATTAAGGAGTATAGAAATACCAGCAAGAATCACTAAGAGAGAGACCATAGATAAAGATATATTCTACCAAACAGAAATTTATCTTAATGGTCGGTGGATTATTACAGATATCGCAACAGAAATGCTTACTCAAAATAATGATAAATACTCTAATACCAATTACTTCAATATATACGACCAAAATTATTTTGAGCAGTTTGAATATGAAAATTCAAGTAAATTAATACTTGATTACTAAAAAAAGCAAAACAATTCGTTAAGAATTGTTTTGCTTTTTTATTTACTAGTCTATATTTTTCTTAAAGACTCTAATTCTTCATTATCTTTATTAACCCGCTTGTATGACTTAATCTTGCCTAATAAAGACAACTCAACAATTAGTAATTCTGAATGCCTTTCTGTTTCGTCTAAGTTCATATACTCAGAAAACATGTAGTAATTAGATTTTTTTCTTTTAGTGTATTGATCAATAAGCTTTTTAAAATTACGTTGTTCATCAACTAATACTTCATTTAATTCATTGAAAACATTTTGATCGATTACATATTCATTTAAATAATTAATATTGTAATCAACTTTAATAAAACTATCATAATTATATAAGCTATCTGTGATTACTTGTAATGTTGTTTGTCTTCTAAAAATAAAATGATCAACAATACGATATAAAATATAAAGGGTAATAACACTTAATATAACCACGATACCAATATCTCTTGCTAGATATAGTTTATCAATAATTCCTTGTGGCATTTTTCACTCCTTATCCTTCAAAATATTACTTTAAATTTAAAATTTTTCTTGCTTCATCAGGTGTTGCGATTTCTCTTCCCAGTTCTTTAGCAATTCTCACAACACGTGCTACTAACTCTGCATTTGATTTAGCCAAAACACCTTTAGAATAATACACATTGTCTTCAAAACCAACACGCACATGACCACCTAAGATAATTGCCAAAGTTGCTAAAGGTAATTCATGTCTTCCAATACCAGCAACTGTCCATGTGGCATCTTCAGGTATGAATTTTAACATATGCATTAAGTCTTCTGGCGTTCCCGGACATGCACCAGGTACGCCTAATACAAAATCAAAATGTAGTGGCCCTTCAATTAAACCTTTTTTCACTAATCGTAGCGCATTGTTAATCATACCGCGTTCAAATACTTCTATCTCTGGTTTTACACCTAAAGACTTCATTTTTTTTGCAAATTTTTCCATATACTCTTCTGTATTCATAAAAACATCTGGCCCAAAATTAGTCGTGCCTGTACTCAATGTTGCCATTTCAGGTTTTAATTCAACAGGTTGTAATCGTTCTTCTGGTGTATGCCATACTGCACCGCCAGTTGATGGTTGAAAAATTATATTTGATCTTTTTTCAACTGATTCTTTAATTTTTTTGTAAACCTCATAATCTTGCGTTGGTTCACCTTGATCATCCCTTGCGTGGATATGAACAATGCTTGCACCAGCGTCATAACACGCTTTACTTTCAATACCGATTTCCTCTGGTGTTAAAGGTAAATTTGGTTGAATTTCCTTTGTCACTTCTGCACCAGTTAAGGCTGCAGTAATAATTAATTTTTCCATATCATCCCCCCATAACTTTTATTTCTTTTTATTTTTGATTAGTTTTAACCGAAAAAAATCTTCCCTTTCTTTCTCTTCAAGTATTTCTTCAATTTCCTTAATTATAGTTTCATACCTTGGAATTCTTATTTTCTCTAAAGCATTGGCTCTTTTTCTTGTTTTTTTTATTTCTTCGGCTAATTTGTAAACAGAAGTTTCAACCTCTGCTAACTCATATATCATATACTTTAATTCATTAAATTTCAATACTGCATTATCAAAACTTGCATTAGTCCTAAAGAAACTATAGCTGGCATGCGGCTTTTCTTTACTATATTTTAATTTAGGTATTTCCACTCCCATTACGCTTGTCAAGAGTATTTTATAATCATTTTCTTGAATAATTGCTTCAGAAATTTGTTCAACTTTATTACTGCCCATTAAAATATTCGCATTTTCTAATGAGTCATAAGCTTCTTTAAATCCATCGTTAATTTGTATTTGTATTTTCTTGGCACGATCCACTAAAGTCATCATTTCTTGAATTAAGATATTCCTTTTCTTATCTAATAATTCAAAACCTTTTTGAGAAAACTCTAACATATCTTCGCATTTCATTAAATTTGCTTTTGTTGGTATCATTTTCATTAGTAAATCATCACCTACCTAAGCTTTATGATGCGCTTCAATTAACTCACTACTTAATCGATCTAATTCTGATTCTGGAAGAATTGATAAGATTTCCCATCCAATATTGAGACTCTCTTCAATGCTTCTGAATTCTTTTGAGTCTTGAGTGATGAACTTTTCTTCAAAAGCTCTTCCAAAACTCAAATATAGCTGATCTATTTCACTTAAATCATCTTCTCCAATTATCTGAGCTAAATCTCTAATATCTTTTACTTTTGAATACGATGAAAACAATTGATTAGAAAGATCTGGATGATCAGACCGAGTAAATCCTTCTCCAATACCATCCTTCATTAGTCTTGATAATGATGCTAGAACATCTATCGGAGGATAAATATTACTTTGACTTAATGCCTTAGATAAAACTAATTGTCCTTCGGTAATATAACCAGTTAAATCTGGAATAGGATGAGATATATCATTATTAGGCATTGTTAAAATTGGTAATAAAGTAATACTTCCACTTTTTCTTTTAAGCATACCCGCACGTTCATAAAGTGATGCTAAATCCGAATACAGATAACCAGGATAGCCTTTTCGACTAGGTATTTCTTCTCTAGAAGAAGAGATTTCTCTTAAACCTTCACAATAAGATGTTATATCTGTCATAACAACTAAAACATGATAATCCTTTTCAAAAGCTAAGTATTCCGCAGCAGTCAATGCACATCTAGGTGTAGAAATCCTTTCAACAATTGGATCATTTGCAAGGTTAACATACATAACTACCTTCTCACTTGCACCGGAATCTTCAAAGCTTTTCTTAAAAAAAGCGGCATCATCATACTTTACACCAATGGCTGCAAAAACTACTGCAAATTTTTCTTCACTTTCGCTAGAAATACTTGCCTGTCGAACAATTTGATCTGCTAATTGATTATGTGGAATACCATTACCCGAAAATATTGGTAATTTTTGACCACGTATTAAAGTTGTTAAAGTGTCTATAGCAGAAATGCCTGTTTCTATATAATTTTCCGGGTACTCACGTGCTACTGGATTAATTGGACGTCCATTAATATTGTAAGAATTATCAGAATATATTTCGCCACCGTTATCAATTGGATCGCCAACACCATTAAAAGTTCGTCCTAAAATACTTTCATTTAAATTCAACTCAAAGGCTTTACCAGTAAAATATATTGAAGCATTCCTATTAGACAAACCAGAAGTCCCTTCGAACAACTGAATTACTACATGGTTACCATCGATTCTAATAACCTTTCCTTTTCTTTTTTCATTATCTACTTTTAGTTCAATAATTTCGCCATAAAAAACATCTTCAATACCAGAAACAAAAATTAGAGGCCCCTCAATTTTATCAATTTTTAAATATTCTTTTTTAAACTTCATTATGCCACTCCTCTATTGATACTCTTTTTCTAATGCATCAAAATAATTATTTATTTCTATCATCAATCGACCAATGCCAATTATATCTTCATTTGGTATATCATATTTCATTTTTTTTACTTTATTAAATAACTTATCATTCTTTACTTTTGACATAGGAATACCTAATTGAATAGCCTTCTTTGCCCTTAAATATAAATGATAGATTAATTCAAGCATTAAATGTTGTTTAGGTAAAGGTACATAAGTATCTACCTGATGAAAAGCATTTTGCTGTAAAAATGCAACTTTAACTACATCTGCAATTGTTAATATCAGTCTTTGACCATCTGGTAGGACGTCTTCTCCAACAAGTTGTACGATATCTTTCAATTTATCTTCTTCTTGAAGGATTTTCATAACTTTTCCTCTAAGTACAATTAAATCTTGACTAATATTCTCACTATACCATTCGGATAGATTATCAATATATCCACTGTAACTGTCTAACCAATTGATTGCTGGATAATGTCTTGCATATGCTAACTTCTTATCTAATGCCAAAAATGCATTAACAAACCTTTTCGTATTTTCTGTAACCGGTTCTGAAAAGTCTCCACCAGCAGGAGATACTGCACCAATAATTGTAATGGAACCTTCTTCTTTTGATAAAGTCCTACAATAACCTGCACGTTCATAAAACTCTGCTAATCTAGAAGCTAAATAAGCTGGATAACCACCTTCAGCTGGCATTTCTTCTAATCGACCAGAAATTTCTCTTAAAGCCTCTGCCCAGCGGGAAGTAGAATCCGCCATTATTGCAATATGATAGCCCATATCTCTATAATATTCAGCTAACGTTATTCCAGTATAAATTGATGCTTCTCTCGCAGCTACTGGCATATCTGAAGTATTAGCAATTAGAATCGTTCTTGCAATAATTGCTTCTCCAGATTTAGGATCAATTAATTTAGGAAACTCTTTTAAAACATCTGTCATCTCATTGCCACGTTCACCACAACCAATATAGACAATTATATCTGCATCTGACCATTTGGCTAATTGGTGTTGCATCATCGTTTTACCTGTACCAAATCCACCAGGGATTGCTGCCGTACCACCTTTAGCTAATGGAAAAAAAACATCTAATATCCTTTGACCAGTAATGAGAGGTTTAGATAACTTCATTCGACTATCAACTGGTCTACTTTTTCTAACAGGCCATTCTTGATACATATTTAATTCAATTATATTTTCTCTATCGTCCTTCAATTTAACTATTGTTTGCTCAATCGTATATTCTCCATCTTCCATTATTTCAATAACTTCTCCAGAAATAGAAGGCGGTACCATTAATTTGTGTGTAATTAAATTCGTCTCTTCAACAAGTCCATAGAATTCTCCCTGGGACAATTGATCACCGATATTAACGGTTATTTTAACATCCCATTTTTTTTCTTTATCAATAGATAAAAGTCCAATACCTGCTTTAATAAAATTGTTATTCATATCGTCAATTTTCTTTAATGGTCTTTGTATTCCATCAAAAATATTTCCTAGTAAACCAGGTCCTAATTTTAAAGAAAGTGGTTTATGAGTTCTCTCAACAATCTCACCAATTCTAAGACCCTCAGTTTCTTCATAAACCTGAATTATTCCTATTCCTTCTTCTATAGCAATTATTTCTCCAATTAATTTTTTTTCTCCTACAGTGACCATTTCTCTCATTTGACAATGCTCCATATGATCTGCTTTTACAACAGGTCCATTAATCATTATCACTCTTGATGAGTTATTCATTAGAATCACCATTTTCTTCTAATAGTCTCTGAACTTCGTTACCAATAAAAAATTTGTTTCTTAAAATGATAGATTTAAAACTTAAATCTAATTTTGTTGTTTCATCTTCATTCAAAATTATTAGACCACCATTAAAATCTTCTTCAGATTTTATGAATTCTGAAGGTTTTTTATTTAACTGATTAGTAATAATCTCTTTAATCGTTTCTTTATTTTCATAATCCTTTTCACCTAAAAGGATCTTAAAAGATTCGAAATCCTGTAACTCGTTCTTACTACGAGCTACTAATTGATTAAATAATTGATAGTATTCATCAGTTCCAATAAAACTGACAGCCTTTTTTGAAACGGATTGATAAATTTCCTCAATTAATTTATTTTTGACTTCTAAAATTCTCTCTTTTTTAACCCTTCTAGCTTCTAAAATTTTTCTTTCTTTTTCATCTTTTGCTTTAGCAACAAACTGTTTAATAAAATTTTCACTCTTTTCCTTCGCTTCTATTTTATATTTCTTAATTTCAGATTGAAAAGAATTCTCAAGTGAATTCTCCAATTCCTCATAATCCTTTTCAATTCTATCAAGTACAATTTTTTTAAAAAAATCTACTTTTTCATCTATTGAATCCATTTCTCACCTTCTCAATCTACAATTTCAATCCAACAGAATCTCTTATATGCTCAGATATTAGACTTTCTTGCATCTTTTCATTAAATCCTGGAATTTTAATTATCGTTTTTTCTTTTAATTTCATTTTTATTTCAAATATTGCATCATGATTTTTCTCAAATAACTCTTGAGTAATCATAATTGTTCCAATTGAATCATCTTTAATTAGTTCTTCAACATGTGACATTACTTCTGTATCATCTTTAACAAGTATTCCTTCAATCCCGGCGAGTCTTAAACCAACGACAGTATCATTCTGATTTGCTATAACTATTGATTTCATTACTTACAATCTCCCCAATATTAAAATTGAAATAATTAATCCATAAATAGCAATCCCTTCTGCTAAACCAACATATATTAAAGTTTTACCAAGAATATCAGGATCTTCACTTATTGCACCTAGAGCTGATGAACCAACGGCACCAACTGCATTTCCTGCACCAATAGTGGCTAAGCCAGTTGCAATAGCAACAGCTATTAATCCTAAACCATTTACGTCACTTGCTCCTTGTGTTGCAGCATATACAATATCTGGAATAACAATGGCGATAGCCATTAATAGCAATGGTATGAATATACTTAAATTATAAAGTAATACTTTTTTTAAAGTTTTCTTTGAGCCCTGCTTCTTTTTAGAATCATAATAGATGCCCGTTAAAATCGTTCCTAATACAATCATAATTACACTAATTAATATTATTCTCATAAAAATTCCTCCTACTCTAAACCTGACGATTCAAATTTATAACCATTACCAATATAAAATTTGCTGAAAATTTCATAATACATTAATCTTAATCCTTGAATGAATACAACAAGGCCTTCTAAAAAAATTATTAGTAAATTGCCTAATAGAAACATTAAAACATTCCCAAATGTCGACCCAATTAAATCTGCCATTGTATGAAATGCAATAAATAATCCTACATGGTTTAATGCAAAAGCGCCTACCCTTATGAAACTCAAAGTATTTGATAACATACTTAAAAACGTTTCAACTAGTTCAAATCCAGACTCAATATAATATTCGCCAGCAGATTCATGATATAAAGAGTCTTCATTTCTAATCCTATTTATGATAGGTTCTTTAAATAACATAAGTAATACAGTAATAATTACTATTGAGATTAATAGAGCATTGTTTAATGAAATACTTTCTATAAATTGATTTGCTACAATTAGTAATACAGTCGTGTATAATACTAACCCTACAATACCATTTCGACCTAAAACGCCTTCCTTTAAATCAGACATTTTTAATTTATTGAAAATTGAATAGCCAAAACTAAAATAAAGTAACAAAATTCCTAAACCAACAGCGACAGATAACATTGTATTAATATTCTCAATTGGTCTAACAAAAATATTTAACGGAATTGCTTTGCTAATTAAATGTTCATAACCAAAAAAAGAATCATATAAAAAGCCGAAAATCATGGAACTAACTCCAACTCTTTTTAACAACTCGCCAAATATTTTATTCCTTTTAGTAATATATAGCCCAGCTATTAAAAATACCAATCCTTGTCCTAAATCACCAAACATGGCGCCAAATAATATCATATAAGTAATTGAAAAAAATATTGTTGGATCCACTTCTTTATAATTTGGCACTCCATACATATACACTAAATTCTCAAAGGGTTTTGAAATCCAATTGTTCTTAAGTTTTGTTGGTACTTTTAAATCAATATCATCAGAATCCGCTGTTTCAATAATTATATTCCGTTTAGTTTCTTCTATTATCTCTTTATTTTTCTTAATTTTACTCTCGGGTATCCATGCTGAGCAATAGAAAAAATGATCAGTTATCGCAAATTTTTCTCCTAAATTATCAATTTGTTTTTCCATAATCAGCTTAGAATAACATTCTCGTATTTCTTCTAGATAATCTGCTTTCAAATTCTCAATTTTTTCACTAATTTTTTCCAATTTCTTTTCTGTTTCAGAAATTTCTTTTTTTAATTTTTCTAACATTGTTACAGGTTTATCTAAATAAGCTCTATCCAATGCTATTTCCTCAAAATAAACCGATCTAAGAATACGGTCAGTCTCTTTTTTTAAACTTTTCGGTGAAATAACAAGATAATAATCTTTATATTTAGGAACATCAATATGCATAACTGCAGCGGTAACATTTTCGTAATTCATACTTAAACGTTTTCTGTTTTCTTCTGAGAGTCTACCAAACATAAAATCAAAATAATCCATTGAATAAAATTCTTTTAAATTAACATCAATCGATTCTAAAGTCTCGATAGTTAACATTTCTCTCAATTCTTTAAGATGTTTTTCCAGTACTTCTATCTCAGAATGGTCTTCTTCAAATTTTGAATGCATTTCGTTAATTCTCTTTTCGATATCTTTAAAATTATAATCATTATCAAAAAACTCACTTTCAAAAGACAACTCTACTCCCATATTATTCATAAGTCTTTCTAGTTTTTTTTCAAGTGTATCTAAATCCATCTCACTTTTATAAGTTTTAATACTTGACATTTCCATGATTTCTTCAATATTTTCACTTGCCATTTCTAAAGTAAATTTATTTTCATCTATTTGTCGAAAGGCATCAATAATTTGCATATCATTTGCCAATATAATTTTTTGAATAATGCGATGAAAATCTTGTAATTGTCCAACAATATTCATCATTTTCATAGATTCAATTGACATTACTGACCCCCTTTAAATTCGCGAACTAATTTGTTTTTAATATCTTTAATTTCTAATCCATAATTAATTGACTCTAAAATTGTAAAAATATCTCTCATTTCGTATTCTAGTTTATGCATATAGCCAATGGATTTATTTATACTAAATTGAGATACTTTTTCTAAATCCTTAAATAATCGATAAATATAACGTTCTACATTCCGTTCCATAAGAAATTCAAAATTTTCTTCATCAGAAAATAAAAACCCATATTTTGAATTCTTCAATTTATTAATTAATTCTTGATTATCCTTAGCGTAACATAAAGACTTCAAATCTTTATATTTAAAATAATATCCAGTAAGGAGAACATAATTTAATAATTCCTCAGGAGAAAAATCATAGTATTTTTTGCCTCTATAAATCCATTGAATATTCAATAAATCACTATTTTTTTGTAAAACTTCTAAGATGGTATTTCTTTTTGATTGTCCAAAGTGTTTTTTCATCTCACTATTCAATTTGTTAAAATAGTGAATATCTAAACTCATTTCCATATAAAACAGTCGATTACTAGAAGTTAAATGGTAATTTAAAATTTTATAATACTCGGTTCCTTTTAACTTCTCAACAAATTCTTCAACACTTGTAGATGTACTTAGTGACTTATAATCTAAGTTTGAATACTTGGCTTTTTCAAAATTCTTATACAATAATTCAACGCTCTTATTTTGATTAAGATTACGTAAATACTCCTTAATATGTTCCACTTCATATCGCATAAATATTTTCTTAAATATTTTTCGGTAATCAATATGTAAAAAACTTGTTATTTTATCATATTTCTCCAAAAGATTATTATAGAATAGATTTTCAATAGAAGAAAGATTTTTCGCATCTAAGTTTTCTAATGATTCTGAATAATAAGTCTTTTCAAGGAAATAGTTAATACTTTCTTCCACAGATTTCATATGCATTAAATTTAAATAATCCTCATCAGTCAATAATTCTCGTTCTAAAACTCTAATTTTTGTATTCAGTGCGGCAAATTTAGTAACGCTTTCCATATTCACACCTCAAATTAAATATTCTTAAGAATCTTTTTAAAGATCTTATCAGTCATTTCATCAATATTATTTTCTAAAAGAAAATTTAAACGTTGAACTTCTGCTTTGGTTTCATGGTCAACACTAACAAGTTCCTCCTCAAGCTTTCTAAAAATCTTATCTTTTTTCGACTTGGCAATTTTTCTTGCTTCTTTCATATATTTTCGTTCGATTTTTCTTTTCTCTTGATTTAATTTTTCTTTATAAATTTCAGTTAACTTTTCTTTTTCTTTTTCTTGATCTTTACATTGATTATCAATCTTTAAAATGTTTTTAAGGGTTTCTTCAATCTTAGCGGTTTTCATTACCTCACCTCCACTCTTTAATGATACCATTTTATTATATGTATTAACATATTTCTATAAAAAGATTTAAATATTATAAACTTGTTAAATTTTTTATTTTACAACTGAAATTATTGCTTTTATAGACATATAGCTGTGAGTTTTAAAGTAAAATAACGATCACTCTTAGTAAGTTTACCTGCTATTGTTATTATTACACGAATAGAAATCATACGTTTAGTTTTTCTGGAAAAAATAATCTTCTCCTTAAATTATTTAAGTTATACGATAGCATTCTTTATGATAGTTTGATTTGGTTTACGATAAAAAAATTATAAGAATCATGTTCCATTTCAAAATCTAGTTTGGCTTCTTTAATGAATTTTTCCATTGTTCCACAATTATTGTAAAACATAATGACCTTTTAAAGCGTTGTGGGTATCGAAGCGAAAACAAAAGTATATATTAGATATATTTGATTCCTTATTCTTTTTAATTCATATACACTTGACAAGGATGGCTCCAACTTTTAGCTTTATAAAAGAAATTCTCCATAAATCACATCGTTTTTAGAGAAGTCGTCTTTATATTTTTCAAGAAATTCATCTGTCAGATCTTGTGATTGATCACACAAGTTTATCACTTATAAAAAAATAAAACCAGATTAAACATTGAAATATCAATGATAGGTTGGTTTTTATTTTTGGTTTTTTATGTTGTCTTTAAATCTCTATGCCACTTTTTTATTGTTTCTATTTTTGCAAAACTCTGATTCATATCCATGTCATAAAGCTTAGTGATTGCTTCAAATACTTCATCTTGCTTATTTAATGAGTAAATCCCTTTACCAATTGACCGACAAGTAGCGTTTTTAAGAGAATCTCTAATGTTTTTGATGCTGTAATTATAATCTAACTTCATCTCTAAAATTCTACTGATGAGCAGTGCAATGAAACAAATAAGAAAGTGAGCTTCGATATGATCTTCTCTTGTTACATAAACTGGTCTACCTTCTAAATCTGATTTAATCACCCTGAATGACTCTTCTATTTTCCATAACCCTCTATATTTTTCTATAATTTCTGCATTAGTCATTTCTAATTCACTACTCACTAATACATAATAACCATCTAGAGCAACATCTCTTTCATATTTTTCTTTTTCAAATGTAAGTAATGGTTCTATATCTTTAACCTCACCTGTTTCCTTATCATCATTGACAGGTTTGATGTATTTTTTTAATCCATGGCGGTTAGATGCTTTATATTTTGAAGGGTGATTAAGATAATCCTTTAATCTTTCTTCTAATTTTTCTCGTTTCTTTTTTTCACGGTCGTTGTAATTTTTTGACCAAAAGCATACGTATTTTTCTTTAATAATCTCATATTCTCCACATTCATTTTTGACACGTCGTTCTCTTATAAATGATTTGATTTTAAAGGCATTCGAAGGATTTGATAAATAACCTTTTTGATTTAAAACTTCTTCAATGAATTTCTTTGAGCCACCATGTACTTTCTGCGAAACAATGTATCCATTGCCTTTTGATAACAGGTGGGTAAGATTCTTACCACTATTTAGACCTTTATCAGCTGTTAGTATAATTCTTCCTAATTTATATTTTTCTCTTACATCTGCTAAAAAAGGGATTAATGTACTGATGTCATTGGTATTCCCAGGAAAGAGCTGATAAGCAATGGGCAAGCCTTTATTATCAATTAGAAGACCCATTTGCACAAGTGGTGTTCTTTTATTATCTTTTGACACACTTTTTTTCTTAAAGTCGTCTTTTATGTCTGTTTCAAAATAATAATTAGTTACATCATAGAAAACCAAAGAGGCATCTCTAACATAGGTTTCTGATACTTTTCTATTTAAATGTACTTGCAAGTCTTCTTTTATTTCATCCATTTGCGTTAGTGATCTATAAACTGAGTTTATTGCACATTTAAAAGGTGTAAAGTATTCATCTCTCCCTTCAAAAGTTTTCTTTTTACTTTCAGGTTTGAAAACTCTTCCAAAAACGAGCAATTTCATAATTTCATCAATTTTGTATCGATGATTTTTTTCAAAGGGAAAACTCTTTAGAAACTCAGAAATTTCAAGTGCATTATAGATATTTTCTAAAAAAAAATAGCCATAGTTTTTATCTTTTTCTTGATCAGAATTTTTCTTTAATAGACTATGAGTAATTTTAACTTCGTTTTCAGTCATATCACTTTCTCGCTTTTTTTCTTTTGTTAAAACCTTTGCTTCTTTTTTTAGTTTATCAATGACATTTGGATCCTCAGCTTCCAATTCTTTTAAATTACCATAGCATTTAATTGTACGATGTCTCACTTTATTATCCTTATTTCGATACCCTTCAACTAAATAAACTTTTTTACCAGAAACCTTAATAAACACAAAACCACCTCCATGAACATTATACTACAAAGACAACTTAAAGACAACATAAAAATAATAAATTCTAGCATAAAAAACCGCCTAAATGATAACATCTAGACGCATTTATTATATTTTTAGTTGATAAACTCAGGATATATGATTTGCTTGAAAGAACAAGAAAAGCTGTTGAAGAAAAATCTGAAAACATCGTTGAATTATTCCGTTTAGATTTGTCACAATAGAATACAAAAATAACCATTAAAAAAACAGGATTTAAGATCCTGTTTTCTTAATATCCATTATTCAATTATAATATTTCTTGCCTCAAACAGTTCCTCATTTAATTGAATACCAGAAATGATTATCTGATCTCCAGCTTTCAAATCTCTCGCTTTAAAATTACTTTCTGTATTAAAACCGACCTTGGCATTCTCTCCGGTATCTTTTGTTATTTCTATTAAATCTAAGGACTCGTAAACCGTCGTTACTTCTCCTTTAATCCGTATCATTTCCTCAGGTTTAGTAACAGATAATTCAACAATCCCTAATCCATTAACTTTTAATTCTGCTAGTTTATCTAATCGCAAATCATAAATAGTTAATGTCTCGTCTGTATCACGATCAATCATTTTTGTTCCATCTAAAATACTGAAGTGTGTTATTGTGCCATCATTATTTAACAAACCAACACTTGAATTTTCAGCAATTTTAATTTCCTTAATTGCACCAGTAACAATTGAACTTTCACCAGTAGACTCCACTTTAACAATATCTCCATAGTTTAAATAAAGTTTAACAATTTCTCCTCTTGAAACATTCGAATCAATCGTTTCCGCCGTTCCTGTAATGGTTTCACCATTATCTAATTCAACTCTTACCATCTTGTCAGTTCCAATGGGTCTAGTCAAGATGCCTGTTAATATCTCATTTTCACTGAAACCTTTAACTGTCATCGCGTAGAGTCCATCATAACCTATTGAAACTTTATCACCAACAGACAAATCTAAAATACCACTATCAGCATTATTAATAAAAACTTTGGTTGAGTCCGTTACTTTATAATACTGACTATCACCAACTTCATCTTTTATGGCTAATACTCTATAATTTTCAGTATCTGTTGTAAATTCTTTTGATATTTGAGTAATCGTTCCTTTAAGCGTGTCATAAGTCTCAATAACACTAAGGGTTACAATACTATCATCAATGGTTTCAAAATCAACCATTTGACCGTTTTCTAAATCCGAAGTTTCAACTGTATTACCATTAATATAAATTTTAGCATCACTTAGGTCATATACTTCAGATGCACCTGAGTCATCTTTTATTTCAACAATATTCATAGATGAATGGACATAAGTTATTTCGCCTGATAATTCAGTCAAACTCTCATCTATATTCAAATTTATATCCGTATCTGCATCTGTATTAGAGTCTTTGAATAAGTTAACACTTTGGTCTAGTCTTGAAATAAAAACTGAAAGAACCGCTCGGTTAATTGTTTGTTTAGGATTAAATCTTCCTTCACTATCACCTTTTTCACTAACAATTTCATTTCTAATAAGTAGGTCTACATATGGGATAGCTGCATTAGATATTTCAAATTGGTCTTTAAACTCTAAAGAGATAATATCATTAAATAAATTCTCTTTTTTCACTAAATTTAAAGCTTTACCAAAATAAACGGAAACTTCTAGTTTATTAACTACTGCTAATTCACCATCTTCTAAGAAATATTTTAATTCTGATGGAGAAATAATTTCGTTTTCTAAAGCATAAGCAACTGAGGGGTATACATCTTGATCGCCATAAGGTGCTAACATTGGCGGAATACCGATTGAATCAATTGTATCTTTGTGATTTGCAACGAGTGCTGATACATTCGATACATTTGTTAATTGATTTTCTTTCATTACTCGATATAAAGCAATTAAACTTTCTAATTTGGTTACTTCTCTATTCGGATAAAAATAGCCATCATCATACCCTTCAATATAATCTTTTTCTGTTACTGTCGTTATATAATCACTTGCCCAAAAATCACTTGTTACATCAGTAAATTGGCTCACAGCAAAATTAATAGGCATACTTAACAATACAACAATTAACACTAAAACCATTATTTTATTTCTAAACATAACTCCTCCTCATAAATTCAAACTCTAATAACATTATATCATTAAATCCTTTATGTTCACATTACAATCGAATTACGATTTGTTTACCCTAATTCATTCTTTGATTTATTATTTAATATATAATATAATTGTAACATATATTAAATTAACATATCAACTATTACTGAAAGAAGGGATTATGGAGAAAACTATTTTAATTGCAGAAGATGATTTAGATATATTAAATTTACTTAAAGATTATTTGAAAGCATCAAATTATGAAACAGAATTCACTCAAAATGGCGAACAAGCATATACACTCTTTCAAAATAAAACAATTGATTTAGCTATTTTATATTTAATGCTTCCCGGGATGGATGGTTTTGAACTTTGTAGACGTATTAGAAAAGAGTCTAATATTCCTATTATTATACTTAGCGCTAAAAAATCAGATAGTGATAAAATATTGGCACTGGGTTTAGGAGCAGACGACTACATTGTAAAACCTTTTAGTCCACGAGAATTAATTGCTAGAATCAAATCAATTTTCAGAAGAGTAGATGAGTTAAGCAATAATGACTCTTCAAAAGATCTTATAGAAATTAACAACCTATCTGTTAATCAACTGGCCCGTAGTGTGACACTTCAAGGAAATAAAGTTGATTTATCAGTAAAAGAGTATGATATATTATTATTTTTAATGAACCATCCCAATCAGGCACTTTCCCGAGAGAAAATTTTCAATAAAGTCTGGGGATATGATCACTATGGAGATATGAATACCGTTACTGTTCATGTAAGAAAACTTAGAGAAAAAATAGAAGAAGACCCTACAAATCCTAAATATATTGAAACTGTCTGGGGAATTGGCTGTCAATCTCTCCCCCTGAATCTAAAACAAGATTTAGAGGGAGCTTCTTTTACCATACTTCGGCAACCTAATGACTGATGCTTACTAGATGGTTTTAAGCGAAGTTTTGTATTTAAGTTTTGCACCTACTAGTAGCAGGCCACACTTATTCGCTTAGGCCCGTCCACAAAGCCATTATACCCTAGGGCACTGTCTCTTGCTACGCAATTCACCTTGTCCGTCGCTAATTTAATTAGTTTCGGAATACATTTTAATTTTAAGTATTTTCTTAAGATGTTTAATGAGCCATTTACATCTGCATTAACTAATAATCCTTTATTTGTTTGAAAGAGTCCTCGGGTAATTCTTCTTTTTTTATTGTAACTTTTCTTATTAATTGATTCTAAATCTAATGCTGAACAACCTGATGTATACGCTTCATTTTGTTCTACATAGTTTATACCACAGAGTAATCCTTTGTATTCAATAAGTTTTTTAAAATTTTGAATAGGACTTTTAACAAAGGATTTGTTATTTTTCATACTCTTTTTGATATTTTTTATATCGCCTACAACAATTGTTCTTACTTCGTGTTTTTTTGCATACTCAATTATTTGCTTTGCTGCATGGTGTAAATAATTCAACTGATAGTCTCTATTCTTTTTTCTAAGTTTTTTGATTCTTTTAGTGTCTTTAAATTCCTTCGAACTTGTTTGTTTCATACGAATGCTTTGGTAATAGTTTATCTCTTTATCAAAATATTTTCTTCGTGATTTTAATTTTTTACCATCAATGATATAAGTTTTTTCATTTTCTAAAAAAACAATTGTTGCTAAGTTATCCAATCCTAAATCAATAGACATTATATTTGTGTATGTTTCAATTTCTTTTTCATCCTTTATGTAGACAATATTTAAGTAATACTCGCAACTATAATAATCTTTTTTAATCGTTACTTGATTAATATTTTTAAGGTCTCCAATCAGTTTTAAAACCTTTGCTTTGAGTTTTAATTTTATATTTTTTATCTGATATTTGGCCTGTATTTCTTTCGATAACGATAAGATTAATAGATTATTTTTAGGATTATTCTTTTTTGTATGGGTTTGAGTGATCCCTGCTTTAGTGAAGATCACTTCACCAGGTTTATTGTTTATATTTTTAAAGCCTGGTTTATTTGGCTTGCCTGTGCACTTTTTAGGATTTTGATTGTAGTCTTTAATACCCTTAAAATAACTCTTCCAATATTTATCAAGTTTTCTTAATAGTTGTTGTCTGTTATGGGCATGTAAATACTCAGCGTGCCAATTAACTTTAGCAATTTCATCATTTTCAGCATAAGAAATGTAATTGTTTTCTCGCATATTAAAGTTAGAAATATTATAGAGTTTAGTTGTATGCCAAATAAGTTCATCTATTACTTTTTTCTGCCGATGACTTAAGCTAATATATTTTTTTGTGATAATTTCATTATTTTTTCACCTCCTTTTACAAATTATATGTTCGTTATATCAAACAAGAATTCGTGAAAAAGGTGATTTTTTAATTTTTTCTCTATACTATTTAAAGAATGAACTCAATTCATCACCACCCAAATCCAGCTCCAAAAGGTAAATTTAATCAAAACTGTTTTCCGATACTATTTTTCATAAATTTTTATTCCTGTTGATAACAACTGTTTTTTTAAAAAGTTATCAACAGTGC
>Ga0306868_1000812_pt1 | contig 18191 bp, 16 predicted proteins | sample AntRauTorckE6832_FD_190411 | JGI IMG/M metagenome (GOLD analysis project Ga0306868, IMG submission 190411) | Saline lake microbial communities from Rauer Islands, Antarctica - Metagenome Torckler E6 #832 (v2) (version 2) | ecosystem: Environmental > Aquatic > Non-marine Saline and Alkaline >... | reverse complement strand
TACTCCATGAACAGTTCGGTTTTATTCGTCCATTGAGTGATCACTCCTGCGCCTTCCAGTTGTGCTTCCTCCCCATGAGTATGGGCGTCTTCTCCCTCATGGGAGTGGCTATCATTTTCCTGTAACTGCTGAGCCGTTTGATCATGGGTGTGGTCACCGTCTTCGCCATGACTGTGGCCTTCTTCACTGCCACCACCGCACCCCATCACCAACAGGGAAGAACTAAGAATTATTAATGTTATAAGCTGTTTCATTGCTTCAAAATTTGTTCGTGATAAGTTTGTTGATCGGTTGGGAATTAATGACTGTGCTCCTCGTCTCCGTGTGTATGGGTATCTTCTTCATGCGTATGATCCCCGTCTTCCCCATGACTGTGGTCACCTTCTTCATCGTGAGTATGAGTTGAATCACCTTCCATTGAATGGTCACCACCCCCAATACGAACGGCGTCGCTATCGTCGGTAGTGGATGGTTCGGCCGGTGTTTCATGGGTGTGATCGCCGTCTTCGCCATGGCTATGCGATTCCTGATCTGAGCCGCAACCGGCGATAATAAATGCTAGGCTAACAAAAAGTGCTGTGAATAGATTTTTCATTGTTCTGAAGTATTTTGAGTTGAGAATATTTTTCCTGAAGTGATGGTATCGAGTGTAAAAAGGGCTTGTTGGTAATCAGCGGTGATGCGGTGCTGAAGACTACGACCATCGACGTAAGCCTTGGTAGCATCCAGCAGTTCGACCAGCGAATACCGGCCTTCCTGATAAGCCAACCGTGACGTTTCTAACATTTCAGCAGAAAGTGGGTTCTGCTGCATATCCTGCCACTGCGCATATAAACTCTGCACGCGTTGGTAAGCAACATCCACCTGATTCCGAATATTTCTTTTTTGGATATGTAGAGATGTTTCTACGCTGCGATGTTTGGCTTCCGCCATGGTAATGTTTCCACTGTTCCGGTTAAAGATGGGCAATTGTATGCCCCCACCGATCACAAAACCTTCCGAGCCGTCCGACTGATTTTTGTAGCCAAAATTGACATTGAGGTCCGGCAGACGTTCTCGCTTTTCGACCTTGTATTTAAGTCCGAGGGCCTCTGCCTCCAGCTCCAAAGCCTTTAGGTCAGCTCGGTGAGCCAGGGCATACTGTTGAAGCATGTCTGAATCTTCCATAATTGGGTTAACCAGTAAATCAGGTTCCACCTGAAATTCAAAACCGGATTCTTCATCTGAAGTGATCATGGATGCCAATTGTTTACCGGCCTGCATCATTTCCAGTTCTACTTCATTTCGCTCGCGCAGGTACCGGTTCTTTTCAACGGTAAAACGCTGCACCTGAAGCCCCGACTCCGTGCCTTCCGTTTGTCGAGCTTTAGCTGATGCCAACACCTGCTTGATAACTTCAAGCGCTTGATCATACACCTCCAGTTTGTGCTGTAAAAACCAATACTCAGTGTACAGGCTTTTTACCTGCAGTATGAGAACCGAGCGATCATATTGATAGCTCAATTCAGCTGCTTCACTGCTTTTATTAGCACTTCTGTTTCGAAGGAAAGGCTGCCCCAGCAGTTCAATCGGCTGCGAGATCTGATAAGTGGTTTCATTATAATCGAGCGTACCGGCATTGAGCTGTTCGCTGAAAATGCTCGCCTCGGGATTCATGTACGATTTATACTGTTGAGCCACTCCCTGTTTTCGGAGCTTGTCAAGCTCTGCCAGCTCCTGCTGGAGACTAAGTTGTTTAAACCGCTCAACAACGTTCTCTAAAGTAAGGCTTTGAGTTTGGGAGTGAACCTCTAGTGGTACCCAAAAGAATACCAAAAACAAGATCCACCACTTGGATGAAATCATAAATGGAATGTATTAATGGTTATAGAATGCTAATTGAGATAGCTGATAAGACATGCTATCTGGCAAAGGGATAGATTTATCCTAGGGGTGGACCGCGAAGAGAATAAGAAGAGAAATGATTGAACTGGTATAGATGATCCGGCGGTGGCAGATCTAAATAAAGCAGAATCGGGGATTCTAAAGTTCTTTGGCTGCTAAAAACGGCAGGGACCGAAAAAAGCCGTGTGTTAGTGGAAGCCTTACTTATAGTCTTCTGATTTAGCGTACCCGTTAAATCAACGGTAGCGGTTGGGTGCTGGTGGGTATCTTTTTCGTCAAATTCTTCCTCATGGCTATGGTTTTGCACATGATTTTCAGAATGAGAATGTACAAAGGCATGAACATCACCATGCTCAAAAAGATCATCAAATAGGGCATGTACATGAACACCATTTCCAAAAAACACACACAAAATGCTGGCTACAATAAGTAGCCTTGCCGTCTGCTTGAATGCTATATTTTCATTTATCTTAATCACAGATTAAAAATAGGCGCTGAACGGCTAAAATCAAAAAGCTTTTATGACATTTGATTTGAGGAAGTAATTTTGAGATGAAAATAACAGATAACTAATCGGACATTAGGGAATATATTGGATTTAGTGACTTTCAGCTTTTGTAACCCAAGTATCGGCAAACAAAATGTTCATTTACCTTCTCTTACCCACTTAAAGGAAAACTGGAATCCACGTTTAACCATCAATAAAGTGTATTTAAACGCAATGAAGTGAACAATTCTGCTTTCTTCCGGACGTACTTATAAGCCCTGCAAACCACTAATTTGCGGGGCCTTTTACTTTCTATCTATCGCATCATAGAAAGCTGCCACAAATCGGTATTATTGATTTTTAAAAGTGGTTGAATGGCGAGCTTTCCGGTTTTTCCGATCTGACCATCAAGATACTCCAGCTCTTTAAACTGCGCTTCAATAGCAGGGTCCGGAGGAAGCTCAAACCCGGTTTCTTTCATGATTAGAATACCTTTTGCTTTGACTGACAGCTCGAGATAGATCCTCAGGTAGCAAATGATATCACCCACCACTAGTGGGGGAAACTTATCCTGAATGGATTTAATATAAGCTCCCATTTTAGTCTTTGATATATCTCCTGCTTTCAAGATTTGCAGCAGTTCCATATCACTGTCCAGGCCTGTACCCAACCAATTTCGTGTATTTGCTTCGCTTCGTTTAAAAATTCCATAAAACACAGGAGGCAGTAAGAATACAATCAAAAGTGTTGAGGTAGTAGGCGGGAGTATGAACATATTGAAAAGAGCGTGTATTAGAATCGCGGCTCCCAGTCCCGGAATAAATGCCGCAAAAGCCGGCCACTCTTTTCTGTCCGAGAAATCTTTACTGATAATAGCTGCAATGGCGGTTGTACCACCGTGCATAATGGCCGTTCCAAAACCTCTGACGAACCATGTGATGAGTCCGGCATCCGTAAGAACACTCAGGTAGTATAGGTTTTCAACGATTGCGAAACCTGCTCCAACAGCAAAACCCATGATAGCTGAATCAATCATGAAGCCTACTTTGTTGGCTCTGATCAAATAGACCACAAACAATATTTTCAGTATCTCTTCACTCATAGGGGCTATAAACCGAGAAAAAGAGCTTCTTGTGATGCCCGAAATTTCCATTATTTCTGTATTCACAAGAATAGCTACCCCTGCCACAGCAAAGCCAATCATAATTGTATAGACTACTTCTCTTTTCTTCACGAGTTGGAAGCTGTCAAACATCCACATTCCAAATAGAAATACTACAATGGGTAAAAAGGCAACGCCAAATTCTAAAACCGTTGTTATCATGAGAAATTAATACTTATAAACTAACCTTCGCATTACTCCTGCCACCCATGTATTGCTTACCTCATGAGTCTTAGTGAAATCATCAATTCATCACTTCTTTGTCCGGTAATATCATTCCATGCTGAGGCGTATCCAAATGACAAGTTAGATTCTAATATCGAGATTACCGAAAGCCTGAAATCCAGCTGCGCTCCGGCATTATAATATCGCTGTCTAAACTGGTCACTGTCTATATTTGTTATCAGCCCCGATGTAAAGAGGTTCAGCTGTGCCCAATTTGCATATAGGTTCATAAAGCCTGCTCTCTTGAATCGTATAGGAGGTAAGGACCATTCTACCATCATTTTACCAAAATTAGTCCCCCCGACCTCATTAAGTTCTGCTCCCGGAAACGAAAGATACTCTCGATATCTTTTGCTTGGCTGATAATCAACCCAGTTATTACCAAATCCTCCAAAATAGAAATTCCCAAGAGGCTCTTTTCGGGGAGAAAATGAAATTCCTGTCGATGATCTTAACCAAATCGATGAGTGGCGAATGGGAAGGGCAATTCCATAGTCGAGATTCTGACTCACTCTTGGGAAGAGCGTTCCTTCTACATAATTATTTGAACTTAACAGTTCCCACTTCCATCCTTTTTCGTAATCAACAGCACCTAAAGAATTTAGTAGTGCTTGATAGGACAATCTTCCCGAAACAGATACAAATTCTTCAAATGAAGTGATGATATTCTGGAAACTCGGAAGTCGCTCCATGCCTCCATAATAGGCTCCTGTTAAGTTTAAGCCTAAGGACCGGTCTACATCTTCGATTAACTGAAATGAGCGTCCCAGTCCCAGTGAATATCCCTTTCTGGATTGTTTAGTTGGGCCAAATAAATCATAGAAGTCTGCGCCATTATAGTTTCCGAAAAATCTCCATTGTGAGGTTTCGTATAAAAATGATGCGTGAAATTCTTCATCGCTCGCAAGGCTTGAATAGGGCGAGTATGATAAAGACACTCCCAGATTATGAAAGCGCAAAGGGTCATTGAAATTAAACCGTACACCACCCGCTGCATAATCTTTATATCCCTGAATAATTGGATAAGCTGAAGTGAGTGCAAGGTTACCCATTGGAGTGTAAGCCGACTGCCCCGTTTTCAGTTTTTCAACATCCATCGTTAAAGGTGAAGGAGGTGGCAACATCCAATCTATGACCATTGGGTGATTTTCAACAATTTCCTGCCCCAAAAACTGAATAGCACTTACATTTTCGATCGATTCATTTTTTATCAATACCGGAAGAAATCCCGTACCCGTATACTCAAATGCCATCAGGGTATCTTCGCTAATGGGAAGGGGTTTAAAGTACCCGGTCTCTACATTAGTCAACCACTTCATTTCATCTTTTTCGATATCATATCGGGTGATATTTGAAACTCCGCTATAATAGGTTGAGCCAAATAAATACTTCCCGTCTTTTGAAAAATTGAAGCTTGCAGGAGAGCTCACATCAAAATCAAAAACCTCCGTTGGTTCATACTTCTCTTCTAAGAGAGTTTCAGTACTTAGCATCACCAACTTTTGCAGACCTTGTACATCTCCTACAGCTGCACTAAGCGTTTTTCCATCCGGGGAAATATCAATATCAAAAATATCCTCTCCATAAGGCATTGAATAAACTCTGTTCCAGTCGGTGTATGGGTAGGGCATTCTAACCAGAGACACAATTCCGTTCAGGTGTCTGATTCCCCATAAAGATTCGTCATTGGGATTAAAGACTAAATCACCAGCTCTAAGATCTTTGATTAATAACTCAGGCTTCTTCGTATCAATATTTACAGAGTATAAATCGCGCCAGCCGTTATTATCGTTTGTATAGAATATAGTCCCCGTTTCACTGTCAAAAGCCAGAGAGCTTACAAAATACAGCGCTGATCCTTTGATGTCTGTAACCCTTGTCATTTCCCCGGTTTTGGGATCAAGCAAAGCAATGTGAGCTATATTCCCAGGGAGATCTACAGCGAGTATAATCTTATCTCGTTTCTCATCGTAGATTGCCGTTGAAACTCCTCCCAAAGGACTTTCAGACAACACTTCTCTTTCAGTCACCGGGTTTCGGCGTATTCTTTCCAGGTTTTCTTTCTGCCACTCTTTTTCCCAGTCTGTCCATTCAGACCAACCATCATCCAAAGACTTTCCATAAACCTGCTTAAACTGAGCGGCATAAAACCTCTTACTCTCGTCATCTCTTGAGACCCAATCCAATAAAGATTCAGGACCATAAGTATTTGACAAATAGGCCATGAAACGGGTTCCATACATGTAGGAATTTGATCCTACTTGAAAATCTGTAGTCGTCCCCTCTGATTCCAACCCAACCGCATCGTACATATAAGCGGAATCCCGCACCATAGTACGGAACATCATTTCGTCGTAGGCCCCCATTACTCGGCCAATTCCACCGGACATCCAGGTGGTCATATACTCTGCTATACCTTCATGATACCATCGAGGTGAAAATATTCTTGGTGCCGTTAGGTACCCATATAGCATGGAAACTGGATCTTGTTTGTCAGGAAATACTTTTCCGCTGAATGCCTTCCTAAAAAAGCGATCTGAGCTTGATGATTTTTCCTGAGCAATGATATGTACCAACTCATGCTTCATCAAAACACCAATGCGCTCATTGGCCGGGTTCGTTTCGTATGCATAATGAAACGGAGCGATACCCATCAAAATCACATTATTGGGAACAGCTGAGGCTCCACCTTGGGCAAAATCTCCAAAATCCGACATGATAACAGTAACCGGCTCTGTGATTTCGTACTGAAATTTTTCTTTGTGAAAATTTAACGCATTCGTGTAGCTGCGAATGGTGTGGTTGAGTAAATACTCATGACCAAAGTTGTAATACACGAGATTTAGGTCTTCAGTTTTTACCGTTTTAAACTGTGCATATACTGAAATTTGAAACCCTAAAAGAAGACACCCACTAATCAAAAACCTTTTAAACACGCTATTAACTAACCCCAAAATATACTCCTATTAAGTGATCAATTATTCTGTACCCTTTTGCCCCGAATAATTGAATTCTTTATTTAAAACCTATTTACGCAACTAAACTAAAAAAAACAAAAGAATGCCCCTCTTTTAAAAGGAACATTCTTCTTTGTTACTTGCCGTATGTAAAACAAGCTACTTAATCGTACCCCAATTTATCAAAACTGGTTGAAGTCCGGACTTGAAATCATTCTATGAAAGTTAGGATTTGCCATAAGTCGGCTAAAGTTTGGACTGGACATCAACTGGTTAAAGTTAGGACTAGCCATTAAGCGACTAAAGTTCGGGCTGGCCATAAGCTGGTTAAAATTAGGACTCGCCATTAGCATACTGAAGTTCGGGCTGGCTACCAGCTGATTGAATTCCGGGCTCGCTGAAAGTCGGCTAAAATCAGGACTTGCCATCAATCTTCCAAAGCTTGGGCTGGCTATTAACCGGCTGAAGTCAGGGCTCGCCATTAAGCGACTGAAACTCGGGCTCGCCATCATGCGACTAAAACTTGGAGTTGCAATCAGTCTGCTGAAATTCGGGCTCGCAACAAGGCGACTAAATTCCGGGCTGGCTGAAAGGCGACTGAAATCAGGACTCGCTGTTAAGCGGCTGAAACTCGGGCTTGCCATCAAGCGACTAAAGCTTGGGCTGGCTAGCAACCTGTTGAAATCTGGGTTCGCCATCAATTGGTTAAAAGTAGGGTTTGCCATCAGATTACTGAACTCAGGACTATCCATCAATCGGCTAAACTCCGGGCTCGCTGAAAGTCGGCTAAAATCAGGACTTGCTGTCAAGCGGTTAAAATCCGGATTTGCCATTAAGCGACTAAAATTAGGACTTGCAACAAGACGACTAAAATCAGGAGAAGCCAATAATCTGCTAAAGTCAGGGCTGGCCATTAATGCATTAAAAGATGGATTTGCTGACAGTCTGTTGAAATCTGGGCTAGCTGTTAACAACTTAAACTCAGGTGATGACATCAAAGCGCTAAAATCGGGTGAAGCTGCAAGTCGACTAAAGTCGGGACTAGCAGTAAGGGAGTTGAACTCCGGGCTGGATACTAACTGATTAAAGCTCGGACTAGCCATTAAGCGACTAAAAGACGGGTCAGACATAAGCTGCGCAAAATCAGGACTCCCAATCAGTTGATTGAAATCCGGACTGGCAAAAAGCTGATTAAAGTCAGGGCTCGCCATTAAGTTTACAAACGCTTCGTTTTCTGCAAGCGTCTTCAGCTCTCCAGATTCAACGAGATCTATAAATACATCACTTTGTAACACTTGTTGAAATCCTTCATCCTCAAGAGAGATATCGGCATGTGTAATTTGTGTACCTCTATATCTTTCTGCTCGCTCTACGCCATCACCCGGTCCCCCAATGGTTCCGCTTACATCACTCATGTTTGGTTGTGGAAAGTCCGGCGTAATAAATACGACCAGAAGAGTCACCGCCGCGCCTACTAAAGCGGCTGCTATATTTTGACCTGAAAAGAAATTGCCAGACCCTTTAGTTGGTTTGTGGATTTTGTTACTCATAGTTTGTACCTCGTTTGATTGTGATTCAATTATTAATTCTTTTTTCACCTTCGTTGAAATTTCTTGTGGCAGCTCAATACCAGAGCTCAAGAATTTTATTTGATTGGTGATATGTATTAGGTCTTCGTATAAAGACTTTGCTTCAGCATTATCTTTTATAAGCTCTTTTACTTCTTGGCTTTGCTCGGGGGTGTTTTCCCCGTCAACTTCTGCCTGTATTAAATTTATGAGCTCCTGTTTCATTACATATATTTGTTATAGTTCCTTGTACTACTATAAGTACACGGCTTTCTTAAAAAAGTTGGTGAAATAGTCAGATAAATTTTATTTCATCCTTTTTTCCAAGAGTGTTTTAAGCGTATTATTGCTTTTTACTACTCTAAAAGAGCATCCCTCAACTGCATGCGTGCTGTGTAAAGCCTCGATTTCACTGTTTTTTCTTCTATGCTTAGCACATCGGCAATATCTCTATAGCTTAGTTCTTCGAAGTGCCTTAACTGTATAACTAACCTATAGTCTGTAGACAAAGCACCGATTGCTTTTGCCAGTAATTTGCTTTCTTCTTTTTGAAGCATCATCAAATAAGGGTTACTCCCATCTGAATGATGCAATCTTAATGTGGTATGGCTTTTTTTGTCCCGAATATGATTCAAGGCTTCATTCACTATTATTCTATACAGCCAGCTGTAGAATTTGAAGGCTTTATTATAGCTATCAAGTTTTCTCCAGCATTTAATGAATCCTGCCTGAGTTACATCTTTTGCAGCATCTTTGTTTTTGACTATTCCCAAAGCAGTCCGGTACATTTTTAGCTCATACCGTTTCACCAACACATCAAATGCGCTGTTATCACCCCTCAAGCTCATTTCGATGAGCCTGTTGTCCTCCGCTTCAGTCATATTTATTATTTATTTCAACCCAAAAACCATAACAAAGAGAAAAGCTTTACCCCGTTCACGAAAGCTTTCCTTTAAAAAAGATCAGTCTACAAACTCAAAAATTTGATCTAACCTGGTGTATTTAAAAACGTCCTTTAAGTGTTTGTTTAAATTTTTCAACCTAAGAGATTGCCCATTTTCATTCAGTCGGTGATATGTTTTCACCAATACCCCAAGTCCCATACTGGAAATATAATTTAGTGATTCCATATCAATAGTCAATGTTTCATCATGTTTTTCCAGTTTTTCAGAGGCTAGTCCTTCCTGGCTGGCATCAAATTCTCCGATAAACTTTAGTTCATTTTCATTCACTTCTTCAATAGTCAGCATATCCAGTAACCTACATCTGTTTTGTCATAGTAATGGTAGAAATGCCATCACTATGGTTAAATTTTATTTCATCCATTAATTCTTTAACAAGGTGGAGGCCCAACCCTCCAAATTTCTTTTGCTTAAAATACTCCTCAAAATCTATTTCTTCTGCTTTTGTGATGTCGAACGGTACTTCTTCGAAATCGCACAGGCTTATCATAATTTTGTCTTCTTTTCTTTCCACAAGCACTTCAATATCACCATCAGCGCTTGAGTTATGACGAACCATATTCATAAAAAGCTCTTCAACCGATAGCTGCATTTCCATTTGCACACCATCTTTCACATTTAATTCATTCCAGTTTCCCTTTAAAAAACTAAAAATGCTTTGAAGCTCATTAACGTGTCGTTTAAATACTTTCTGACTTTTCATGAAAGCAGCAAAAATTAATTACACCCGTAAACCGAAATTTATTCAGCTAATTATATATAAAAATATTCAATCAAATGTCTGTTTAATTAGCTCTGTAAAATTAGACTAGCGAAACAAACATAAATCACCTTACAAAAATTTTGAATTTTAATGTTTTTTCTCAAACATGGTGTGCCCTTTCTTGTCAAAACAGCCCTTTCTTATAAGCTTGATAGTCGGGCTGTTTTAATTTAGCTGACACAGAACTATCGCCTGCGGCCGCCTCTGTCACTGTCGTTATTTCCGCCAAAGTTATAGCGGAAATTCAGGCGAAAAGCCCTGCTTGACCAACTATATTGGCTATTTCGATAGAGGTTAGATTCGATGATTTCGCGATCACTATTTCTGGAATTAAATACATCCCGAACATTCATAGAGATGTTTGCTCTTCCGTCCAGCAGCTCTCGAGACAGTCCTGTTCCTACAAATGATCGCCCCGCTCTTCTGCCTTGAGTAGTTCGTTGGGCTCCTCTGAAAGAAATGTATGACTGAAAATTCCAGCCATCTAAGAATTGCCATCTCACGCGTAAGCGGCTGCTAAAGGTTTCCGTTTCACTGGTATATAGTATCCCTTGAAATTGACCTTCCCGATTGGATTGATAAATGTTCAGGCTTCCTGAAAGCTGAAGTCCGTCAAACAGTTCCTGATCTGCAGAAAACTCAACGCCCCATGCATCTTCGGACGCAAGGTTAATTGGTTGTTCAATATTTACGGACTGCCCTCCGATAATCTCCGTCGTCTCGATATCTTCAATAACCTGTGTTCGGTACCTGTAGTATAGGCTTGTTAGAACCGAGCCTGTTTCCCAGTATCTCAGATAGCCAAGCTCAAAGGAGTTCCCAAATTCCGGTTTTAAATTAGGATTACCGATTTCACGGTTTCTCTCATTTTCGATTTCGGTGAATGGCAGCAGCTGTCCTGACCATGGGCGGGATATGCGCCGGCTGTAACTTGCTTGCAGAGAATTCAGCTCATTAATAGTGTAAGACAAGAATACACTCGGGAAAAAGTCAGTGTAAGACTGTGAACTTGTGGTTCCGGATTGATCTAATTCGGATTCAATATTGGTATTCTCCGCTCTTACACCCAACTGATAGGTAAATGGTTTCAGCTCTCCGTTGAAGATTGCATAGGCAGCATTTACATTCTCCAGATAGATAAAATTATCGGCAGCGCCAATATTTCCGGGCGTACGTACCCAGTTTCCACTTTGAAATTCCTCCACGGTATAATCATTGTCTTGCCAGTCATAGTTGAACCGAAGGCCCGCTTCCATCTTTGCAGATTCTCCAAGCGGTTGTTCGTAATCAATATCTAAACGTGCTTCCCGGTAAATTTCACCGGCATTTGTACGCTGCCTGACTTCATTCCCTGTTCCTTGTTCTACAAACTGTTCAAAGTTAGTTCTGCCGTCTTCTTCACCAAACTCATAGTCAAAATCAGCAACCAACTTGTGGTCTCTGTTTTCCTTGAATGTTTTTTCATATTGGGCTCGAAAATCAAAGTCACTTTCTCTTTGCTCTTCAATTACATCCCGCCTGGTTTGCTGAACTACATCCCAATTGTCAAATGCAGACCGGTAGACCTCATCATTTGTGGGATCATAATCCGTATAATTTAAATTCCGATCCTCGGTTTGGTCTTCCAAATTTATTCGGGTTGATAGTGTTAGTAACTGCTCAGCGGGTAAATAGATGTCTGCGCCAAAGTTGATGTTCGCTTCTTTCTCCGTTTCGTCAGTATCAATCAATTCCTGGTATGCATAAGTAGTGTCTCCACTAAAGCTTTGAAATGTACTGCCTGATTCCGGCTCACTTTCATACTCAACCTGTGTATTTAAGAACCAATTTACTTTGTTGCGCTGGTAATTAAGATTGGCTCCTAATCCATAGTCCTGTGGATATCCTGCATTACCTCTCACACTACCGTTGAAACCTAATTCTGCATCATCAACCAAAATGATATCAATAATTCCCCCGGTACCATCGGCAGAATAACGGGCTGATGGATTCGTAATAATTTTAACTTCTTCAATCATGCTTGAAGGAATACTGCTTAGCGCATCCGTACCATTTCTTACCAAATTAGAAGGGCGACCATTGATCAGAATTTGAACTCCCTGATTTCCTCTAAGGCTAACATTTCCTTCAAAGTCCGTGGTAATAGAGGGCACATTATCCAGCACATCCAGTGCAGAACCGCCCAGACTTGTTACATCATCCTGAACGTTAAAGCTCCGACTGTCAAAATTCATTTCCATATAAGAACGCCGACCCTCAACCACTACTTCATCAAGCTCACTTTGCTCGGCTACTAGTTCTATTGTTCCTAAATCTAGAGGCTGACCGGCTACAACTTCAATTTCAGACTTATAGCTATCGTAAGCCAGGAAGGAAACTTCAATTACATACTGACCAGGTACCATTTGTACCGTGAAGTTTCCGTCAGGATTACTCACAACTCCCGTTAAAATATTTTCTTCAGCCTCATCATATATAGCAACTGATGCATTAGCAAGCACCTCTCCTCCTGCATCCTGAACCATTCCTGTAATTGTAACTTTTTCAGCAGTACTCTGTCCATAAACTGTTGTACTTCCTGATAAAAAAAGAGCTGCGATTAGTGCTGTATAAATAATTTTTTTCATGATTTTTTGATGTACTTCTATTGAATAGTCGATCTCTTCAATGAAAATTACTGCACAATCATGCCCGAAATTTGTACCAATTCTGAAGCAAATTTGAAGGTTAGGCCCTTTTTACAGTCTTTAAAATAATTTCGATATGGTGCCATGAATTTTCGGTGGTATAAGAAATATCAAAACCACTTTGATCTGTAATTCTCTTGATGATTGACAGACCTAACCCGATGGAATTTGAATTTTGTTTGGCTTTCTTAAAACGTTCAAATAAATTTTTGGTATCTACTTTTAGCTCCTCTCCTGTATTTGAAATCTTAAGCTTTTTAGAATTTAGTGTTACGCTAATTTTTCCATTTTCAACATTATGACGAATGGCGTTTTGAAATAAATTTGTCCATAGTATGTCGGCCAGCATAGGGTGCATTTGTACCGATACATTTTCTTCAATATCTGTATCAAGTTGGAGATTATTTAGCGCCGCAAATTCTTCAAAAGCCTCAATACCTTCCGTTATCAGTTTGCTTAGGTTTATATTTTCTTCGTTAACAAACTCATGATTTTCAATCTTGGTTAATAAGGCCAGTGATTCACTTAATCTGGATAATTTCTTAAGCGTCCGCTCCAATTTTTCGACATATTTGTACTGCTCTTCATTTAAGTCTGTTTCTGTAAGCAGCTCAAGTTTACCTTTTGCAATAGCCAAAGGTGTTTGCAGTTCATGAGAAGCATTTTCCGCAAACTCTTTCAGATTTTTATAATCAGAAACGGCCTTTTTCGTCATTTCCTCAACAAACCTATTTAAGTCTCTGAATTCTTCGACATTGGTTTCTTCTGCCTTCAGATATTCCCTTTCATTAAGCTGAAATTCCTGGATTCTTTTCAGGGTATTTCGAAATGGCTTAAACAATGGTCCCGATACAAAGTAGCCAATTCCAACTGCGCCAATAACCTGCAACACGAGAATCCATAATAAAATAGTAATCACCGCCTCTCTCACATCATCCGACTCTATCATGTTTCCATAGGTCGATATAAAATAGGTCGTGTCGTTTATGGTTCGATGTGCAGAAACTTTCACATTCCGTTCTTCTTGTTCCAGCCGGCCGTCCCAGATTAACGTATCGGCAACTTCAACATCATCCTCCACGTGATGACCAAGCGGCCTGATGATTAAGTTTTCGTCCTGATCAACATTATCGTATCCCTTAAAGGTTTTACCCTGCTCCAATAAGTAAGTAACTCGGTCAATGCGATCTAAAAACTCCCACTTCAGTTCCTGGTCAATTTCATCTTTAATAACGTAGTAGGATATCACTCCACCAATGCCGAGCACAACCGTGCTTACACATAAATAAATCAGCAAAAATTTAGTGATCAGCTTCATCCTTATCTCTTATTTGTGTTGAATTTATAGCCAATGCTGTAAACGCTCTCTATATAGTCGTCTGCTCCCGATGCAACCAACTTCTTTCTCAGATTCTTGATGTGTTGATATACAAAATCCAGATTTTCCAGATGATCAACATAATCTCCCCAAAGATGCTCAGCTATGGTTTGCTTCGAGAGTACATGGTTCTTGTTGGAAGCAAAATACAAGAGCAGGTCATACTCCTTAGGCGTCAAATCTACCTTGGTTCCTTCCACCTCAACTTCCATCGTTTTTGTGTTGATGGAAATTTCATTAACGCCTACTATTTCAGTTCCGCCTAAATTATTCCTCCGGTTTACCGCCTTGATCCGGGCTTGAAGTTCTGCCAGTTGAAAGGGTTTGGTTAGGTAATCATCAGCACCTAATTCTAAGCCTTTCACTTTATCATCCAGTGAGTTTTTTGCTGAAATAATGATGGTGCTTGTTTCCGGCTTAACAGACTTCAGTTCTCTGAGGATTTGCAGGCCGTCTCCACCCGGTATCATGATATCAATCAGCACCACGTCATAAGTATATGACATGATTTTATCGAAGGCAGAGTCATAATCCTCTGCCGTTTCACAGAGGTATCCTTCACGCTTCAGATACGTGATTATATTCTCTAATAAGTCCGGATTGTCTTCTACTATTAGTAGCTTCATAACGCCTTTAAAGATATTTATTAACTCTGAAGGAAAGCTGAAGAATCGGGCTTATTGAATTGATTTTACGATGTTTAGCATCGTTAGATCCTAACCGCCCATCTTTTTGTCCACAGAATACTTTCCTCCGCCTGTGAATAGAATAACTACAAAAAGCAGCAGGAATAACATAGACTTCTCTTTTGCACTGAAAGGGTCTCCGGCATGAGCGAAGAAATAAGCCACGGCCATATTAATTGAAAGTATGACTGCTGAAAGACGGGTCCATAATCCCAAGACAATAAAAAGCCCGCATATTCCTTCCGCAAAAGCAGCTAAAATAAGCGAGACTTCCGGGCCTAATCCAATCGGATCTCCAAAGGCAAAGTTTCCGTTAAATACTTTCATGAGCTTCGGCAGTCCATGCGTAAAAATCAAAAACCCAGCCCCAATTCTTAGCAGTAATATGGAGTAGTCTGTACTTATAAATTTATTGAGATTCGTTGAAAGCAGTTTCTTATACATTTTTGACACCTTGATTAAAATTTATACCTATACAACTTTTTTGAAAACGCCCACAATTCCGCACTCTTACCTTAAAACGGTTTATGTAATTGACCCTATAGGAATTTTCTATTATGAGACGAGGCTCCGGATTCGTAATTTAGTTCAACATTAAACTATTTAATATTAACTCAATTATATAATTATGACAATCTGGAATATTGATCCCACACATTCTGAAATTCAATTTAAAGTAAAGCACCTTGTTATTTCTACTGTAACAGGAAATTTTAAAAGCTTTAACGGTTCTCTGGAAAGTGAAGACGACTCTTTTGAAGGCGCTACCGTAAAGTTTGAAGCAGACATTGACAGTATTACTACCAATAACGAGGACAGAGACGGTCACCTCAAATCTGACGATTTCTTCAATGCAGAAGAATATCCAAAGTTAAAATTTGAGTCTACTTCTTTCAAAAATACAGATGGCAACAATTACGATCTGAAAGGCAACTTGACCATCAGAGACATCACAAAAGAAATTACACTCAACGTTGTTCATGGCGGAACAGTGGACGATCCTTACGGACAAACCAAAGCCGGATTTGAAATTAACGGCGACATCAACCGAAAAGAATTTGGCCTGAAATGGAATGCAGTTACTGAAGCAGGAAGCGTTGTAGTTGCTGAGCAAGTTAAGCTAAACCTGAATGTTCAGGTTGTTGAAAGCGTACCGGCTGAAGCTTAATAAGCACACCTTTTGATTTACGTATAGAGGGGCGGTCTTTTTGCTGAGCCGCCCTTTTTTATGCCTTATATTTTTCTAAGAACTCATCTTTATACGCCTTACCCACAGGAATCTTTTCCGTGCCGATTGCTACTATATTTCCTTCCAGGTATTCAATCTTCGAAAGCGCTACTACATAAGAACGGTGCACCCTGCTAAAGAGATGACTAGGCAACTGACTGCATAAATCTTTTAGCGTTTGGTTATAAGTGATCTTCTTCTCTTTGGTGTGAACACTAATATAATCTCCCTGACTTTCGGCAAATAGTATTTCATCAAGACCAATGCGGTAGAGCTTGCCATCTGCTTTTATTGAAATGAATGAATCATCACTATTAAAAGGCTGCACCGCACCCACCGCTTTATCAATAGCCTTTAGGAATCGTTCAAACGAAAATGGTTTAAGCAGGTAGTCAATCACATCCAGCTCATATCCCTCCAAAGCATATTCAGAGTAAGCCGTAGTCAAAATGACTTTAGGCGGATTTTTGAGGCTTTTGATAAATTCTATGCCCGTTAATCTCGGCATGTTGATGTCAAGGAAAAGCAGCTCAACATCTTTTTCCTTAACAGTTTTTCGGGCTTCCAAAGCATCTTTACAAACTCCTGCGAGCGTTAATTCCGGAGCATCTGAAATATAGATTTCCAGAATGTCACGAGCGGCAGGTTCATCGTCTACGATTAGACAGCGCATTAGCTCAGCTCCATTTTAAGGGTTGTCTCATAAAAATTGTCTTGGTTATTTATCTCAAGACTGTAGCGATTTTCATAGGCCAACTCTAGTCGTCTTTTTGCATTCTCAATCCCCGATCTCAATGATTCGGTACTTCCTTTGGGATTTTCAAAAACGGTATTCTTACAATGTAGCATCAGATTCATTTCTTCCAGCTTCAGTTCAATCAGAATAGAGGAATCGTCATCGGTCAGGTCGGCATGCTTAAAGCAGTTTTCAACAAAAATAATCAGCAGTAAGGGAGCTATTTTAGCGCCGGAAGGATCTCCTTCTACTTGGAATGTCACTTTCTCAGGCTCATTCAGTCGCTCTTTATTTAAATCTACAAAATGGGTTAGGTATTCGACTTCTTCTGCCAATGCTACCTGCTCTTTTTCCATTTTATCTACCACATAACGAAGCATATCTGACAGTTTTAGAATGAGTCTTGGTGCCTTATCAGACTTTTTTAAAGCTTCACTATAAATAGTATTCAGTGAATTAAACAAAAAGTGTGGATTAACCTGAGCCCTCAAAGCTTTCAATTCAGCAGCCACTTTTTCTGACTCAACTTCGACAAGCTTTGCCTTAGTTTTTACTTCCCCAAACCATGTCTTTGAAAACTCAAGAGAGGAACTCAAGATCAAATAAATAGTGATTAAACCGAGAAACTCAGAATTGCTATAAACACCCACTAAGTAGAAATCTTCAAATAACCATGGAGACAAATAATTGAACGTAACATGATAAACCAATATGGATGTAACCAGTAGAAGGAATAGTGAAATTGAATAGAGAATATATCTTCCTTTGGCTAATATATTTTCCAGGAACAAGCCAGAATGGATGGTAACTGCAAAAATCATCGGTATATGAAATAGGAAAGTGTAGATTAAATCTATTTCACGATACTCACCTGTTCGGCTAAAAATTTCGAGACATATATAAAAAGAAATTGCCCAGAACAAACTATACCTGAGCAATTTCCCATTAAGAAATTTACTGTACTGCATTTGGCATTCTTTTCATTGTGATTGGATCTTCGTAAGCATCCTCTTCTTTTCCATATTTAAATACAAACTTTTGAAGCTCATTTGTCGAGGCTGTAATTAAAATTTCCGAGGATTCATCAAAATCAGAATATACTGCCTCATGCTTAATCCGTACTCTGTTATTTTCTATCTGCTCTTTAATCCAGGAACTCGCAAAAGGCTCCATAACCAGCTCATCTTCATCCACCTTTATTTTTGAAAAGGTATTCACGTTAAATCGATGTGAATCTACAAATACACTGCTCTCTCCAAAACTGAAATCCAGTATTTTTAGATTTAAAAAAAGATCTCCATTAATTTCTCCTATGGTCCCCAGAAAAAGGATCGGGACAGCATTGTCAGACTCTTTGTTTTCGTAAAGAACCAGATAAGCGTCCATCCCCAAGCTATCTTCTTCACCGGGATCAAAACTTACATCTTCATCCGGGTATTTTCGGATAAGATCTGCAACCTGGTCCGGG
>Ga0306868_1000809_pt1 | contig 18251 bp, 17 predicted proteins | sample AntRauTorckE6832_FD_190411 | JGI IMG/M metagenome (GOLD analysis project Ga0306868, IMG submission 190411) | Saline lake microbial communities from Rauer Islands, Antarctica - Metagenome Torckler E6 #832 (v2) (version 2) | ecosystem: Environmental > Aquatic > Non-marine Saline and Alkaline >... | reverse complement strand
TCATATTAAATATTTTTTTAGGCACGTTTTTAAAAGGGAAAACGAGTCCGGCTCCTAAAGCTGTTATGGTCCAGGTAAATAACGTTCCTAGTAATCCTGCTAAAACCGGATTTGCATAAATCCAATTATACATAATAGTCATCCTTTCTTATGGTTTTTATTTAATAGTATACCATAAATTACAACTTTTTCCAGGTTTATAAAGGTTATACAATTCATTTTTAGTGACGTGGAAATCTAAATATCACTAAAGGCTTTTGCTTTTTTGATTCTTCTCATGCTAATCTTTTTAGAAGGCAAACGAATATTTCAAAATAGAATTTCCACTAAGTAACCCCAAATTAATAAATGTTAGAATGAATACTGGAAAATCTTGAAATATAATGTAAACCAAATAAGAATAAGTTACGATAGATATTAGGGTTAAGTCAAAAGAACATACACTAGTAAGAACGACATCTTACAAATGATATTTAAGAATAGTATATACAGCCTAGTGAATAGAGTTCTTATTGGTTAGAATAAATTCAGAAGGTTTAATCTCTTGGAGGAAGAATAAATATGTTACTAATAAACCAGGTAAAAGTAGAATTAAAAGTTTATGAAAAATCTCATGATCTGCGAGAAACCATCACTAAGAAATTAAGGATAAGCGGAGAAAAACTCTTAGAGTATTCTATTCAAAGAAAATCAATCGATGCAAGACGGAAGGATAAGATTTTGCTGGTTTTTAATGTGCTTGCAAAAGTACAAGGAGAAAAAGCAATCTTATCTAGAAACATATCAAATGTATCAAAATATACTTTTAATAATAATTCTATAGAACATTTAAAATATAGTTATCCTAATGACAAAAAAATTGCGATTATCGGGTTTGGCCCTGCGGGCATTTTTAGTGCTTTAACATTTGCAAGAGCAGGTGTGAAAGTTACAGTCTTTGAACGCGGTGAGAAAGTCGATGAAAGAATCAAAACTATTAAGAAATTTGAAACAGATAGAGTCTTAAATACCGAATCTAATATTCAATTTGGTGAAGGAGGCGCTGGGACGTATTCAGATGGAAAATTAACAAATAGAAAAAAGGATCCAAACGGTAAGTGGCTTTTTAACGAACTTGTTAAAGCGGGGGCTCCTAAAGAAATACTGTATGATGCTAATCCACATATAGGATCAGATAAGTTAATAGACGTTGTTAAAAACATTAGAAAAGAAATTATCAGTCTTGGCTCAACAATTAATTTTAATTCCAAAGTTTCTAATATACGTTCAAAAAATGACGGTGTCACCCTAAGCGTTAATAATCAAACGCAATACTTTGATTATTGTATATTAGCGATTGGTCATAGCAGCAGAGACACCATTGAAATGTTATATAAAAACAACTGTAGTATTACACAAAAACCATTTGCGGTAGGATTAAGAATTGAGCACCAACAAAAAATGATTAATAATGCTCAATTCGGCTTTAAAGAAACACACCGTTTGCTTGGACCGGCTGAATACAAACTTACCTACCAAACCAAAGAAAAAAGAGGCGTTTACACTTTTTGCATGTGTCCAGGGGGAATTGTAGTACCTTCTACTTCAGAAGAAGGTATGGTGGTTACTAATGGCATGAGTGAGTATAAAAGAGATAAAGTTAATGCCAACAGTGCATTGCTAGTCACAGTGAATGAAAAAGACTTTGGCAGCGATCATCCACTTGCTGGGATAGAATTTCAACGAAGACTTGAAAGAAAAGCCTTTGATTTAGGCGGAAGGAATTATAATGCGCCTATCCAAACAGTAAAAGATTTTATCAATAATAAAATTACAAAAGAGTTAGGGAGTGTATTACCAAGCTATCCTATAGGATGGACGTATGCAAATCTTAGAGGGCTATTCACTGAAGAAATCAACACAGCATTTATTGAAGCATTCACAAAAATGGGCCGTGATTTAAAGGGTTTTAATACAACTGACGCTCTATTGACAGGCGTAGAATCGAGATCTTCATCATCTGTGAGAATTACAAGAGATAGACATACATTACAAAGTATATCCATCAACAATTTATTTCCAACAGGTGAGGGTGCAGGATACGCTGGGGGTATTGTTTCAGCAGCTATAGATGGTATAAAAGTGGCTGAGAAGCTATTGCTTACTTTAACTAGAGAATAAAAGTATTCAGTTGTTTTTAAAGGAAACTTAAAAAATATGCCGCGTTCAAAACAATAAAACAGATAGTGTTAAGTATTTTACACTATCTGAATTTATTTATAATAATACATAATTGGTGTATACTATTAAAGAAAACATGTATATATTCCAAAAATATATTACAAGATGTGTTCTCTGAGAATCTTGTAGGGAGTGATGACTGTGTTGTTGGTAGCCGATGTGCCTTTGGATTCATATGCGATGCTGATATTGAATGTCGGGGTCGTGTTATTGATAGGCCTTGTGTTTGGAAAATTAGCGGAAACAATAAACTTGCCCAATATAACAGGTTATTTGGTAGGAGGACTGTTACTGGGTCCTATTACACATTTCCTGACAAGTGAAGAGTTAGCCCATATGAGCATTATCAGTTATGTTGCATTGGGGTTTATCGCGTTTCAGGTTGGAAATGAGCTGTGGCTTGGTAAGTTAAAAAAATCAGGCAGTAAGATAGTTGTAATTACACTTGTTCAAGCTCTTTTTACGACATTGGTCGTATCTGGACTCTTGCTTATGGTCACTGAACCGAGTATCGCCCTAATTTTGGGTGCCATCGCCGCAGCTACAGCGCCGGCGCCGATTATGATGCTGATTAACAAGCATCGTACCAAAGGACCACTGACTTCGACAGTTGTTCCCGTAGTGGGACTCGATGATGCGGTTGGAGTTATTATTTTTGGAGTGATGCTTTCACTAGGTATAACGTTTGCAAGGCAAGGGGATTTTAGTTTGAACTTTACTGAATTAGTCAGGGGTCCATTGAAGGAAATTGGACTCAGTGTTCTATTCGGTGCGGCTATCGGTTTTGCTTCAGGGTTCGCAACTAAGACCATCCGAAAAGGAAGAGAACAAGGGGAAAAAAATCTTAATGTGGTTATTATTACGGTATTCATTACCGTAGGCATTGCGATGCTCTTTGATGCATCGCCAATTTTGACACCGATGATTGCTGGGGCTTTTGTCACCAATCAAATTAATAAGGAAACTTACATATTGGAAGAAAAGACAATTCGATTCTTCATACCACCCATTATGATTCTATTTTTCACGATAAGTGGTGCGCGCTTATCATTTAGTGTGTTATCAACGGTTGGACTAATTGGTGCTATCTACATTGTCGGACGCGTTATCGGTAAAGTCGGCGGGTCTACAATAGGTGCCTCCGTCGTTAAAACCGACCCTGCAATCAAGAAATACTTAGGACTAGTTATGTTGCCGCAATCAGGGGTGGCGATTGGACTTGCCACTGCCGCATATGTGGCGTTTAGCGATGTGAACCAGGATGTGGGGGCCACTATTCAAAACATTACTTTAGCAAGTGTACTGGTATTTGCATTGATTGGTCCCGTACTCGCAAAAATTGCATTTGGTAAAGCAAAAGAAATTAGAGAAGAGTGAATCACCCTTCACCGGGTGATTCATTCACTAAAACCCCATTGAAAACAAATGGGGTATTTTTATGCCTACCCAGAAGGGTACAAATCTAGGAAGTGTTTAACGATGGAGACAAAGTGTTACAGGTATTTTTTAGGTTCATTTGAGATGTGCTCAAACATTAAAGATTTTGAAATAGACATTACAATAGAGGTGTAAAGCCTATGAACCTTGATGAAATGGTGTTAAAGCATTAATCGATGATGGTGAGGCCTTAGTTTATGAGGATGAATTCCTAAAAGTATATAAGGTCTTTTAAAACTTCTAATTATTAGTCTAACTACGTCTTACGAGTTCAAATTGTAGTGAAAAAAATACTGCTAAAGGCGACTTGAACATCGTGAGTTACAACCGAAAAAAAACAAATATAAAAGAAATATCACATTAGATGCAAATGTAGTTAAGGATTTAAAAGACGTAATTTATAGGTTGCCAAAAATTTCTTAGAATAGTTCAAAAAAAGTGACTAGAATAATTTAACCATACCTTGCTTACAGGTAGAAACCAAATGGGTTAAGCTTTATAGTTATAAGGGTCGAAAGAGTGCTTCGCCTTAAGCGTGTCTTTTTGCATGAGGAGAGTATTGACCACATATTTAGCGATAGCGGGGGCGGCGGTTACACCTGGAGAATCGATGCCCGCTACGTGAATGAAATGATCATGTTCTAAGGACGCATGGATATAGAAATCCTTTTTGTCTATGGATGAGCGGATACCAGCGTAAGTATGAAGGGTATTTTGGTAGGGGATGTTTTGTAGTAAGCGTTTAGCGTCTTTTTTGATTTCTTCTAGGCCTTTTTTATGTACTTGATTATTATAAAGTGATGTTTGTTCTTTAGCTGTAGGTCCGATAAGGACCGTTTCATTAGGTTGAGGAATGATGAGTACCCCTTTGGTGACGTTGCCCGGTATTGGATACAAGGTTATCTTTGATAGTGGCGTGTCCCTGGGATTCTTAATGGCGAAATAGTCCCCCCGCCTTGGGATCATAGTGTAGGGCACTTGTTTCTCGATCATGCTTGCAACAAGGGCGTTCTTGACGCCTGCGGCATTGATGATATAGCGAGTGGTATAAGTAGTGTGTTTGTTGGTGTGAACGGTGAAGCTTTTATCGTCATTGTGAGTGATGGAAGTGACTTGTTCACCTGTATTTATCGTCACACCATTAATGGTGGCGTTAGAAGCGACACGCTTCACAAGCGTGTAAGTGTCAACTGTCATGGCGCTTTGCATAAAGAGCCCTCCTACAACGTGTTGGCTTATATTGGGTTCTTCTTTGCGCATAGCGTCCCCACTTAAGATGCATACCTCATCAACGCCTCTTGCTTTTGCGCCTTCAGCCATTTCTTTAGCCTTTTGAAACTCTTCGTCGTTCATTGCGAGAAGATAAGCCCCTGTTTTAAGTGCAGGGATATCGAATTTTTCCACAAGGTCCCGCTGCATTTTATTACCTTCCAACGCAAATTTGCTTTTAAAATACCCCTTATCAGGCGTGATGACTACTGGAGAGTGAACCAAGGCACTGTTATGAGTGGTTTGTACCTGCGCTAGATCTTTTTCTTTTTCTAGCAAGGTTACTGAGACATCATAGTGCGACAGTTCACGGGCTATAAAAGTGCCGATGATGCCTCCACCGACTATGAGATAATCAATCATCGAATCGTCCTTTCTAATAAAAAAGAGCATGGCACTGGCGTTCAGTATCCATACTCTTAATCTCTAGTTAGTTCATTATTTTATACTAAAATTATAAGGGATATTAAACAGATTGGCAACCGCTTTGCATTTTACACAACCCAGGTGCTAATTTCTTATAGAAGCACTCCAATTATGTTAATATTAGTTAACAAGTTAGTATATAAATCAGTTTATAGTAACTCCTAATAAGAAAGGAAAAATTAAATGACAGAAAATAAAAATCATCTAGGATGTGTCAATTTGGTGCCTATCTTTAATCACTTAGATAAGGAATCGCAAGATAAATGTGCATCAAAAGCTTATAGCAAAAAAATAAAACGAAATGAGTATTTATATCAAGCAGGCGATCTCGATGATTCCTTGTATATTGTTCATCAAGGCCAAGTACGAATTACGTATCTAGCAGAATCTGGGAAAGAACAATTGATTCGTTTACTCAATCCGGGTGATTTTACGGGTGAATGGACAATTTTTTCAGAAGAAAGTTATCATGAAAATTACGCGCAGGCAACTAGAGAGACATCTATATGTGCGATAAGTAAGCAAAATTTCGATGAATTATTAACGGAATATCCGAAAATATCAAGAAAGATTCTTAAGATAATGGCAAATCGACTTCAAGAATCGCAAAAACAAACATCTTCAATCAGCACTGAAGACGTCAGAAATCGCATTATTTATTATTTGGAAAATCTTGCAAATTCGGGATTTGAAGATGAAACGACACTCGAACTGCCCATGTCACGAAAAGACTTAGCTTCTTATCTTGGAACGACAGCAGAAACAATTAGCCGCAAATTCAAAGAGCTTGAAGAAGAAGGACTCATTCGTCCATTAGCGAAAAATAAAATCCATATTCCGAGTGTTGAAAAATTATTATTTGCGACAGACTAAGGGAAAACAAAGTAAATTAGAATCCAAAAGTGTGTAATGATGCTTTTGGATTTTTTTATGTCTAGAAATGATCTTTTCCGAAATACTTGATATAGGTCAATTGAAAGAATGGTTTTTCGAACTATACTATACTTACAAATCAAAGAAAAAGGAAAAAGACATGACAAATAAAAAATTAATGAAGCTAATCAGACGTATTGAATACGGAATTTAAAGAATTAAGAGACATAACAAATTATTATAAAGTTCCTGTGATATCTGCGTAAGGTATGAGGAAATATATACTATGCTAGAGGAACTCAATCAAACCTATTTAAAAGGATAATGAAAAGGAGGCAAAAAATGCAAGGTCATATATTACGGAAGAAGAATGAGATTACACTTATCAGTGGACTTTTAATTGCGATGGCCTTCACCAGCCGATTTGCTTTTGAGAATATGGAAGTATTTACTATTTCTTTAATTATTGCTTCAATTCTAGGTGTTGCACCAATTGCGTTGCAATCCTATCAAGCATTAAAGGTAAAAGTAGTCAGTATTGACGTATTAGTTACCATTGCGGTAGTTGGGGCATTTCTCATTCAGAATTACGAAGAATCTGCCATTGTGACATTTTTATTCTTATTTGGATCCTGGTTAGAAGCCCGAACACTAAATAAAACTCGATCTGCTATTAAGGAGCTAACTGAAATGGCTCCCGAAGTCGCAGAAAAGCAAAATGAAAAAGGCGAGTTTGTAGAAGTTGATCTTGATGAAGTAGATGAAGATGATATTCTACGTGTTAAAACAGGGGCAAAAGTTCCAGCTGATGGGACCATTACTCTCGGTGAAGCTCATATAAATGAAGCAAGTATTACGGGTGAATCTCTTCTGGCAACCAAGAAAAAAGGATTGAAAGTTTTTGCAGGAACAATCGTTGAAAATGGAACAATTCAAATTCAAGCTGACCGTGTAGGAGAAGATACTACTTTCGGACAAATTATTGAATTAGTGGAAGAAGCGCAAGATTCGAAATCAGAAGCAGAACGCTTTATTGACCGCTTTTCAAAATGGTATACACCGGCTGTTTTGGTATTTGCTTTTATTGTTTGGATTTTTTCACAAAATATTGAGTTAGCTATTACCATTCTTGTTTTAGGGTGTCCGGGTGCTTTAGTTATTGGAGTACCTGTGTCAAATGTATCAGGAATTGGGAATGGTGCTCGAAATGGTATCTTACTAAAAGGTAGTGAAGTCATTAATGATTTTTCAAAAGTAGATACTATGATTTTTGATAAAACAGGAACCTTAACTGTCGGGAAACCTGAAGGATCAGAAACAAAAGTTTATGGTAAAAAGACGAAACAAGCACTGGATTTTCTAACAAGTGTCGAAAGGGAATCCAACCATCCATTAGCTAAAGCCGTACTTGATGCTTTTCCTGATGGTGAATCTTACGAACTTGAAAAGACCGATGTGGTCAAAGGCGGCGGAATTATCGGCTATGTTGAGGGGCACCGCGTAGCTGTTGGGAATGTTGCATTAATGGAAAAAGAAAATGTTGTATTAGATAAGCAATTAATGAAAGAAACAGGTCGATTAGAAAAGGAGGGAAATTCACTTGTTTTAACCGCAGTTGACGGAGAATTAAAAGTATTAATGGGAGTCAAAGATCAAATTCGCCTAGGAGTTAAAGAAAACCTAGAGAAATTCAAAAAATTAGGTGTTAAAAATCTAATTTTACTATCAGGCGATAATCAAGGAACCGTTGATATAATCGCGGAAGAACTAAATTTAACAGAAGCACATGGTCATATGTTACCAGAAGAAAAATCAGCCTATCTTGAAAAAAGACAAGATAAAGGTGAAATAGTCGCTTTTATCGGGGACGGAGTAAACGATAGTCCGTCACTTGCTAGAGCAGACATTGGTATTGCAATGGGAGGCGGAACCGATGTGGCAATTGAAACTTCAGATGTGGTGTTGATGCATTCAGAATTTAGTCAATTAGCGCATGCACTTGGTCTCACGAAAGCCACTGCGAGAAACATGGTACAAAATATTGTTATTGCGCTTGGTGTTGTAGTTGTTCTGTTCCTAAGTGTATTCTTCAGTGATTGGATGAATATGTCCATCGGAATGTTAGTCCATGAAGGAAGTATTTTAGTGGTTATTTTAAACGGTATGCGCTTGCTTTCTTACAAATTAAAAGAATAAATCAATAAAGTTGATCTATATCAATCATCATCAAGTATTTCAATGTTAAACTATGATTGTAGTAGAGAAAGACAACAATCTAAGAACTAAAACTTAAAAATATAAGAGGAGAGATTTAAAATGAAAACAGCAAAAATTCAATTGGAAACACTAACTTGTCCATCATGTCTACAAAAAATAGAAAATGCACTCAAAGGTTTAGAAGGTGTTGAAACAGATAGTATTAAAGTACTTTTTAACGCTAGTAAAGCAAAGTTGAATTTTGATGAAGAAGTCATCTCAATCGACGACATTAAAGGGGCAATTACTACTTTAGGTTTTAAAGTAGAAAAATCAAGTGTAAAAGCCGCTTAGAAAGATAAAAGATAAAAAAAAGGTTATAATTTGATAAATTGTAATAATCCCCCGAAGAGGTAATATTGATTCTTCGGGGGCATTATTTTTTTAAAGACGCGATTTTAATAGAGGTTATCATTAAATCGAGTCTTATATACTCCTTAAGAAAACTGTTTAATTAAGTGTAACCGATTCAGCACCTAGACCTCATTAGATTTCCTACTTATCAATAATGCTCATCATTTAAAACTCTATAAGTCCTTTGAAATGATTGAAGACGAGCTGAGTCATAAGGTAGAACTCGGAGAAGTCTACATAGCTGACGTACCGTATTTTATCATCAACCGAAGTCTATTCATGACCTTTCTTGAGGACTTGAAGGTGGGTACACACCGCGAGACTGCTCCTGAATGCAAGAAAGAGTGAAACCATCAACGTCCTCTAAAGTTAACGACATTGATTCTAAGAAAACCGTTCGATTCGACTGGAATGATCATTATCTTTAAGGCTTGAGGATGCCAGCAACAAGGATGACGCAGAAGCGCATGCGGATGAGATGAGAAAGGTTATAACGGGTAAAGCCCATACCTAAATCCATAAAACCTCTCTTACCGATTTAAATAAATAAATGATATGATAAAGGTATAAGACACAAAGATTTTCAGTTAATAACTTAATGTGTCTTTAAACACTAGAACGAAAAAGGATGATTCCTATGCATACGAGACTCTATAAAAAAGACGATTTATTAAAAGAAGAGGTCAAGACCGATATAAAAGAAACGCTTTTATCTGGGAAAAACGTCGTTTTTCCTACTGAAACCGTTTATGGCATCGGCGCAAACGCCTTGAGTCAAGAAGGCATTGAGAACATCTATAGAGTCAAAGGTAGACCGAGTGACAACCCTTTGATTATGCATATCGCAAGCCAAGAGGATGTCACGACGTATGCCTACATGGACACCCCCTACGTCAAAACACTCATGGATACGTTTTGGCCCGGCCCTCTCACCTTGGTCATGCGACGCAAAAGCACTGTCCCAGACAACATCACGGGCGGACTTGAGACCGTAGGAATCCGCCTGCCTTCAAATGACATCGCAAGAAAGATCATCTCCATTGCGGGCGTACCGATCTGTGCCCCCAGCGCTAATATAAGCGGACGACCCTCTTCAACCCTTCTTGAACACGTCCTGGATGATTTTGATGGTTTGGTGGACATCATCATTGACGGTGGGAAAGCGGAAGTGGGCCTTGAATCCACGGTGCTCGACGCCACTAAGAAAACCCCGGTCATTTTAAGACCTGGCATTATTACGAAGTCCATGCTTGAAACAGTTGTGGATAAAGTGGATCTTGCCAGTTACCTACAAGAAGACGATATTCCGCAAGCCCCCGGAATGAAATACAAGCACTACGCTCCAAGCGGTGAGATGACCATCGTAGAAGGCGTGCCCAGTAAAGTCGTTGATTACATCAACAAACAAATCAAGAAGTATCTTGATAAAAACCACAAAGTGGGTGTCATCGTCACAAGTGATCTGACCGATAAATTCAAAGGCGCCTTTGTAGTCGACGTAGGTGAGAAAACCAGTAAAATCACCATTGCGTCGAATCTTTATATCGCGCTTAGAAAAATGGACGCGCTTGGCATAGATTATATTTATTCCCTGGCGTTTCATGAAAATACGTATCAGGAAGCCATCATGAACAGGCTCTATAAAGCGGCCAACCATACAGTCATAAAAGTCTAAATCATTTCATGCTTTCAAACCGTTCAGCAGATAAACATACATAAAACAATGGAAAGACATTTGACAAACGCTAACATTAGTGGTTTAATTAAGACAACATAATATCTGGTAAGAGATTAAGAGCCGACCGAACAGCGCCCAATGGGCGTATTTCGGTTGGCTTTTATTATAAAGTGACTTATGAGGTATAATAAAGGTATCATTCACTTGTTTGAAAAAGCGAATGACCAAGCAAGGTAATTAACCAGGCAATAACCATAGACACTATATCAAAGGAAAAAAAGTAGGATTGAGACATCTATTGTCTTTAATCGTCTATCATTAGGAGGCATCCCTATGAACCATTCAGGTATCATTCCAGCCGTCAAGACACACAAGAAATTGGAACTGTTCTTAAAAAGCGACAACGATTACGGTGTGCTTATGGATTTCCAGATTTCACAACTTCCCCCGCTCATCAAAGATATCAAGAAAGCCAATAAGAAAGTTTTGGTGCACCTTGACCTCATCAAAGGCATCTCGAGTGACGAATATGGTGCCATATACCTTATTCAAGAACTCAAGGTGGACGGCATCATCACGATTAAGCCAAACGTGGTTAAGTTATGCAAAAAACGCCAAGTCATCGGCATCATGCGTCTTTTCTTAAAAGACAGGCATTCCTTTGAACAAAGCATGGCGCTCGTTGAGCGAACCCAACCTGACCTCGTTGAGGTGCTGCCATATATGCCTTCTATATTACCGGAACTGAATCAAAGACTGAATGTGCCTTTCCTCATGGGAGGCCTCATTGAAACAGAATCACAAGTAAAGTCGTCCATTCAAGGGGGCGCCATCGCCATCACGACGTCCAAAGACGACTTATGGTTCAAAACGTTTAACGTGCAATCCAACAACAAGAATGAGGTGTTCTAACAATGTATGATTATATTATTATCGGAGCCGGCGTAGTCGGCACGGCTATCGCCCGAGAACTCATGAAGTATGATGTGAGTGCACTCATGATTGAAAAGGAAAACGATGTTTGTAACCACGCCTCACTCGCAAACAGTGCCATCGTGCATAGCGGGCACGATCCAAAACCGGGGACCCTCAAAGCCAAGTTGAATGTTGAAGGAAACAGGCTTTACGAAGAATTGGAAGATACCCTGGACATTCCTCTTTTGAAAAACGGCGCCTTCGTCGTCGCGCAATCAGAAGCCGAAGAAAAAAGACTTAAATCACTTTATGAACGAGCCCTTGAAAACGGCGTAAAAGACTGTTCGATTCTTGATAGGGAAGAAGCGCTAAAACGTGAGCCCAATCTCAATTCCAAGGTCACCATGGTCTTGGACCTTCCCACAACCAAAGTCACTTACCCCTGGGAAGTGACTCTCGCAAACGCTGAAAACGCGATTGAAAACGGGCTTGAGTTCAAGAAATCCACAGAAGTCACTCAAATAGAAAAAACCGATGACGTGTTCACAGTGACTACGTCTGAAGGTACGCATTATAAAACTCGCTCTATCATCAATGCGGCCGGTGCGTTCACAGGAGTCATCGCCGCGATGATAGAAGAGCATCCGAAATTTGAAATCACCCCAAGACGAGGAGAATATTTCGTTATCGACCGTCACGCTAAAGGGTTCATCAATCATACGCTTTATCCTGTTCCTAGTGAAAAAGGCAAAGGTATTTTGATAGTACCTCAGGTACATGGTGAAACCTTGATTGGGCCAAGCTCTGAATTCCAAGATGACCCAGAAAACATAGACAATACCAAAGATGGCTTATCCAAAGTTAGAAAAGGGGCCACCAAATTAACTGACAAGATTCCCTTTAACAAAGTGATAAGAACCTTTACGGGGGTAAGAGCGTCCAGTACGCACAAGGATTTCTTCATACAGGAATCAGAGGAAGTGAAAAACCTCATCCATGTCGCGGGGATTGATTCACCCGGTCTTTCAGCCGCCCCTGCCATCGCAAAGTATGTTGTGAATACTTTGATCAAAGCCAACACCGATTTACGAGACAATCCTTCTTTCAACCCGAGAAGAAAAGGCATCAAGCTTTTCAATCAAATGACGGACGAGGAAAAGAAAGAAGCCTTTCGCTATGATCCTCGTCACGGTAACCTTATTTGCAAATGCGAAAAAGTCACGGAAGCCGACATCGTCCATGCGATCAACCGCAACGTACCAGGCGATACCGTCAAAGGCATCAAGAAACGTTCAAGAGCCGGTGCAGGCATTTGTCAGGGTGGTTACTGCGAACACAACGTCATCCACCTGATTGCCCGAGAGAAAAACAAGCCAGTCACGAAAGTAGAATACTATGATGAAGGCTCTTACATCCTTAAAAGCGAAACGAAGGTGAAACAATGAATTACGATCTAATCATTATCGGAGGCGGAGCTGCAGGCATCGCGGCTTTGAAAAACGCCTATGACCCTAGTTTGAACATTCTACTCGTTGAAAGAGAGAAATCTCTTGGAGGCATCTTGAAACAATGCATCCACAACGGATTTGGCGTTCATCACTATAACGAGGAACTGACAGGTCCTGAATATGCCGTACGTGGGATTGAATCCGTTGAGAACCTGGATGTTGAAATCCTTACAGAAACCACCGTTATCGATATCGAAAAAAAGGACAGCGTATTTAATATACGCATGACGAATACACATGACGGGGAACATACAAGAAGCTCAAAATCAATCATTCTAAGTAGCGGCTGTTATGAACGCACACGTGGCGCCATTCAACTTCCAGGCGACAGACCCGCAGGCATCATGCCTGCCGGCAGTGCTCAGCGCTACTTAAACATGGAAGGTTACTTAGTAGGCAAGAAAGTATTCATTCTTGGCAGTGGTGACATAGGGTTGATTATGGCCCGCCGAATGAAACTTGAAGGGACGGATGTCTTGGGCGTTGCGGAAATCATGCCTTATTCAAATGGCCTTACAAGAAACATCGTTCAGTGCCTGCATGATTTCGACATTCCTCTTTACTTATCGCATACCATTAGTGATATCCGCGGTAAATCCAGACTTGAAGGCATCACCCTCAGTGAAGTGGATGAGGAGTTCAACACCATAGAAGGTACGGAAAAAGACTTTGATGTCGATACGCTTTTATTATCCGTAGGCCTCATTCCTGACATCAACATGTTTGAATCCCTATCGTTTGAAACGTCTAAGAAAACCAATGGCGCTGTGGTCGACCAGACGTACCAAACCAGCGTAGAAGGCTTGTTTGCATGTGGAAATGCCCTCCATGTACATGATCTTGCGGACTTCGTCACTGAAGAAAGCGAAAAGGCCGGTAAGGCTGCGAAAACTTTCCTTATGGAAAATGGGCAAAAAAACACCTCCTTCATAGACTTGGAAGCGTCAAATAATATCGGATACGTACTCCCGCAAAAACTTGATATGGATCAACCCTTTGACAGTGTGGAATTGTCATTCAGAGTGACCACAAAGGGTGATAAAGGTGTCTTTGTCATCCATCAGGGTGACCAGGAAATCATGAGTAAGAAGGCTCGCTTCGTCGTGCCTGCCGAGATGGAAAAAATTACATTGAAACGCGAGCTCATTGATACGACCGAGCCTATTTCAATCCGTTTTGAGGTGACAAAATGAAAAAGGAAATGATTTGTATTGTCTGTCCTGTGGGGTGTCGTCTTTCCATCGACACCGACACATTGGAAGTCACAGGCAACCGTTGTCCAAGAGGTGATAAATACGCCAAGACTGAAATCACAAACCCTACCCGAATAGTCACATCGACTGTTAAAGTCAATAGTACACTACAACGACGGGTCAGCGTCAAAACATCCGACCCCATCCCCAAGGGGAAAATATTCGACCTTATAGATAAACTTGATTCTGTAGATTTGAAAGTGCCTGTCAATATTGGTGATGTGGTCATTGAAAACGTATTTGATACGGGAGTAGATGTCATAGTCACCATGAAACTCGGTGAATGAATGTAACCCTTAGAAACCGCGAAAAAACAAAGCTACCCGCCTTGAATATACTCCCCGGTATAAGGGCCACCATAAGTACGCTTCAAAACAGATTCACTTTAGAATTTATGTATATATTGTAAGACACGTCACACGATTAACTTGAAAAGTATTTATAAGCCGTGTTACTATTCATGAAGATGAAGAAATGAAAGTTAAAAGTAATGCTTTAAAAACTGTAGCAGGTGGTGTAACTTTCGGCATAGTTGGTGCTTTAGTTGGAGCAACTAGTAGCAAAAAGAAAAAAGAATATTGTAATAATATGGAAATAAGAATTAATTTAGATGATTTGAATAATTCAATAACTAAAATTAATATAATGGTACTTGCATCTAAGAGAAAGTAAGGAGGGACAGATGGGAAGTAAATTTATTTACGGGTTCATAGTAACCCTATCATTGCGGCAGTAAAGAATGAAAAGGATTTGTCGGAAGTAGTTGATTATGATTGTAATGTTATTTTTTTACTCAGTGGAAACGTTTTCGCTTTGCATGAAACAGTAAGTGAATTGCAGAGTAAGAATAAAATTGTTTTCATTCATGTAGATTTAATTGATGGCATTTCAAATGATACCTATGGTTTAGAGTATATTGTAAAAAAGGTTAAGCCAGATGGTATCATAACAACTAAAGGCAGTCTCATTCTTGCAGCAAAAGAGCTAGGGGTTTTTACGATTCAGCGTCTATTTATATTAGATTCTCTAAGTTATCAACGATCAATTCATGGGGTTAAAAAATATAAACCTGATGCAATTGAAATATTACCAGGTATAATTCACAAGATCACAAAATTAATAAAATCCAATGTGAATATACCTGTTATCGCTGGTGGACTAATTAAAGACAAAGAAGATGTAGTATCTACTCTTCAAGCTGGTGCAATCGCTGTTTCTTCGACGAGTCATAATATTTGGAGTTTATAAAAGGAGGAAACTTTTTATGAGACGTGTTGGAACAATTTTAGGAACTGCCATTGCAGGTATGTTTGTAGTGAGTGTATGGGGAGAATTTGAAGGAGGAAGAACAAATGACTGATATGAGTATGTATTTAGCTGAATTTTTTGGCACAATGATTTTAGTTCTTTTAGGTGATGGAGTAGTTGCAAATGTTGTATTGAATAAAACAAAAGGTAAAGATAGTGGCTGGATTGTTATAACAACTGGCTGGGGTTTGGCAGTAGCAATGGGTGTTTATGTAACTGGTTGGGTTAGTGGTGCTCACATTAATCCTGCAGTAACAATTGGGCAAGCAGCTGTCGGAAATTTTTCTTGGGCTTTAGTGCCAGGTTATTTAATTTTCCAGGTACTTGGCGGTTTTACAGGTGCTGTTTTAGTATATCTTTCTTATAAAGAACATTTTGATGCAAGTGTAAAAGCGGATAAAGAGTTTTCTGCTTTAGGTATATTCGCAACTGTTCCTGGAATCAGAAACATTACCTGGAACTTTATTACTGAGGCTATTGGTACAGCTATGCTTCTTATTGGTATCTTAGGTATTCTTAATGGAAATAATAATGCCGGTGCATTGGGAGCTTTATTAGTAGGCTTTTTAGTATGGTCAATTGGTTTGAGTTTGGGTGGCCCTACAGGTTATGCTATTAATCCTGCACGGGACTTAGGTCCAAGAATTGCCCACGCTTTACTTCCTATTCATGATAAAAAAGGTTCAAACTGGGCTTATGGTCTTATAGTACCAATCTTTGGTCCTATTGTTGGTGGAGTAATTGGAGCAACAGTTTATCAGTTATTCCTAAGTACCGTGATGTAAAATTATGAAATAGTTAGTGTAAAGTTATATTTGAAATGACAATCTAAATTCTATGAGGGATTATTACTTGAATTAACTAAACGATAACAATGTTAACTTGATTCTTCGCAATCGTTGGTGGTACATTAGGCGGATTTATACTATCTTGTTTATAAAATAAAAAAATTAGATTTAAATTTATATTTAGGTTCTATTAGTTAGTATTTATAGGAGGAAAACATGGAAAAAAAGTATATAATGGCATTAGATCAAGGTACAACTAGTTCAAGAGCTATCTTATTCAATCATGCAGGTGAAATAGTACAATCAGCTCAAAAAGAATTTACTCAAATTTATCCTAAAGCTGGATGGGTTGAGCATGCTCCAATAGAAATCTGGGGTACACAATCTGGTGTTGCTAGAGAAGTATTAGAAACAGCTGGCGTTAAACCTTCAGAAGTTGCTGCTATTGGTATTACTAACCAAAGAGAAACAACTGTTGTATGGGATAAAAATACTGGTAAACCTGTTTATAATGCAATCGTATGGCAGTGTAGAAGAACAGCTGATATATGTGACCAATTAAAAGCAGATGGATTCGAAGACTATATTCGTAAAAATACTGGTTTAGTTGTAGATGCTTATTTCTCAGGTACAAAAATCAAATGGATCTTAGATAATGTTGAAGGTGCAAGAGAAAAAGCAGAAAATGGCGATTTATTATTTGGTAATATTGATACTTGGTTAATTTGGAATTTAACTAGAGGCAAAAAACATGTTACTGATTATACGAATGCTTCTAGAACATTAATATATAACATTAAAGATTTAAAATGGGATGATAAGATATTAGAAGAATTAGATATTCCTAAGTCTATGTTACCTGAAGTAAAGCCTTCAAGTGAAGTTTATGGCTATACTGATGAAGCAACATTTGGCGGAGCTAAAATTCCTATTGCAGGTATTGCTGGTGACCAACAAGCAGCTTTATTCGGTCAAACTTGTTTCAAGCCAGGTATGGCTAAGAATACTTATGGTACTGGTTGTTTTATGTTAATGAACACTGGTGAAAAAATGGTACCATCAGAAAATGGTCTTTTAACTACAATTGCATGGGGAATTGATGGAAAAGTAACATATGCATTAGAAGGATCAATCTTTATAGCTGGAGCTTCAGTACAATGGTTAAGAGATGAAATGAAAATGATAACAGATGCTGAAGATACAGAATATTTTGCTAGTAAAGTCGACGATACTGCTGGTGTTTATGTTGTTCCAGCATTTGCAGGTTTAGGTGCACCTTATTGGGATATGTACGCTAGAGGAACTATCGTTGGTTTAACTAGAGGTTCAAACAAGAATCATATGATCCGTGCAACTTTAGAGTCTATAGCATATCAAACTAGAGACGTATCAGAAGCTATGGAAAAAGATTCTGGTATTGAACTTAAGACATTAAAAGTTGATGGTGGCGCTGTAGCTAATAACTTTTTAATGCAATTCCAATCTGATCTTTTAGGTGTTCCAGTTGATCGTCCTGAAATTACTGAAATAACTGCTCTTGGTGCTGCTTACTTAGCAGGATTAGCTGTAGGTTTCTGGGATTCTAAAGAAGATGTAGTTGAAAAGTGGAGTATGGATAGACAATTCACACCAGTTATGTCTAAAGAAGACCGTGATTCTAAGTATGACGGTTGGAAGAAAGCTGTAGATAGATCTAAAGGGTGGGAAGAAAAATAAAAAGATAATTATTGACTAAAATGGAACCTATAAAATAGACACTTTGAAAAAAGGCATCTAAATATAGGTTCTTTTTTTGTAAACTAAAAGAGAGGTGAGAAATATGAGTAAGAAAACATTTACGGAGCAAGAGATAGAAATACTAAAGAAAAATAAATACGTAAGACGAGTAGGGCCAAAAGGAATAACATACACAGAGGAACTAAAACAATATGCAATATCGAAATCGAAGGAAGGATTATTTAGCACA
>Ga0306868_1000806_pt1 | contig 18315 bp, 18 predicted proteins | sample AntRauTorckE6832_FD_190411 | JGI IMG/M metagenome (GOLD analysis project Ga0306868, IMG submission 190411) | Saline lake microbial communities from Rauer Islands, Antarctica - Metagenome Torckler E6 #832 (v2) (version 2) | ecosystem: Environmental > Aquatic > Non-marine Saline and Alkaline >... | reverse complement strand
ACAGGGCATTACATAAAGATGGAGGTAACAGGTGAAAACATTAAAACTTAAGATATCATTAAAAGAAACAGATATTTATAGGGAAGTCCTTGTTAAAAAAAATATGACTTATCATGATTTACATATGGTTATTCAAAAAGTCTTTGGATGGAAGGATTATCACTTGTATGAATTCAAGGTATCAGGTGAGACCATTGGAGATCCTGAAAACAACACTTATGAAGAAGTCAATTATAATGCAAAAGAAACCAGAATTTTTTCTGAAATAAGAACATTTGACTATGAGTATGATTTTGGGGATGAATGGCAACTGACCATTCAAATACTTGATATTTTACCAGTTGATTCAAATATAACCTATCCCCTTTGTATCGGTGGTAAAAAAGCAGCACCACCCGAAGACTGTGGTGGTATATCTGGGTATGAAGAACTTGTAGATATTATGGCTAATGGCCCTATAGATGAGCAGGAAGAGTATATTGAATGGTTAGGCTATAAATATGACCCAGATGCGTTTACTGCCAGCTGGGCCAATAAACGATTAAATGATCCAGATTGTTGTAGGAAAGGTTATACCCTTGATGATCTATCCAGTATGACAGGCATGTCATTAACTAAAGTTAGAAAGTTAATTAAATCATATAGAGAGAATCAATTAAAAGATTATCTTTGGAAGTATGAAGGAGAACTTTTATTATTAGACCCTGAAGGTGTTCCAATACTGTTAAGGTTAAAATAGTGAAACCTTAAAGAAGAAAACCTAAGAGACTTAACTGGTGTGTACTTAGTAGAAATAGGAAGCAATCGATGAATTAAGAACTATTGATCATTTAGTTTTAAAAATAGACCAGGATATTAATGCGAATTATTTCAACCATGCTCACATCATACTACTATAAACTGTTATAACTTGGCAGATAGAAAAACCCCACTTAACCAATAAAGAATTAAAGGTTTAGAGAAAAATATAATGCTGTAGTCATAGATATCATTAGAAAGAGGGAAAGACTCTAAGAAAAAAATAGGATCTATTCAATCCAAATTAGATGATATTTTATCACTCATTGTTGATAAAAGTACCACTTCTGTAAGTGCATATTTGTAATATTTTTAAGATTCAAACTAAAAAGATAAAAATTTTAGAAAATTAAATACTTTAATTTGCATACCACTGGTAATAACTGCTAGTGTTTTTTTATGTATAGAATGTAAGGTTTTTATTTTTTCTTTATATGTTTTTTGATAAATGATAATATATTATTAATTAATGTTAATAATTCGAAAGGTCTTAATTCTACAGAGTGATGAAAATTTTGATTAGGTATTGGTTTGATTGACAAAAGCAGGTTTGATTTTTTAATGTGGTTAAAATATGGGGTTCTAAAACCTGTAGGCTATACTAAAGATGTTTATGAAATATTTAAAATGGATAGAATTATATTTTCGGAAGAATTTGAGAAAAGGAAAAGCACTATATAATAATTCATATACATCAAAAATAGTTGTAAAGGAACAATCAGAACGAGCGCAAATATTTGCTAATACATACTTAGCTATGCGAATGGCTTATTTTAATGCTTTAGACACTTGTGCAGAGCATAGAAGGCTAAATGCAAAAGAAATTATTCAAGGGGGTGTGATTAGATCCGAGAATAGGAGATCATTATAATAACACATCTTTTGGTTATGACCGTTGCTGTTTACCGAAAGATATGAAACAATTAAGAGTGAACTATCATGAAGTAATTAATATTTTTATAAGAGTAATAGTAGAGGCAAATTCTATAAGTAAAGATCATACTGCAAATCAAATTATTAAAATATACCTTAAATATGTAGGTGTCTATAGACTAACAAAAAAATTCAGATAACTTTAGACAATCATCCATACAAGGGTTAATGAAACATATTAAAGCAAAGAGCATAGAAGCTATAGTATATGTGACCGCATTAAAAGGAGAAGAGTTTTATAGTTCTAAGGTCTATATTCATTTAGATGAAGTTGATAAAGTTAAAGAAGATTCAGAAATAATTTTGACTAATAGGATGTTTGAACATTGGTTCTATGTCAAGAAATTAGACACATTAAGTTATAATTTTTCTATGCTACTAAAGAACTTGAATATTCATGAGGTGTCATATAATTAATTGATCCATGAATCCGTTCTCTATTGTACCAACTTTCAATATATTTAAACAATGCTAATTTAGCATCGGTATATGATTTAAATGTTGTATGATGAACAAATTCTTTTTTCAAAATTGAATGAAATGATTCAATTCCTGCGTTGTCATAAGGGTTCCCTTTAGCGCTATAAGATGTTGTTAAACCTAATGATTTTGCTGTGTTGCGATAATGATTACTTGTATACTGTGTTCCTCTGTCTGAATGAATAATTGTTATGCCTTTTGGTTTTTGATTATTATAAGCATTTTCGACTGCTTTTACTGCTAATTCCGAAGTCATTCTTCTTGAAAAATGATGTCCAATTATTTCTTTAGTGTGACAATCAATAACACTTGCTAGATAACACCAATGATCTTTAGTGGTATGAATATATGTGATATCTGTTAGCCATTTTTCATTCTTAGTTTTGGTTGAAAAATCTTGTTTTAGTAAATTATCCGCTTCAAAAGAGTCGTCAGATTTGCCGCTAGGACGAATTTTCTTTACTGTAATGGATTTTATCCTGAGCTTACGCATCAGTCTCTGAGTCCGTTTTAAGCTTATTTTATAGCCTTTTATCTGCATCTTCTTTCTAATTTTAGGCGCGCCATAGCGTCTGTTAGACTCAAGATAAATTGCTAGAATTTCTTTTTTAAATAACTCATTTTCTTTCGATAAATTTGATGGTTTGCGATTAATGAATTCATAGTATGAAGATCTTGGAATTCCCATTAAATTACATAACTCAGTTACATGAAAATCTGCAGTTTGGTTTTTGATAACTTCTATTTTAATTTCGCGGTCTAGTCTTGTGACAATATTTTTAAAGTTTTTTTTAGGATGTCATTTTCACGTTTGATTTTTTGAATTTCTTTTTTCATTTCAAGAATTTCTTTAGTCGTCATTGTATCACCATCTGGTGACTGATGTTCATCATAGAGTTTAATCCAGTTATAAATTGTCGGTGTTGAAACATCATATTCTTTAGACAAATTTGCAACACTTGATCCTGAGTTGTACAAGTCAACAATAGTTATTTTAAATTCCTCATTGTATCGTTTGCCATGTTTAGCCATTTTAAGACACATCCCTTCGTTATTTTTGATTATACATTTTATAACTCGATGTGTCTATGATTTTATACTAACATCAACTTAAATATAAAAATAGAACCTAATTTATCTTAAGTCTTTTCATAAATTACTGTTTTATTTCTATTTAATTGTAAGTTGTGTAAAGTGTATTACCCACACTAAACAAGGAAGAGCCATAAAAATACTATATGGGGAGTTAATAATATACAGAAAGAATGCAATAATGCTTTTGTCAATAAAGACTGTGGCAAGTTTTTTATAAAGATTAAGTTGCTAAAATAATTTTTATATAAAATAAAAATAGTCTTCAGTGAAATTAATTGATTTCATTGAAGACTATTTTTGTTTTTGATTAAATATGCTCTACAATTTTATTATTTAAAAGTATCAATATTTATAGTCATTTTTTAAAAAGAATCATATTCAGCATACTTAACATTCCAATGGATGTTTTTTATATAATCAATTAAGCCCTTTTCATCCTTCACTTTAAAGAAATCAATTATTTTTAAATGTTCTTTATTGGAATTCATTAGAACTTCGCATGTGGAAATTTCGGCAAGTTCATTTTTGATAAAATATGTTTTTTTAATAAAACTATTTTTTAATCTCAATAATTCATTAATTAATTCGTTATTCCTACACTTCTGAATATATATATCATGAAAGGCATTTTGAAGTTCAAAATAAATTTTAAAATTTTTGTTTTCTATTGCTAGATCAATTTTTTTAACAATACCAAGCATATCATTAAGGTCCTCATCTGTAATATATTCAAATGATAATGAAGCAGCTAGAGCTTCTAGTGTTCCAATAACGACATACTTTTCCTGTACCTGCTTGAGAGTTAAACTGTTAACATAAAATCCTTTGCGTGGAATTTTTTTAACATATCCTAAAGCTTCAAGCTTAATTAATGCTTCTCTAACAGGTGTGGAACTGATCGATAAATCTTCTGCTATTTTTTGTTCATTGATTTTTTCATTAGGTTTTATATTACCGTTTGTAATATGTTCTGAAATATAGTCATAAACATGGTCATTTAGAGATTTAAACTTCATAATATCACTCCTGTTCTCACTTCTTTGTTATATAATACCATAATTTTAAAAAAAAATATATAATATTTTGTATACAATGCAATGAAGTTTTCAGAAAATTCAAAATAAACATTGACCATGATAATTATTGTGATATAATATTTAATATAAAATATATTGTATACAATATATAGTTGAGAAATGAGGGGAGGATTTTTATGAACTATGGTAGTCAATCTATGGTTAAAAAACTGAATAGTGTATTGATTAAGCGTCCTGAAAAAGCGTTTATTTCACAAGAACATCTAAATAAGAATTGGAAAGAATATAACTATATCGATATACCAGATTATCAAAAGGCAATCGAAGAATTTGTTTTTTTTGAAAATATTTTAAAAAAACATGTTGAAAAGATTTATTATTTACCAGAAAATTCTAATGTTGGTTTAGATTCAATTTATACACATGATTCTCTAAAAATAACAAATAAAGGTGCTATTTATTTTAACACAGGGAAAAAATTGAGACAAAAAGAATCTTATGAAGTCCAGAAGTTTTTAGAAGATAAAAACATTAAAACTTTAGGACGAATATATAGCCCAGGAAAGATTGAAGGCGGCGACATAGTATGGTTATCAGATAAACGTGTTGCTATTGGAAGAGGTTATCGAACTAATGATGAAGGCATAAGACAATTTAAGGAGTTGACAAAAGATTTTATTGATGAATATATAATTGTGCCAATGCCACATGGTGAAGGAAAAGACGAATGTTTACATTTAATGAGTATCATTAGTTTAGTAAATTCTAAATTAGCTGTTGTTTATTCAAAATATATGCCAATTTTTTTTAGAGAAATGTTAATAGAAGACGGGATGAAACTTATTGAAGTTGAAGAAGAAGAATATAATCACTTAGGATCAAATATACTAGCATTAGAACCTAATGTATGTATTACACTTGAAGGTAATAAAAAAATTGTTAATCAACTGAAGAGTAACGGTTGTGAAGTATATACCTACCCGGGTGAGAATCTATCATTTTTTGGAACTGGAGGGCCAACATGTCTAACTTGTCCAGTGTGGAGAGAATGAATGAGTTAAAACAATCAATATCAGATATATTAGAAGAGTATATTAAGATTCAAAGTTTTACAAATACAGCTAATGAGAACATGATTGATAATTTTTTCGATTCTCAAATATCAGATCTTGATTATTTTAAAAAAAATGAAAAACATTTTGGACAGTATAAAATAAAGAATGATTCTTTGAATAGATCAGTTAATTATGCCATGATTCAAGGGAAATCAAAAAATACAATAGTTCTAATTCATCATTGTGATATTGTAAATGTAGATAATTATAATGAGTACAAACCATATGCTTTTTCCCCAAAAGCGCTTGAAGAAAAATATAAAGTTGACAAACATTACTTAGATTTTGCAACAAAAAAGGATTTATACTCAGATCAATGGATGTTTGGAAGGGGAGTAGCTGATATGAAAGGTGGAGGAGCTATTCAATTAGCACTTTTTAAATATTATTCAAAAATTGAATTAGATCCCACAATCATACTAATGATTGTTCCTGATGAAGAAAACTTATCTGCTGGTATGAGAAGTGGTATAACTTTACTCGAGCAACTTAAGGAAGCATATCAGCTAGATTACAAATTAATGATTAACTCAGAGCCTCATCAAAGATTGAATCCAGATAAACCTGTAATTTCACAAGGATCAATTAGTAAAATAAATGCTTTTGTTTATGTTCAAGGAACTCTAGCTCACGCTGGAAAAGCATTAGAGGGATTAAACCCTAATGGGTTATTGAGTAGAATTGTATGTAAGACGGATTTATCTGATGAATTTATTGATGTAATAGATAATGAAATGAGTATTCCACCAACGTGGATATTACAACGAGATATGAAAAAAAATTATGATATATCATTTCCGAAGACTGCTTTAGGCATAATGAATATATTGAATTTCTCTACACAGCCGGAAATAGTATTAGATAAATTAAGAAAAATTTGTGAAATTGAAATGCGCGATTATATCAGTATAATTAATAAAAAAAGAAAGTTATTTTCAAAAAAAACCAAAAGAGATTGGCAAGATTTAGAATGGGAGACAAAGGTTATTTCTTTTAGTGAAATAAAGAATCGGTTAGGAGATCATGGTTTTGAATCTAATAAGAAAGATATTCATGAATTAATTGACGAATGCTTAGTTAAATTAAATGTGAATTATCCAGTCATTATTATTGGCTTTTTACCGCCATACTACCCTGGTGTAACAAACAATAATCAGAAAAAAATATTAGAATTAGTAAATGATTTTTCAATTAATAATTGGAATGAAGAATTTGATAATCGGGCTTTTTTTACAGGGATCTCTGATTTAAGTTATGCTATGAGTCAAGGAGAATATCACTCCAAGGAAAAAGCAATGACGAATATGATTGGATGGGGGGATGACTATCACATCTCATTTGAATCAATAAGAAATATTTCCATGCCTTGTGTCAATATAGGGCCGTGGGGAAAGGATTTTCATAAGTCAACAGAAAGGGTTTTTAAAGAAGATTTATTTTTAAAAACCCCTGTATTAATAGATTATATAATTAGAAAATGGAGGGGCTATATGTTTAAAAATGTTATTGTTAAAAAACCAGCAAAATCGTTATCGGAAGGAATTACTTCAGCACCGGAATTAGGTAAGCCAATATATGAGGAAGCTCTCAAGCAACATGAGGCATATATTGAGGCATTAAAAAAATGTGGTGTCAATGTAAAAGTACTAGAAGCTGATGAAAGATATCCCGATTCGTGTTTTGTTGAAGATGTTGCTGTTTGTACTAAAAAATTTGCTATGGTTACTAGTCCAGGGGCACCGACAAGAAAAGGAGAAGAAAAAGAAATTACTAGTGTACTAAGCGACTTTTATACAAACATTGAGTATATTAAAGCACCGGGGACATTAGAAGGCGGAGATGTTATGATGGTTGGAGATCATTATTATATTGGTCTTTCTGAAAGAACTAATCTTGAAGGAGCTAATCAATTAATTGAATCGTTAAAAAAATATGGTATGGATGGTTCTGTTGTTGAAATGAAAGAAATGTTACATCTGAAAACTGGGTTGGCTTATCTTGAGGATAATATTTTATTAGTTGCGGGAGAATTCATTAATGATCAACGATTTGAGAAATTTGACAAGTTAATTGTAGATGAAGATGAGGCATATGGAGCTAATTGTATAAGAGTAAATGATTATGTGTTGGTGCCAAAAGGATACGTAAAAATTAAAGAAAAGATAGAAAAATCCGGATTAAATACTTTAGTTGTAGATACATCTGAATTTAGAAAAGTAGACGGCGGATTAAGTTGTTTATCGTTAAGATTTTAGTTCGTTTTAAACTATAGTGTAAGAATATCTTCAATTATAAATGCTATTCAATTGAATTAAAAAGGGGTGAATTTATGGAGTTTATGCAAATATTAATATGGCAATGGTTATGGGGATTACCTTTAATATTAATAGTTTTAGGTGTAGGTATTTATTTTACTGTTTTTTCAGGCTTTTTTCAGTTTAGGTTTATTCGGCATGCTTTTAAAACAACATATGAAAGATTATTCAAAGATGATTTGACAGGTGAAGAAGGCCGCATTTCTCCATTAGAAGCTTTAAGTGTAGCAATAGGTGCTACTGTTGGCGTAGGAAATATTGGTGGTGTTGCAACTGCTATTGCCGTTGGTGGTCCGGGTGCAGTTTTCTGGTTGTGGATAGCGGCAATATTGGGTCAAATGATAAAAATGGCAGAAATATCTTTAGCAGTATACTATCGAAAAAAAGGAGATGATGGTACAACATTTGGTGGTCCTACATACTACATGAAACGTGGTATAGGAGAAGAAAAAGGATTAAAGAAAACAGCAATAGTTTTGGCTTCAATTTTCACTTTTGGTTTTGGTGTAGGATTTTTTATAACAATGCAAAATTATGTTGTATCTGAAGCTATTGCATCTACATTTAATATTAGTATGATAATGGTGGCAGTACTTTATACAATTTTATTATATATAATGATTAGTGGAGGGTTGCCTGGACTAGGTAAGATTGCTTCAAAGTTAATTCCATTTATGAGTGCTTTTTATATATTAGCTGGGCTTTTCATAATCTTTAAAAATTTCTCATTAATACCAAGTGTTTTTTCAATGATATTTCAAGGTGCATTTACAGGTACAGCTGCTGTTGGAGGGTTTGCTGGAGCTGCATTTATGCAAATTATTAAAATAGGTATGTCAAGAGCTGTTTATTCAAACGAAGCAGGTTGGGGTTCTTCGCCAATGATTCATGCTTCTGCCAAAACAAATCACCCATGTAAACAAGGAATAACAGGAATATTTGAAGTTTTTCTAGACACGATTGTTATTTGCTCCATTACTTCTTTTGTTATTATCATTACTGGAGAATGGTCTTCGGGGCTTGCTGGCGCAGAATTAACTTTGAGCGCTTTTGAATCAGGAGTAGGATATTTTGGAAGAATAATTTTATCCATTGGAATACTATTATTTGGTATTACAACATCATCAGGGTTGTATGCACAAATTGAAGTATTGGTACGCTATCTTATTGGTGAAGGGCGAGCTGCTGAAGAAAAGATACTTACTATTTATAAATGGTCCTATCCAATACCAGCATTACTGTTGGTTATTATTGCAGTAGTTAATGGAATGCCAGGAACAACTGTATGGCTATTTGCTGATATGGCAACTGCATTACCAATATTTGCGAATTTACTTGCATTATTACTTTTAAGTGGAAAATTTTTCGAATTGCTTCGGGATTATAAAGCAAGATATATGGGAATTGGTGAGATTGATCCTGAATTTAAAATATTCTATGAAGATACATTGGAAAAGGATGTTATTAACAGATAATCCTATAGTTATTATTTGTATGGAAAACATATTGTGGAGTGAAATGGAAGATATTTATTTTTGACTTTAATATGATTATATTTCGTTATGAAATTTCTAGTACAAGAGTATAAATTCAAGTAATTATGTAATATTTGTTTTATAGAGGTATATATTAAGATAATAAGAAGAAAAAATCTCCCATATGTATGAATAAACATAAAGTATATACAGCTATCATTAAAGATAGATGAGAAGCAAAAGATTTAAATTTGCTTTTTACTAAGATTGATGGTGTCGCTCAAACCGCAATGATTATTTACAAGTGCCTTCTTTGATAAAGTAATATATTCAAAAATACAAATAGACTAATAAAGTCAGTCGTGAGATTGACTTTTTTTCTTTATAGAAAATACTAAAATCATCACATTATGTCGGTAGTGGTATTTATTAAAGAAAGAATTTAAATATTACTTTAAGCATTGATGTAGGTTTTAAAAATACTTATTATAATCTAAATGAAAAGCTAAAGTAAAATATAATTCTTTGGATAAAAAATCTACTATAGATTAATTATTAGATACTGGATTAAGATTTACTAGTTAGATTAGAAATTTACAATGCGCATATCAATTCATTATAAGTTGCACAATAAATATTATAATTTGTAGAAAGGTTTAAAATAATTAAGAAGGATAAAATGATTCATATTATAAAAATAAGTTTAGAGTTATTAGGGTTTTTGTTTTCTTATAAAAAAACAAATTCTGTTCATATGCTTTCTAGTTTCTTATAAGAAAAGAATTTGAATGTTCAATATAAAGAATTATAACATATAATTAAAATTCAAATAAGTATCAATTCATAATATATATTCGTATCTTTAGTTAACGAAAAACTCAAAGCATTTAATCCATAATGATTTTTCTTTTCTAATTCATACGAATTGCAGCGCGCACAATGAAAATATTACAATTTGCATAATAAAAACGTTATAATTTGCACAATAAAATAATTACAACTTGCACAAAATCATTGTAAAAAATTATATATTCTGATATTATGAACATGGTGATAAATATGAATGAGTATATTAACAGAATTATGGACAAAGTAATTAAATATGAATTGGAAGCCTTTGGTGCAGTTTTAATAACTGGTCCAAAATGGTGCGGTAAGACAACTACTGCAAGGCAAATAGCAAAAAGTGTTTTATATATGCAACATCCAGACAAAAAAGAATCTTATATAACCCTTGCAGGAATACAACCTTCAAAACTATTAGAAGGAGAAAAACCAAGATTGATTGATGAATGGCAAATGGCGCCGCAACTTTGGGATGCTGTGAGATTTGATGTAGATATGAAAAATAAAACTGGACTTTATATTCTTACCGGTTCAACTACAATTGATGAAAGTGAAATATCACATTCTGGTGCAGGTAGGATTAGTCGAATAAAAATGAGAACCATGTCTTTATTTGAATCATTAGAATCAAATGGTAGTGTAGGACTTGAAGATTTATTTGATGGGAATAATGAAGTAGATGGTATTTCAACTCTCAGTATAGAAGATATAGCAAATCTTATAATAAGGGGCGGTTGGCCAGGTAATTTAGAAAAGCCATTAAAAGCAGCTATGAGATCAGTAGAAGGATACTGCGATATAATTGCAACTTCTGAGATCAAAACTGTAGATGGTGTCAAAAGGAATGAAGAAACTACGAAAAGTATTTTAAGATCATTAGCAAGACATACATCATCAACAGCATCAGATGCAACAATATTAAGTGACGTTAAAGTTAATAACTCATCAATACACAGAAATACTTTGTCAGATTACTTAAATGCATTGAAAAAACTCTTTGTAATAGATGATCTAAAGGCATGGAGTCCAAAATTAAGATCGAAAACTATCATAAGAACTTCGAACAAAAGACATTTAATAGACCCTGCAATTGCCGCGAACATGTTAAATGCGTCACCAGAGGATTTAATATATGATATGAATACTTTTGGTTTATTATTTGAATCCTTAGTTGTTAGAGATTTAAGAATATATTCACAAGCTATAGGCGGAACTGTATTTCACTATCGAGATAATACAGGTCTAGAAGCAGATGCAGTTATACATTTAGATGATGGAAGATGGGGTCTAATAGAGGTTAAATTAGGTGAAAATTTAATAGATGAAGCTGCTGAAAACTTGAAAAAATTGAGAGATAGAATTGACACTAATATGCTTAATGAACCGTCATTTTTAATGATCATTACAGGGACAGGATATGCCTACAAAAGAAAAGATGGTGTACTTGTTGTACCTATTGGATGCTTAAAGTACTGAAATAAAGTAGTTAGCTGATATCCTAATATTATTTTCACAGAAAAGAGGAGTATATGCCAGGTACAAGATTTTTATTTATTAGCAAAGAAGCTCAGATCTACAAAGTGCCGATACCAAAGAGATTTCTATATAAAGCAATTCCTTCATTGGCAGATCAAGATGTTCTCGGAGTTATTTTGCATTATGAAACAAGGAATAGAAAACCACATAAATTAATTTACGTTTCTTTTCAAAGACTATCTTTGGATAATAATGGCCAGTATAAATTAACAGATGATGAGATGATTAAACAAACTAGAAATTTTCGGGAATTTGCATGGCATTCGCCGGAAACATTAAGTGAAATTGATAGACCGTTACCAATTCCAACGGCTGTAGCAATACCTACGCAATTGGAAAAAGATTGTCTGAAAGAATATTTAAAAGAGTATATGCCTCAATTAGTGAACTCAGGATCTCAAGTGATAGAAAGCGCGATAGTATCGCGTAACAAAATAAACTTAGAGAATAAAAGATTAATTCTCAATGCTTCTAAATTGAGAAAGAACAAATGATTTTTACAGACGAAGTATTCTGAAATGCTCGAATAACTAGTTGATGTCATGTTGAAACATCAGCTATCACGACAATTTCCTAATAACATATAAATAATTAGACTCCAGAATTCAATCCGGAGTTTTATTTTTGGATTTTTGTCCCAAAACTTGTTATCTTGTCCCTATTGTGATATCATGAATTAGGAGGGATATTATGAAGAAAAAAGATATTTTAAATCTTATAAAATACCATACTGAAAAAAATGAAAAAGCATTTAAAAATGAAGCATTCAGAATAGCTAAAGAGTTTGATGAAATGGGAGATTATCAGCTAGCAGAATATATTATGTCTTTATTGTCCGATGTAAATACATTTACACCGCAAGTACTAGAAAATGAGTTAACTTTTTTTACTAAAGTGGAAAGTGATGTTGAACCTTTGCCGTTACCTGAGGCAATTAAGGATGATATTATTGGTATTATTAATGCAATTGGTCATAACGTTGGAATAAATAGATTTTTATTTGAAGGGGCACCTGGCACTGGTAAGACAGAGACAGTAAAACAAATTGCTAGAATTTTAGAAAGAGAACTTTATTCTGTTGAGTTTGATTATGTAATAGATAGTAAATTAGGTCAGACATCAAAAAATATAAAGAAAGTATTTAAAGAAATCAACAGTTTATCTCAGCCTTCAAAGGCAGTTATATTGTTTGATGAGATTGATGCCATTGCAATGGATAGAATAAATTCAAACGATATGAGAGAAATGGGTCGTGTTACATCATCATTCCTTAAGGAGTTAGAACGAATCAATGATGAAATTGTACTAATTGCTACGACAAACTTATTTGAATCCTTTGATAAGGCATTAATAAGAAGATTTGATACAGTTATTAATTTTAATAGATATAGTCAAGAAGATTTAGTTGAGGTGGCAGAATCAATTCTAAATGTTTTATTAGATAAATTTAAGTATGCCGGTAGAAATTTACGAGTATTTAAAAAAATAATAACAAATATGCCACATATACCATATCCAGGTGATTTAAAAAATATGATTAAAACGGCACTTGCATTTTCTAGTCCTGATAATAAATATGACTACTTGAGAAGATTGTTAATTGAAACGATTGGTAAAGAAAAATCTCGGGATTTAAGATACTTACATGAAACTGGCTACACTCTAAGAGAAATGGAACTTTTAACAGGTGTTTCAAAAAGTCAGATTTCAAGAGAATTGAGGGGTAACTAATGAATGACTTAATCAATTTAAAAGGAAAGTTTAATCAAAAGTCAAGATCGCCTGGTTTTGGACCAAAAAAACTTAAAAAAGGAACATCTGTTAGTATCGATAAATTAGTAAGATTACAGAAAGATTTATTAAGGTTACATAAGTTTTGGATGAATGAAAAGTTTCTTGAGGGAGCTTTAATTAGCATTTTTTACAAGCGAGTAATTCCTAAGAGTAAAAGGGTTCAAGGATACTTTTCAAAAGGGAGTCATAATCCAACAGATTCTATTGTTGGTGCAAGATTTATCGAGACAAATAAAAAGAAAAAACATGTTATTACACATTATATATCTATGGATATTTTTGAAGAAACATTGTTTCGTATTAATAAAGCAATTGAAATTGTTTCAAATAAATTTGGAAAAGAAATTACTAGTGAACAGATAGAAGATATTAAATCATTAATAAAAGATGAAGACTTTGAATCTTATGGTTTAGCAAGATCAAATTTTATGAATGTGGTTGTGGATTCATATTATGTAGATAAGTTCGATGTTGTGGATAATAGAAAGGAGTTTAAAGAAGCATCAATCATTAATATTTATGAAACAGATGTTGAAACAAGAGAGTTATTAAAACGTATCGGTATAGATATTTTATCAAGCAGAGTGCTTGATGATACAACGCTTTTATTAACACCGGATCAATTGAGTTTGTTATATTCTAAAGCACCTTATTTAGTCTCAATGGCAACTGAAGATATTTCCAAATTAACAAAAATAGATTTTTCGCATATAGAAACAAGTTTTACTCGGAGCATACCTTCTCCAAAAGATGAACCAATTATCGGAGTGATTGATACTTTGTTTGATGAAAGAGTTTATTTTTCAAAATGGGTTGAGTATCACAATATGCTACCAGAAGATATCCCAACTGATATAGATGATTATCGACATGGCACGTCAGTTTCATCCATTATAGTTGATGGTCACCGGATTAATCCTGAATTAGATGATGGATGTGGAAATTTTAGAGTACGTCATTTTGGCGTTGCATCGAGTAAAGAATTTAGTTCATTTTCTATCGTTAGAGCAATCCAAGAAATAGTTTCACAAAACAGAGACATCAAAGTTTGGAATTTATCTTTAGGTTCTAAAAAGGAGGTAGATAAGAATTTTATCTCTCCAGAAGCAGCCATTTTAGACACTATACAATATGAAAATGACGTAATGTTTATTATTTCTGGCACCAATAAAAGTAAGAATGACCCTAAAGATAAAGCCATTGGTTCACCAGCTGATTCTATTAATTCATTGATAGTTAATGCAGTTGATGAAAATAATAAAGTTACTGATTATGCTAGAAAAGGCATAGTCTTATCTTTTTTTAATAAACCGGATGTTTCATATTTTGGAGGTAGCAAAAATAAATATATGAAGGTTTGTGGTCCTTTTGGAGAAGCATCAGTTTGTGGGACTTCATTTGCTGCACCTTGGATTGCACGTAAAATGGCATATTTGATACATGTACTAGGCTTAAGCAGAGAAGTGGCTAAAGCAGTTTTAATAGATTCCGCCATTAAATGGAAGTCAGAATATTCGATTAATGAGGCTTCTTTGTTGGGTCACGGGATTGTTCCTAAAAGAATTGAAGATGTTATTAAGTCACATGATGATGAAATAAAATTTGTAATATCTGGTATTTCTGAAAAGTATGACTCATATAATTACAATATTCCGGTTCCTTATACACAGGATGGGCATCCTTTTGTTGCTAAGGCGACCCTATGTTATTTTCCGAAATGTTCTAGGAATCAAGGGGTTGATTACACAAATACAGAACTAGATATTTATTTTGGTCGTATTAAAGGTAATAGAATCAAATCGATCAATAAAAACAAACAAAGCATTGAGAATACAACCTCTTATCTCTTTGAAGATAATGCTAGGCGTTTATTTAGAAAATGGGATAATTCAAAACATATTAAGGAAATTTATACTAGTCGCAAACGTGTTAAAAAAGCTTATGATACAAAAATGTGGGGTATTAGTATTAAATCAAAAAATCGATTAAATGGTAAAGATGGAGAAGGCCTCCGTTTCGGTATAGTAGTGACCTTAAAAGAAATAGATGGTGTTAATAGATTTGAGACTTTTATTCAGCAATGTTCATTAAGAGGGTGGCTTGTTAATCGTATCGATGTTGATAATAGAATTGATATCTATCATCAAGCGAATGAAGAAATAACATTTGATTAAAGAGAGTTAATGATTAATAATTCAAATTAGTAATATAATAGATAGTTATAATAGGGTGAGAAAAAATGTATAGAAAGGAAAAGAATGAGAAAAAATCGAATAGATGATATTGAAAAATTAACACAAAATATGGATATAACACCTACAATGTTAGAAAATGCTATAGAAAAGTACAACAATATTGCAAAATACTTTGAAGATAAAAGTTTTCGCTGTAATATATTTCCTATTGGTTCTTTTGCGACTGGGACTGTTGTGAGACCATATTACGATGCTAAAGATCAAGATTATGATCTTGATTTTATTTGTCTTATAGACACTTATATGGAGACTGAAGAGCCTAAGGATATAAAGTATTCCGTAAAAAATGTACTTATTGAAAATGATGTATATAAAAATATTCTTTCTGAAAAAGAATGGGATAAATGTTGGACAATGGAATATGCTCAGGTAAATAATTATGATTTTAACTTGGATATTATACCTGCTGCAAGAAATAAAATAGATGAATTTTCTCTTTCAATAACAGATAAGGATAATGATAGATATGATTGGATTATTAGTAAACCAAAGGTTTTTATTGATTGGTTCAATGAAATTAACCGACCATATCTTCAATATAATAGAGAAGAAAAAAAGAAGCTTTTATTGGAAAGATATTCAACTTTTTATAATTCAGTTGAAGAAATACCTGAATCCTTAGAACGTTCAGCATTACAAAGGGTCATTCAATTATTGAAATGACATCGAGATATTTACTATGAGAAATCAGGTAAGAATTATAAATTAGCTTCTATAATAATCACGACCTTAGTAGCCAGAATCGCGAAAGAGCAAAATTCTTCTATTGATTTTTATGATTTACTTTGTACTGTTATAACTGAACTATTAAAGTATACAAAAAAATCAAAAGTGTATAGTGAAGATGATCATGATGTATTCGAAAATTATAAAATTATTAAACAAGAAAATGGAGATTGGATTATTGAAAATCCAGTTGATTCTAATGAGAATTTAGCAGATGCTTGGAAATCACAACCAGATAAAAGCAAAATGTTTTTTAAGTGGATTAAACAGCTACAAAATGACTTTATTGGAAGCGTTAATGAATCTGATGAAAAAATAGAGTTTGAGATAGTTTTTTACAATGAGTTTCTATTTCAATATGGTTTTTCTATTCAGAAGGGTGTCATATTGAATGAATGGTTAGAAGTAGATGAAGCATTAGTTTTTAATAGAGAAAAAACAAATTTAAAATACGGTTCTATGTATGAAGATCAATTGAGAGAGTTTTCTAAGTATCGAGAAGATAGATTGTATATAGGCGTGTTAGATTATTTTATTAGTGAAGACCCATTAAAGAAGATCATTAAAAGTTTTAGATCTTTTTTTATAAATCAGTTAAACTTATATTCAGAATTAATAATCGAAAGTACGATAAAAGGTTTAAATATTGGATTGAGATATTCAAATCCTTTAATTGAAGATGATGAGTTCAGAAAAAAAGTAGTAACTTATGTTCAGAAAGTTGATTTAGGAATAGATGATATTATTATTGAAGAAGAAATGATTAAAACTTCTGATACTAATGAGATGAAAAAAATACCAGTTTTAAAAACGGTTCATAACATATATGATGAAAAAAATAAGGTCGTTGATACGAAGAAATTTGAATTATCATATGAATCCTCTGGTACACTTAGGTTTTTATCTTTTATTCAACAGGTTTTGGAGATTATAGAAGCGGGTGGTGTTTTTATTGTTGATGAATTATCATCACGACTACATCCTATATTAACGAAATTCATTGTAGAACTTTTTACTTCAAGTGATAATAAAAAAGGACAATTAGTGTTTGTTACTCATGATGTTTCATTAATGAATAAGGATCAATTTAGAAGAGATGAAATTGGTTTAGTGGATAAAAACGAAAAAGGTGAATCAAAGTTTTATACCCTTTATGATTTAGAAGTTAGAAAAGACGCATCATACGACAAGGATTATTTTAGAGGAAAATATGGTGCCATACCAATTGTTGATTCCTATAATATTTTTAATGAAGAATGTTAATTATGAGCAGAATAAATTTAAAAAATGAAAGAAGACCTCAAAAAATCAAACAATATTTAGGTAATACAATACTCTTTTGTGAAGGAAATACAGAAGAAGCTTATTTTGATTTATTTAAATGTAGCATATTTCATTAAAGTTATCCACAGAAAAAGTTGGCGGTTTGATGGCGGTTTATATTAGCAAAAGTATGGTATAATGTTATTAGTAGAAATTGTCCAAAATTTAAAGTCGGTCTTAGGGGAACATCTCTAAGGCTTTTTTATTGATGAAAGTATTCCTACCTTATGTGTTCAAAGAATTTGTAGAGTGGTTAAAATATCATAATGTTATCGGATTTTTGACAATCAAAAGAAAAGATGGTAAAATAAACTTGTAATACAAAGTCATACAAATCTATGGAGGTGTTATTATGAGTACGATTTCAGTTCGATTTAATGATAAAGATGATACTTTAATTCGTAAGTATGCAAAATTGCACGGGATGGACTTATCAACATTTATTAGACAAGCAGCCATTGAAAAAATTGAGGATGATTATGATTTGGCTTTGTTTAATAAAGTATGGAAAGAAGAAAAAAATAAAGAATTAATGACCCATGACGCGCTTGAAAAAGAATTGAACTTATGATGTATGAAGTAAAATA
>Ga0306868_1000803_pt1 | contig 18352 bp, 17 predicted proteins | sample AntRauTorckE6832_FD_190411 | JGI IMG/M metagenome (GOLD analysis project Ga0306868, IMG submission 190411) | Saline lake microbial communities from Rauer Islands, Antarctica - Metagenome Torckler E6 #832 (v2) (version 2) | ecosystem: Environmental > Aquatic > Non-marine Saline and Alkaline >... | reverse complement strand
ACTCATTTTATAAATTTTAAAAATTATTTTTAATAATAATAATAATAATTTTACTGTTCTAATTTACAGTTAATGAAACCAATAATACTAGAGGTTACTGTATAACAATTGCCTTAATTGGATTATGTTGGGAAGATTATTAAGAGGGTATGAGTTGGCGGAGATTGGTAAATATACTATAGTTAACCGATAGAGTAGGTTCTTTTTACATGCAAGAGTTATACCAAGTATGTAGTATTATTGCTTTAATTTATTGGTTTCAGATTATGGGTAAGACGGTTAGGAAATACAAAGGTAAATGTATTCAGGATAAGGACAGGAAAAATATGAAGACGGTTAGGTCATGTCTAAATGGTGGGGGTTGTCCTTATTGTTTGAGTAACAGGACTCATAAGAGTAAGAAATATGGCGATAGTAATTTAACTTTATTGGTTTGGGAGTGAATAGATAATGGCATTGGTTTGGGGTTTGTTTATATCGTTTTTTATAGTGGTTTGGGGTTTGGGTGCTTATTGTTTTGGGGCCATGATGATAATTACTGATGGGAAAGAAGAGCCTTTGAATAATAGGGAAATTATCTATACTGCATTGTTCTGGCCTCTTGGTGTGTTGATGGTGATTTTCAATAGGGATGCGGATTAATGAATTTAATAATCGATCTGGCTTGTGGTGTGTTACTAAAAGTTCTGGCTTTGGTTTTTATTGTTATTGGGGCTGTGATTATAGGAGTTATGTTTAATACATTGAATATTTGGTTAGCTTGGTTGTTAACTCCTTTTGTGGCATTAGGGATTTCTGTTATTGCTCATGATTTAAATAAGTTAGGTAGTGATGCGTTTGAAGTGGATAAATAAGGATGGATGATTTTACGATTGATCAATTTAAGAGGGCATTGCCTGGGAATCTTAAGAAATCTGTTAATGTGGATTTAGTTAATCAGATAAAGAGTACCTTGGGCGATCCTGAAATGTATGAAACCTATCGTGATAATATGCTGAGTTATACGAAGGTAATGCAGGAGGGTCGGTTTAAGGTAAGTAGTTATATTGATGCAGTAAAATATATAAGCCATAAGCTGATGGGCGATACCAATATTGCTGCTTATATCAAGACTTTTCCGGCTAAGTATCAACGGTTTATAACTCAGGGGGTAGCAAGTAAAGATGTTGCCAGTTATGTGACAGCCTATAACAAGTCGAAACTGGTTAATCTGATTTATGAACAGACACTAATTCCGAGTTATATCCTAAATGCGGATATGTATCAGAAGGCGTTGAATGTTCAATGTGAATTGATGACTTCGGCTAACAGTGAGAAGGTAAGAAGTGATGCCGCTAACAGTATATTGACGCACTTGAAAATGCCCGAGACACAGAAGGTAGATTTGAATATTGGCTTACAAGAGAATAGTGCAATTGAAGCGTTGAAAGCCAGTACACTAGAACTCGTGGCTCAACAGAGACAGATGCTTTCTGCTGGTGCAATGAATGCCGAGGAAGTTGCACACAGTAGGCTAATTATTGAAGGTGAATCTGAGGAAGTTAACAAATGAGTGTTTTAAATTTTTGGTTTAAACAGAAACAATCCCTTAGAATTTTTGGTTTCAAGTATGTTATTCACAACGTGGCATCTTTTACATTAAAGAAGGTATTTAGAGGCTTACTAGTAACCGGTAAAGAATACAGAGAACTAGTAACTAAAAATGAATTTTTAAAATTAGATTTAAGTAGGACTAATAATAAATTAGGTCATACTCTTAATATTATTAATAAGCTTCAAGCAGCGGATATTGATATAAATAATACGAAGGGTGTTATAGCTGTATTGCAGACTATTGATGATAGGGATGAAGGTGCTGGTACTTATTGGGATGATAATTATGTATTGGCTCCATGTTCAGAAGATTTATTAAATATGTCCGATGAAGAGTTTATTGAGAGTAGTAAACAATGGAGGAATTAGAAGTCTATCTTGAATCAGGTTTTGAGGATTCCATGGATGAAATTCCTGGCTCTTCCCCTGAAAGATTGGACATGTCTAATGAAGATTTTAAGCGAGTTGAACAAGTATTAAGGTTAATAAATTATGAGTGATATGGCCGCTGCCAAGAGTATTGATGATTGGCTTAATGGGGTTAGTTACTCAATTGATCCGAATTATGTACCGAGTGATTTTGCATTAGAGTTTGTCACCTTTATTAAATTAGTTAATGGAGGAAAAGGAGAAGAGAATTTAACCCCTGTTCTTCATTATGGAATGTTAGATCAAGTAGCAGGGCCAGAGCCACGAATTGCTAATATGGTTTTCAGGGGGGCAGCAAAGACAACACTTTTTGGTGAGTATTTCTTTTTATACTTGGGTACTTATGGTGCTATTCCTGGTTTTGGTGATGTTGAACTGGCTTTATATGTTTCTGACTCCATTGAAAATGGTGTTAAGAATATGCGTAAGAACATGGAACATAGATGGAATAATAGTGAGTTTTTACAGAAGTTTATCCCTACTATTCGTTTTACGGACATAAGATGGGAATTTAAAAACATAGATGGTAAGGTTTTTGTTGTAAAGGGTTACGGATCAAAAACAGGGGTACGTGGTGCTAAGGAAATGGGGGTTAGACCTAAATTAGCCGTACTTGATGATTTGATTAGTGATGAAGACGCAAGATCATCAACAGTAATTGCTAGTGTTGAAGATACCATCTATAAAGCTATTGACTATGCACTACATCCTACCCGTTCTAAGATTATATGGAGTGGTACACCGTTTAATGCGAAAGATCCCCTGTATAAAGCCATAGAGAGTGGTGCTTGGAAGGTTAACGTCTATCCCGTGTGTGAACGGTTTCCTTGTGAGCCTAATGAATTTAAAGGCGCTTGGACAGACCGCTTTAACTATCAATATGTAAAACTTAAGTATGATCAGGCTGTATTAGCCGGTAAGATTCATACCTTCAATCAGGAATTAATGTTACGGATCATGAGTGACGAAGATAGGATGATCCAGGACCATGATATTGCATGGTATAAGATAGACAATGTTATTAAGAATAAGTCCCTGTTTAATTTTTATATTACAACGGATTTTGCTACCAGTACCAGAGAGAGTAGTGACTATTCTTTTACTAGTGTTTGGGCTTATAACAATAACGGTGATTGGTTCTGGGTTGATGGACTATGTAAGCGTCAGTTAATGGATGCTAATATTGATGCCTTGTTTAAGTTTGCACAGATTTATAGACCACAACAGGTAGGAATAGAAGTAAGCGGCCAACAGGGTGGATTTATACCTTGGGTTCAGAATGAAATGATGGAACGTAATATTTATTTTCCTTTAGCCAGTGACAATAACTCCAATCAACCGGGTATACGGCCTAATACCAATAAGATGATGCGGTTTAATATTGTTGTTCCTTGGTTTAAGGCGCGTAAGATATATTTTCCAATTGAGAAAAAGACCAGCACTGAGTTGATTGAGGCAGTTGATGAACTAAGCTTGGCTGCAATGTCAGGATTTAGAAGTAAACACGATGACTTCATTGATACTGTGTCACAATTAGCCTCTTTAAAACCTTGGAAACCCACCCAAGAGACTCTTTTCCAGAAAGCAGGTAACTCTGGTATATGGGAATTAGATGAAGAGGATGATGAACCTAATCGTTTGGATTCTTATATTGTTTAGAGGAAATTAGTATGAAGTTACAAGATATATTCGATCAGTTAACCTTTGGTGAGTTAAGTCAGCTTTCTTTAACCAATGAAGGCCAAGGTATTAATGAAGAGGATCGTAAGAAGGTTATTAGGAATATTACGCTTGGTTTAACAGAACTACATAAGCGGTTTTTATTAAAAGAGAAATCTTTTGATATTACCCTACAAAAAGGAAAAGTAGTTTATACCTTGGTAAAGCGCTTTGCTGAAAGTAACATTAGTTCAACAGAACCGGTTAAATACATCTCAGACTTGAATAGTCCTTTCTATGATGACTTACTGAAGATAGAACAGGTCACTGACGAGAACGGTAACAAACTAACCTTGAATAAGTCAGGTAATAAGTACTCCTTACGGACTCCTGCCTACAATGTTCTGTATATCCCTCCTCAAGAGACGCCTATTACCACTGTTAATGTTGTCTACCGGGCTGATCATCCCCCTTTAAGTGAACACGCCCACTTACTGCCACCTTTTACTGTAGATATTGACTTGCCGGGGTCACATTTGCAGGCTTTACTGTATTTCGTAGCCAGTCGTATTCTTAATCCTATTGGTTTGGTACAAGAATTCCATGAAGGGAATAATTACACGGCTAAGTTTGAAGCTGCAGTACAGGAACTTAAGAATACCGGTTTCCAGATTGATACTGATTTTGAAAATAACCGATTTACTACCAAGGGGTTTGTATAACATGGCTAATCAATTAATGAAATATTTTGAATACGCCCATTTACCTGCACACTTACAATTAGTAAGTAGACCTATAGGTGAATTAGCTAAACAAATGGATGCTGAACTAGGTGATAGTGCTGAAAAAACAGCAGGATTAAGAAAACTTTTGGAAGCTAAAGATTGTTTGGTAAGAGCTAAATTAGGGTAGATTAAGATAAGAATAAGCCCCCTTAATGGGGGCTAACTTGCTAGTTACCGGTAGAACCGAATCCACCTGATCCTCTTACTGTTTCAGGGAGTTCATCCACAATACTAAATTCAAATGAGCTGTAAGCCAGTAGTATGAATTGCAATAGACGATCTCCTGCTTCCCATACCAATACTTTATTACTTACCTTCAATGAAGCAACCCATTCTCCTCGGTAATCCGCATCTATGATTCCTACTGTGTTATTAAGAGCTAAACCATGATTAATACCTTTACCACTTCTGGGAACAATAATACCGACAATGCCTTGGGGAATAGCCGCAGAAAAACCTAAAGGTATTTTAACAGGGTCTTTATAAGGGGATAGACTGCCAGCTTCAGGCATAAAAATATCATAACCGGCGGAATGTTCAGTAGAACGGATTGGCATCTGAAAGTTTGCATGTAATGGTTTAAACTTCATTTTTAGGTTTTCCTTGGTTTATTGAATTAGACTGTACTAAGGTTATGTATTCATTGGGGATTGTTAGTATGACTGAATTTAGTAGTGTAGTAGAAAAAGATGTAACAGCAAAACCATTAACAGATTGGGCGAATGAACCTAGTGTTAAGGATTTAAAACAAGATTTAACAGAAGCTAAACCCTTTCATGACACCCAAATCAGTAAGATTGGAGTTTGGCTGGATAATTTGAATGTTACTGGGGCTGCACAAGTAAAAGTAGCCAAAGGTAGCTCTAAAGTTGTTCCGAAACTCATTAGGAAGCAAGCTGAATGGCGCTATGCTGCGTTAAGTGAGCCTTTCTTGAGTTCTCCTGATCTGTTTAATGTTGATCCTGTGACCTTTGAGGACAGAGAAGCCGCTATACAGAATAAGCTGGTTTTGAATAATCAGTTTAATACCCAGATTAACAAGAACCGCTTTATTGATGAGTATATCCGTACTGCAGTGGACGAAGGCACTGCCATTGTTCGAGTAGGTTGGGATTTCCATGAGGAGGAAGTGGAAGTTGAAGTTCCTGAAGTAACTTACCAAGTGAATCCGGAATGGGGACCACAACACGAGCAATTTCATCAATTAATGCAGGAATCCCCCTCTGAATTTGATGGTTTGGAAGAACATCTAAAAATAGCCCATGAAATGACAATGGAGAATGGTGTACCGATTGAGCCGGTTGTTGCCGGTACTAAGCTGGAGAAACAGATAAAAACAGTTAAGAACTCACCCACACTGGAAATCTGTGATTACCGTAATGTCTTAGTTGATCCCACCTGTAAAGGTGACCTGGATAAAGCCAGCTTTGTTGTTTATCACTTTGAATCTTCAACCGCACAGCTCGAAAAAGACGGTAAATATAAGAACCTGAAAGATATTAATATCAATAACAACTCCCCGTTAAGTGAACCGGATCATGCCACTGAAGAGGGTAATTTTACCTTTAGTGACGAACCACGTAAGAAATTTGTAGTGTATGAATACTGGGGTTACTGGGATATTGATAATTCTGGTTTGGTAGTCCCATTTGTGGCTGCTTGGGTAGGTGATACGTTAATTCGTATGGAGTTGAACCCTTTTCCTGATAAGAAACTACCGTTTGTATTGGTTCAGTATTTGCCTGTTCGTCGTAGTATTTATGGGGAGCCTGATGGGGCTTTATTGGAGGATAACCAGAAGATCATTGGTGCGGTGACTCGTGGCATGATTGATATTATGGGTAAATCCGCTAATGGTCAGATGGGTACCCGTAAGGATGCACTGGACCTAACTAACCGACGTAAATTCACGTCTGGTCAGGACTATGAATACAACGCGACAGTTGATCCTCGTTTAGCGTTCCACATGCACACGTATCCTGAAATTCCTCAGTCTGCTCAGTTCATGGTACAAATGCAGAATATGGAAGCAGAATCGTTAACAGGGGTAAAAGCCTTCCATAATGGTATATCAGGAGAAAACCTAGGAAAAACCGCCACGGGTGTTCGTGGTGCATTGGATGCTGCATCCAAAAGAGAGTTAGGTATTTTAAGACGGTTGGCTCAGGGAATGGTAGAAGTCGGCCGTAAGATTATTAGCATGAATGCGGAGTTTCTATCAGAAGAAGAAACAGTACGGGTTACCAATGACCAGTTTGTTACGATTCGACGAGATGACTTAGCCGGTAATTTTGATTTACGTTTGAGTATTAGTACCGCTGAGGAAGATAACAGTAAGGCACAAGAACTGGCTTTCATGCTTCAGACCATGGGTAATAACATGGACCCTGGCCTATCCAAGATGATCCTAGGGGATATTGCCAATCTTAAGAAAATGCCTGATTTGGCTAAAAAGATTCAAGATTACAATCCAGAACCTGATCCTATTCAGGTAGAGCTTGCTCAACTGGAGGTGCAAATTAAGAAGGCAGAAGTGGCTAAGTTAGTGGCTGAAGCACAGGAGACAGAAGCTAAAGCGTATTTGAATGCCGCCAAGGTAAATACCGAGGAAGCCAATACTGGTAAGACAGTAGCGGAGGCTGACTTAAAAAATCTTGAATTTATTGAACAAGAATCCGGGGTTAATCAGGAACGTGACCTAGAAAAAGAGAGAACTAAAATACAGGGTAACTTACAGGCTAAACAGGCAGACGTAGCCGTTAACAGCCAACAAGATGCGAAGAAAGCTCTGGAGGATTTTATTAACAGTTAAAAATAGACTATATTAGCTAACTAACACCTAAACTTATTAACTCCATTAGCAATGATAAGGTTGTAGTAACTATGAGTAATGAAACTGAAATACAAGAAATTGAACTCAACATTAAACAAGCACAGGATTTTATTGAACTAGGTAATTGCTTAGAGCGTTTACATAACAATAATGATTTTAGACGCTTGATTCTACGGAACTATTTCAATAATGAGCCTTGTCGTTTAGTTCATCTTAAAAGTGACCATTCTCAACAAGACCCTGACAGTCAAGCCAGTATTCTTAGACAGATGGATGCTATTGGCTCTTTGGTTCATTATTTCCAGTCTATCCGTTTTCAGGCGGATTCAGCCCAGAAAGCTATCGAAGCAGATCGTGAAACGCATAGAGAACTGTTAGAAGGGGATAACAAATAATGAGTGATGAAGCGGCAACTACAGATAAAGATACGGATACTGTGTCTTATCTTGGACTTTCCGACGAGGAAGCCATGAATCAGATGCCTCCTGAAGAGGATAAGACAGAAGATACGGATGAAACTGAAGAACAAGAATCAGAATTAGGTCAAGAGGACGATAGTACCGATGAAACTACTCCTACTGAACCTACTGATGCAACCGATGACGACGCAAGTGCAGTCGAGGGAGACTCCGCGCCAGCGGAGGCTGACGAAGACGGAAACGCAGCGGAGGAATCGGATTCAACAGATAAATCGAATGAAACTGAAAAAACCTCTGAAAAAGAATCTAAAATAGATTATAAGAAGGAGTACGAACAGTTGTTGTCGCCTTTTAAGGCGAACGGTAAAGAACTTCAGGTTAAAAATGTTAGTGAAGCCGTTAATCTCATGCAGATGGGGGCTAACTACCATAAGAAGATGGCAGCACTTAAGCCTAATCTTAAAATCATGAAGATGCTTGAAAACAACCAACTGTTGGATGAAACTAAACTTAGTTACTTAATGGATTTAGACAAGAAAAATCCTGAAGCCATTAAGAAATTAATCAAAGACAGTGGACTTGATCCACTGGAAATGGATTTAGAACAGGAAAGCAATTACAAGCCCGGATCATACGCTGTACATGATAAAGAGTTGGACTTAGATCAGGTACTTGAAGAAATTCAAGACACGTCAAGCTACTCCAGAACTTTAAACATTGTCAGTAAGGAATGGGACGGACCAAGTAAGCAGATTATTGCTGAAAACCCCCAATTGTTAACAGTGATAAATGACCACGTAGCTAACGGCATTTATGATCAGATTATCAAAGAGGTTGAAAGTGAGAGACTGTTTGGACGCTTAAAAGGTATTTCGGACATTGACGCTTATAAGCAGGTCGGTGATGTTATCGAGGCAAGAGGTGGGTTTACCAAGCCAGAATCCAAGGAAACTGGCAGTAAAAACACTGACAAGTCAATCATCACACCCAAACCCAAGCAAAAAGCCGATGATCCGAAACTTAAAGATAAAAAGCGAGCAGCCAGCTCAACTAAAACCGCTGGACCTGCACCGAAACAGGACTTTAACCCCTTGTCCATGTCGGATGAAGAGTTCAGTAAACTCAATGTTAATCTTATGTAGTAAGGAATTAAACCATGGCTGATGCAGATACAGGGCAAGCAATTTATAACGCACCTCCGGGTGCCGCTTCCACCATTGGTCCGCAGATTCGGACTGATTACTGGCATAAACAAGCCCTCATTGAAACGCGTAAAGAACAGTACTTTATGCAGTTGGCAGATGTAGTGTCCATTCCAAAAAATATGGGCAAGACTATCAAGCGTTACCACTACCTTCCCCTGTTGGATGACGAAAACATCAACGATCAAGGTATTGATGCTGCTGGTGTTACCGTTGCAAATACTGAATGGTATCTTCGTTGGCCTGCTTCGGTGATGGCTATTGCCAATGCCAATAAAGCGGCTGCAGTTACTGCTATTGAGGATAACGTAGGAGCAACTCTTACTGCTGTTGCAGGTGCTGATGAGAGTGGCGGTACTGGTTTAGCGACTATTACTCTTACTGGTGATCTCACTGCCAAGTACCTCAACGCGACTAAGAAAGATGCGGGTATTGCCTTGAACTTGGGTGCTGTTGCCCAGCAAGGTTCTGGTAACTTGTACGGTTCTAGTAAAGACGTAGGAACTATTACTGGTAAATTGCCTTCATTGTCTGAAACAGGTGGACGAGTTAATAGGGTTGGCTTCAAACGTAAGGAATTGGAAGGCTCTATTGAGAAATTCGGTTTTTTTGACGAATACACACAAGAGTCCTTAGACTTTGATACAGATGCTGAACTCATGCAGCATATCAGCCGGGAAATGTTGAGTGGTGCTGTTCAGTTGAATGAATCCGCTTTGCAGATCGACTTGTTGAACTCTGCTGGTGTTATCCGTTATGCCGGTGCAGCAACTGCTGATAACGAGATCGACGATACCACTATCGTGACTTATAACGATTTGTTGCGCTTGTCTATCGACTTGGACAACAACCGTACTCCTAAGCACACGAAAGTGATTACCGGTACCCGTTTGGTAGATACCAAGACCATTTCCGCTGCTCGGGTTATGTATATTGGTTCTGAGTTGCTTCCTACCATCAAAGCAATGAAAGATTTGCATAACAATGCCGCTTTCATTCCAGTTCAGCATTATGCATCCGGTGGTACTGTTCTAACCGGTGAAGTTGGCTCTATTGATCAATTCCGCATTGTTGTGGTACCTGAGATGCTTCGTTGGGAGGGTGCAGGTGCAGATGCCAGTTCTGATGCCGATCACTATGAAACAGCTCAGCGTTTTGATGTGTTCCCTATGCTGGTTGTTGGTGATGCTTCCTTTGCGACTATTGGTTTCCAAACTGACGGTAAGACGGTGAAATTTAAGATTTTTCACCAGAAGCCGGGTAAAGAAGCAGTTACTCGTGACGATCCTTTCGGGGAGACAGGACTGATGAGCATTAAGTGGTATTACGGTTTTATGGTACTACGAAGTGAACGTATCGCTCTTGTTAAGACCGCAGCCAAGCTTTAATTGCTAAGTTCTAAGTAGTACCCAGGAAACCAATATAAAAACTGGTTTCCTGGTTTTCAATTTAACTGGAGAGATTTACGATGCAAGAGTCTGATAACACTACTAACAACTCACCTGAACCGAAACAAGACGAACTTACGGTACTAAAGCAGCGTGCTGACCGTATGGGCCTTAAATACCACCCTTCTATTGGTGTGGAAGCTATTAAAGCCAAGATCAATGAACTGTTGGAAGCAGATAAAGCTACTATTGAGCCAATCGAACCTACTGAAACTCAAGCAGTAGTTACCCCTCAGAAAGAAACCCCCGGTCAAACGAAGTTGCGTAAGCGTCGAGAAGCCGAACAACTTGTCCGTATTAACGTGACCTGTATGAATCCCAGTAAGCGTGAATGGGATGGTGAGATTTTTACCGTCAGTAACGCAGTAATTGGTACCCATAAGAAATATGTACCTTTTAATACTAGTGAAGGCTGGCATGTCCCCCGAATTATCTATAATCAGTTAGTGGCCCGTAAGTGTCAGATTTTCTATACCGTTAAAGATCGCCGTGGTAACAGTACCCGTAAAGGTAAGCTGATCAGTGAGTTTGCCATTGAAGTGTTGCCGATGCTAACCGAACGCGAATTGAAAGACCTCGCACAACGCCAAGCCATGGCCAAAGGGCAAGACGAGGCTTAATTACTGATAATAAACAACCAAGGTGTACCGTAGATGGCTGAAGTCACGATTGCTGAATTAACTGAAACTACTTTAGAGGGATCCGGGGCTTTTGATGTGCTCATGAGAGCCATGGAAACCCACCTACAGGCGGAGTACGCTAAAAGCCGTATCAAGGGTACAGAATACTCCACGGTATATCTTGGCGCTATGCAGGCCGTTATGGATCGGTCTTTACAATTCATCCTGGAGAAGCAACGGGTTGATTTAGATGCCCAGTTAGCCACCCAACAGATTACTAACATGGTTAAGCAGAATGAATTGCTTGATCAACAGATTACCAATTTAACAGCCGAAGGTTTAAATATTCCCAAGCAGGGTTTGTTACTGGATGCTGAACTAGTACAGAAAACCAAACAGAATTTATTACTGGATCAACAGTTACTAACAGAAGTCCAACAAACTGCAGTAGTAACAAACCAAGTTGCTAAAATAGCCGCTGATGCGTCTTTAACTACCCAGCAAGAAAGTAATCTAGCAGCAGAAGCGTTAAACATCCCAAAACAAGGTCTTATCCTAGATGCTGAAGTTATTCACAAGGGTAAACAGAATGACTTGATGGATGCCGATATTATCCATAAAGGTAAGCAAAATGACCTGATTACCCAACAAATTTTGAATGCCATTGAGGATGTTGATCTAACCAAGCAGCAAGTACTAAAACTTGTTGCAGATACCGCTTTAACCAATCAACAAGAATCAAACTTAACTGCTGAAGCCTTGAATATTCCTAAGCAAGGTCAAATTATGGATGCGGAAATAATCCATAAAGGCAAACAGAATGATTTAATGGATGCTGAAATCTCCCATAAGAGTAAGCAAAATTCTCTTATTGATCAGCAGATTCTGAATGCAGTTGAAGAAGTTAACTTAACAAACAAACAAGCTCTAAAAGTGGTTGCTGACACGTCTTTGACCGGGCAACAAGAGACAAACCTAACCGCTGAAGCACTGAATATTCCGAAACAAGGAACAGTACTGGATAATCAAGCCAGTCAATTAGTGGCTGAGACTGCGAACATTAGCCAACGTACTACTAACTTGGTTTCAGAAGAGTTAAAGATTGATGCCGAGACAGTGAATGTTTCTCAGCGGACTACTAACTTGGTAGCTGAGGCACTTAACATTCCTAAACAGGGGCTGTTAATTGATAAAGATACCGCTGTTAAGACACAGCAAATTCTTAATTTAGTATCAGAAGAGTTAGGCATTGATGCCAATACTGCATTAACCAGTCAGAAGACCAGTAACATGGCCTCTGAAAAGCTTAATGTTGAAGCGGATACCGGTATTAAGGGACAACAGCTATTAAACCTAGTTTCTGAAGAGTTATCCATAGACCAACAGACTGCTTTAACTACTCAAAAGGTGCTTAATGCCGTTACTGAAAAATTGGTTATGGAGAAGCAGATTTGTAAGCTGGAAGCTGAGTTTGATGTACTGATGCAACAAGTACTCAAGACTACCTCTGAGAAAGTATTACTGGATCAGAAAAAGCTTACTGAAGCGGCTCAAATTAGTCCGACTGGTGTTGACGATAACAGTGTTATTGGTAAACAGAAATTACTCTATGCTGGGCAAACTGCAGGCTATCAACGAGATGCCGAACAGAAAGCAGCTAAAATGTTAATTGACACTTGGAATGTAAGACGCACTATAGATGCAAACAGTGCAGATACAACATTAAGTAAACTAGATGAAGCGCATATTGCTGGTGCAATTAGTACCTTATTTACAGGTATTGGAGCATCCCCTGTTACGGTGGTTTAACACATATTAGTTAAATATAGAGTAACTACAGTAAAGGGAGCTTATTGCTCCCTTTATTTTTATGTAGGTGATTAAAATTATGAGTAGCGTACATGCTGTATCTTCTACCGTTATTAAGGGTGTTCCTGACGATAAAATACCTGACCCCATTAAAAAAGGACTAATTAACTCTATTTTTAAAGGCCAGAGTATTACTGATTCTTTCATTAATAATTTAATGTCAGGATCATTTCTTAATTTTGAAAGGTATTATCAATACGGCAAGGATCATTATATTCATGGTTTACCCAGTGGTAAGATTTTTCTGGATAATCCCGGTGGGGCCATAGCAAAAGCGATTATAGAAGCACAAATAGGATTCGCTATTACTATTGATTATTTTTTCTTGGAGCCGATGAATCATACCCATTATGGGTGGTTAACACTTATTAATAATTTAGGGTATGAGGAAGAAACTAATAATATTCAAAGCTTAACTGCTGCAAATGGTTTCGATACTTTTTTAGAGCAGATTGTTCCTATTTACTCCCAAGATTTAATAGATAAAGATTTAAATAGAACTTTTAAGGTATGGGGTTCTTCTCCTGCTGGCGGTTATACCCCAGAACGTCGTAGTCGTTATGATTATCTTATAAATTCCCGTCCTCCTATTACCGTTGATTATGAGATTGGTGTTGATGATACAGAAAAAGTTGCCATTGACTGGATGTATGTAGACGGAACAGGTGACACAGTAAGAGGTCGTATTATTTATGTTGTGCCTAATGTAGGCAACGAGTTAATGTTTTATCAGGTTAAGTATTATTATGATGATGCTGGAACAATCAAACCCGGTTACTGGACTTATCAATATGGTTTAGGTACCCATCCTACACTGGATGTTCAGAGAGAGCCTGATCGTTCAGGTGACGGTACTTTTTTTCCTTTTGTATTTTTTAGATACGATAGAGTTAACCGTACTGCTCCTGCTTATCAAAATACACCTGAATACGATAGCACTAAGAAACTGCTAAAAATTCTAGGTATTGATTACCAGCAAATGGGTGATGATATACATGATGAAGCCAATACAGAAATTAACATTGTAGAACAAGCTGTATTAGTGATGGCAATACCTATGAATAGTACTAAACCAGTAGAGCTTCGTTATTTATATGATTTTTTTGATAAATTACATCTTAATAATTTAGCTGAAGGTTATGAGCCGCCTCTTATTTTAGACGACACTTTATTAAAGACTTATGCCATTTCTGATGTGGATTTTAAGGTTGAATTTCGTTACGCCCACACTCATAAGAAACTAAAAGCAGGCATTATAGGTTTACCTAATACATACAGCAGTGAAGCGACTGTAACAACAATGCAGAAAGCCTTTTATTATCCAAGACCTGGAAGACCGTTTGTACTTAATAAAGTAATTAAAGATGTTCCTGTTACTACGTGGCATTACCGTAAACAAGTAAGTTATACAACATATCAAGAAATCAGGATTTTAGCGCCTTCTGTTTATTATGATATTTGGAAAGATTTAGGTTATATAGCTCCTGCAGAGTCTGATGAGTTATTGATTTTTATAGATCGTGAAATTGTTAAAAATTATCCTGCTTTTGATAGAGAAGAGTTATATTTTCGTTCTTTACATTACGTCATGAATGCTAAAAAGACTGAGAAACTAGCATGGTATGAGTCTTCTATTTTTAGATTGGTTGTTCTATTCGCCGCTATAGTAATAACTGTTAATTCTTTTGGTGCTTCTTCGCCCATTACTGGTACCGTACTAACAGCAGGTGGTCTTACAATAGGGGCACTTGCTATATATGTATTAGAAACTTTAGTAGTATCTGTTATTGCTTCACAAGCTGCAAAGATAGTAATAAAAAATATAGGATTAGAAAATGCTTTTATTGCTGCTATTCTTTTACTAGTAACTGCCTACTTCACACGAGATAACAGCTTATTATCTATGCCTTCTGTTTCAGAAGCTATGGTGTTTATATCTTCTAATATTATTAATGGCTTTGGCGGTGCTATTGAACTAGAAATGGAGAAACTAGTTGCTGGTTTTACAGAACTAGAATCAGATATAAATAAAGCAGAAGAACAGATAGCAAAAGCTCTTAAATTACTGGATAACCCTAATGAGTTACTGGACCCCTCAGTTTTTGTAAGAACCGGTCCTATATTTTTTGCTCATGAAACGCCTACTACGTTTTATAATAGAACCATTCATGCGGGTAATGTAGGTGTTTTGGCTTTTGATGCAATTGAGAAATTTGTAGAAAATTCACTTACACTACCTACTATAGACAATTCCTTCGGAGGTAAATTCTAATGAGTATTTTTGATGTTAATTTTGGAAAGGGCCAACAAAACTCTAACAGTTTTAGTAGTCAATTTCCTGTTATTAACGGAGCCGCTAATGGGACTGCCTATACTGGAGGCTCTTTGATGCCTCAAATAAGTAAGCCGATGGATATGGTAAGTTTACAGGGCTTAACTAATCAAGGTGTTAGCACGGCTGGCTTACCGGGTATTGGAGGTAAATTGGGTAATGATAATAACGGTGGTGATTTTACCCTGTTTCAGAAAATGTTTGGTGGGCAACAAGGGGACCAAAAGATAGGAGGTTCAGTTGGCCCTATTGCTCAGCTAGGTACTGGACTTATGCAGGGTTATTTAGGCATGAAGAGTTATGGTTTGGCTAAGAAACAGCTTAAACAAGACAGAAACCAGTTTAATCTTAATTTTGATAATCAAGTAGATTCTACTAATTCTCAATTAAGAGATCGTCAAGCTACTCGGGTAGCTAGTAATCCTAATGCCATGCCTGTTGAAGAGTACATGAAAATTCACGGTCTACAGGAGCGTACAGCATAATGCCTATTACTTGGAAAAATGTTACTGGTGGTAGCAGTGCAGGTGTTGCCAGTTTATTGGAAGGTGCGCAAAAAGGTGTAGCCGCTGCTGGTAAAAGTATTACCGATGTCATTGGGAACCAGCAAAAGTTACAAGAAGAAAACCAAGTTGCTTTAGTTGGGCGTGCTGAAAATGACTTTCGTGATGCCATGCGTCAACAGTTTAGTACGCCTGAAGCCTTACAAGCAGGTATTCAAAGTGGTGCTGTAGACCAGTTGAGCCAACAGTTTGGTAACCTAGATAGAGGTATCGCAAGAGATGCGCCTACTAATCGGTTAAATGACTTACGTGAACAAGAAACTGCTCAGTTTAACTATGACAATGTATTGGCAGAACGCGCTGAAGCACCTGACGTACAAAATGCGTTGAATTTAGCATCTCAAGGTAATATTGATGGGGCTATGCAAATTGTAGGGGATAAGAGTTTCCGTGATCCTGCTGCTTTGACTGCGCGTATTAATGCAGCCCATGGACAATTTAAGAATCGTCAACGTGATCAAGGCTTAAGTACAGCTAGAGCTTCCATGGCTTCCTTGATAGAGAATCGAAATAACAAAGTGAATACCAATAAAGCAGCCCTCCAACAATACGTGAGAAACCAAGCTGAAAATGGGATAACCGAACTTAGTATCACAGAGGATGGTCAACTAGACACTTCCCGTATTACTGACCCACAAAAACTAGCTCAAGTGGAAGGTAATATTAATGAACTTGGTTTAAATCCAGCAGCTAACAACACAGCACTGGCTAATAACTTTAAAGAGCAACTGTTTAAGATTCCTGGTTTGAGTTTGGAAGATCAAAGCAATTTAACTGATGGTTTCCGTAATATACTTACTAAAGGTGCCCAGTTACAACCTGAAGACCAAGCAAGAAAAGACAGTGAAGTAGCTAATATTGATGCAAGAGAAGCTGAAGAATTAGGGCTTTATAACCAACAGCTTCAAAAAGAAGAAGGTAGTAATTTCTGGTTACAGGGTGTTAGCCAAGACCCTGGAGAAGCTATTAACGCTATCATGGAAGAAGCCTCTGATCCTGAAAGTACTCAGTATTGGCGACTAGATAGAATTAATCGTGAAGAAATTATGAAAAAATCCACGGAATTAATGGCTACAGGTATTAAGGTAGACGGACATGAAGGGAGAATACCTGTTACTCCCGCACTAATTAGAGCGGCTTTTCATGCAACAAAAGACAATAAAGGTACAGCTTCTGACATGGAAACAGTTATAAAAGATATTATGGGTACCCCTGAAATGCTGAAACAGTACACGGATTCAGTTACTTCTATTCAGGATGCCTATATAGCCCGTAATAACATCAGTGCTGGATACAATGCCGAGCGTTTACAAGTTGAAAGCAGGTACTACAATGATAGTGGAATTAACCGTCCTGTTATTAGTAAATTAAAAGATAGACTTAAAAATGAAAAAAATACACTAACTCAACTACAAAAAGTTAAGATTGAAAAAGAAATAGAAAAAGCCGAGAAAGAAGAGAAACGCATAAAAGCAGCAGACGCAGCTTTGGAAAAAATTAAACAACGTGCTGAAACCATCAATGGTGTAATTGATAATGTGTTTGGAGGTTCAGATAATTCACCTGAAACACGTAGAAGAAGAGGAAACAATACTGGGGCACGTTTAAGGCAAGAAGTTGTAAATCCTGTGATTGATCCTGTAAATAATTTTACAGGTAATGTAACTGATTCGTTTAAAGCAGCTTTACTTGCTAATGGGGCTAACGGAGCCATTCGAGTTAGAAACCTGCTAGATAATCTAGGTAGTTTTGCTTCTAACGCACCTTATGATCCTGATGCTAAACAATAGAGAAGTATTAAAATAATTTAATCGCTTAAGGAATTATTTCATGGCTGAGTTTGATTTCAATGAGTATTTAGACAGGCGTTTTCAAAATGAAAGAGATGCTTTTAGCTTAACTCTTAAAACACCTATGAGTGTAAAAGAGAAAGCAATACAGAAGCGCACTGAAATACTTGAAAGCAAACAAAGTACCATGGGTGCTTTTGAGCAATTAATTACTAACCGTAAGGCTAATGAAGAATCTGTAATAGGAAAATTAAACCAACATCCTGACAGTCCAGTTGGTTTTGTATTAAATCAGGGATCTTCACTGGCTTCTGCTACTTCAAGAACTGCAGGTAATTTAATAGCTGCCCCAATGGAGCTATTTAACATGGCTCGTCAGGCTAATATTGATGAACCATCTATTCAGGCGTTTAACCGTTTAAAACAAAATACAGCTTCTCCTGAAGACTTGGAATTGTTATATAAACAGGAGAACGGTACTAGTCGTTTACAGCAAATTGAAGACATTCAAAGCTTAAGGGAAAAAACAGCCAGTGTGCGTGAAACCTTTGATATTTCCGGCATTGTTCATCACGATAAACGTAAAAAAATGTCTGAAGACCTATGGCAAGGAGGACAGAAAGGCTTAGATCAACTTAAGGCCACGGTAAATAATTTAGAAGACGGTGAACTAGGCAAACTGGCTGTTAATTTAGTGTCTGGCTTAGCCAATACAGTCACTAATTTTGGCGCTACTGCCATTGATAATCCTGATGCTATTTTGCAATACATGGTGGAAATGGTACCGGATTTGGTAACACTGGGCGTCTC
>Ga0306868_1000793_pt1 | contig 18470 bp, 12 predicted proteins | sample AntRauTorckE6832_FD_190411 | JGI IMG/M metagenome (GOLD analysis project Ga0306868, IMG submission 190411) | Saline lake microbial communities from Rauer Islands, Antarctica - Metagenome Torckler E6 #832 (v2) (version 2) | ecosystem: Environmental > Aquatic > Non-marine Saline and Alkaline >... | reverse complement strand
ATATCTTTTAAAAGATTATCTGTATTAATCATTTTTTTCGCCACCTCTTAAGAAAAATTTATTCAACTCTTAATATTATATTCTTTAAATAAAAAAAATATCCTTCACTTAATTAAAATAAAAATTTAATGGAAGACTTTGCTGTCTATAATTTTTCTGTTATAATTTAATTAATAAAACATAATTGGGGGAGTTAAAAATGGATAAAAAGAAAATTGGAATTTTATTAATAACTATCGGTATTTTTATTTTATTAAATACTTTAAACCTGATCAGTGATGATATCTTTCTTTATCTTTTAAGTGGAGGTTTTCTCTTTACGTATTTTATATTGGGAGCAAGAAAACATTATAGAAATATTGGTTTTTTGATTCCTGGTGCCATTTTGTTGGCTATTGCCCTTTTTTCAGATCTGGAGAGAATAAATTCAATTGACAGTCTGGGTGGTGGAGTTTTCTTTATTATGCTCGGCCTTGCTTTTTTAATTGTTTTTATTCATACAAGTGCTTTTAAAAAATGGGACTGGCCGATTTATCCGGCAGGGGCTCTGATTCTTTTTGGCTTATTTGTAATTTTCGTTGATAATAATGATTTTATTCAGAACCTTGAATATTTAAATTATTTAACTCCGATTATTTTAATTGGTCTTGGAGGATATTTTCTTTATCAAAATAAAGGAGATAATAAATAATTCAAAAAATTATTAATATATTTCTTAATTAGATTTTATCCGATAATTATGGTATACTATAAAAGAATATAGATAAAAAACAAAGGTTTAACAGCTTTATTGTAAATTCTTTTTTAAGGGCTGAAAACACTTTATTAATAACTTCTACCTGATTTCGGGTAGAATTTTATTAAATATAAATACTTTACATTATTAATGAATTAAAGAAGGGAGTTTAGAGAATGTCGAAAAATTTTAAGAGAGTTTTAGTGGCCAATCGTGGAGAAATAGCAATTCGAGTAATTAGAGCCTGTCAGGAGTTGGGCATTAGAACTGTAGCAATTTATTCTGAGGAGGATAGAACCGCCCTTTTTAGAACAAAGGCAGATGAGGCCTATCAGATTGGAAATAACAAAGGACCAATTGAGGCTTATCTGGCTATTGATGAAATTATTGATTTAGCCTTAAAAAAGGATGTAGATGCAATTCATCCTGGCTATGGTTTTTTATCAGAGAATCCGGAATTTGTTCGTCAGTGTGAGCTAGCTGGAATTAAATTTATTGGACCTGATGCAGAAGTAATGGAGAAGTTAGGAGATAAAATCAAGTCTAAGATTCTGGCACAGGAATTTGGAGTGCCCACAATTCCAGGTCTGGAAAGGCCGATTAAGAAAGAGGATGAGATTAAAAAATTTGCTGAAAGTCATGGTTATCCTCTGATGCTTAAAGCTGCTGCCGGTGGTGGTGGCCGTGGAATGAGAATTGTTCGTTCTGATGACGAATTAATTGCTCAATTTAGAGATGCTAAAGAAGAAGCACGCAAGGCTTTTGGTGTGGATGATATTTTTGTAGAAAGATATTTAGAAAACCCGAAACATATTGAAGTGCAAATTCTGGGGGATGAACATGGGAATCTTGTTCATTTATTTGAAAGAGATTGCTCAATTCAGAGGCGCCACCAGAAAATTGTAGAATTTACACCTGCGATCGCTTTAAGTGATCAAAAGCGTGAAGAAATTCTGCAGGATGCTTTAAAATTATGCGAGGGTGCCGGTTATAAAAATGCTGGAACTGTAGAATTTCTGGTAGATAAGCACAATAATCATTATTTTATTGAGGTTAATCCGAGAATCCAGGTTGAACATACAGTTAGTGAAATGGTTACTGGAATTGATATTGTACAGAGTCAGGTTTTAATTGCTGAAGGATACAGACTTGATTCAGAAGAAGTAAATATTCCTTCTCAGGAATCTATTAAAATGAATGGATATTCAATTCAGTGTCGAGTTACAACTGAAGATCCTTCCAATAACTTTATTCCTGATACCGGACGTCTGGATCATTATCGAACAGGTTCGGGTTATGGTATCCGTCTTGATGGTGGTAATGGTTATACAGGGGCTATTATTAATCCTTATTATGATAGTCTGCTGGTTAAAACAATATCCTGGTCCAGAAGTTTTCCAGATGCAATCCGCAAGGTTATGCGTTCAATAGAAGAAATGAAGGTTCGTGGTGTCAAAACCAACGCTTCCTTTTTAATTAATGTTTTAAACCATGAAGAATTTAAAAATGGTACCTGTGATACTGGTTTTATTACCAGCAACCCTGAATTATTAGATATTATGCCCGGCTCAGATCAGGAAAAGAAAATTTTAAGCTATCTGGGAGAAAAGATTGTCAATCAGACTAGAGGTAATAAACCCGATTTTGATGTACCTAAAGTTCCCGAATTTGAAAAAATTGATGGACTTCAGGGGACAAAACAGATTTTAGATCAGGGTGGTCCGGAGGCAGTTGTTGAGTGGATTAAAGGTAAAGAAGAAATTCTTTTAACTGATACAACCTACAGAGATGCTCATCAGTCACTGATGGCGACCCGGATGAGAACAGTGGATATGGAAAAAATAGCAGAAGCAACTTCTCATTTAGCTAAAGACTTATTTTCACTTGAAATGTGGGGAGGAGCAACCTTTGATGTATCGTACAGATTCTTAAAAGAATCACCCTGGGAGAGAATAGAAAGACTTAGAGATAGGATTCCAAATATTTTATTTCAGATGCTCTTAAGAGGGTCAAATGGTGTAGGCTATAAAAATTATCCAGACAATGTAATCCGCAGCCTGGTAGCAGAAGCTGCAGAAGCAGGAATTGATGTTTTTAGAATTTTTGACTCTTTAAACTGGCTGCCCGGTATGGAAATTTCGGTTGATGAAGTTGTTAAACAGGGTAAAATTGCTGAGGTATCAATGTGTTATACAGGTGATATCTTAGATGATCAAAGAGATAAATATGATTTAGATTATTATCTAGAACTGGCAAAAGGAATCGAAGAAATGGGAGCTCATATTCTCGGAATTAAAGATATGGCAGGTTTATTAAAGCCTTATGCTGCTTATGAGCTAATTAAAGCTTTAAAAGCAGAAATTTCAATTCCAATTCATCTGCATACTCATGATACAAGCGGTAATGGTGCGGCAACACTCTTGATGGCTGCAGAAGCTGGAGTGGATATAGTTGATACTGCCTTTAACACTATGGCCGGTTTAACAAGTCAGCCGCCACTGAATTCAATTGTTGCTGCTTTAACTAATACCTATCGTGACCCTGAGATGGAGATTGAAGATATTCAGAAGATCTCAAATTACTGGGGTGCAGTCAGACCTGTTTATTCTCAGTTTGAATCTGAACTCAGATCTGGAACTGCAGAAATCTATAAATATGAGATTCCTGGAGGACAGTATTCTAATTTAAAACCACAGGTAGAAAGTGTTGGTTTAGGTCACCGATTTAAAGAATTTAAGGAAATGTACCGCAAAGTAAACTTTATGCTTGGTGATATACCAAAAGTTACTCCATCTTCTAAAGTTGTGGGAGATCTGGCAATTTTTATGGTTAAAAATGACCTAACACCTGATAATATCTGTGAGAAAGCTAAAAATATGGCCTTCCCGGATTCAGTAGAAGCCTACTTTAAAGGGATGCTCGGTCAGCCTCCTGGAGGTTTTCCTAAAGAACTGCAGCAGCTGGTTTTAAAAGACGAAGAACCAATAACTGTTAGACCTGGAACCCTGCTCGGTGATTATGATTTTGAAACAGCGGAAAAAGAGTTAAAGGAAGAATATGATTTTGATTTTGATCAGAAGGATCTTCTGGCTTATGCTCTTTATCCCAAGGTTTATAAAGATTATTTAAATTATATGGAAGAACATGGTGACTTAAGCCACATGGGAAGTGATGTTTATTTCCACGCTCTGCGTGAGGGAGAAACCAGTGAGATTAAGGTAGAAGAAGGTAAAACTCTTGTTGTCAAGCTTTTAGAAATTGGAAAAGTCGATGACCAGGGTTTCCGTAGACTTGCTTTTGAAGTTAATGGTTTTAGAAGAGAAATAAAAATTTATGATGAAGCAAGTACTGCAGCAGCAGATTCTTCTGCTAAACAGATGGCTAATCCTAAAAATGAAATGGAAATTGGAGCCAGCCTTCCTGGTAATATTGTTGAAATACTGGTTGAAGAAGGCCAGGAAGTTAAAGAAAATGAAAGTCTTGTAATTATGGAAGCCATGAAAATGGAAACCAATATTACAGCTCCTGCTGATGGTGTCGTTGCTGCAATCCATGCTGCAGCTGGACAGCAGTTAGAATCTGGAGAGCTTATTTTAGAATTAGAATAACTTCAAATTAAATATAAAAAGATGATAACCGCCTGTGTCAATTATCTGCCACAGGCGGTTTTACTTTCATTTATTAAATTTCTTTTTAATTTCTGAATTTTATGTTAAAATATAGGTATAAGAAATTAATCTATTTTTGAATAAAAATTTATAGAAAAAGGGGGGCAGAGATATTATCTTAAAGATAATAATCTCAAAATTATGTATCATAAAAAAACCAGTCTCGGTTTGGATGAGAATGTAGAAGCTATTCTTGCTTATGCTGGTATCTGGGTTACAGGTTTGATTTTTCTATTTATAGAAAAAGATAATAATCATGTGAGGTTCCATGCGATGCAGTCTTTGATCACCTTTTTTTCTCTTTTTATTGCTTCATCACTGGTGCTTGTAATTCCAATAATCGGAATTTTAATTTCTTCTTTAATCACCTTTGTGGGAACAGTTCTCTGGTTATTATTGATGTATAAAGCTTATAATGGAGAAATCTTTAAATTACCTTATGTTGGCGATCTGGCAGAGGAATTAATTTTTGGAGAAAGTTTTGAAAGTGATAAAAATTAGTTTTAAAGATAATTATAGTTTGAATACAAAAACCTGCAGTAATTACTGCAGGTTAACTTTTTAAGATATAATAATTAAAAAGAAAAAGGAGATCATAATGCTTAAAAAACCATCTAAAAGAGCTGTTTATTTCACCATCCGTTTTATTCTTGTCCATGTAATATCTTATATTTTTATTGGAGTAGTTTTTATGAATCTTCAAAATTATGCCAGTGCCTTTATTACAATGGAGGGATTTTCTAATTTTCGTTCTCTGGACTCCACAATTGTCAGGCTGGCACCTGTTTTTCAGATTTTTAGGGGTGCTTTTTTTGCTTTTATCTTATATCCTTTTTATGATAAAATTATAAAAAGTGATTATGCCTGGGTAAAATTATTTTTTCTAATCTGGGGTTTTTCATTTATTGGTTCAGTTGCTCCAATACCGGGATCAATAGAAGGAATGATTTATACAAAAACATCCCTGGCTGAGCATTTAATAGGAATTCCAGAAGTTACAATCCAGATCTTTGTTTTTAGCTGGTTTTTTGTTAAATGGGAAAATAGAACCGAAAGAGATTATAATTAGTACTGGAGGCTAAAATGTCAGAGCCAATTAAATTTATTCATACAGCAGATATACATCTAGCAAAACAATTAAGTTATAATAGTTCAGCCAGAAATGATTTAAATGAATTATTTTTAGAAGCAGGAAAAAGAGCTTTTAAAAATTTGGTTGAACTATCTATCAAAGAAGATGTAGACTTTATATTAATTGCCGGTGATCTTTATGATCGTGAAGCAAGATCAATTAAAGCAAGCCACTTTTTTTTGAAACAGTCTCAATATCTCAATCAAAAAGGAATAGAAATATTTATAATTTCAGGTAATCATGATCCAGCCGGGGTAGAGAAGGAAGTTTTTGAACTTCCAGCGAATGTTCATTATTTTTCAAGTGAAGAGGTTGAGATTTTTGAGTATCAAAAAAAAGGAAGGCTGGCTGCAAGAATAATAGGTCAGTCTTATAGGCAAAAATTTGAATCCAGAACAATGTATAATTTTTATACTGCTCCAGATCAATCAGTATTTAATATCGGCTTACTACATACTGCTTTAACTAAAGATAATAACCGCTATGTGCCTGTTAATAAAGGCGAGTTATTGACTAAAAAAGAAATAGATTACTGGGCTCTGGGACACCTGCATCAGTATCAGCAGATAAATGTTAAACCTGCTATTTATTTTCCAGGTACTCTTCAGGCTCACAATATTAGTGAACTGGGAACTAAAGGGGCAATTTTAGTTGAAGTAGATAGTAATCTAAATAATAAAGAAAAATTCATTTCTCTTGCTCCTGTTATATTCAAAGAGTTTGAGTTGGATTTAGAAAAAAAAGATTTAAAAAACATTAGTGAACTGCAGCAGTTAATAGATAGTAAAATAAATAAGATAAGAGAAAAAACAAGAGCAAAAAATAGCAAGAGAAAATATAAAGTTGAAGCTGTAATTACTCGTTTGATTATTAGAGGACGGACAGAACTGCATCAGTATGTAGAAAATAATAGAGAAGAGTTGGAAGAAACACTGCTGGAAGAACTTAGAAACAGATATCTAAAGGAGAGACCCTCTATCTGGCTTCATTCCCTATTTTTTAGAACAGCAAAAACAATTAAAAATTTAGAGCAATTAAAAAGCAATAATCCGCTTTATCAAAATATTAAGGAATTAATAAATGATGTTTTAACTGATGAGAAATTAAGTCAGGAATTAGTGGCTGAGTGGGGACAAATCTGGCAGGGAGATCCAAATGCTGAAGATAGAGCCAATCACAAATTTTTTGCCGATAGAAAACTTAAAAAGGAAATTCTGTCAGAAGCAGAAAAGATAATTATATCTGAGTTACTGGAGGATGGAGATTAAATGTATTATAAAAACTTATATATTCGAGACTTTGGGATTTTTAGTAATCAAAATCTAAAAGATATTTCAGAAAATCTGGTAGTAATAGGTGGCAAAAACCGGTCTGGAAAGAGTACTTTCTTAAAATTACTGCGCTATCTTCCTTATGGTTTACCTCAGAATAGTTCTATTCCTCCAGCCAGTAATCAGTATTACATAGAAGCAGAACTGGAAAAAGAAAACAAAAAATTTAATTTATTTTTAAATGGGTTTTCAAAACCTGAAGTTATTGATGAAGATCAAAAGCAGCATACCACTGCTGAGCTTTTTAATCATCTGGATCAGTTAACATATCAGCAGCTTTTTAGTATTAGTCTGGATGAACTGCAGCAGTTATCTAAAATTGCAAAAGGAAAAAAGAAAGAAAAACGTCTATTTTCAATTCTGCTGGGAGCTGGATTTTCAGAATTAATAAAAGTTCCAGAACTTGCAGATAAGTATTTTAATAATGCCAAAAATATAGGTGGAGTTTTAGGAGATCCTGCTGTAGCATCTTTTAAGCCTTATTATAATGAAATTAAAGCGGCTGAGGAAATCAGAGATCAGGCTCTTTTAGAAATTAAAGAATTTACCCAAAAAAGAGATGAGATTGAGCTGAGTCAGAAAAAATTAAAGATTAAGAATCAAAATATTGCCAGTCTGGAAAATAGGTTTTTTCTATTAGATCTTTTAAAAAATAATTATTCAGAATTGGAAATTCTAGAAAAAAAGAAAGCTAAACTTGAAAAAGCAGCTGTGAAATCTAATAATTTTAATCAAAAGGATAATTTTAAAAAAAGATTAGATAACTTACTATCTTTTTTAAAGTCTCAGTCTAAGAAAATAAAGATTTATCAGCAAAAAGAAGATGTTTTACAGGAAAAAATAAAAAACTATCAGTCTCAAGAAAATAAAATTGCTGATAACTTACAAGATTTAGTTTCAGAATTAGAAAACTTGAATTCAAGCTGGAAAGAACCTCTGCAGCAGCTTGAAAATATCAAAATTGATTTAATAGAGGAACAAAAATTAAATAAAATGCTGGCTGAACACAATAAATTAGAGGCTGAGATAGAAAAACAAAAATCAGAAATAAAAAATTTAGAATTTGAAATTGAAGAAAATGAATCTGAGCTTAAAAAGACTAAATTTAAAAAACCAGAGTTAGTACTAAAACGAAGTTATTTTGTTATAATTTCAGCTTTTATAACTTTAGGTGTTTCTTTTTTTGTTAATTTAAATCTATTAAGATATTTTTCTCTGCTTATTGCACTTGTTGCTTTTATTTATTACAGCTCTAACTACAGTCAATCCAGACTGGAAGCAGAGAAAGTAGATAAAATAAAAAGAGAAAACAAAAGTAAAAGGAAAAAGGAAACTGATCTCAAACTGCATTTAGAAAGTGAACTGGAACAGTTAAATAGGATTGAAGTTGATTTGAAAAAATATGCTCAGATTTTAGGAATTGAGAAAAATGATTATTTTACACTTTTAAATTCTTATTTTAGAGAAATTAGAGACAAAAAAAGAAGATATAAAAAGCTTAAAATAGAAAAAAAAGAAAATGAAAGGAAAAGAAAAGAGATAGAAAAAAGCCTGCAAAAATTAAGAGCTTTAATAATAGATGCAGCTGAGTACTGCAGTCTAGATTTTAGTAATACTACAGAACAAAAAAGGATGGAAGATTATCAAGTTTTATTTGATGATTTTAAACTACTTAGTGATTTATTAACATTATCTAAAGATTATATTGCAGAGAGATCACAGCTCGAACATACATTAAAAGCATCTGATAAAATCAAAGCAGCTCTGAATGAAAAGAGAACAGATAAAGATTATTATCAGATTTTCATTAAATTATTTGATGATTTTTCTTCTCTGGGGGCTGTTGAGAATACGAAAAGTTCACTATCAGCTCAGTTAAATAATTTAAAAGAGGAAAAAGCTAATTTAGAAGAAAAAATTACAACATTAAAAAATAGAATCAATGATTTATCCACTTCCACAAAAATAGAAAAAGCTCAGGCTGAAATTAATCAGGCGCAGAATAATTTAGAGAAAAAAGCTCAAAAATATGCTGTTAATAAGAGTGTTCATTTTATTTTGAAAAAGTTACGCTCTCGAATTATTGAAAAAGCCGAAAAGGAATTATTAAATCCCGCCGCCAAAATATTAAGCAGCATCAGCAGCCATCATTATACTGACCTTAAAACAGCAGCTGATCTTGAACAATCAGATTTTAAAGTGATTACTGAAAATGGACAGGAGTTTAATAGTGTAGAAGAGCTTAGTCGTGGTAGTCTAGAGCAGTTATTTTTAGCTGTTAGAATAAGTAGAATCAAAGAAATAAAGCCACCATTACCATTGGTTCTGGATGATTCATTGGTTAATTTCGATCGAAGTCATCTCTATAACACTGCAGAGTTGATTACTAATTTGTCAAGCAGGCATCAAATATTTATTTTAAGCTGTCACCCCCATCTGATTTCATATATCAGTGAGCTAACTGATTCTGCTCAATATTGGAAACTGGAAGAAGGAGAATTTGAGCTCAGTAACCAACAAAAACTAATTGATCATCTCAGTCATTGATTTTTCTTGTTTTCTTCTCTGATTTTCAGAAATAAATCTTTTGCTTTATTTCTCTGTCTGAGGCTGACTCTATTATCTCTAATTAGGTCATCAAGTAGAGGTAAAGCTTTTTTAATCTGATTATGTTTGTAGTATAGAACAGCAAGCAGCAGGCTGATCTTGTCACTTTCATTTTTGGTGCTATTAGCATCTTCTTTAAAATAAAATTCTTCCAGGTTTTTTAAAGCTTTTATTGAAGCTTTCTCTGTCAGCTTAGTTTCTCCTAAATCTTCATAGATCCAGCTTAGTTGACGCCAGAGAAAAGATTTTTTATCTGCATAAAAGTCTGCGTAATCATAAAGTTTTAGAGCCAAATAATGAGCATCAATAACTTGATTGATTTCTCGGGGATCACTATAATTTATTTGAAAGTCATTTCCCAGCTGATCTTTAACTAATCTTTTAAAATTATTTTTTATTTTCTTTTTTCTGGCTTTAGAAAAATTATGAAAATCGTTTCTTCTGGCAGTAAAAAGACATTTAGGACAGGAGAGAACGCTGTAATTATATAAATTGAAATTCTTATAAATAGGTCTTAGATCTTCTCTAATATTTTCTATTCTCAATCTAGAATTTCTGATTTTTTTAATTTTCATTTTATTCGAGCAAACCGGGCACTCTATTTCTTTATCATAAAGATAATATTGATCTTCTTTTTTTGCTTTTTGATTGAAAGAACCAGGCTCAGTTATATAAAAATCAGTTGGATTTTTTATTTTAACTGCTGCTTCTTTAATAAATTCTTTTTTGGGCTTATTCTCGGTAGAAATTGCCTCTTTAATTTTATTTTCAGTTTCAATCTTTTTATCAATACTAGAAATTGAGGGCAGCTTAATTTTGTTTTTGTTTTCTAAAGTTTCTATATGTTGGGCAAGATTATTTATCATTTTATTGGCAAAAGTATTATTTTGCTGCATAATTTTTCTTAAGTCAGATACTTTAAACTCCAGTGCTTTAGTATTTAAGTAAATTTCTGCTCGTGAACTATAATTATCAGCAGTAAAAGCGGTTTCCCCAACAAAATCACCATTTGTATTTCGCTGAATTTCAATTTCCTTCTTATGATCTTTAATATAGATTCTAATTAATCCACTTAAAATAAAATATATTTTTTCTGCTTTTTCCTGATAATCATAAAGCTGCTCACCGGCTTTTAATTCTATCATGTTACTGTATTTAGCTAATAAATCTTTGAGAACATCATTTTTTCCCACAATAAAACAACCCTTTCTGATAATATTATTTCTAAAGTTAAAGCAATTATATTATAACATAGATTCCATTATTTTCATAATTTATTATTTAAAAAAAGTTATAAATGCTTTTATATATCTACAATTGCTGTTATAATTAAGTTTGGAGTTTGATTGAAGATCACTCAAGTTGGAGGTGCTACTTTGTCAAATTTATTTTATTATGCACTGCTGGGAGCTTTGATAGGATTTATAATCAATTATCTCGACATATCAGCTAAAAAAGGCCTGGTTTTAGCAATTGTGATTGGAGCTTTGGCTGGAATATTAAGTACATATATTTTTTAAAATTAATTTTAGGTAGGGGTGATTAAATGATTGAAAAAATAGATAATATAAAAAATGAAATAAATAGATATTTAAATAAAAAAGAAAATGTTAAAGAAGAATGGATAGAAGATAATCATCCTATTGATATAGCAGAAGCACTTTCTGAACTTGATGCTTCAGAAATTAATAATTTTACTAAGTTATTGGAGACAGAAGATCTGGCAGATATCTTTGAAGAATCAGAAAAAGAGCTGCAGATTGATATCTTAAAATGTAAGAGTTCTGAGGAAATAATTGAGATATTCTCTCATATGGCAGCTGATGATATAACTGATATTTTAGGTTTGCTGCCGATTCAAAAAAGAAAAGAACTGCTGCGGCATATGAAACAGGATGATGCTCTGGTTGTTAAAAATCTACTGGGATATGACAAAGAATCTGCTGGTGGTATCATGACCACTGAATATCTGCTTTTAAATAAAAATTTAACTACTACTGAAGCACTTCAAAAAATAAAGAATATTGCCCCTGATACGGAAATAATAGATACCATTTTTATTGCAGATGAAAATAAAAAACTGGTTGGTAGTGTGGATTTAAGAAATATTTTAAGTTCAGATGATAATAAAAAATTAGAAGAATTAATGGATGATAATATTATAAAAGTATCTGCAGATGTGGACCAGGAAATTGTAGCCCAACAGGTTGCAAAATATGACCTGACAGTAATTCCTGTAATTAATAAGAGTAGTATTTTAATTGGAATTATAACAGTTGATGATATTATTGATGTTATTGAAGCAGAAAATACCGAAGATCTATACAAAATGCACGGGGTAGATGAGGAAGAAAGTTCGGATACAAGCTTAATGCAGTCGATTAAAAGCAGGATGCCCTGGATGTTTATTAATCTAGCGACAGCTTTTCTGGCTACTTTGACAGTTGCTATGTTTGAGGATGTAATTGCTCAGGTGGCTGCCCTGGCAGCTGCAATGCCAATAGTTGCAGGAATGGGTGGAAATGCAGGTACTCAGACTCTTTCTATTGTCATTAGGGGAATTGCTCTTGGGGAAATTGATTTTAGAGATAACTGGAAATTGCTATTTAAAGAAGCAATGGTTGGAATTATTAATGGTGCTGCTACAGGTTTAGTAACAGGATTAATTTTATACCTAATGTATGGTAATATATATTTGGGTCTGATTATCTTTTTAGCAATGATTTTAAATTTATTGATAGCAGGCATGTTTGGGTTTTTAATACCACTTTCGCTGCAGTCACTTGGTATTGATCCGGCTCTGGCTTCAGCAATATTTTTAACAACAGTAACAGATGTCTTTGGATTTTTTGTCTTTTTAGGACTGGCCAGAACCTTCTTAGAATTTTTAATATAAGCTAAATATTTTTTTAATTGGAATAATATATCAATGTGTGAATATAATTAATATATAAACTTTCATTAAATAATAGATTGAAAGAGGATATTTCAATTCAATCTTGAAATTATACTAAGAGATAATAAAATAATATACAAATGAGGTGCTAAAACAAAAGTGGAAGATCAAAAAATAACAAAGATACCATTTGGACAGCTGGGAATTATTGTTCATGATAGCTGTAAAGAATTAGGCAAAAAAGTTGATGATTTTATTGTTAAGCGGAGAAGAGAGGAATTTGCCAGTAGCTGCAGTGAATATCTTGTAGATGAAATTAAGGATTCTTACATTATTGACAATGAGATTATTCGTTTTGCTAATGGGGAAGCAAAGGGACAGCTTAAAGAATCAATTCGTGGTAAAGATATTTATATTTTAGCTGATATTGGTAATTATAATGTTACTTATAATATGTTTGGAAAAGAAAACAGGATGAGTCCAGATGATCATTACCAGGATATTAAGCGTTTAATTTCTGCTATTGCAGGTAAAGCCAGAAGAATCCATGTGATTATGCCTCTGTTATATGAGAGCCGTCAGGATAAAAGAAACAGCAGAGAATCTTTAGATTGTGCTATGGCATTACAGGAATTGGAAAATTTAGGTGTTGAAAATATTTTCACCTTTGATGCCCATGAAACTAGAGTTCAAAATGCTATTCCACAGACTGGATTTGAAAGTTTACATTCCACCTATCAGATCATTAAAGCAATGCACAGAGTAGATGACCAGATTTGTTTTAATAAGGATCAAATGATGGTCATTTCTCCTGATACAGGAGCTATGGACAGAGCGATTTATTATGCCAGTGTTTTAGGGCTTGATGTTGGTTTGTTTTATAAGCGCAGAGATTATAAAAAAATTGTAGATGGTAGAAATCCAATTATTCAGCATGAGTATATGGGAGCAAAAGTAGAGGGCAAAGATATTTTGATTGTTGATGATATGATAGCTTCTGGTGGTTCGGTTTTTGATATTGCCAGAGAACTAAAAAAGAAAAATGCTCGCAATGTTTATGTAGCAGTTTCTTTTACTTTCTTTACTAATGGTATCGAAAAGATGAATGAGTACTATGAAAAAGGATACATTACCAAATTATTTTCAACTAATATGACTTATGTGCCACAGAAATTTAAAGATGCACCATGGTTTGAAGAAGTTGATATGTCTAAAATGATTTCACTGCTGATTGATACAGTAAATTATGATGACTCTGTAAGTCCACTTTTAGATGCAACTAATAAAATTAAAAAGATTTTAGGAAAATAGTTTATAGTAGAGAATAATCTTTTGATTATTCTCTTTTTTTAAAAAGTAATTAATTTGAATTTGATTCTTAAATAAGGGATGATCTATATGAAATCAACTCCATCTGATAATCAGGAACTGATGCAGGAAATTGAAAAAGAAAGAAAAGATAAGGCTTTTGGCTCCTTTTTTGGTTTAATTGTTGGTGATGCTTTAGGAGCCGCAGTTGAATTTAAAAAGAGAGATAGCTTTCAGGAAGTTAAAGGAATGAGAGCTGGTGGTCCTCATGGGCTGGATGCTGGTTTTTGGACTGATGATACTTCTATGGCACTCTGTCTGGCTGAAAGTTTGACTGAAAACAAATTTGAACTAGAGGATCAGCTGCAGCGATACCTTAAATGGTATCGAGATGGTTATTTAAGCTCTACTAATAAATGTTTTGATATTGGAGTTAATACAGCTAGATCATTGAAATATTATGAAGAAAATAAGCAACTACCTCCAGAAAAAGATAGAGCAGCTGGTAATGGCTCATTAATGAGGTTGGCTCCAGTTCCAATTTGTTTTCGAGATGATTTTGCTAAAGCTGTTAAATATTCTGGAGAGAGTTCTTTAACAACTCATAATAATCAGATGGCAGTTGACAGCTGTCGGTATTTTGGTGGTTTATTACAGCAGTTTATTAATGCTCGCATTGAAATGGAAGCTTTTAAAACTAAGGTGCTTAAGGATACAGCTGTGGATTTAAAACTGGATCAGAGAATTATCAAGGCTGTTAATGGAGCTTTTAATAAAGAAAGAAGTGAAATTAAATCTGATGGTTTTGTAATTAACACTCTGGAAGCCAGTCTCTGGTCATTTTTAAATAGTGATTCCTTTTCTGAGGCTGTTTTATTGGCTGTCAATCTTGGTGATGATGCAGATACTGTTGCAGCAGTGACCGGACAACTTGCAGGAGCATATTATGGGTATCAGGCCATTCCAGATAAATGGCTGACTAAACTTGCTGATTATGATTTATTAAAAGAAATTGCAGAAAAATTATACAATAGTTAAAAAAAGTCCCCCCTCAGTTAACTTAAATAAGTGATCTGAGCGAGACTTTTATAATTTTATTATATTATTATAACTGTATTAAATTCATATAAGGATAATTAATCATCTACTAGCTGATCAATTCTTTTTTCCCTTACATTTACTATATCTAAATCCTTCCATTTACCGGAAATAAACCTCCAGATTATCAAGATTGTTCTAAATGTTACATCAATTCCCATTGCCAGCCAGAATCCATTTAAGCCGATTCCCATTCTTAATCCTAAAATATAACTTAAAACCAGACGCACTCCCCAGTTTCCAATTATAGTAAAATACATAACCCATTTTGTATCTCCGGCCCCCTTTAAAGCACCAGCTAAGACCATAAAAAGTCCTAAGAGAGGCTGAAAAAGTATAAAGATTTTAAGTGCAGATACTGCCATATTAATAACTGCTGGATCATCGGTATATAAATTTACAATCGGATCAACAAAAATATACATTAAAATTGAAGCAGCTGTCATTAAAATTAAAGTTAAATAAGCAGATTGCTTTGAATAATCTTCTGCCAGCTGTTTCTTTTTTGCTCCCAGACTCTGTCCGACCAGTGTAGTTGCTGCCATTCCAAAACCAAATCCAGGCATAAAAGAAAGAGAAGAAACATTCATTGTTACTGCATTGGCAGCAATAGTAGCAGTTCCAAGTCCTGCGACTAAAGCAGTATAAATAATCTGACTGCTCTGACGGGCAAACTGTTCTACAGCAGCAGGGATACCAATGATTAATATATCTTTAATCATTTGAAAATCAATTTTTAACTCTATCACTTCTAAATCTAATTTTATTCCTTTTTCTCCTTTAATTAAAATAGTTATTCCAATTAAAAATCCTACAAATCTTCCAATACCACTTCCCAGTGCTGCACCGGCTACTCCCATGGCGGGAAAAATACCAATACCAAAAATCAATAAATAATTAAATAAGACATTAATTATATTACTGATAAACATAATAAAAAGAGGGGTTTTCATATCTCCGATCCCCTGCAGAATAGCATTAATAACCATCATAGGCAGCCCAAAAAGCATTGATGCCAGAACAATATTTAAATATGTACTTCCCTGATTTAAAATAAAAGGATCACTTTCTTCCATTAAAAAAGTCATAGCCCTCATTAAATCTCTGGAGAAGATAATTCCAAGACTACCAATGATTAAAGCAGCAATGAATCCACTAAATAAAGACTGCCACATTATATGGTTGGCTTCATCTTTATTGCCAGCACCTATATAGTGTGCAACAAGTGCAGTTGAGCCAATGGTTAAAGCCATTAAAGTTCCAATTAAAACAAAAACAACCCTATTACCAATATCAACTGAAGCAATTGCAGCTGCTCCTAATTGACCTACCATAATTACATCTACAACACCGACAATGCTCTGCAAAAACATTCTCAAAATAGCCGGCCAGGCAAGATGAAAAATATTTTTTCTTATTTCCTGATTACTCTGTACTGTTGTTAATTCCGACAAACAAACCACTCCTAGATTAATAATTTATAATATATAAATATTATATTATATAAAAATAATATAGACAAGTTTTTAAAAAAGAATAAATAATTATATAGAAAGAAGGCGAATCTTAACTTTTCTAGAATATAGTATATATAGAATAATTTATTATAAAATATTTTTATGAGGTGTTGATTTTGACTTTTGATACTCATTTAGAAACTGGTTTTACATATGTATATTTAGCCGGTCTTATAACTTTTTGGCTTGGTATGACTTTTTTATATAACAGAAATAAGAAAGAATATTTACTTTACTTCTCCTATTTCTGGATTTTTGCTGCTGCTGCAACTACAGCAGATATTTTATATTTTCATTTTGAAAATAATATTCTTCTTTTATTAAATTCTTTAATGTACTTTTTAGAAGCTTTTTACTTACTGAAAGCTGTCCATAAATATTTTAATAAAGAAATTGCTGATTATTGGTATAAGTTTTTAAAAGGTTTTATTTTAATATCAGTAGTTGGGGTTATTTTAAATAATAATTTTTTTATGCTTGGACCAGGTTTGATTTATCTTAGTTTTGCCTTTATTAAATTTGGAATGTTTTTCTTTAAGTATTCTTTTAATGAAATATCAACTTTTACAGGGGTTGTTAGTAGTATATTTGGCTATAATCTTTTAGTATCACCCTATTCAACGAATCTTGTCTGGTTTGAGCGTTATGGGGTTTTCTTTAAAGGTATAATTGGATTGTTATTTGGACTTAGTATCTTTGCAGTCTATTATGAAGATCTCCAATTTGAACTTAAGATTAGAGAAGAACAATATCAAAAGCTTTTTGATCAATCACCAGCTGGAATGTTACTTTTAGACAAAAATGGAAAAGTAATTAAAGTAAATAAAACGATTACTGAATATACTGGTTATGATAAAGATGAGCTTGAAGGCAGTAGTATGTTTGAAAATCTGGTGCCAATGAAATTTAAAATTAGAGCTCAGAAGAAAATTAAGGAAATACTTAATGGACAGGATAACGAATATATAATGGAAACTTATGATAAAAATGATAATAAAAAATACTTCTTAATGAAAGAAACTAAATTTATAATGCCTGATTATACAAGCTGTGTTTTGAGTATGAGAATCGATTATACAGATTACAAAAAACAGCAGGAAGAAATTAAATATCTCAGCTATCATGATAATCTGACCAACTTATATAATAGAACTTTTATGGAAGAAGAAATGAAACGTCTGGACAGCAGCCGCCAGCTTCCAATTTCTATAGTAATGATAGATGTAAACGGCTTAAAACTATTTAATGATACCTATGGTCACCAAAAGGGAGATCAACTTTTAATAAAGACAGCTGAAATATTAAAAAAATCGACAAGAAGTGAAGATATTGTTGCTCGCTGGGCTGGGGATGAATTTGTAATTTTGCTGCCAAAGACCAGCAGAATTGAGATGGGGAAAATTATTAATCGAATAGAAGCAAACTGCAGTCAAACTGAAGATGATGAAATATTAATCTCACTTGCTGTTGGAGTTGCTGTAAAAGAAAAGGTTGAAGAAAATATTTTTGATGTTTTCAATAAAGCGGATAAAGAAATGTATAAACAAAAAATATCCAAAAGCAGAAAAGCCAAGCAAAAGCTTGTAGAAAATATATTGATTAATCTGGAAAGCAAAAGCTCTGAAGAGAGAGATCATTTAAATAGAATGAAAAATACTGCAGCTAAATTTGCTGATTTTATCGGCTTAAAAAAAGATGAAAAAGAAAGATTGAAAAACTTAGCTGAACTTCATGATCTGGGAAAGGTAACAATTGCAGAAGAAATATTAAAGAAAGAAGAAAAATTAAATGAAAAAGAATGGGAAAAGATCAAAGAACATTCTGAACATGGATATAAAATCGCAGCTGCCTCAAAAGAATTTGCATCGATAGCAAGAGAGATATTGCATCACCATGAGCACTGGGATGGAAGTGGTTATCCGGCTGCTTTAAAAAAAGAATCTATTCCTCTATTAGCAAGAATAATTTCTATAATAGATGCTTTTGATGTGATGCGAAACAAAAATATTTATAGTAAAAAAATGACCAGGCAGGAAGCTGTCAAAGAATTAAAAAGCTGTGCCGGGACACAATTTGATCCTCTTTTAACAGAAAAGTTTATAGAGTTTATCAGTTAAATTAAATATTATAATTTATTTTATCTGCATAAAGATCTCCCAGGTAGGGTAATAAAACTA
>Ga0306868_1000790_pt1 | contig 18503 bp, 15 predicted proteins | sample AntRauTorckE6832_FD_190411 | JGI IMG/M metagenome (GOLD analysis project Ga0306868, IMG submission 190411) | Saline lake microbial communities from Rauer Islands, Antarctica - Metagenome Torckler E6 #832 (v2) (version 2) | ecosystem: Environmental > Aquatic > Non-marine Saline and Alkaline >... | reverse complement strand
AAGGTCTACTATCAATACATAAAAATCACTTCGCGATAGTGATCAAGGGTCACCATCGCGAAGCGATTTTGTACAATAAACAAACAAGCATGCGTTGAACAATATTTATAAGATAGATAGTGGAGGTTATTATGATAAAGAATGCATTACATGTTTTTGATGAAACGAAATATCATCCAAGTACTGTTGTAGGGGAGTTTTCAGGTAGAGATAGTGTAGCAGCAATCATGAAAGCTTTTGAATCAGAGGATATTAAATATATATTACCTGTAGCAAGTTTTGCTGGATCTGAATATGGGGATTACGATGAAATATACAATAACTACAAAAGAATATTAGAAATTGTTGAAAAACGCTATGGTAAAGAAAAAATTCTTTACCCACTTCATGAATACAATCGGGAAGATTTATGGCATCTGATGAATGGAAGGTATATGGCACAAGTAACAAAAAAATTTGGATATATGACACCTTGTATCGGTTGTCACTTATATTTTCATCTAATAAAGCTTAATTTTGCAAAAGCTCTTTCTAATAGAGTGATTTCTGGGGAAAGAGAATCTCATGATGGAAAAATAAAAATTAATCAGTATTCATTGAGCTTAGATACTTATATTAGGGTAATGGAGTATTTTGATGTTGAATTGATTATGCCTATAAGAAATATAAAAGACGGCAAAGCAATAGAAGATTTAATCGGTTTTCACTGGGTAGAGGGAAAAAATCATCCAAAATGTGTCTTAAGCGGGAATTATCGAAACAGTACAGGTCAAGCCATTCTTAATGTAGACGAACTACAGAATTACCTTGAAAACCATTTAATTGTCTTAGGACAAGTGGTTGGAGAGCATTTATTAGATCAAAAGAGAAGTTTGAAAAACCTTAAAGAAAGGATTCAGGCGATATAATGAAAGTTATTACCCTATTACTTGATGGTGTTGGGGACCGAACCTATGAAGTTTTAGACCACCAAACACCCCTTCAGTATGCCAAAACACCAAATTTAGACCGATTAGCAAGAAAAGCTCAATGTGGATTAATGACCCCTTTATCTATTGGTGCAAGTTTAGGGACAGATTTAGCCCACTTTATTTTATTTAATTATTCTTTAGAGGAGTATCCAACACGTACAATTATCGATGCATATGGGGAAGAGATAAATTTTGATAAGCGAGATTTACTGCTAAGAGCTTCTTTTGCTAAGGTAGATAAAAAAGATGATGGCTATTATATTAAAGAACGCTTTATAGAAAAACAAAATCAAAAGGAAATATCTGAGCTAATGAATATCTTTAATAGAAAAAAGGATGGTTATACCTTTAAAGTGATTCATTCCTACGATAGCCACTGCTTTTTAAAAATTAGTGGAAATGACTTGTCAGCAGCTGTTTCAGACAGCGATCCATTTTATTCGAATCAATATGTTATGAAAGTTGAACCTTTTGAATCTGAAACAATAGAAAGTCAGCAAACGGCAGATTTAATAAATAATTATTTAAAGGAAAATTATGATTTGTTGTCTAAAAGGAATCAAACAAGCAATTTTCTATTAACGAAGTGGGCTGGTAAAGACGGGAAAGTTGAGCCTTTTAAATCCAAAACAGGTATGTCTGGTCTTATGCTTGGTAAATCTAAATTACTGGAAGGCATTGCTAAATTAACAAATATGAAATATGAAGGCTATGATACTTTTACTGAGGCCATTGGAAAAGCATTGGCAGCTAAAGAAGATTATGTCCATCTACATACAAAAAAAACTGACACGGCTTCACATTCGAAAAATGTACATGAAAAAGTAAAAGTCATTGAAGCAATTGATCAAAGCTTAAAACCATTATTATCTTTTAAGGGATTACTTATTGTAACGGCGGACCATAGTACCCCATGCGCAGGTGAAATGATTCATTCTGGGGAATCCGTTCCTTTTATGGCAATTGGTGGCTATATACGAAGAGATGCAGTAGAAAAATTCAATGAAATTGATTGTAGTCTTGGCAGTGTTCAAATAAGAGGTAACGAGTTTATTGACTATATTAATAATGCAAGAGATGAAGGAAAACTCTACCATTTAAGAGCCGGGAAGAAACATTCAAATTTCATTAGAAGAGATATTAATAAATTAGTATAAGTATTTTTTATAGATAAGATCTATGCATTAAAATATTCTATTAGATTATTCGAAGAAATCTTTATATAATTAAAAATAAAAAGAGGATATGATAATGATTCTAGATATACACGTACATGAAATGAATGGATCTTTAGACAGTCAGCTAACTATTGAAGAAGCGATTCAAGAAGCTGAAGAAAAAAACATCAATGGTTTGTGTTTTACAGATCATGACAGTTTATATTTAAGAAAAAAAATAGAAAAATATCAAGCCAAAACAGATCTTCTATTAATTGTTGGCGTTGAAATATACACTTTTGATGGTGATTTATTATGTTATGGTATAGATGAGTTACCAGAAGAAAGAATGAGTGCAAAAGAAACAATTGAATTTGTACATGAACGTGGTGGTGTATGTATTGCGGCCCATCCCTATAGAAACAATAATAGAGGATTAAAAGATAAAATCATCAGTTTAAAAGAGCTAGATGCAATAGAAGTCTTAAACGGAAGAACTTTACCATTTAATAATGATATTGCTTATAAAAAAGCTAGCCATAAAAATTTGAAACTTTGTGGTGGTAGTGATTCACATCAAATAGGTGAAATTGGAAAAATGGTTACACATTTTAATAAAGAATTAGTTAATGAAACAGATTTTATTAATGCAATCAAGCATGGTGGGTTTTATCCCATGATGTTACAAGAAAAAGAATGTATAAAAACTGAAAAAGTAATATAAATTAGAAAAACGATTATGTTAATAGTCGTTTTTTTATGTTAAAATAAAATCAAGAAAGTACAGTTGATTAGAGGAGTTTAAATGAAAATATTACATACTGGGGATTGGCATATTGGTAAACTTGTGAATGGTGTTCACATGACAGAAGATCAAGGGTTTATTCTTGAACATCTTATAAATTTAATAAAAAAAGAAAAACCAGACGTTTTAATTATAGCAGGCGATATTTATGATCGTGCGATACCACCAACAGAAGCTGTTAAATTACTTGATCAATGCTTTGCAGATATTTTAATAAAAAATAAGACAAAAATCATAGGCATCGCTGGTAACCATGACAGTCCGAATAGATTGGCCTTTGGAAGTCAAGTCTTCAAAGAACAAGGACTTTTCTTAAAGGGAGAAATAAAGGATATAATTAAACCAATTGTAATAGGCAATGCAAATTTTTACTTAATACCATATGTAGAACCATCCGTTATTAAAGAAAATTTTGATGAAAAAAATATTAAATCCCATGATGATGCCATGAAGTTTTTGATTGATTCAATTGACCTAGATCCAGAGGCTCTAAATATTTGCATTGCCCATGGATTTATAACAAATAGTGATTCAATAGAGACCAGTGATTCGGTTAGACCTTTATCAATTGGAGGCAGTGAATATGTTAATGTGGATTATTTTGAAGTGTTCGATTATACTGCTTTAGGTCATTTACACAGGCCACAAAAAGTAAAATATGATTTTATTCGGTATTCTGGTTCTCTTTTAAAGTATTCTTTTTCTGAGGTAAATCAAAAGAAACAGGTAACACTAGTAGAATTCTCTAATAATAAATTTGTGAATTTTACTGAAGTTTCTTTACCGGTGAAAAGAGACATGAAAGTTTTAGAAGGCTCATTATCAGAAGTAATCGCATTAGGTAAGGGTGGAGAAATCAACACTGACCATTATTATAAAATTATCTTAACCGATGAAGGCCAATTAATAGAACCCATGGCGAAACTTAGACAAGTATTTAATCATGTTTTAAAACTAGAATTTAAGAGAACTTTAACAAATAATGACAATAATAGTACTTCAGCTGATAAAAATTTTGAAAAGAAAAGCAATGTAGAACTTTTTCAAACTTTTTATGAAAATATGACGGATAATGCATTTGACTTAAAGAGGAAAGATGTTACTATTTCGCTGTTAGATCGCTTGAATAAGGAAAGGAGAAAGAAATAATGCAACCAAATAAATTAGAATTGAATGCCTTTGGTCCTTATGCAGGTGAAGAGATAATTGATTTTTCTGAGCTTAAACACAATAAACTTTTTTTAATTTCTGGTCCTACAGGTTCAGGAAAAACAACTATATTCGATGCCATGAGTTATGTACTTTATGGCGAGGCTAATGGTGAATACCGGAGTACTGATGAATTAAGGAGTCAATTTGCTGGTCCAAAAACTTTGACATGGGTGAGTTTGGAATTCTCAGTTAAAGGAACAGATTATAAAATATTGCGTGAGCCTTCACAATTAAGGGAAAAGAAAGTTGGTGACGGGCTAACAACTCATAATGCCTATGCTGAGCTGACTATTTATAATCAAGAACCAGCTGAAGTGATTACAGGTATTCAAGATGTAACAGATAAGATTATTGAAATTATTGGATTAGATGCGGAGCAATTCAAACAAATAATGATGATTCCACAGGGAGAATTTAGAAAATTATTAATTTCAGATAGTCAAGATCGAGAGAAAATACTTCAAAAATTATTTGATACGAAAATTTATAAAGCCTTTCAAGAAGCACTTAAATCTGAAGAAAGAGAGTTAAAAAATGCTTGGGATGGACTAAAAGCATCTCAGAATGAAGCAATTAATCGTATTAATAATGAAACATCAAATGAAAAAATTGAGGCAATACTTAGTCGTGAATCTATTAATACAGAAGAATTAATTGTAAACTTGAAAGTGATGAATAAGTCTGACGAAGAAAAAATTAATAAAATAAATGAGTCTATTAAAGCATATGATGAGCAACTTGAAGTATTGATTGAAAAAAAGACCAAAGGTATTGAACTGAATAAACAAATTGAGGCTCTTAGTGAGGTAAAAAATGAATTAGAAAAAATAAATACTCAAAAGAATAAAATTGATGACCTTAAAAATGTACTAGATCAGATAGAAAAAGCAAAAGATATTAAGCCATTTAAAGATACACTAGATAAGATAAAAACGGAAATAGAGAAAAAAAATTCAATACTAAAGGTATACCAGTCAAAGCTAAAGGATTTTTCTGAATCCTTTGAAGCAACAAGTAAGTATTATGAATTTCATACTTCTGCTAAGGAAAAGAAAAATAGAGAGAGATTAAATAAACAATTAATTGATTATAAAAGATTTTTTGAAAAAACTAAAAACTTAGTTTCAATTGAAGAAAATATAGTATTGCTTCAAAAAGATTTAAAGAAAAATAAACGCACAAATGAAGAAAATAATATTTCTATTGATAAGACTAAAGAAAAAATAAATGATAAGCAAAAGAGAATAGAAGCCCTTGATAAGGCATTAGATCTTAATGCGATTAATGAGAGATTGCAGGAAATAAATTCTAAAAAAATGCTTTTAGATCAAATTATTGAACTGAAAGAAGAGATCAATGGTTTAGAAAAGCGGAAGTCTGATATAAAGAAAAAATTAGATAGTCAAGAAAAAACTATGCTAACGAAAGAAAAAGCGTATAAGGAAGGCAAACTATTATTTCATCAAAATCAAGTGGCACTTTTAGCTAAAGATCTAAAAGAAGGTAAAGCTTGTCCTGTATGTGGATCTATAGAACACCCTAATAAAGCAAGTTTCGTAAATCAGTCTATTACTTCAGAACAACTAGAGCAATTGGAGAAAGTATATAGTGAAGAGAATATTAAATTCGAAGCATTAAAAAAAGATTATTTAGATATACCAGATAGAATTTTCGTGATTTCAAATAAAATTAAAAAACTTAATGAAGCGTCTGATTTGTATGATAAAAGGTTAGATTTATCAAACGTTTATGAAAAAATGACAAATACTTTAGAATCAATACAGGTTTTTAATAAAAAGAAAGAACAAGCCAATAGTAACAATAAAGAAATAGCTGATTTGAAAATCGAAATAACAGGACTAAGTGATTTATTGGAAGAAAAAATTGGTGACAAGGATACTTTTGAAAATAATATGAAGACAATTGAACATGAATTGGCAGCGCTTATTTCAAAAAGAGATACAATAAAAGAAGAAATTCCCAATGGCTTACAATCAGAGAAAGAAATTAAATCAGCAGTGGGTCATTTAGAAAAAGAAATTAAAGAGAAAGATGATCTACTTAATGAATTTGTTACAAAATATAATAAAGAAAAGTTGGAAATCGAGAAATTAAAAAGTGTAATAGAAGTAACAAGTGATAATTTAGTAGAATTAAAAAACGAAGTAAAAAAAGCAGAAATCAAATTTATGAATGAATTATCAGAAAGTGAAATGAGTGAGCAATCTTTTAATCATTATGTATCAAATATTGATAAAATTGCTAATTATAAGAAAAATATAGAGGCATTTGAACTAGAGAAAAATAAATTAGAAAATGAATTTAAACGATTAAGTGAAATTATCGGTGACTCTTTACCTGTAGCTATTGATTTAATTCAAGAAGAACTTAGTGAATTATCAGAAAAGAAAGATAAAATTTTACTTGAGAGAGAAGGTCATACCTCTCGTTTAAAAACAAATAAAAGAGAACTCTCTAGTATTTTAAAACTTAAAGAGAAAATAAATTCTATTGAAGAAGAGTATTTAGTTTTAGGCGAACTAGCCGATGTTGCTAATGGGAAAAATGAACATCGGATGACTTTTGAACGTTATATTTTAGCTGCATTTTTAGAAGATATTATACGAGCAGCAAATATGCGTTTAAATAAAATGACAAGTGGAAGATATGAAATGTTTAGAACAGAAAAAAAAGAGAGGGCAAATAAGCAAAGTGGATTAGAAATGGAAGTTTTTGATAATTATACAGGTAAAAAAAGACATGTAAAAACATTATCCGGTGGTGAAAGTTTTATGGCTTCTTTGGCAATGGCTTTAGGATTATCAGATATTGTTCAAAATTACGCGGGGAATGTTAGATTGGATACTATGTTTGTTGATGAAGGTTTTGGAACATTAGATCCAGATGCATTAGATGCAGCAATTAATTGTTTAATTGATCTACAAGATTCTGGCAGACTGGTAGGGCTTATATCTCATGTGCCTGAATTAAAAGAAAGAATAGAAGCAAGATTAGAAGTTTCTACAACAAATATTGGTAGTACAACAGAATTTATTGTTTTATAAATTAAAGCCGGTTAATCACCGGCTTTAATCATTATTCTTTTTTTTCTAGTTGAACAGCAGTACCATAACATAGAACTTCAGCAGCGCCTTGCATAATTGCAGAAGTAGAATATCTTAAATTAATGATTGCATCTGCTCCTAATTTTTCGGCCTTTTCAATAACCTCTTGTTTAGCAGAGGCACGTGATTCTGTCATCATCTCTTCATATTCACCAAGATGACCGCCGACAATATGTTTAAATCCACTAAGAATATCCTTTCCAAGATGTTTTGCTTGAATTGTATTTGCTTCTACAATGCCAACAACATTTTTGATTTCATAACCTGGTACATAGTCAATGTTTACTATTATCATTTTTTCCTCCTTAGAACTTCAGTACAATAAGGACATGAATCCCATTCTTCTTTTATTATTTGATTGCAACGTGGACAAGTATAAGTTAGTATCTGATTACAATTTGGACATATAGAGGATTTTTTCTTGACTCTATATTGACAATTTGGGCAACTCGTAAACTCGTTGTACTTACGAACAATTAGATAAGCTATTAAAATAATATAGCTTGGTAAAATTATAACTAAAATAATCCAAAGCCATCTTCTCATATCAAGAGATTTTGAATCATTATAGACATAAAGAATAATTAAAATCTTTATTATTAATGTAATAATTAATCCAGATAAATTATTTGCTCCCATTATATATCCTAAATAAAGATCCATTTTTTTCCTTTCATTGATAAGTTATATGTCAACGGAAAATATGTTTTTTTGTATTTTTATATTTTTGAAATTATATCTTTTATAGATATTTATGTATTTATATCTAAGATTATTATTAATTGATATGTCCTTAGATTGAGGAATATATGGATCTATAGTTTTTTTGTTTTCTTTTTTTATGATGCCATAAATTTTTCCATCAGGGCCTCTATTATATGTATAAATATTTTGCTCAACAGTAACTAAATCTTGATTGTTTTTAATAGTGTTATCTTTAGGAGTTATTTTTTGATCTTTTAGTCCATCGCTAATAATAACCTTTATATCAATTTCATCATCTATAGTTTGTCTGACTTTTAAAGCCTCTTCTTTAGATGCAACGACGACGGTAATTCTAGCTTTTGCAATCGATTTTTTGTTATACTGAAAGGTTATATTTCTTACTTTTCCAGGTAATTGAGATACAATTGATTTCACTTTGTTTTCAATGGCTTGATCTTTTTCTACGAAAAGATATTGGTTGATTCGATTATTAGTAATTTGATTTGTCTCCATGGCAATCACCTCACTGTAAGATATGCTCTAGAGATTATATACCCATAATTATTTATGTTATTCATAATATTTATATTGTAAGATTAAAAAATGAACTATATAATATACTTAGAATAAGGAGGTGTAATAAATGGGATTTATAAATGTGTACACAGGCAACGGGAAAGGTAAAACAACTGCAGCTTTTGGATTAGCCATTAGAGCTCTTATGAGTGGTAAAAAGGTTTATATAGGACAGTTCGTTAAAGATATGGCATATAATGAAACAAAAATCGCAGATGATTATGAAAATTTAACAATCGAACAATTAGGTAAAGGGTGTTTTATTGACCGTGAACCAACAAGCAAAGATAAAGAAAGTGCGAAAGATGCATTAGAACATTGCTATAAGCTTTATAAAAATAATGCATATGATTTGATTATTCTTGATGAATTATGTATTGCAATTTATTTTAATTTGTTTAGTACACAGGAAGTTGTTGATTATTTTTATAAAGATAAATATAATGCAGAAATAGTTATTACTGGTCGCTATTGTCCAGAGGAACTTATTGAAAAAGCTGACTTAGTAACAGAAATGAAGGAAATCAAACATTACTTTAGTCAAGGGGTCAACTCAAGAAATGGTTTTGATCGGTAAATAGATTTAAATTGGAGGAATTAAATGAAGTATTTTATCGCAGCAACTTCAGTTATAATAATTGCTATATGTATATTACTGGAGATTCCATTATATTTAGGATTTTTTGTAAGTGCCTTGCTAAACATGTTGTATTATAGATTAAAAGAAGGTTATACAACTAAAGAATTAATGTCCTATTATGTGAATGGTGCATTAGAACACCGTGTAATTTATGGCATCATTTTATTAATTGGTGCTATTGTTACTGTTTGGATTGCTTCGGGAATTGTTCCGAGCTTGATTTATTATGGTTTTGAGTTCATTAGTGTAAATTATATTTTTACAATTAGTTTTTTATTTACATCTATTGTATCAGTATTTATGGGTACAGCTCTCGGAACAATATCAACGGTTGGAATTGCTTTAATGGGTATTGGAAAAGGCTATGGAGTAGATCTAAACATTTTACTTGGTGCAATTGTTTCAGGCGCTTTTATTGCGGATAAAATTTCTCCGATTTCAGGTTTACATAATTTACTTTTAGTTGTAACGGAAACAAATTATAAAAAAGTTTTCAAAGAAATGATGAAAACTTTTATACCTGTATATTTTTTAACATTACTATTTTTTATTTTTAAAGATTTTCAGATGTCAGTTTCAGTCAGTTCGCTAGAAACAGTTGATTTATATAAAGAGATGATTGCAACATATTTTTCAATATCTAAAGTCCTTTTATTGGTACCAATAGTCGTTATTCTTTTACCTTTTTTCAAAGTGAAAGCTAAATTTGCTTTATTAATTGGAACAATTATTGGGACGGCTATAACAGTACTAGTTCAAGGTAAAAGTTTGTTTCAAACTTTTAGAATCTTATTATTTGGTTTCTCAATTGATCAATCAAGTAATTCTTTAACTGAAATCTTAAAAAGTAGTGGTATTATTGGAATGTTTGAAGTGATTTTAATTGTTATGGGCGCTTTAGGATTAGTAGGAATTTTTAATAACACAGGAATCATCACTAAAATTTCTAGTAAATTAGTTGATAATATTAAAAGTAAATCGGATCTAATAATAAAAACTGGTTTAATTTCTTCAATTTTTACAATAATGACATGTGACCAAACTGTGGGTGTAATAGTGCCTGCGAAACTTTTTCCGAATAAGTACAAAGCTTTTGAGATGTCAAAAGAAAAATTAGCCAGAATTCTTTCTGATACAGGTATTGTCATCGCACCATTAATGCCATGGAACGTCAATGTAATTATATTTTCTAAAGTGCTTGGGCTTACTGATTTAGGTTATATTAAATACTCAGTTTTATGTTTTTTATTTCCTTTAATGACAATAATATTTGCATTAAAAAAGAACTTAAATTAAATTTTAAGTTCTTTCGTTTATTTTTGAGATTTCACTAAAACTTTTTATTTGATTTTTACCAGATTCTTTAGCAAAATATAAGGCTTTATCGGCTTTATTAAGTAGCGAATCTAAGGAATCAGCATGTTCAGGATAATTAGCGATACCAAAACTAGCGGTGATATTAATTTCAAAAGAGGTTAAAAAAGAATCTCTCAAAAGAATTGATTTGAAGTCCTTTAATAATTCTAAAGACCTTAAATAATCATTTTCTAGAATAACAATAAATTCGTCTCCACCATATCGTATGACACGACCGTGGTGTTTTTCAAAAAAATCTAAAGCAATTGATGCAATATTAATTAATAATTCATCACCTTTTTCATGACCTAATGTGTCATTTACTATTTTAAAATTATCTAGGTCCAGTAGGATGTATGTTATACTTTCGGCATCATGGTAATGTTTTAAATCATCAAGGTATCTTCTATTATAGCAACTGGTTAAAATATCTTTATTTGATAATTCCATGATTTTTTTATGCATTCTAGAATTAATAAATATATTGCTGAGTTGAACTGTAAGGGTCTGAAAAAAATCAATTTTAGTTTTATCAAAAAAATTTTTATAGCTTTTCGCTGATAAAAATCCAATTTGTTCATCATTAATATAATTATAAATTGGTAAATAAACAATAGTGAAGTCATCATGATTAATTAATTCAACTTCCTTAAGGGTTTTGAATTTTTTTTCAATTGATTGATTTTTAAGAGTATTGAATTTATTTTTTAAGTCATTGTTAATTGTATAAATATTGTAGTGGTCATTCTCTTGTTTAAGAGAAATTGAACAGGATTGTAAGCCAAAAATTCCAATCAACATATCTAAAATTAAAGATGCTAATTCATTTTCTGATTTTAGTTTGCTTGAATATTTTACTATTTCTCCAAAAACCCAAAGAAAACTTCCTTTTGTATCATTTTCTTTTTCAAGATCGATGATTCTTTTGTTTTGTTTAAGTATCAGTTCTTCTTTGCTATAATCCATATTTCCTCCATTTCCTAGTCTATAGAGTATTATATAAGATTCTTAACTTAAAAGAAAGTAAAATTAACTGAATAAGTTAATGCACGTTTGGTAAATTTTAAAAAAATGTATATTTTTTACAAAAAATTTGTTATGATATTTCTAGTCCCGAAGTAAATTAAAGGAGAGTAAATTGGATTTAATAAAAAAGTTCATTAAATATTATAAACCACATAAAAAGTTATTTATATTAGATATTACATCTGCATTTTTTGTTGCAATGATTGATTTGATTTTTCCATCAATTTCTCGAAATATTATTAATGAAATTGTACCAAATAAAGACTTTAATATGTTAATTAGAATGGTTATGTTTTTATTTGTTTTATTTATCATTAGAGGCATTCTTAGATATATAATACATTATTGGGGACATGTTGTTGGTGTTCGAATGGAAGCAGATATGCGGAATAAATTATTTTCTCATATTCAAACCCAAGATATACAGTTCTTTGATAATACCAAAGTAGGGCATCTAATGTCGCGAATAGTGAATGATTTAAGAGATATTTCTGAGTTAGCCCATCATGGACCTGAAGATTTATTTTTGTCTGTGATTATGTTTATTGGATCTTTCATTATACTGGTTCAAATTGAACCAACATTAACTTATATCTTATTCTCTTTTGTTGCAATCATTATTATCTATGCTGTTACACGTAGAAAAAAAATGAGAAAAGCCTTTAGAAGCGTAAGGAAAGAAATAGCAAATGTAAATACAAGTATTGAAAACAGTTTATCTGGTGTAAGAGAGGCAAAAACGTATACCAATGAGGAAATGGAATATGAGAAGTTTTTAATTGGCAACACTAAATTTAAAGAATCAAGAGAATTTGCATTTAAATCTATGGCGGAGTTTTCTACAGGTATAGACTTCTTAATGAAGTTTTTAAATCTTATTATTTTAGGTTTTGGAGGATACTTTATCATAATTGAATCCATAGATTATGGTGATTTTGTAGCTTTCTTAATGTACATTAATTTATTTATGGAACCAGTGAAACGGTTGACTCAATTTACCCAACAATTTGAACAAGGTATGAGTGGTTTTGAACGTTATTGCGAACTCTTAGAAATTCAACCGGAAATCAATGATAAACCAGATGCGATTGAATTTAATGAGATCAATGATAAAATTGAGTATAAAGATGTAGCTTTTTCATATTCAGAAGATGGGGAATGTGTATTAGAAAATATCAATTTAACAATTAATAAGGGTAGCACTTTGGCTTTAGTTGGTCCTTCTGGTGGCGGAAAAACTACCATATCAAATTTATTACCAAGATTTTATGATATTAATAAAGGTGAAATAAAAATTGATGGCATAAATATCAAAGATTTTAAAATTAAATCATTAAGAGAGAACATTGGTTTTGTTCAGCAAAATATATTTATTTTCTCAGGAACCTTAAAGGATAATATCATTTATGGAAATACAGAAGCGACTGAAGAAGATATTATTGAAGCAGCAAAGAATGCAAATATTCATGAGTTTATTATGAGTTTACCAGACCAGTACAGTACTGATGTTGGGGAAAAGGGTATTAAACTTTCTGGTGGACAAAAACAAAGAATTTCAATTGCAAGAGTGTTTTTAAAGAATCCACCGATTTTAATTCTAGATGAAGCTACTTCGGCCCTTGATAATGCAACAGAGATTAAAATCCAGCGGTCACTTGAAAAATTATCTAAAGGTCGAACGACTATTGTAATTGCCCATAGACTTTCAACTATTCGAGATGCAGATGAAATAATTGTTATTTCATCAGAAGGCATACAAGAGCGAGGCAATCACGAAGAATTAATCAAACAAGATGGCATTTATTCGAAACTATATAAAGCTCAATTTAAAGGTTTTATACCAGATGACATTAAATAAAAGGATTTCATCTTGATATATTAAAAATAGTATGATATATTTATTTAAAATTACAAATATTATATTTAGAGAGTAGGTAGTATTTATTTTATAGAGAGCCGAGGCGGGTGGAAGCTTGGTACTTGATACTATTGAAACGTACTAATAAATTCTAATTGAAATGAGTAAATTAGATGGTACCTACCATTAAAAGGTTTGAGTGAACATTTTATTATGTTAACAAGAGTGGCAACGCGTATAATACGTCTCTTAACAGGAGGGGTATTTTTATTTTTTGAAGGAGGAAAAATGATTGATTTTAAGAAGAAAACAGCGGAATTATTGAATGATGTAATTGATGATTTACAATTTGATGAGATTATGGAAACAATTGAAGTGCCTAAGAATACAGAAATGGGTGATTATGCTTTCCCGTGTTTTAAATTGGCATCAATATTTAAGAAAAGTCCACAAATGATAGCAGAGTCATTGGTAGAAGCAATTGATTCAGATAAGAATTTTGAAAGTATCAAAGCAGTAGGGCCTTATATTAATTTTACAATAGAAAAAAGTATTCTATCAGAATTAATTATTGAAGAGGTCTTAGAACAAGGTGATGAATATGGTTCATCTGATCTTGGAGAAGGTAAAAATGTGGTAGTTGAATATTCATCCGTTAATATTGCTAAGCCTTTTCATATGGGACATATACGTAGTACAATGATTGGTTATTCGCTATATAAAATATATAGTTTCTTAGGTTACAATACAATTGGCATTAATCATTTGGGAGACTACGGAACACAATTCGGAAAATTAATCGTTGCTTATAAAAAATGGGGAGATAAAGAAGCCATTGAAGCTAATCCAATACCGGAGCTTTTAAAAATATATGTTAAGTTTCATGAAGAAGCAGAAAAAGACCCTACTTTAGATGACGAAGCACGGGCTTGGTTTACTAAACTAGAAAATGATGATGAAGAAGCTGTACGTTTATGGACTTTGTTTAGAAAAGTAAGTTTAAAAGAATTTGAACGTGTATATAACCTATTAGGTGTAGAGTTTGATTCTTATGCTGGTGAAAGTTTTTACTCTGATATGATTCCAGGGTTGTTGGAAGAAATGCGTAATAAAGATGTTATGGTTAACGATGCGGGTGCAGAGTTAGTTAATTTAGAACCATACGATATGCCTAATGCATTAATCACAAAATCAGATGGTTCTTCACTATACATCACTAGAGATTTAGTAGCAGCAAAATATCGGAAAAAGGAATATGATTTCTATAAAAACATCTATGTCGTAGGTGCTCAACAAAATTTACATTTTAAACAATGGATTAAAATTATAGAGTTAATGGGCTACGAGTGGGCAAAGGATTGTATCCATGTACCCTTTGGTATGGTTGGCTTAGAAGAAGGTTCTTTATCAACAAGAAATGGACGTGTTGTCTTCCTAGAAGATGTACTGAATAAAGCCATTGAAACCACAAAAGAAATTATTGAAGAAAAGAACCCTGAGTTAGAAAATAAGGAAGAAGTAGCTAAACAAGTAGGTGTTGGTTCTGTTGTATTCCAAGAGCTTTCTAATAACAGAATAAAAGATTATACTTTTTCTTGGAAGCATACTTTATCCTTTGAAGGTGAAACTGGGCCATATGTACAGTATTCACATGCAAGAGCTTGTAGTGTATTAAGAAATGCAGATGTAACTTTAGAAAATATTGATTATAGCTTATTAAAGGATAAAGCTTCCTTTGATTTAATAAGAGAAATTTCAAAATTTGGTGACATAGTTAAAAGAGCTGCTGAAAAATATGAACCGTCTTTGGTTACTCGATATATTACGCATCTTGCTCAACTTTTTAATCGATTCTACCATGAGACACCAATCTTGGTTGATGATGAAGAGTTAAAAAAAGCAAGAGTTGCATTAGTTAAAGCGTATAAGCATGTTGTTAAAAATGGTTTATCATTAATTGCAATTGAGGCACCAGAAAAAATGTAATACAATAAAAAAACGTAATTCCTTTTATTTCAGGAATTACGTTTTTTTTAATCATCAAATTTTAAATCTGTGCTTAATACATCTGGATCTTTTTTATAGTAAATTCGATCACACTCTTTAGTCATTTTTCTGATTCTATCTAATACATCGTGTAAGATTGTATCTAATTCATCAATTTGTTCTTTATTAACATTATAATATAGGTATAAATCTTCAAAAACTCTAACCAATTTAGATAAATGATCGTCCACTCTTATAAAATCTTTAAAATTAGAACTGCGCATAGCATTTCTAAACTGTTCAATATCAATCTTTATAGCATTAACAATATTTTCTTCTTTTTTATAGGTACCTATTTGAAGAAAATATGGTTTTACTCGTTCAAGTAGAAAAGTATTATCTGGATTTAAATGATATATATAAGCAATCTCATGTTCTTTTAATTGAAAAGATACATGAAACATAATCCCTTGTACATCAATTACTTTAGCGCCTACTTCTTCCAAAGCTTCTTTACATACTTCATGTCTAATTAATCTAGATGACATTATAGCCATTTTATTCCTCCTTTAAAGTAATGCTTTTCTTAATTATAACACATTTTAAATTTATTTAAACGTCTATTTATGATATACTTCATTAGGAAAGGATGAGATAATGAAAATATTATTAACTACATTAAATTCTAAATTTATTCATTCTTCATTAGCAATACGCTATTTAAAAGCTGTCATTGAGTCGATGGAGAATATAACAGTTGAATTAAAAGAATATACAATAAATATGCATAATGAAGATATTTTAGTTGATCTATATAAAGGCAAGTATGATTTAATTGTTTTTAGTACTTATATATGGAATTATAGTGAAATTGAAAATCTAACAAGAGCAATTAAGAAAGTCTCTCCAGATACAAAAATATTATTAGGTGGGCCTGAAGTTTCTTATCAATCTGAAGAAGAAATGAAGAAAAACTCTAGTATTGATTTCATCATATTTGGTGAAGGGGAAGATACCTTTAAAGAGTTTATAAATGTCTTTAAAAATAACTTGGAATATTGTAAGGTTAAGGGTTTAGTTTATAGAAAAGAAGGAAAAGTAATTAAGAACACTGAAAGACCATTAATTGCAAACCTTGATGATATTCCTTTTCCGTATACTGATACATTAGAAGGGTTAGACCATCGAATTATTTATTATGAAAGTACACGAGGGTGTCCGTTTAATTGTAGTTATTGTTTGTCATCAACAATTAAAGGGGTAAGGTATTTTTCTTTAAACCGTGTAAAACAAGACCTGTTATTCTTTTTAAATAAGAAAATAAAACAAGTAAAATTTGTTGATAGAACATTTAACGTAAAAAAAGAACATTATTTTGAGATAATCAAATTTTTAAATATTAATGATAATGGTATTACGAATTTTCATTTTGAAATTACAGCATCCTTATTAGACCAGGAAGTTATTGAATATTTGAAAAATGTGAGACCAGGACTATTCCAATTAGAAGTTGGTGTACAAACAACAAATAGTAATAGTTTAAAAACAATTAATAGAGGTATGGATTTTTCGAATATTGAAAAAACATTAATTGAAATTGTTAAGTTGGATAATGTTCATAGCCATTTAGATTTAATTGCTGGCTTACCTTATGAGAATTTTAAGAGTTTTTTAAATAGTTTCGATGATGTTTATAATCTTAAGCCCAACAAACTTCAATTAGGCTTTCTTAAAATTTTAAAAGGTTCAGAGATGAAAAAGAATCAAGAAAAATATGGTTTAGTTTATGATGATTTACCACCATACCAGATTTATTATAATAAATTTATTAATTTTGATGAGATGATTGTATTAAAGGGTATAGAGGAATTATTAGATATTTATTATAATTCTAATTATTTTGCTTATTCAATAGATTATATGGTTAATAAAAAATTTAAAAGGTCATCAAAATTTTATCAGGCATTTTATAATTATTGGTGTGAAAAAGAGTTGTTTGAATATAAACATTCAAAACTTAAACGCTATAAAATTTTGTTGGATTTTTATAAGGACTTGTTTGGTTATTCAGAAGAATTTGAAGCCTTATTAAAGTTTGATTATATACTCAATAAAAATAAAAAAATAGATAAGCTTTTTAACAGAATAAAACCCAGTGGTTATAGAAACAGTTGTCACGAGTTTTTACAAAATGATGAAAAGTTAGAGAAATACGTACCACACTTTAAAGGTAAGAATGCGAAGTATATTATTAAACGTGTTCATTTTGAAAAGTTTAAATTTGATATTAAGAAGTTTATTGATTCAAACTATGAGTTATTAGACCAAAGAGAGACAACAATCTTATTTGATTATTCAAGAAATTCTTTGAATGAGCGGTCACTTAATTTTAAAGTGTCTTTGGAGAAAGGTGATTAATGTGGATGTTTTACAAGATTTATTTTATACAAATAGAAAAGTGCTATTTAAAACAATTAGAACAGTTTTTAAAACCCAAGAATTATTTATTATAGGTATACCTTATTTACTCATTCCTATGATTGTTTTTAGTATGGCAGGTGCTTTGAGCTTTTTAGCAGGTATTATTATTTTTGCTTGTATTAGTGCTGTAATTTCTGATTACTTATACGTAATAGAGTTCATATTGAAACACGAACGGTTCAGTTGGGATGCGTTTAAAGTAGGTTATAAAGTATATTTCAGAAATATATTTGGTACTTTATTTGTTTTATATTTAGTAAATTATGGTATTGGTCTATTCATACAACCAATTTTAAGGCTTATACCCTTTGGTGGTTTAATTATTTGGCTTTTACAATTAGCAATTGTGCTAGTTATTAACCCACTACCAGAGGTATTTTATCAGAAAAAATTTGATGAGTTAGATTCTTTGAATTACTCAATTCATTTTATGAAAAAAAATCCTTTTAGTTGGATTATTCCCAATATTTTACTTGGTTTAGTAACTTATTTTGTTTATAGAGGTGTATTTAGTTTGGTTAGTGTTTTAACATACGCTTTAAGCTATGCGATTAGTCTTCCAATTATAGTCATAGTAGTTGCTTTATTATTACAAGTAGTTATTG
>Ga0306868_1000783_pt1 | contig 18604 bp, 18 predicted proteins | sample AntRauTorckE6832_FD_190411 | JGI IMG/M metagenome (GOLD analysis project Ga0306868, IMG submission 190411) | Saline lake microbial communities from Rauer Islands, Antarctica - Metagenome Torckler E6 #832 (v2) (version 2) | ecosystem: Environmental > Aquatic > Non-marine Saline and Alkaline >... | reverse complement strand
GTTACGCAGGTACGATTGAATCCAACTACGACCTCAAATGTGGTTACGTACACGGTTGTTGTAAAAGCTGCGAACGAAGATCAAAAATTGAAGCCTGGGATGACAGCAACCATCGAGATCTATACCAAAGAATTAACTGATGTGCTCACAATCCAAGCCAAAGCGTTGAATTTCACCCCCGATGAAACCGTGTTGGCCGAATATTATGCGCAGGAAGGAATTGAGGTTCAAGAAATGTCTGGTAACGTAGAACCCAATGAAGATGGGGAAATGCCGGTACGACCTCCACGAGGGTCAGCTGAACGTCCGGATGGTGGGCGAACGCAAATGAATGAAGACGGTTCCGAAAGGCAGCGTGGAATTGATCGTTCTGAAGGTTCTACACCACCCGAGGGAGGAATTAGAGGTACCCGCAGAAACTTGGAAAGCGATGAGGTTTCCATCGTATTTGTGAAAACAGCTGAAGGTTTGATTGTTCCTCGTCCAGTAGAACTGGGAGATAACGATGGCATCAATGTAGAAGTGCTGAATGGCCTGAGAGAAGGTGACGAAATAGTATATCGAATTTTTGAAAGTGAAATTGAAACGATGGCTGAAAATGAAACCGAAGGAAATGCGCGCAGCCCATTCATCTCTACATCTCGAGGCAGGTAATCACCATGAATGCAAAAAGTATTATCAAACTTCAAGATTTACGTAAAGATTTTATGATGGCCGGCAGCCCACTGCATGTATTGAAAGGGATTTCACTGACCATTCAAGAAGGTGAGTTTGTGACCATCATGGGGCCAAGCGGCTCGGGCAAAAGTACGCTATTAACATTCTTGGATGTTTAGATCAAGCAAGCTCGGGGATGTACGAATTGGATGGAGAAATCATTCGCAACATGAGTAGAAACGAGTTGGCGGACATCAGAAATAGAAAAATTGGATTCGTTTTTCAATCGTACAATTTGTTACCACGAACAACAGCGGTAGAAAATGTAGAGTTGCCATTATTGTACAACAACACGCTTACAAATAAGCAAATCCGCGAACGGGCGCTCGAAGCATTAGAAATGGTTGGGCTTTCTGACCGACTGGATCACACGCCGGCGCAACTTTCGGGTGGGCAGCAGCAGCGTGTGGCCATTGCACGCTCGCTGGTTAATGATCCGCGAGTGATTCTTGCCGATGAGGCCACCGGAAACCTGGATATGAAAACTTCTTACGAAGTGATGTCCATTTTCCAGGAACTGAATCGACATGGTAAAACGATTGTGTTTGTAACCCATGAGCAGGAAATCGCAGAATTCAGTTCACGCACCATCACCTTCCGCGATGGATTGCTGATAAAAGACACAAACAACGAAAATATTCAGGATGCAGCTGTATCACTGGAAAATTATGAAGAATTAGAGGAGGTATGGGTATGAGAGTTTCAAATCTATTTAGGATTGCCTGGCGCGCCATTTTATTAAATAAAACCAGAAGCCTGCTTACTATGCTGGGCATCATTATTGGTGTAGGATCGGTGATTGCCATGCTTGCTATCGGTGAAGGTTCAAAAGCCAGTATTCGCAAAGAAATTTCGGCAATGGGCTCAAATATGTTAAATATTCGCCCGGGTTCCGGAGTTCGTGGTGGTGTAAGAGTGGGTGGAAGTTCGATGCAGTCGCTCACGCTCGAAGATTACGAAGCACTGCAGGAGGCAGAATATTTAAGTGCAGTTTCGCCTCAGGTTAACTCCAGTGGGCAATCCATTTATGGTGCTAATAACTGGCCAACATCTGTGTATGGCGTTTCTCCTGAATACATCAATATTCGCAACATCAGTGTTATTGAGGGTAGCATGTTCACACAGTATCATATTGATACCTATGCGAAAGTGCTGGTTCTTGGCCAGACGGTGGTTGAAAATTTATTCCCCGATGGAGAAGACCCAATTGGAAAAACCATTCGGTTTGGTAAAACACCATTTAAGGTGATTGGGGTGCTTTCTGAAAAAGGAGACAGCAATTCCGGACAAGATCAGGATGATGTGATGCTCTCACCCTACACCACGGTTATGAAGCGTATACTCGCTCAGGACTATATTCAGTCGATTACTGCCTCGGCCGTATCTGAAGAACTGGCTGGAGAAGCTGTGTCCGAGGTGCAAACCATCCTTCGTGATCAGCATAATATCTCATCAGGTGAAGACGATGACTTCAATGTTTTCTCAATGGATGAACTCATCGACACTTTTAGCTCAACCAGTGAGATGCTCACTTATTTATTGGTTGCCATTGCAAGCATTTCGTTGTTAATAGGCGGAATAGGAATCATGAATATTATGTATGTATCGGTAAAAGAACGAACCCGTGAAATTGGGTTACGATTGGCCGTTGGCGCCAAGGGGGCCATTATTCTGATGCAATTTTTGATCGAATCTATTCTCTTAAGTTTTACTGGCGGTATCATCGGAGTAGGGTTAGGTTATGCAGCAGCTTTTGGGATCGAAACCTTTTTAAACTGGCCAACGGTTATTACCTCATCCTCTATCATCCTCTCTTTTGCAGTATGTGCATTTACAGGGGTATTTTTCGGGTGGTATCCGGCCCGAAAAGCTTCAGAGCTTGATCCACTTGCTGCTCTCAGATATGAATAATTAGTTGACTAATTAGTACCCCGGTTGATAAAGAGCTCGGTTGGTGTCCGGGCTTTTTTAGAGGGGATACTTAAATACATCTAACTTCAGATTTAAAACGCTCTTTTTATACTATCAGATTAATCGTAAAAAGTCCAAATTCTAACTACGTTAACGACTTTCTCATTCTTGTAGACTTGATACACTATACGATGTTGGATATTGATTCGACGGGAATAAGCTCTTTCTAAATTACCAACCAATTTTTCATAGGGAGGATATCCTTCAAAAGGATTTTCCTCAATGATCTCCAATAAGTCTTCGATTTTTGATTTTAAACCGGAGTAAGCTACTTTCTTGGCATCCTTTTTTCTGCTTGTTTGGTATAAACGAGTTTGTAGTTACTCACCAGTCAAGATCTTCTTCTGTTTCTTCCAGGGGAGTATTCAATCCTTCGGCAATAGACTCCTGCATTCCAGGAATAGAAGTCAGATAAAGCGTTTCTTGAATAGACCGCCAATCTTCTTCACTGATTAAAACAGCATTCGAACGCTTTCCGGTAATTTGGATAGGCTTGTGAGTCTCAGAAGTCTCATCGAGCAAACGATAAATATCTTTACGAGCTTGTGTAGCTGTTAGTGTTTTCATGGTTTTTAGAACTTGAGCTGATTTACAAAAATAACGCACGCTATTCCGTACATGCTGTCAAGTCATGAAATGAGGTAGCCTAACGGTCCCGCGTTTAAGGTGCGAGGGTTTTCGGTTGACGGAAAGTAACATAATTAATTAGTTAGCTGAAAGTTAAACTTTGCGGAGCTTTTACCCGAGTCAGCCTTGAAACGCCTTGTTAGGTATTTTGTACAAATTATTTACCGAATATATTCTGTAAAATTGATTCTGAGTGTCTCGTTATATTCGATTTAATAAACTCATCAATGTTTCCAAATTCTGGTTTGTTAAATGTTTGTTGTATTGCACCTTTATTCAAAAAATTAATTTGGTCACAGTTGGTTTTTAGAACTTGAAGTATATGAGAAGTTAAGACTATAATTTTATTCTTTTTTTTCAACTCTTTTAAAATAAGATTAAAATTTTCAACCGCTTCCAGATCTAAACCATTAAAAGGTTCGTCAAGAAGCATGATAGGTTTATCAAGTGATATGATGCCCAGTAAAGCAAGTTTCTTTTTCATGCCGGTGGAATACGTATCAATTAATTTATTTAGTGGGAGCTTAAAGACCTCATTCCATAGATTAATATTGAATTCGGGATTTCCATCGGATAATAAATCAATATATTCTTCTCCCTTCATATAAGGATAGAAATGCATTTCTGTTTCTAAAGATCCAATTTGTGATGTATTAAAATCTTTATTTGGAAAGATAATTTTCCCGCTTGAAGGAGTTAATAAACCATAAATAATTTGAAAAAGAGTAGTTTTTCCTGCTCCGTTAGCACCTAATATTCCATGAACTTTTCCACTTGGAAAAGAAATTGACACATCATCTAACACTTGCTTCTTTCCATAAGAAAAATTGATGTTTTTAATTTCTAACATATGCAGGGAGTGCTTTAAGAGCTTTTTTCCAATATAAATAAACAAAGAAAATGCCAATTGGAAAGAATACAAGTGTACTTATAAAAAATATAGCAAACGGCATTTGGTTATGAATAACAGATCTTGAAACTCCGAAACGTGAATATTTATAAAAAAGGCAGAAGCATACAGACAATTCAATAATTAACAGAATAAAAACTAATAGATACCATATTTCATAGTGCAAAGATAAAAAAAGGGAATACAATGGTAGAAATAGTAGATGGACAAATAACGAATGATCCTTCAATTTTGACCACAGAAAATTTGAGTTTTGAGGATAGGTTTCAATTAGTTCTTTGGATTCGAGATAATTAAATACCTCTGAAAAATTAGCAACTGCTATGAGTATTGCTATAAGCATCGCATAAGGATAAAAACTTAGCAGGGCTGTTAAAGAGAAACAAAAAAATAAAAGGAATTTATGTTGGCGTATGTAACTTCGCCATTCAAATAAATATTCAGGTATCAATTTATTGAATTGATTATTTACATTGCTCTTCTTTTCGATGATTAAAGAAGGAATAAAAATAATTATTGTAGTTAATATATGTCCAGATAATATGAGTTCCCATTGTTGGTAATAAACAAGCAAAAGCGAGTAGGGAAGTACAAGTATGTTATATTCTGCCGCAAAAAAAGCTTCTTGTGGAAGAGCCAATTTCTTTAGGAAACCATGATCTTTTCTTGAGAAATGGAAGGGCAAGATCACTAATGGATAGAATAGTACTGCTATCAAATTATACCCCGAAATAAGATCTGTTAACTCAAAAAATACAAAGCTGACCAATATAGTTAGGAGCAATAAAGCACGGAGCAACCCAACTTCTTTAAATAGTCGCCAAATTTGTTTCAGACGAAATTTTAGGAATTTCAATAGCAGTGAATTTAACACTTTTTAGAAGAACTTAAGATTGGACGCTCAAAATACCTAACATAGTATTGAGCGGATTTGCTAATCCGCAATAACATGCAGCATAATATTTCAAATCCTCATAAAAACAAAGTAAACCCATGTTTTGTCAATATTATGCGGATTTCAAATTCGTGAAATCCGCATAATATGGTTGGATATTGAATACGCCTTTCCCCTATTTTAGCACTCCGTTGTTAGCAATCATTTAGTAATCAGCACGTGACTTTAGACCTGTTTGAACCGTCTGCCGTTACCCAAAAGGAGCGGGTGAATAATGCCATGGGTGAGGAGCTTCCTCCTCACGATCCCGGCGTGTACACCATGTACGACCGGCATGATCAGGTGTTATATATTGGTAAGGGTAAAGACCTTCAGCAGCGGGTTACTTCCTATCGCTATTCGAAGTCGAAGAAAATACAGCGGATGATCGCTCACCTCGAGCGTATTTCTTATGAAGTCTGTAATTCAGAAACGGACGCCATTCTTCTTGAAAACCTGCTGATCCGTTCGCTTCGTCCACCCTTTAATCACGCCAACAAAAAGCCGGAAACCTATTATTATATCTCTACCGCTCGGCGTGGAAACAGCCGGGAATTTCGGCTTTCAATGCGGGTATTGGATGATTATCCAAATGTATACGGTTGTTTTAAAGGTCACCTAAAAACCCGAAAGGGATTGGGAGCACTATTGAAATTATTGTACGTGCTGAATCGCCCGATCCGAAGTGCGGCCTACTTACCAAGTCAGCTATTGAATCGTATCACTCCACAAAAATTTCAGCTACACTTAGATACACAAACAGGTGTATTGGTTGATCAGTTTTTGAAAGGTTCATCAAGTCTGCTTGTAGATGAGCTGGAAGAGCACATTCTATCTATCAAGTTCAAAGATCGATTTACCGAAAATTACTTTGACAATGAGCTGGAGCTGCTCCGGATGTTTTACACACTGGGTCCCGAACGTAATTTCCGAATGAAAAAAGAGTTGGGATTGGACTCGGTGTTGATCAACCAGGATGAGATCGACGATCTGCTTGCCTTGATGAAACGCTGAGGAATATTCCTTTACACCTCAACCCATTCCATATAATCACTCATTTTCCCCCGTTTATCAATATTTTTACCGTGTTTGGTTTCGGCATAAGCCGGGATCTCATCCGGAAATAAAAAGATCGCACCCAGCAAGATCTCGTGATCAGGGATACTGAGAAATTCGAGCATTTTGGGTTTTCTGAGTATTCCGCCCGAAGACCAATACGCATTGATGCCTTTTTCGGTAGCCGCAAGCAGCAGGTTTTGAATAGCCGCTCCTGTAGCCGCAATGTGCTCCATATTCTTCAGGTTGGGATGAAATTTACGAGAAAGTTTTCGTGTGCGTTCAGGAAGCCATGTCGCCATGATAAGTCCATCCGCTGCGGCCAGCATTTGTTTGATGCCATCACTCGCTTTCACAGGCTTTTCACTTTTAAGAGACTGTAATAAGTTTCTGCAACTTTTGGAATCCAAAGTATGAAATCTCCATGGTTCCGCCCCGATCAATTTTTCAGAGCGTTGCTTTTCAGGACTTTCATAGTGGAAAGGAGCTTTCCCAGCCAGTGAAATAAGTTCTTCTATCTCAGCTCTGAATTGCTCACTCTTGGTTATCGGCAGGGGATTTTCTGGGTCCACCCGAACCTTCAGGGTCTTGCGGGTTTGAATGGCATCTTTGGTGGTCATAGGGAAAATTTGATAAAGTTTTATTCGGGTCCAAAGATACGGAAATTAAGCTTTTATGAAGTATTTAGCCTCACTGAATAATTAACCTTTGTTTGAGATAATAAACTTCAGGAATAAATCAATAAATATGGCTAAAGATCATTCCTGTGCAGACGGGAATCTAATAAATACCACAAACTTAATCGTTGAAGCGTATCAATCCATCAGATTTCAGGCATGCGTCGCGGACAGAAGTTAATTCGATAATAATTTATCAGAATCATGTAAGTTAAATCTCATATGAATGCACTTTCTTCTACTTCTGTTTACATTGATCCTATGGAAAAAATAACCCTGCATATAAAGAATATGGTGTGTGACCGCTGTGAGATGGTCATTGAAACGGCGTTGACTGCTCTTGGGCTGCAAGTAGATCATGTGCAACTGGGTAAGGCGGAAGTGACCCGAAAAGGAGAGAAGCCAACCATGCACGAAATAGAAAAAGAGCTGGAGCGGTTTAATTTTGGGGTGATCAAAGATGAGGAATTGGTATTGGTAGAAAATGTTAAAACCACACTGATACAATGGGTTGATTCCGGAGTACTGGAAACGGATGAGACGTCACTTTCCGATTATCTCGCCAAAAAACTAGTCAAAAGTTACGCGACGATATCACGGGTTTTTTCAAGGAAAGAAGAGATCACCATCGAGAAATATTTTATTCGACTGAAGATCGAGAAAGCGAAAGAACTGGTAGAATATGGAAACCTGAGTTTCAGTGAAGTAGCCTACCAACTTGGATATAAAAACCTGCAACATCTTTCCCGGCAGTTCAAAGAAATTACAGGGATGAGTATGAGTGAATATCAAAAGCTACAGGATCCCGAGCGTAAGTCGCTGGACAAAATTTAATTATAGAAACACAGGTGATGAGGTTAGGTTCGGTAAGGACAAGAGCAAAGGTAACATCTAAATGTATTTATGCTTGTTCGTACATAGACCCGAATTCACCTGATAATTTATACCTTATTCATAGAGAAATGGAGATAATAAAGTTCCTTGATGGATGATACTGTGGCTATAAAGGTGAGCAGTAGGATAGTAAAATCAAGGAGGACAAGAACACTTTCACTGTTGTAATAAAAAAAAGGATTGAACCTCAAGAGATCCAATCCTTAATAATTGTAGTCAAGGAACTGTAAGCTTATTCAGGCCAATAAATTTCAGGCAAACCATTACTCACTAATAAACTACTATAATTCTTCACCGATTGATTTTTTATAGTATTAAGTTTCGTTTTTAGATCAGACCACTCTTTTAAGTAATCTCTGGTAACATCCCTTGAGCCAGCTGTAACAGGAATATTTTTACTCATTTGATTTAAGAAATCCTTGTATCTGAGCAATAACCTTGCTTCAAATTGGTAATTGTGTTGTCCTGTACGCATCTCTTTTTGTAAGATTTCTGCAATCCAATCTTCAATAGTTTGGTTTAAAGCAGCACCGTTATCATTTACTTCTTTGTTTTCTGAAACATCTAAAGCAAAATTAACTTGGCGTTGCACTTGACGAAGGTCGCGAACACCTTTAGCCATTTCGGTTGCAGCCGCAAATAAAGAAGCCGACATTTTATCGCGTTCAGCGAATGAAGCGGCAGCGTTAGAAATACTGCTAAGAATATTTGGGTGAATTTTAAGTTCAAAATTTTGAGTTTGGCTGAAATCACCGATACTCAATTTCACGTTATATTCGCCGGGCGCCGCATCATATGCGCTTAAATTACGACTGGTAGTTGTAACCTCTTTAATGCAATCGAACATACCAACTCGCATATTCCAGCTGTAAACATGAGCACCTGAACTTCTCTTTAGTTGTGGTCTTTTCATTGAATCACATGGTGTTGGAGGCTCGTTAGAAGCTTCGGAGTAAACAACTTTTCCTGTACTATCTATTATTTCCAATGACATTGGAACATCTTTACCAACTTCTTTATTAAGTACATATGTAATTTGCAAGTTCGAAGGAGCGTTTTCGCCAGGAGCTACATCTACACTATATGAAATTGAGATACCAGTGTTGAAATCTCGGGGCTTATATAAATAGTAATCTGCTTTTGCTACCTCATCAGAAATCTGGTGTAATGGAGTTAGATCATCTAAAACCCATAATGCACGTCCTTGAGTGGATACCACTAAATCTTTTCGTTTAACTCTAAGATCGGTAATTGGCACTTCTGGTAGGTTATTCTGAAGAGGTTGCCAGTTCTTTCCATCGTTAAAGGAAACAAAAACCCCAGTTTCTGTACCTGCATAAAGTAATCCTTTTCTATCAGGGTCTTCTCTTACTGTACGAGCAAATGTGTTATTTGGAATACCAGTTACTATCTTTTCCCATGATGATCCATAATCACTGGTTTTATAAATATAGGGAGTAAAATCATTCATTTTATAACCTGCAACAGCGATGTACGCAGTAGCAGAGTCATGAGGAGATGGTTCAACAACATTAATAATGGCTTCCGGTAAACCCTTTGGGGTAACATTTATCCATGTTTCGCCTGAATTTTTAGAAATATGTACTAAACCGTCATCAGAGCCTACCCAAATAACACCTTCCTTAATTGGAGATTCTTCGATGTTGAAAAGGTTGTTATAACTTTCGGCAGTAATTTGCTCGTTAGAAATTGGTCCGCCGCCTTTACCTTGATGATCTTTATTATTTCTAGTGAGATCTTCACTTATTACATCCCAAGTTACTCCTCTATCAGATGATTTCATCACATACTGAGAACCATAATAGATAACAGAGGGGTTGTGTGGAGAAACGAGTACTGGCCCATTCCAGTTTGCTCTATATTTTAAATTCTTAGGTTGTTCGCCACTAACTCTTTCAGGGTAGGGTCTAACCATTCTAACATTATCAATTTCGCTATCCCACTCAATGAAGTTACTGGCAAAATATGTAGAATAAATATATCGGGGGTTGTCGGCATCAAATCCAACAGTTGAGGATTCACCGGCACGGATAATATCCCAATGCATCTCACCAATTCCACCATCAGATGTTTTGCTGTCAATTACGATAGAGCTATTATCTTGCTGCCCGGAATAAACACGGTACGGATATTGATTATCGGTTATAGCACGATAAAACTGACCGGTGGGCTGATTTCTAATTGATGACCATGTTTCTCCACCGTTGTAAGTGACGGCACCACCACCATCATTGGCATTGATCATATTGTCACTATTTTCCGGATTGATCCACATATCGTGATGATCAACATGAGTAAACATACTCCCAGAAAATGTTTTACCACCATCGATAGACTTCATTGCGAAGCTGTTTAAAACCCATAGTTCGTCCTCATCTGACGGATCCGCAACTATATGCATGTAGTACCAAGCCCGAGCATAAGTTGTTGGGTCATTTGATGTCTGCACAAAGCTCTCACCGCCATCATCTGAGCGATAAACTCCTCCTTCTTTGCCCAATGCTTCAATAGCCATGTAAACTATCTTTGGGTTTGCAGGTGATATAGAAACCCCCATTTTCCCTTTCAGTTTCGGAAGTCCTTTGGTTATTTCTTTCCAGGTTTTACCGGCATCAGTTGTTTTCCAAACTTTGCTGCCTGGTCCACCACTTTGAACATACCATGGCTTTCGATTAAAATCCCAGGAAGTAGCCATCATAATGTTCGGATTAGATGGATCTACACTTAAATCAGCAATACCTGAGTTTTCATTTACATATAAAATCTTCTCCCAGTTTTCACCACCATCTTTGGTTAAGTAAATACCCCGTTCTTCATTTGGTCCCCAGGGGTTACCTTGAGCAGCTACATATACTACATCAGGGTTTTTTGGGTGGATAAAAACTCGACTAATATGACGAGTAGCTTCTAGCCCAATATGTGTCCATGTCTCACCAGCATCAGTTGATTTATAAACACCATCACCATGAGATGTTTTAACCCCACGAACGGGACCTTCACCTGATCCAACGTATATGATATTATTGTCTGAAGGGGCTACTGTAACATCACCTATTCCTGTGGTATTAAAATAACCGTCAGAGATAACATTCCAGGTTGTACCGCCGTCAGTTGTTTTCCAAACACCACCTCCGGTTGTACCCATGTAATAGGTATAGATGTCTCCCGGGATGCCTGTAACAGTAGTTGATCGGCCTCCACGAAAAGGACCAATATTTCGATACGTTAAAGTTTCATAGAGTGTTTCATCAACGGGATAATTGGATATTTTATCCTGTGCATTTGTGGGCAAATATATTCCCAAACAAAATATTAGTGCTAAGACAGAAAGATTTTTCATTGGTAAGAAGTTAAAATTCAAGGTTTAGCTGGATAAAGAGAAGATTTACCATTTTTGAACGTAGTGAATATTTACAGCACTAAAAAAACTCAATAAACTTTTTACATATAGGAAATAAATGGGCTCTAATTCCTTTAGCTACAATAGATTGAGAATAATCATGATTATTCAAAATTAGATAAGTCATTTTTTAAATCCTGTAAGGCAGATTTACGTTGAATGTAGTTTCTTCTACTTCTGGTTACCTTAACACTATGGAAAAAATGACGCTGCATATAAAAACAGAACACGAATGGTGTGAGTTAAACGATAATCACTGATTATTGCGAAAAAATTTGTCTGATGGATGGATTTAAGCAATGAGGTAGAATTAATACAGGTAAGTTCATTTTATGATCGAATCCTTATTCACAGAACCGTGGTGGATGTACGCCGCCGTCTTCTTCGCTGGAATGGGAGCATATATCATCTCGGTGATTGCCGGTGGTGGCGGCTCTCTCATCATGATCCCGGTCATGAACTTTATGGTGGGCTCAAAGGCAGTAGCTCCCATCATCAATCTTGGTGATATGATCGGCCGTCCGTCCCGGCTTATTATTTTCTGGAAAGATATCCGTTGGGATGTGGTACTCTGGTATGCTCCGGCTGCGGTTGTAGGAGTTTTATTGGCAGGGTGGCTTTTCACACGAGTTCAAGCCGACTGGTTTCAGGTTATTATTGGGGTATTCCTGGTGAGTACGGTCTTTCAATATCGATTTGGGAAAAAAGAACGAACATTCAAGATGAAGAAATGGTATTGGTTGCCTTTAGGTGCTGGGGTGGCAACCATCTCCACTATTGTAGGTGGACTTGGTCCCGTTCTGAATCCATTTTATATGAACGCCGGCATCCTCAAAGAAGAAATGATTGCAACCAAAACAGCAAATTCATTTTTCATGGGAGCCGTGCAAATCGGTACTTATACTTTTATCGGGGCACTGTATGGAGACTTGTGGGTGTTTGGAATTATTCTTGGGCTTGGAGCAACGGCCGGAAACCTGGTTGGCAAAAAATTGCTCAGCTCTATGACGGATGAAACTTTCCGAAAATACGTGTTGGCTGTAATGGTTGTCAGTGGGGCATATATGATCTTATCTAAAACAGGATTACTGTGAATTATCTTAAACTTAAAATTCCACCGGTTGTAGTTTTTCTGATATGCATTGGCTTGATGTGGGCAATTCAACAATTGATTCCGAACCAAAGCTTATTGTTTGAATACAAAATGATCATTGTGTTTAGTTTGATGGCTTTGGGCGGCCTGATTGGAATACTTGGAGTTATTGAATTTGCCCGGAAATCGACCACGGTCAATCCCCATAAGCCTAAAAACACCAATGCGTTTGTTCGGTCAGGAATATATCAGTTTTCCCGAAATCCAATGTATTTAGGACTTCTGATTGCTTTATCAGGCTTGGTTTTCTTTTGGGGCAATCCGTTTACCATCGTTATGATTCCCGCTTTTGTGTGGTACATGAATACCTTTCAAATTCAACCCGAAGAAGAAGTGATGGAGCAAAAGTTTGGAGAGAAATTTATCCGCTATAAAAAAGAGGTCCGGCGCTGGATTTAATGATCAATCAAGAGCAATGATTTATAAGATGAAGGGATCAATATGATTTTAATCTTATCCTGTTGCTCTGTTCTTGAACGAACGAAGTTAAAGAGTAGGACAATTAGCATTAATAATAATGTCCCTCCAAAAATACACAGACGGAAAGGGCACATCCCCATAGGAACAAAACACGCAGCAATCGCCTTCTTCTGTTTGGATTCCACAATCAGGGCAAGTAATGGTAGATGTGAAGGGAGGCTTCTTTCACTAGCAAACCTCACAACAGCTTTCCGGATCATTACTTTCGACCTTGTTGTTGTTTCCACTGCCAAAAAATGAGCTAAGTGTAAACCGCTCCCCCGAAAACTTTTTCTGTACTCGAATAGCATTGGCAATTGCGATCAATGCAACACCCACATCCGCAAAAATCGCTTCCCACATAGTAGCCAATCCAACGGTTGCAAGAGCCATCACCAAGACTTTAATCCCCAGCGCAAAGCCAATGTTTTGCCAAACTACTTTGTGGGTAAATTTGGCAATGCGGATAGCTTGAGGAATTTTTGAAGGTTGGTCGGTTTGAATAACCACATCAGCCGTTTCGATGGAGGCATCTGAACCAATGCCGCCCATAGCAATTCCCACATCGGCCAGGGTAATAACGGGGGCATCATTCAGTCCGTCCCCTACAAACCCAACGACGTGATTTGGGCTTAGAGACTCTTTAACTTTTTCATATTTACCGTCAGGCATCAATCCGCCAAAAGCCTGATCGATGCCTAGTTGTTTGGCTATAGCATCCGTGGTATGCTGATTATCCCCGGAAAGCATGATCAATTTGCTTATCCCTAAATCTCGAAGTTCTTTCAGAGCCTGGGTTGCGTCTGTTTTTACTTTGTCAGAGATTAAGATGGTGCCTATATGTATTCCGTCAGCAGCCACATATACAAAGGCAGAAGGTTTGTCGTTATTTATTTCAGAAATGGGAACTTTATGTTCTTCCAATAATTTTCGGTTGCCCACTAGAATTTCCTCTTGACTAATATTGCCTTTTAGCCCACGGCCCGGAATTTCCTGAATATCCTTGGCTGCCGGTACTTGCTGCCCGTTGGTAAACTGGAGAATGGCCTTTGCAACAGGGTGAGAAGAGTGTTGCTCCAACGAAGCGGCTAATTTCAAGATATGTGTAGTGTCATGCCCATTAGCGGGGTGAATTTCTTGTACTTCAAAAACCCCTTCGGTTAATGTCCCGGTTTTATCTAAAAACAAGGTTTCCATTTTACGAAGCTGATCGAGGTAGTCAGAGCCTTTCAGCAGAATTCCATTTTGGGAGGCTGCTCCAATTCCCCCGAAATACCCGAGCGGGATGGAAATCACCAAGCCACACGGACAAGAAACTACAAGAAAAATCAATGCGCGGTAAAACCATTCCTCAAAAATATACGGCTCCACCAACAACCAGGGAACGAAGGTTAGTGCAACAGCTAGCCAAACCACAATGGGCGTATAAACTTTGGCGAATTTGGTCATAAAACGCTGCGTGGGTGCTTTGCGCTGGCTGGCTTCCTGAACCATGTTTAGAATATCAGACAGACGAGAGTCTTCGTATCGTTTGGTCACTTTTATGCGCACCGGAACAAGTTCATTGACAGATCCGGCCCAAACTTCCTCTCCGGCATTGCGCGATATTGGCTTTGATTCTCCCGTTAAAGCGGCGGTATTGAAGGAAGCCCGATTTGTAAGCAGTTCACCATCGAGCGGGACTTTGGCACCTGGTTTCACCTGAATGACTTCCCCGGGTTCTACTCCTGAAGGATGAACCTCTTGCGTCTCCCCTTTTCTTTCCACAGCAGCAATATCCGGTTGCTGGTTGATGAGTGATTCAATAGAATGGCGAGCCTTTCGGACGGCATTTCCCTGAATATATTCTCCGATCATATAGAAGAGCATTACTGCCACTCCTTCCGCATATTCTCCAAGGATAAATGCGCCAACCGTTGCAATTCCCATAAGCAGGAATTCACTGAAAATGGTTCCCTTCCGGATAGATTTGAAGGCTTTAATCCAGACCGGTCCGCCTACAAATAAATAGGAAATAAGATATAAAGGCAGGAAGACAAACTTATTTCCCGGAAAAGAAGTCCAATACTGAATCAGAAGAGCTGCGCCTAAGAAAACAGCAGACCAAATGACTTCATAATACTTTTTTATAAATTCCATGTAAAAAGGAGTAGGTTTCTTAATATACGGTCCTAAGATATCAAGAAGGAGAAGGGGAGTCTTACACTTTTGTGTAATTCTTGTGCAGGATTATGTTACACTTCATCAATGGATATCCGCCGATTCTCTTTGATCTCACTGAAGTGTGAGGGTGACAAGCCCGTCTCTTTTTTGAACTGTCTGGAAAAATGTTGCTGACTGCTATAGCCAAGATCATAAGCAATTTCGCTCAGGCTTTGTTCGCCGTAAACAATCAATTCTTTGGCACGCTCAATTTTTTGGAGAATATAGTAGCGTTCAATGGATTTCCCTTCTACACCAGAGAATAATCGGCTTAGTTGCTGATAATCTTTATGAAGCTTCTTGGCGAGATAATCGGAAAGCGGGCTTTCAAGTTTACGGCCAGTACGGGCAAGTTGAATGATCAGCTGTTTTATTTGTTCAACCAAGTGGCTGTTTTGGTCATTGATGACGTCAAATCCATGTTTGCGTATCAGTTCAGTAAAACCCTCCTCCTGCCCCACATCAATCGGCTCTTGCAGGGTAACTTCCCCTAACTCTACTTTTTTGACAGGGAATCCGGCCTGATCAAGCTTCTCACGGAGGACTTCACCGCAATGACTGCATACCATGTTCTTTATGTGAAAGTGTTGATGATCCATATGGAATAAAAGTAGGAAAGCTGTAAGATCATTCCCAAATGTAAATGAGGTAATGGCCTTGCTTTAATTAAGTACGAGCTCTTTCAAATAGAAAAGCTAAAACTTGATTAAGGTGCACTCACCAAAACAATATTCTCAGCGATCAGCCCTTTGTCATTTTCGGTGACATCAAATTCAAAAATAAGCTCCCGGCTTGGGAGATAAGATGTGTCAAAGTCATCTTCAAATTGTGAGATATGTGCAAAAACGGTTTTATAAGGAGATTCCTGATCTCTTGAATCGGTGATCCATAAACAGTCTTCTTTTCGGGTGAGGAACCGAAGAAAGCCATAGCCTTCATCCTGGGTGAAATCATAACAAACGCCACGAACGCGTGACCCGTTTTCTCCCCATTCGTAAGGAGAGTCGATGGGTAAAAGTCCGGGGATCAAATAACCGGAAACAGAAGAGTCTACTGATCTTTTTAAGGAAGAGGAGATATTATCAAAACCAACCAGCTCTACCCGGCAGCCTTTGTTCTGCAGAGCATTCACTACGCTTGCATAACTTCCGCTGCTGCTAAGCAGTACGATCTTGTCGAGGTGATCTCCCTGAACCAACAGGTCAACCGCCATATCCATGTCAATGGTAGATTTTGTGATCTTCTCACCGGTTTCGTGATTGGTATAGGTTTGAACCGGTTTTTCGATCACCTTGTATTCGAAATCGCGAAGTACTTCGCAAAAACGCTGGGTTTTTCTTCGGTATTCATGGTCTTCTTTGAGGCGATCGCCATCATAACACAAATAAACATTCAGCCTTGAGGCTACCCCTCCTCCGCGACAAGCAAACATCCTTAAAACATCGTACCTGAGTCCATATCCGCCATTCATGGTTACATTTACGGCGTCAACAAAAATACCTACCCGTTCTTGTGATCTCATAATAATTTTCTGATGCTGAATTTCATAAATAATAGTAGAGAGAGTGAATAACTTAATATTTATTAACTCAAACTCCGACAATGAATTAACTCAAAAATTTTGATTAGAATCAACCTATAAAATATCAGGCGCTTTTGGAGGGGAGGATGGAGCGGTATGTGAGGAGACCGGTGGTGATTACTCCCGCTGTTAAAAGAATCAGAGAAGCGATAAGGTCACTAAAACCAAATTCTATAAGTGTTGGCTTGAGATAATAGAATCCGGCTGCTAACAGCATCACCCCAAATCCGGAAACCAGTTTATAAGGAACCGTAAAGGCGTTGGTTGAATAGTAATAGATGAGCATGGCCATCACGGAGTAACTCATTAAGGTAGCCATTGCAGATCCCATCATTCCAAAAAACGGGATCATGATCAGGTTTGCAACAATGGTAATTCCGGCGCCAATTAAAGTGATCTGAGGAAGACGTTTTGTTGTTTCACTGATGAAAATTCCTGCTGAAAAATTCACGTACCAGCCCTGAAACCAGTAAGCTAATAATAGAAGAGGTACGATCCCGAGGCCGCCCCAGAATTTTTCATCTACCAAATAGAAATCCAGAATGGGCACCTTGATCGAGACGATCTGTTCGGCAAAAAGAGCCACGGATAGAAATATAGCTGCAGCTGCAAAGTTGAATAAAGAGAACGTTTGTGAAAAGGTTTTGGGAGCTGATTCTTCCTCCGACTGACGCATGAAAAAAGGCTGCCAAGCCATGCGGAACATTTGTACCAGTAGAAGCATGAAGACAGCCAGTTTATAACACGCACTGTAGATACCTACAATATCATCCGGTGTATAATCGGAGCCATAAAGTGTCTGTACTGTTTCCGGGTTCATGGACTTCAGGAAGAACCGATCTAAAAGCTCGTTGATCACGTGACCAAGGCCTGCGGGCACAAATGGTAATCCAAAGATCAAAGCTTTGGTTAGCAGCTCCCGATTCCATTCTCCCGTAAACATCGGGATGGTTATGATCCAGGTTGCCAGTGCAGTTAAAAGGGAAGCAACCAGGTTACTGATGAACACGGCTTCAATGCCATAATCAAGACCAAGGATCAGATAAAAATTGAGAGCCAGGTTGATAATGACGTTACCGGTTTTAATGATCGCAAAAGAAATGGATTTACGAACGAGTCTCAATTCAGCAAAGGGAACAATGGCGGTGGTATCGAAAAACAAGATGCCCAACATCATCCATAAAATGGGGTTTCCGGGTTCAAGTCCTATCTGGGGAGAGATCAGCGGCTGGGCAAGCCATACAATAAATACAAATGCTGCTGAGCTTGTCAATAAAAACAGCTGAAGCGTCTTGAACAGGCTTTTTGCCTGATCCCGGTCTTTTCCGTAGCGAATGTAGGCCGACTCCATCCCCATTGTAAAAAGCACGTTGAAAAGTGCGATAGCGGCAAAGATCAAGCTTATAATACCATACTGATCTTCATCGAACATCCCGGTATGCAGAGGCACCAAAAGATATCCTATAAAACGGGCAAGCACGCTACTGGTGCCGTAGATCAGTGTATCTGAAAAGAGTTCTTTTAGCTTGGTCAATGTAATTTGGTACGTTTAGCTTGTATGCGGAGCTGGGATCATTTACCGCTCGAAAGTTTTTCTATGGCTTGAATACCCAACACATAGCTGTATTTTCCAAAGCCGGTGATGATGCCATTCATTACGCCACCGGTGATCGTTTTTTCCCTAAAATCTTCCCGGCCATGAATGTTTGAGATATGAACTTCAACTTTGGGGATCTCAAGAGGTTCAAGGGCATCCCGTAATGCAACAGACGTGTGAGAATATCCGCCCGGATTGATGACAATTCCTTCGATTTCATCTCCCATTGCTTCCTGAACTTTATCGATGAGGTCTCCTTCAATATTGCTCTGGTAGAATTCAAGTGTGTGATCAGGGAATTCAGACCTAAGAAAGCTCTCCAGCTCTTTGAGGCTTCCCGTTCCATATACACCCGGATTACGCTTACCCAATAAATTCAGGTTTGGGCCATTTATGATCATTAA
>Ga0306868_1000781_pt1 | contig 18621 bp, 15 predicted proteins | sample AntRauTorckE6832_FD_190411 | JGI IMG/M metagenome (GOLD analysis project Ga0306868, IMG submission 190411) | Saline lake microbial communities from Rauer Islands, Antarctica - Metagenome Torckler E6 #832 (v2) (version 2) | ecosystem: Environmental > Aquatic > Non-marine Saline and Alkaline >... | reverse complement strand
TTTTTCGAAAACTTTTTTCACAGGTCGGAGGCCTTCGCGTGTTGCCTGAATCACAGGCGCTGCGCCGCTTTGCTGAATGGCTTCCGGAAAAAAAGAACGTTGTGCTCTAAAGCGGGTGCAAAGATAGACAGAGTTTTTGGAATATAATCATGATTACAGAAATAAATTAAGGAAAATATTTAAGTTAAAGGATAACAGCTACTAAAACAGATTAAGATAGAGCTCTCTTATGGTTTCAAGCGTCTTTATTCTGATGCCGTCTTTCTTATGCTCCTGATGTTTCGTGTTATGTTTTGAGATGTATATTGTTTCGAAACCCAATTTGGCAGCTTCGCTGATTCGTTGTCCTATCTTGTTTACGCTTCTTATTTCGCCTGATAGCCCCACCTCTGCTGCGAAGCAGGTTTTGTTGTTCAGAGCAATGTCTTCGTTTGATGAAAGAACAGCGGCTACTACAGCCAAATCGATGGCAGGGTCATCTACTTTAATTCCTCCGGCGATGTTCAGGAAGACGTCTTTTACGCCAAGCCTGAACCCATTTCTTTTTTCGAGCACCGCCAATAACATGTTCAGCCTCCTGACGTCAAACCCTGTGGCTGAGCGCTGGGGGGTGCCATAGGCCGCTGAAGAAACCAGCGCCTGTACTTCAATAAGAATAGGCCGGATTCCTTCTATGGTTGCTGAAATGGCTACTCCGCTGAGGTCATTATTTTGCTGCGAGAGCAGGATTTCTGAGGGGTTGGTGACTTCTCTGAGTCCGGAGCTGTGCATCTCAAAAATGCCGAGTTCAGAAGCTGATCCAAAGCGGTTTTTCAGCGTTCTCAATATACGGTATCCATAGTTACGATCTCCTTCAAACTGAAGAACAGTGTCTACCATGTGCTCCAGCACTTTTGGTCCTGCAAGATTGCCTTCTTTGGTGATGTGGCCTACCAGAAAAACAGGAATATTATAGTATTTGGCATATTGCTGGAGCTCTGAGGCACATTCCCTGATTTGCGATACGCTGCCTGCTGCCGATTCTAATGCTTGTGAGTGCAGCGTTTGCACCGAGTCGATAATCACCATATCCGGCTGCAGCGTTTTTATCTGCATAATAATGGAATCAAGGTCGGTTTCTGTGAGGATATAGCATGACTCATTGCTGTAGCCTATGCGCTCTGCCCGCATCCTGATTTGTTCCTCGCTCTCTTCTCCGGAGATATACAGCACTTTCTGAGTAGTCAGGGCCACAGACATCTGTAACAGTAAGGTAGACTTCCCGATTCCCGGTTCACCCCCCACAAGCACTACACTGCCATAAACCAAACCACCCCCAAGCACCCGGTTAAGCTCTGCACTCCTGGTCATGATGCGTTTTTCCTTGCTGAAAGAGATATCTCTGATTTTGCGGGGAGCGGACCTGCTGGCGGGCCGCCCTCGCTGGCCTCCTGCAGCAGAGGGCCTGGCCTTTTCCACCACCTCTTCCACATAGGTGTTCCATTCTCCGCACGAGGTGCATTTACCCATCCATTGTGAGGATTGGGCGCCACAGTTTTGGCAATAGTATCGTGTTTGTGTTTTAGCCAATTTCTGTCTTTTTTATTTTTTCTATAATCGACGAAGTAGAAAACCCTTCCAGATAGTCGATTGTGACAATAGCACCTCCGTTTGCATCTACAATATCATAACCAACGATGTCTTGTTTTTTGTAGTCTGCACCTTTTACGAGCACATCAGGGCTTATGCATTTAATCAATTCATAAGGAGTGTCCTCATCAAAAGGCACCACATAATCCACAAAAAACAGGGAGGCGAGCAATAACGCCCTGCTGCTTTCTTCCTGCACCGGGCGCCCGGCACCTTTCAGCCGTTGAACGGAAGTATCTGTATTGAGGCCGATAATCAGCACATCACCATTTTCTTTGGCTTTTGCCAGATAATCGACGTGTCCTTTATGAAGGATATCAAAGCAACCATTAGTGAAAACGATACGCTTTTCCTTAAAGCGCAATCTGGCCAGCACAGGCCTGAGGTTTTCTTTCGAAACTATTTTGGAACCGATAAAGTCTAGGTAATGCGTCATGATTCAGGTTGCTTTTTTTGATTTAAAACAGGCAGGAGCGCAAAAGAAGAAGATCCTATTGCCACAATCATCAACTGCTGCGCGGTCCATAACAGCCATCCCATAGCATAACCGGGAGAGGGCGCAATATTATACAAGACAAGCGTTTCTGCAACGATTGCAGGATAAATGCCAATACCACCCTGAACCACAATGATTCCGATGGTGCCAAACATCAGTACGATAAGACTGGCATTCAGGTTTAGCGAGGACGTTTCGCTGAGTGAATAAAACACTACATGTGTCATCATCCAGTATGATATCCAGATTAACGCAGTGTAGGTAACAAAGAGCCATGGCTTTTCCATTTTTTTTAAAGAGCTCAGCCCTTCGAAAAAACCTCTGATGAGCTCCCTGACTTTAATGTAAAGATAATTATGCTGAAACTTTTTTCTTTTGCGATAGAGTATAACCAGGCCTGCGATAATTACACCCGCAATGATATAGAAAAGGATGTGGGGGTTGGGCAAACTTTCTGCCTTCTGCCGGGCAGGATCCAGAATTCTTGTATTGACATATTGATTGAGACGCTCGAAATTGAGGATGATGGTGATAGTAAACAGGATTATCAGGGTTAAAAGATCGATGGCACGTTCGGTAACCACCGTGCCTATGCTCTTATTCATGGGTATCTTTTCATATCTGGCCAGCGCTCCGCATTTGCTCACCTCGCCCAGTCGGGGCAAAGCTAAGTTGGCGAGGTAGCCGATAAATACAGCCATAATAATATTACTGTTTTTAGGATTGTAGCCCATGGGTTTTAGCAGCATTTTCCAGCGCAAAGACCGGAAAACGTGACTGGCAATGCCAACCAGCATAGACAGATAAAACCATGTAAAATTGGCATTGATAAATGATTGATAGATTTCCTTTTTCTGCTCTGGGGTTAGGTTTCTTAGAAACAGCCAGATAAAAAAGATACCTAACCCAAGGAAAAATATAACCTTTATTACAGAAAAATATCGCTTTTTCAAAAGGATTTAGATTTTGTTATCCGAATCAGGAAAAATGACTTTAGGCGTAAAAGCCCTGGCTTCAGAGAAATCTATTGTTGCATACGATGCAATAATAATCAGGTCTCCGGCAATGGCTTTGCGCGCTGCAGCCCCGTTAAGGGAAATATTACCCGAACCCCTTTCTCCTTTAATGATATAGGTGTCCAGACGCTCCCCGTTATTGATGTTCAGCACCTGCACTTTTTCAAACTCTACCATGTTGGCGGCATCCATCAAATCTTCATCAATAGTTATGCTGCCTATGTAATGCAGGTCGGCCTGCGTTATTGTTGCGCGATGTATTTTCGACTTTAAAACTTCTATTTGCATTGTTTTGTCTGTTTCTGTTAAATTAAAATGCAATATTATCAATTAATCGTACATTTCCTAAATATGCTGCAATACATCCCCGTGGATGTTCCGATTCGCTCCAGCTCTTTATGGGTTGAAGCGTATGGCTGTCAACTATTTCAAAATATTCTGTCTTAATGTTTGTCTCATCCAGTTTCTCTAAAACATAACGTTTTACTTCAGCTACTGTTTGATTTTTACTTAATTCCACCGCATTTTTCAGGGTGGCATAGATAAAGGGCGCTTCTTTCCGTTCATGTGGTGTCAGACGTTGATTGCGGGAGCTCATAGCTAATCCGTCAGCCTCCCTGATGGTCTCACATCCTATCACGTTTACCGGAATTTGTTCCTGCTCTACCAGTTTCCGGATAACGGCCAGCTGCTGAAAATCTTTTTCCCCGAAGTAGGCTTTGTCGGGTTCAACGATGTTGAACAGGCGGTGCACCACAACGGCTACACCGTTAAAATGTCCGGGGCGGTATTTCCCCTCCATGACTTTATCCACCAGCCCGAAGTCGTAACTCTTCTTCACCTCTTTAGGATACATCTCCTCAACGGAAGGGGCAAAAATATAATCGACATGGTGCACAGCCAATTTCTTTGTATCTCCCTCCAAATCACGTGGATATTTCGCTAAATCGCCGGGATTATTAAACTGAACAGGATTTACAAAAACACTTGCTACCACGATGTCGTTGTCCCGGGCAGCGCAATCTACCAGATGCAAATGCCCCTGATGTAATGCCCCCATGGTAGGCACAAACCCTACCGATTTGCCTTGCTCCCTGAAAGGTGCAAGAAACGCCTTTAGCTCTTTTTTGGTTTGTATGGTGCGCATATCGGCTGCAAAGATAAACTATGTTAAACAGAGTAACCGTTTTTTGGCGAATGTATTGTTGTTTTTAAACGGGATTACTCCCAATTTCTCGCTATAGGTTAATAGCATTTACAAAAATACAACTTCCTGAAAAAACGGGCTGACACATAACATTTTTGATTCAGAAGAACACTGTTTCTAAAACAGCAGGTACGGAAAGGGCGTAACGATGGCAAGTGGCTCCTTCTCACTCCCAGGAGGCAAAGTCACTTCATATCGGGGGAGGAGACCCACCTGTGCCAGACATTACGTTATGAAGTAAATTCTTATGGCTGTTTTCCCGACGTTATACTTTTTCGATGGTTGCGGCGGCTTTCATTTTTACCCGCCTAATCGAAACCTTGTCATCCAACTGAGTAATGTAATTTCAGGGCTAGTTATGAATTCCTCTTATCAGATCAATCAACGTTAAAAAGGTGGGTAAAAACGTGTCTTGGATCAATGATTTGAACGTCAGGGCGGTCATCGCTTTTAACTTGCGGTCATCGCCCTAAAAGTTAACGGCGTGTTAATAAAATACCTATAAATGGGGATTTGGGGCCTATACTATTTCCTCAATTTTGCTGCATGACGATTGAGATTATTTTAACCAGATACAATAAAATCAGAACGATGAAAAGGGGTATAGTAATTTGTTTATTGGGGGGACTACTTGCGGTGACTTCTTATGGTCAAACGCGCTTTGAAAAAATTGAAAGTGTGCCGGAAAAGGAGCTGGCAAAATTAGGCGTCCCGGAAAAGAACTACTCTGATGCCAATATTTATGGTCATGTGATAAATGCTAAAACGGGAGAGCATGTGCCTTATATCAATATTTTGGTGAGAGGCACAAATCAGGGTGCTGCGGCAGATGAAACGGGACATTATCTTTTGGTTAACCTTCCCGAAGGGGAACATATAATACGTGCACAGTCTATTGGTTTTAAATCAAAAGAAGTGAAAGTTACAATGAAAAAAGGTATTACTAAGGAGGTGAATTTTGTATTGGAGCCTGATTTTATTAATACCGAAGGAATTGTGGTAACGGCAAACCGGAATGAAATTAGCAGAAAAGATGCTACAAATGTTGTAAACGTGTTAGATGGCAAAATGTTACAAAAAACACAATCCATAAATATTGCCGAAGGATTGAATTTCCAGCCCGGATTACGTGTTGAAAACAACTGCCAGAACTGTGGTTTTACTCAGCTGCGGATGAATGGGATGGAAGGACCTTACACGCAACTGCTCATCGATGGGCATCCTGTGATGAGTGCTTTGAGCGGCGTTTACGGTCTGGAGCATATCCCTTCGGAAATGATAGACCGCGTAGAGGTGATAAGAGGGGGAGGGTCTGTGCTTTATGGCGCTAACGCCATCGCCGGAACAGTAAATATTATTACAAAGGAGGCTGTCAAAAACAGTTTTGAAGCCGCTGCCACACGCGGGATTATAGCGGATGGTATCAGCGATAATGTGCTGTCGTTTAATAGTTCTATCACCTCCGACGATTATAACACGGGGATGTACCTGTTTGCCCAGCACCGTAATCGTGACCCTTTTAACGCCAATCCGGATGAGCTATGGGATGCTGACGGCAATGGTGTTGCCGAAACAAAAGATGATTTTTCCGAGTTATCGGAGATGAATTCCACAAGTTTTGGGATGCGTGCTTTTCACCGCTTTAACCAGCGGAATAAGTTTTCACTGGAATATCATCATCTGGGAGAATACCGGAGAGGAGGCAATAAATTTGACCTGCAACCTCATTTTTCTGATATCACCGAACAGGCCAGGAGTATTGTCAATGGAGGATCATTCACTTACGACTGGCTTAGCGGTGACTTAAAGCATGAAGTGTCGGTCTATAACAGTTTACAAATGGTAGACCGTGAAACTTATTATGGTGCTGAACAAGACCCCAATGCATACGGTGTTACAGAAGAACTTACGAATGTGGCCGGCGGACAATATACGGGGCATCTGGATAATCTTTTCTTTGCTAAAGCCACGCTGTTGGGAGGTGTAGAATACCGCTATTCTGACCTCGATGATAAAAAGCAGCTCACTAATCAAACCTTGCCAATCACCAGGCAGGAAATCAATAATTTGGGCGCTTTTCTTGAAGCTGAATGGGATTTTGACGGATTGCAGCTGCGAACAGGCCTCAGGGCCGATAAGCACAGCCTCATGGACGAGGTGATTGTTAATCCGCGGGTGAACCTGTTAATCGATATCAATGCAGCCAGTCAGCTGCGTATGACCTACTCCAATGGTTTCAGGGCGCCACAGGTGTTTGATGAAGACCTGCATATTGAAGTGGCAGGAGCACAGGCCGTACGCACTGTTAATGATGAAGATTTGGGTGCAGAACGCTCTGCCAGTTATAGCTTATCGCTGGATAATTCCGGATCGGTAGGGGCATGGCAGAGTTATTTTCTCGCAGAGGCCTTTTATACCAACCTGAGTGATCAGTTTGTGAAAGAGATACAGATCAATGATAATGGAGATGCCGTTTTATACCGCTCTAATGGCAACGGTGCCGAAGTGTATGGAATTAATATTGAAGGGAAACTGGCGCCGTCTGATGATACGGATTTATCCATTGGCTGGACGCTTCAGCGCTCCAGAAATAAACAAGCCGAAACTTTGTGGGAGTCGGAGGATGGTGAACAAACAGTGGCCACCAGAAATATCCTGCGCACCCCCGATAATTACGGCTATTTCGTTTGGAATTTCAGGAGCGAGAAATCCTGGGGGTTCACCTTTAACGGCACCTTTACGGGAGAGATGAAAGTGCCTCACCTCGTCAATCCTGATACCGAATATACGGTAATAGAAAAAACCCCTGTTTTTTTCGATGCGGGTTTGCGGGTGCATTACCGGATGCCTGTTAAGAAAGGAAACGTGGAATTGTTTGGCGGCGTGAAAAACATGTTCGATCATTATCAGTCTGATTTTGATGCCGGCATTAATCGCGATGCCGGGTATATCTACGGCCCCGCAATGCCCAGGTTGTTTTACCTGGGAGTAAAGCTGAAAGGATAGAGGAAAATTAAAACAGCATTTCATTTTAGGCGAACTTTTACTATTTTTGTGGTTTGGCAATTAGTAGTTACCAGAGCAGCGATTGAGGCATACCTACAGGCTTATGTCCTTAATTTGCTGCTTTATCTTATTATTCAATTATTTATATAACTAAATTTATGTAATTATGAAACGTAATATTTTTATTCTATTCCTTTTTTTATTTATTCCCTGGGCTGTGATGGCGCAGGAAGTTGATTCCGTTTACATGGGAACTAATTATGAGAACGATGTTTATTACTCCCTCGAAACGGGGATGATGGGCATGGAAACTGCCGCAGAGTGGGATATCGCTTTTAGCACTGGTGCTTTCAGCTCGGGTATCCTGATAAATGATGGAAACGGTGCTTTGCTGAAAACATATCCTAACGGCGATACGGCAGACTGGAGCACCCTGGATACAGCTGGATATTCGCAGTGGCCTGATATGTATAACCATGAAAATGATTGGGCCGTAAGCGCCTTCGAACGGCACGCTCTGGGTCATCCTGATTATGGTTGGGGGGTGTATGATATGACCACCCACAACGTAACCGGCGATTCGCTCTATGTATTAAAACTTACCGATGGGTCATTTAAAAAAGTGTGGATAGAGCAAAAAGTGTCTACACAGAACACTTACTATTTCCGTTATGCGGATTTGGATGGTGAAAACGAGCAGCAGGCAGAGTTCGAGGTCAATCCTTACACATCAAAAAACTTTGTCTATTATTCTTTGACGAATGATGACCAAATCGACAGGGAACCACTTAAAGATTCGTGGGATCTTCTCTTTACACGGTATATTTCGATGATCAATGGAGAAACACCATACATTGTTACCGGGGTACTCAATAACCTGAACACGCCGGTGGCGGAATATGCTTCGGTTGATCCGGATTTTATGGATTATCAACCGGCAGATTTCGATACGGCAAAATCGGTCATTGGTTACGACTGGAAAGAGTTTGATATGGGGTCGTTTACATATACCGTAGACGATTCGCTGGTCTATTTTGTGGAATCACATAACGGAGCGGTGTATAAACTCCGGTTTACCAAGTTTGAAGGGAGCAGCACCGGAAAGGTTGTTTTTGAAAAATCACTTATTTCAACCACCGATGTGGAAGAGTTTGTTGCACAAGAATCACCGTTTAAAGCTTTCCCTAATCCGGCTACCGACCGGCTCACCATACAATCTCCCTATGATGGAGAAGTACAGTTTATACTTCACGACATCACCGGACGGGTTGCTGAAAGCGGCCATTTTTCCGGCAGAGAGTTCAGGCTGGATGTTTCCGGGCAGGAACGGGGAGTGTATCTGCTGCAACTGCGTTATGATAATCATAGTGTGACAAACAAAATTGCCATCAAATAATAAGATGGTGTTTAAGATGCATCGTGTTTTCGTGGTGGTGATATTTGGTATGCTGGGCGGGCTCACGGGCCTGGCACAGCAGCCCACTACGGTTAAACTGCTCGATAAAGCGACGGACAAACCTGTGTCTTATGCGCACATGCGTTTTCGAGGCCTTCAGCAACCGTTCGAAAAGGCCACTATCTCGGACGAAATGGGAAAAGTAACAGTGTCGCTGGAGGGTCCCGCGTTGCTATCGGTATCATATGTGGGCTATATCGACCATTATGACACCATCGTTCCGGGGAGCACCAAAACTTTGTATCTCAGGAGTAGCGTGTTTAATATGGAAGAGGTGGTAATTACCGGGCAATATACGCCGGAGCGCTCCGACCGCTCTATTTATAAGATAAAAGTGCTCGACGCGGAACAGATTGCCAAGAGTGCTTCGAATAACCTGCAGGAGATCCTCTCGTCAGAACTTAACTTCAGAATCAGCCAGGATAATATTTTGGGAAGCAGTCTGAGTTTACAGGGCGTCAGTGGCGAGAATGTTAAAATCCTGGTGGACGGCGTCCCCGTTATTGGCCGGATGAATGGAAACCTCGATCTTAGTCAGCTTAACCTGAATAACGTAGCACGTATAGAGATTGTGGAAGGACCAATGTCGGTTAGCTACGGCACCAATGCCCTGGCCGGGGCCATAAACATCATCACCAAAGATGTAGCCGCCCCCGGACTGGAGGCCGAAATCAGCAGCTATTATGAGAGTGTGGGGCGTTTTAATACCGATGGCAGTGTTTCTCTTGCCTCCGGAAAAAGTAATGTAATGTTCTCAGGAGGGCATGCTTTTTTCGATGGGTTCAGCACCATAGATACCGGGAGGCGGCAGCAGTGGAAACCCAAAGAGAAGTACTTTGCGGATGTGAAGTATAAACGCCGCCTCCTCAACCTGAACCTGCGCCTCAATACCTCGCTTTTTACTGAAAAGGTGCTGGATAAGGGGGTCCCTGAACGGGCCGTAAACAGTGCGGAAAAGTATTATTATTATAAAGCACGCGACGGGCATTACAACACCTTAAGAGCCAGCCAGAAAGCTTTCCTTACCGGGATGGCGGGAGACAACAGCTATATTGATGTGAGTGTTGCATACTCTTACTACCGCAGGGATAAAGACCTGTACATCAAAAACCTCTATACAGGAGACCAACAACTATCGGGGAATCCTGATGATGCAGATACTACCATGTTTAACGCATGGCAGTTCAGAGGCACCCTGAGCCGCTACAGGAACGAGGACACGAAATTCAAATACCAGCTGGGTTATGATGTCTCGCTCGACCATGCTTCAGGAAGTAAAATTGAGCAGAACGGACGCGCTATAAATAATTATGCCCTCTTTGCCAGCGCTAAATACGAGCCTTTTAAACAACTGATGATACAGGCAGGAACCCGGGTGGCTTATAATACTGAGTATGATGCCCCGGTTACGCCTTCTTTAAATATGAAGTATCAGGCCGGTGATAAGCTCACGCTGAGGGCTTCTTATGGTAAAGGTTTTAGAGCCCCCGCCATCAAAGAGCTTTATCTTGACTTTAAAGATCTTAATCATGATATCCGTGGCAACACCAAGCTGGTAGCAGAACGCTCGGATAATGTCCAGGCCAGTATGGTTTTCAAAAATGAAAAGGAGTATTATGGCTTTAAAATTGAACCGGGGTTCTACCATAATGCTATAGAAAACCGTATTGGGCTGATTGAACGCACTGAAGTTCAGAATATAGGAAACCAGACAGATACCGTATTGTATTATACCTATGATAATTTCGATGAATATAAAGCGCTGGGATATAGCCTGAAGTTTCACTATGAGCACCGTAAAATAGTGTTTTTTACGGCTGGGTATTCCAATGTAGGTGTTCTGAATCATTATTCTGACACACTGCAGGAGGCTGCTGATTATGTGTTTACCCCGGAATATGTCCTGCAGATGCGTTATAACTTCACTGCGGCCGGCACTCAGGTTAATGTACGGTACAAGTATACCGGCGAGCTGGAGCGTCAGCGGCTTAACTTCGACAATGAGTTTGTGGTCTATCGCGAGGCAGCCTATCAGATGATGGATCTGTCTGTAAGCCAGGGATTTTTTAGCGATAAGCTGGATATCGTCACGGGAGTAAAGAATATCTTCGATGTAAAGAATATTCGCGCCACAGGAAGCAGTGGGGGAGTGCACACCTCTGAAGGTACCACCCGCTCTGTGGCATGGGGGCGTTCTTACTTCATTGATTTGACCTATAATTTCTGACACCATGAAAAATACCGTTATATTATTTTTGATTACGATAATGCTTGCAGGATGTTTGGATGACCTGGAAGATGACAGGCAATACCCTATTACCTCTATCCCCGACGAGGTGAACCTGGCCACGGTGGCGATGACTGAAAGCTACCAATATCAGTATTATTACGATCTGAGCAGAAATGCTGTGGCTGCTCAAAGCAGCAATAGCGCCTGGGATTTGGCTTTTGATAATTCTCCCGGCGGCAGGACTATCTATCTGAATACATCGAATTTTATGATGGCCGCAGGTGCTGATACGGAAAACTTTGAAGCGGTTACCAGTACCGAAGGGGTTAATTTCTCTTTCGACAGGCCCGCCGGAAGTAACGACTCTATTGCATTGGCGGCATGGTGGCGCAACCCGCAGCAGGTATATATTATCGACCGCGGTATCAACCATGAAGGAACACCGTTGGGCTATAAAAAGATGGTTTTTTCGCTGGACCAACAGGAAGGCTATATCATCCGCTATGCCGATATGGATGGCAATAATGAGGTCAGGGATACCATAAGCAAAAGCGAAACTCCTTATAACCGCGTAATGTATTCCTTTGAGAACGGAGGAGAGGTGAAATACCTTGAGCCGGCGGGTGAGGACTGGGACCTGTGGTTTACACAGTATACCAAAATGCTGTATGCCCAAGGGGAGCCCTATCCTTACCTGGTGGTGGGGGCTCTCAGTAACCGGTCGCGCATAGAGACCGCACAGCTCAATATGCCTTTTCGTCAGGTGGATGCCGGCGTGGCCGATACCGTTACTTTTTATCCGTATGCAGACCTGATAGGCTATGACTGGAAAGAGCTGACGGGAGATGTGGAATCAGGTGATGTCTCTTATGTAATCCGCCCTGATATTACTTACCTTATCCGTGAAAAGGACAAAAACCTTTTATACAAGCTGCGCTTTACAGGGTTTTATGACCAGACAGGAAGAAAAGGGTTTCCCGCATTCGAATATCAGCAAATTTTTCGGTAACCCCGTTAGCAGCGCGTGAACACAAATATGTTATGGTTGTTAACAATATATAAATAATACCTAAGTTGAGCGGTTTGAACAAAGTGAAAAAGCGCTTTACTTAGGTTTAACCCCGATTTAGAAATTGTTGTATTTCACCGAATAGGTGAGGTGAAATGCTTACAATTTCTTTATCGTGAGCGAGAATCGCTCAATTTGGGTAATACTAATGAATTCAATACAAATAATATGAGTAAAACAGGAATATTTTTTGCTTCAGCGATGGGCAATACCGAAACAGCGGCAATGGATATAAAAAATGAATTTGGAAGTGATGATGTGGATATTATCCACGTTACCGATGCCGAGAAGAGCACCGTGGAAAGATATGATTACCTCATAATAGGAGGTTCTACCTGGGGCGCCGGAGAAGTGCAGGATGATATGGATGACTTTTTTGATGTGCTCGATGAAGTAGATCTGAAAGGGAAAAAAGTGGCCCTCTTTGGATTGGGGGACCAAGAGGCATATCCTTTTGCGTTTGCTAATTCATTGGGTGAGCTCTATGACAAGATGGTGGAAAAGGGTGCAAAAATTGTCGGGGGTGGTTGGCCGACGGAAGGATATAAGTTTGACTCCTCGAAAGCTGTGCGCGACGGAAAATTTGTGGGCCTGGTACTTGATGTGGATGTGCAGCCTGAAAAAACCGGGGAGCGTATTAAAAAATGGGTGAAGACACTAAAAAAAGAGTTTAAATAGAGCTATATCAAATTCTAATATTTTCCAATTTTGCTATACGACTATCCTGGTGCCCTGGTGTCTTGGTGGCCTTCCGAAAAGCCTGCCACTAAGGCACGAAGACTCAAAGAAACACGAAGGTTAACTATTAGGTGATGTTAACTTATTGAAATACAACATTCCACTATTCCGGTTTTTAAGTGTGAAACTTGAGTAAATAAAAAAGGGTTGCCAAATGGCAACCCTGTATATTTTGTATATCATCCTGTTATTCGGGATGAATAGCTTCTACGGGGCAAACATCCGCACATGCACCACAATCTGTGCACAGTTCAGGATCTATAGTATAAATATCGCCCTCCGAAATAGCATCAACAGGGCATTCGTCAATGCAACTTCCACAAGCTGTACAATCTTCAGTTATTACGTAAGCCATAGTAATTTGTTATTTTGATTAAAACTTTTTTATGAACTTCTGTTCCATTGCAAAATTAGTGATTTTATGATTAATGAATACTCAATTAACACTTTTGGATGAATTTAGAGGTTGTCTAAATAAAACAGGAGCGCAACGTATAGAATATCAACAGTAAAGATGCTTAAGCACGGGAAACATGCACCTGCCCTGCCATTTAATATCAAGTCTGTTTTTGCTTCACTTCAATTGTTTCACATAGGTTACATTTGCTTTCTATAAGAATGGATTTGCTCATTACAGAAAATACGTTTATTTCTACAGGATTTATTTCAGTTGCTAAAAACAATATCACACTTAAACTGTATGAAGATAGGAAAAGAGCGTTTGAGTTGCCTTAACGGATAATCATGGTTGCAGTATGGCTCAAAAGATGGAACATCAATTAAACACCAAAAACCTGCGCATCAGTGTATGGTTGAACCTGATCATTGCACTGGCCGAAGTGGTGGGCGGACTTCTGGCCAACAGCCTCTCTTTGCTCTCCGATGCGCTGCATAACCTGGGCGACGGCCTGGCGCTGCTTTTTGCTTATGTTGCCAACAAGGTTGGAAAGAGGGATGCCACACGCAGAAAGACCTTCGGGTATAAGCGTATTGAGATATTGAGTGCCTTTATCAATTCTATGGTGCTCATTGCAATTTCGGTGTATTTATTTGTGGAAGCTATTAGGCGTTTTCTGAACCCTGCCGAGGTTGACGGAACGATTATGCTTATCGTTGCCATCATCGGATTGCTGGCCAACGTTATTTCAGTAATTATCCTGCACAAAGACTCGGCGCACAACCTTAACGTCAAAGCCGCTTATCTGCACCTTATAGGCGATACGTTATCATCGGTAGCGGTAATAGGGGGTGGAGTACTTATCTATTTCTATGACATGCATTGGGTGGATCCGCTGATAACGGTACTCATCGGAGCGTATATCCTTAAAGAGGCCGTGTCTATCGTTAAAGAAACCGTGGATATCCTGATGCAGGGAACGCCCAAAGATTTAGACCTGGATAAGGTGCAGGAAGCTATAGAACAAATGCCCGGAATAAAAAATATCCATCACGTGCATACCTGGTCAATGGATGAAAAACAATTCCATTTTGAAGCGCACGTGGATTTGGAAAAAGATATTATGGTTTCGGACTCAACACATATGCAGCAAGAAATTGAAAAAATGCTAAACAAACGTTTTGGGATATACCATGTAACACTTCAGTTTGAGCATGATGCATGCAGCGACAAGGAACTTGTAAATAACCACTCAAAGTAAGTAAAATATGTTAAGAAGAATAGTATTATCTTTATTAGTATTGGCGCTATTAGGTGGCGCAGGCATAAGAGCACAAAAGGGTTTTCAGCCTGAGATAACAACACACGAGCTGGAGACGCATATCTCTTTTCTGGCTTCAGATTCTCTAAAAGGCCGCAAACCGGGCACACCCGAAGGAAAAGTGGCCGCTGAATATATCCGTAATCAGTTTAAAGACTATGGCCTCACCTTAATGGGGGCCAACGGATTTCAGAACATGCAGGTTGTGAGCGATGTAAAACCCGGGGAAGCCAACCGGTTTAAATTAGGAGCATTTTCCACAACTCTACACGAGGACTTTTTACCGGTATCCTTTTCTGCCAATGCTTCATTAACGGCAGAAGTGGTCTTTGCAGGTTATGGATTCGACATCAGCACTGATACGATAACCTGGAACGATTATGAGGGCCTGGACGTTGACGGCAAATGGGTGATGGCTTTCCGCGGCGACCCGGAGCCCGATAGCATGAACAGTTTCTATATCCCGTATGCTATGGAGCGCAGCAAAGTGGTGAATGCCGAAGACCGCGGCGCAGCAGGCGTTTTGTTTGTAGCTCCCCCCGGCGTGGAAGAAGAAGATACCCTTCCGGGGATGTTCTATGACAAAACCGCCTCTAAAGTGGATATTCCGGTTATGGTCATCACCCGGAAGATGGCAAATCAAATATTGAGTGAGACAGGGAAAAATATCGCCGGTTTGGAAGAAACGCTTCGCAGCAACATGCAGCCGGCCAGTTTTGCGCTTAACCAAAAAGTTTCCGCTACAGCGGATGTCATCACAGAAAAAGCGCAAACCCAAAATGTGATTGGCATGATAGAGCATCCGCAAAGCAACAAATATTTGGTTATCGGGGCGCATTATGACCATCTGGGCATGGGCGGCCCTTCTTCAGGTAGCCGCACACCCGACACCTTGGCAGTGCACAACGGGGCTGATGATAACGCCTCCGGTGTGGCCGGAATTATAGAGCTGGCCGGTAAATTGCAAGCCCATCGCGATAAGCTGGAACATAATGTGGTGTTTATTGCCTTTGCGGCAGAAGAAATGGGACTGCTGGGCTCTAAATATTTTGCTCAAAATCCGCTGTTTCCGGCCGAAAATATATCCGCCATGCTGAACTTCGATATGATTGGACGCCTTAGCCAACAAAGTGGGGGTGTTTCTGTAGGGGGTGTGGGAACGGCAAAGGAGTTTGAGCCGTTGCTCAAGGAAGTTGAAACAAATTATCCGTTCTCATTACAGATGACCAAAGACGGCTACGGCCCTTCTGACCATGCCGCCTTTTATACGGAGGATGTCCCCGTGCTCTTTATTTCTACCGGTGCGCACGACGATTATCACACGCCAAGAGATGATGCTGACAAGCTGAATTACAAGGGGCAGAAAGATGTGCTGGATTTCAGTTATGACGTTATTAGTGAGCTGTTGCAAGCCGAAGCGCTGACGTTTCAGAAATCCGGAGAGCAAACGCGCGGTCATCAGCGCACACGCCTGAAGGTTACTTTTGGAATTATTCCCGACTATGCCGGGAAATCAGAAAAAGGAATGGCGGTTGACGGAGTGCGCGACGGGGGTCCGGCTGCCGGCGGAGGTATGAAAAAAGGAGACGTAATAGTGGCTATCGACGGAAAACCGGTGGGCGATATCTATGAATACATGCACCGCCTGCAAAACCTGGAATCCGGACAACGTGTGTCAGTAGACGTGATGCGCAACGGAGAAAAGAAAGTACTGATCCTGCAGCTCTGATGTGGGTTTGTGGGTTTTTAGTAGGCTGGTAGTGACGTGTTTAGGTGTATAAGTTGGCAGTTGGCAATCAGGCAGTTGGCAATGAAGAGATTTCGGGTTTCGCCCCGTTGAAACAATAAGAGGTTTCATCCCAGTGAAACGAAAAGAAGTTTCAAGGGATAAACAGGGTAAAAGTTCAGGGTTTATTATTTGTAGTTTACCTCGTGAAATTGCGGAGCAAAATTTCACGAGGTAATTTCTGAACTCTGAACTCTGATTTCTGACCCCAGTGAAATATGTTCGCACCCTCACATTTCACGGGGCAAGCCTCTGACTTCCCTTTTCCTTATTCCATTTTTTACACAAACCCATCTCCATTGCAACAATTTTTTTTGTATCTTGTCACCCATTGATGAAAAGCAGAATGACCCCGGTTGAACATCAACAAACCGGAAGTGCAGAAGACATACATAAAATTCATCGATATCTCTAAAAACGAAAAACGGAGCAGCAGGGAGTAAATTTTTTAAAATCGCAGGTATGCTGAATTGGATAGGTATGTTTAAAATAATAATAAAGTTTAAATTAGACAAATTATAAATAACAAAATAATTCAGATAAAACTTGCAATTGCTTTATTTTTGATTTAGTATTGCAATAACAGAAGCAAAAAAAATTAATAAAGCAAACATGGCGAAAATTTAGCATTTTTTTAAGCTATCATAAAACGTAAACCAATAATGAAAGGAGGTAATGAAAGCTTTCGGCAAATAAAGATTGAGTTTTTATGAATGAAGCAGAGTAATTCATAAAAAGGTGAACCCGGCATCTAATCCCAGGGCTGCTACCGGGAGATAAACCGGTTTAAGAAAAAAGCACATTACAATGAGCAAAAAAATTGTGCAATTTCGGCTCACGTAATGTGCCACAATGTAAAACATTACAAATATAAGAATTATTAAACGAATATTTATAGCAACAATTGTAATTATGGGTCTGATTTTTTATAGTTGTGAGAAAGAAAATTCTACTTATGAGCAAAAAGAAAATCATTTTAATGAAAACACTATTCCAAGATCCAATGAAGTAGATAATTTAATGAATTATTATTATAATCAATCACAAAATACCACAACAAAAGGACCGTTCGAAGATATCTGGAATTGGTTAAAAGCTCATGCTGGTGTACAAGGTGATTGTCCTTTTGATTTACCATGTGGTGACTGTCCAGGCATTTGCATTTCTTGGAAATTTACACCAGTGGAAGATGATTATCTTTTAACTAAAGAAGAATATGAGAATGGTGAGCGATTAATTGAGATAGGTTTTTATAATGACACAACTTTAGGTATACATTTTCATCATAAAGGGTTTGTTAGCAATGATACATTATTTGTAGACCAGGACTATAATATTGGTGATGATGCGGCAGCGCTATATGCGAAAGATTCAATAATTATTGAAGATGGAGCATACCCGGTATCATATTCTCAGAGTTCAAATGGTAGCACAATTGTAGATATAAAAAGTTATTGATATTGAAGAAATAGCTTTAAATTCCAGCTTAAGAATGTAAATTCTTAAGTTGGAAAGTTTTACTAATTTAAAATAGACAAATGAGAATAATTCTTTCAATAGCAATTGTATTCACCCTTGCAGGCTGCACCTTACTTTTACCCTTTTACGGAGTCAAAAGCCCAAGGTTTGAAAGCATTGACAAACAAAAGGAGATTTTATCTAAATATGGTTGCGCTACCTCCAATTTATATTTCATCGATACAAGCTACTATGATAGTCTGGATTACAGTGATAAATATGCTATTAATACATACAAACTAAAGAAAGGTACCAGGGCTTCAGCCATTCAATTGCGCATGTATGATTCTCAGGGAGCGTTTACATCCGGATGGGCTCAATGTTTTGGAAAAGCTGACAGGCATGGGATTTTTGATTCAGTACCATTCCCCAACCGGGAATATTTGCCGGTAAATCAAAAACTTACTTTACACAATGATTTGAAAATGTTTCAAATTTCAGAAGAAGAAAGAAAACAGATTTTAAGTGAAGTTCAAAATCACGATTATACAATTGTACTCATATGGGTCGGGTATGCAGGTGTATTTACTAAACGAGCTTTAAGAAATTTAAGACGGTATCAGGCAGAAAATCCAGAATCTGATTTCTATGTTTTGAAGATGAATCTTTCTGCTGGTTATAAATAAATAGAGGTCACCATTTAAATTCATATCTTTACACCCTAAAAACAAGAGAAAACATGGAAATATTCAGAGGTCAAAACCTTATAGAGTTTACTGAACGCTTCAAAACGGATGAAGATTGTTTGATGT
>Ga0306868_1000778_pt1 | contig 18645 bp, 18 predicted proteins | sample AntRauTorckE6832_FD_190411 | JGI IMG/M metagenome (GOLD analysis project Ga0306868, IMG submission 190411) | Saline lake microbial communities from Rauer Islands, Antarctica - Metagenome Torckler E6 #832 (v2) (version 2) | ecosystem: Environmental > Aquatic > Non-marine Saline and Alkaline >... | reverse complement strand
GTCCGGCGTTCGAGTCGCCGATGGGTCACCAAAATAAGGAGAGGTACCGAAGTGGTCATAACGGGGCGGTCTTGAAAACCGTTAGGGCTTTTGGCCCACGTGGGTTCGAATCCCACCTTCTCCGCCATTTTAATAAAAATTTAATAAGCTATAGATCCGGAGAAGTACTCAAGTGGCTAAAGAGGCTCCCCTGCTAAGGGAGTAGGTTGCAATAATGTGGCGCGAGGGTTCAAATCCCTCCTTCTCCGCCAAATAAAGTATGGGCCTTTAGCTCAGTTGGTTAGAGCGCCCGGCTCATAACCGGTAGGTCCGGGGTTCGAATCCCTGAAGGCCCACCATATTTTATAATTTGTACAGGGGTGTAGCTCAGTTGGCAGAGCAGTGGTCTCCAAAACCACGTGCCGTAGGTTCAAGTCCTATCACCCCTGCCATATATTTAATTAATTATCGGGATGTGGCGCAGTTTGGTAGCGCATCTGGTTTGGGACCAGAGGGCCGCAGGTTCAAATCCTGCCATCCCGACCATATTTATTCGCCCGGATAGCTCAGGAGGTAGAGCAGAGGACTGAAAATCCTCGTGTCGGTGGTTCGAATCCGCCTCCGGGCACCAATAAAAGCATGTAGGTTTTCTTTAAAGAAGATTTATGTGTTTTTTTAATTTTTTGTTTCTTTATATAGTTATTTGAAAAAATTTGCTGTATAATATAAGATACAAGTAAAGAGTGAGTTTTGGAGGCATTTATGCAAACTGTATTAGATTTATTTTCAAGTGTTAGAATTTTAGACATTGTTGATATAATGATTGTTTCTTTTGTTTTTTATAAATTATTATTACTAATTAAAGGAACGCGAGCAGAACAATTAATTAAAGGCTTGTTGATTATTTTAGTTGTATCTAAGTTATCAGATATTGCTAAGCTTTATGCTGTATATTTTATTCTAGATAATACTATGAAGTTAGGATTTATTGCACTATTGATTGTATTCCAGCCAGAACTAAGACGGGCACTTGAATATATTGGGCGTAATAAATTTTTACAGAAGGATTATATAGCAAATAAAAAAAGAGAGATGCAAAATGTCTTTCATGAAATTGTTGAAACCGTTAGTTTTTTATCGAAAAAAAGTATTGGTGCTTTAATTGTACTAGAAAAGAAAACTGGTTTAGGTGATTATATAGAAACAGGGATCAAACTTGATGCTGAAATCAGTTCAGAATTGTTAATAAGTATATTTTATGATAAAACGCCTTTGCATGATGGGGCAACAATCATATCTAATAATAGAATCGTAGCAGCAAATACCTATTTACCTTTATCAACTAATAATGAAGTGAGTCAAGAATTAGGTACGAGACATCGAGCTGGTATTGGTTTATCAGAAGTTTCCGATGCCTTAGTGATTATTGTAAGTGAAGAAACTGGTAGTATTTCTGTTGTTAACGAAGGTAAATTAACAAGATATATAGATGATAAAAAATTAATGAATATTCTATTCAATGAATTTAAAGTTAAAGAAAAAAAGAAATCAAGTTTTTGGTTTAATTGGAAGCAAGGTGTAAAAAATGACTGATTTTTTTAAAGATAAAATTTTTCATAATACAAGTTTGAAGGTCTTTTCATTAATTTTTGCATTGGTTTTTTGGATTTATGTGATGGACCAAGTGAATCCAGTAATTACAAGAACTTTTGGAAATGTTAGAGTTGAGCTATTAAACGTTTCAACAGTAAAGGATAATGAATTAGTAATTAAAAACAATAAAGAATTTTTTGTTGACGTAACTGTAGAAGGCAGAAGAGATGAAGTTTTACAATTTAGTTCAAGTGATCTTTCGTTAACTGCCGATTTAATGGGGTATCAAAGTGGTATTAATACGATACCAATTAATACGGAAACAAATAATAATGAAATTAAAATTATTAATCAATCAATGGAAGAAATAAAAATAGAATTTGAAAATTATATTGAACGATCAAAACCTATAAAACTGACGTATAAAGGGGATTTGCCAGAAAATTATAAAATCGAATCCAGTCAGTTAGCTTTCAAAGAAGCTTATGTGAATGGTGCAGCAAGTAAAGTTAATTCAATTGTAGCATTAACAGCAGAATATAATATTGAAGGATTAAAAAATAGTATTTCTGAAGATATTACGATTGCACCAGTTGATTCAGAGGGTAATATTGTTCAAGGCACAACATTTGATCAAAAATATGTGAATCTGAGTTTAACAGTTGTTAAAGTAAAACAAATTAAAGTTTCAGTTGAGTTTATTGATGAAACAACTAATGCGTTTCATCTTAAGTCTTATGATTATAATCCAAAGTACCTAAGAATACAAGGGGAAGAGGCATTAGTCAACCAGGTTGATGAATTAAAGCTTGATCCAATTAGAATTGAAGATGACTTTGGTGTATTTAATTTTGAAAAAGAATTAATTCTACCTGTAGGAATCTCACTAGCTGAAGGGACGACTTCTATTAGTATTTTTGGTGAAGTGGAACCAATTATTACCAAAGCCCATGTCTATGATGTTGAAAACATTACAATCATTAACATTGATACGGATAAATATGTAGCCGAAGTCATTGATGAAAGTTCAGAAATAAGTTTAGCAATGACAGGTCCAGAGTCTACCATTGAGCCAATTAATAAGGAAGATATCGTCTTATTAATAGATGGTAGTACCTTTGAAGTAGGCGAAAATGAAGGAAAGATTTTTGTAAGATTTAACGATAAAAGTCATGATTACCAATTGTCTCAAGAAAGCCTTCAAATTCTTTTAGAAGAAAAACCAGCTGATTCTGAAGGGAACTAATTATGAAAAAAGAAATCGAACTTTTTTTAGATTCTACTCATGATGCCGTCATTGCTATAAATGAAAAAGAAATTATCACTATATTTAATCGAGCCGCTGAAAAATTGACACAAATCCGTTCTAAGGATGCCATTGGTAAACCTGTAAGTGAAGTTATTTTAACGACAAGATTACCTTTGGTTTTGAAAAGTGGTAACGCAGAATTGAATCAGATCCAATCACTTTTAGATACTGAAATTATAACCAATCGAAAACCAGTGTATAACGATCAAGGACAAATTATTGGTGCCATTGCAGTTTTCAGAAGTATTAGTGAAGTGAAAAGTTTAGTAGAGAAAATCACAAATTTAAAGGAAATTAAAAATACCCTTAAGGCTATCATTGAATCCACACAGGATGCTATTTCTGTCGTTGATGCTGGTGGTTATGGTATGATGATTAATCCAGCCTATACACGATTAACAGGCTATACTCAAGAAGATGTGATTGGGTCTTATTGTACGAAGGATTTAGCATCTGGGGAAAGTGTACATCTGAGAGTTTTAGAAACAAAACAATCCGTTTCTGGGGTACGATTAAAAGTTGGACCGAAAAAGAAGGAAGTAATTGTTGAAGCAGCACCAATTATAGTGAATGGTGAGTTAAAAGGTAGTGTTGCTGTGATTCATGATTTAACTGAGATTAATCGTTTAAGTAATGAATTGAATCAAGCGAAGAGTATTATTCGTAATTTAGAGGCGAAGTACTCCTTTGACGATATTATTGGAGAGAACCCAACTTTTAAAAAAATAATTAAGAAAGCAAAAGCAACTGCTAACACACCAGCAACGATCATTTTAAGAGGTGAAAGTGGCGTTGGAAAAGAATTGTTCGCCCATGCCATTCATAACAAATCGAAACGAAAAAATGCTCAATTTGTTCGAGTGAATTGTGCGGCTCTTAATGAAAATTTACTTGAAAGCGAATTGTTTGGCTATGAAGCGGGTGCTTTTACTGGTGCCAGTAAAAAAGGTAAAATTGGTTTATTTGAAAAAGCTGATGGTGGAACAATATTTTTAGATGAAATTGGTGAAATTAAAAAGAGTACCCAAGTAAAATTACTTCGTGTCCTTCAAGAAAGAGAAATTGTTCGCGTTGGTGGGAACAAATCTATTGAAGTAGATGTAAGAATTATCTCTGCAACAAATAAGAATTTAGAACAAGAAGTAAAAGATGGCACCTTTCGAAGAGATTTATATTATCGTTTAAATGTTGTGCCAATTAATATTATTCCTTTAAGAGAACATTTGGACGATGTTGATTTATTAGTTCATCATTTTATTAATAAATTTAATCAAGAGTATGGTAGAAATATTCAATCCATTACAGAAGAAGCCATAGAAGAAATAAAGTCATATGATTGGCCAGGTAATATTAGAGAGTTAGAGAATTTTGTTGGTCGAACGATTATCAATATGGACTTCCAAGATGAAGTCATACGATTTACTCATTTACCCGTATTGGGACTCATCAGTAACCGGCAAGTCTCTAAAAGAAAAGAAAAAAGCGAAGCTATTAAAGAAAATTTTGATAATCTTAAAGAAGCCACAGCAAGCTTTGAAAAAAAATATATTGAGAGATTGTTAAGTTCTAAGGATCAAAATCGAAGTGAAACAGCTAAAATTTTAGGGATTTCTGAAAGAAGTCTGTATTATAAAATAAAAAAATATAATATAAAAATATGAAAAAAATTGCAGTTTTTGAGAAAAGCTGCAATTTTTTTCATGAATATTTCTGCAGGTTCAATCAATCCGAAAAACAGATGGCTATCTAGTAGGCTTCTATTTTGATTTTACATTGGCACAAGACTTGCACATTATATAGATAAGAATGATAACTATGGAGGTGTATGATAGTAATGGAATATATTTTAACTATTAACCCTGGGTCAACTTCGACGAAAGTTGCCATATTCAAAGGGGAGGAAAACGTTTTACAAAAAGATCTAAGCCATTCAACAGAGGCATTAGATAAATTTGAAGAAATAACTGACCAATACGATTATAGAAAAGAAATAATACTCAATTGGTTAAAGGATGAAGGTTATACTTTGAAGGATTTTAAAGCAGTTGTGGGTAGAGGTGGATTGTTGAAACCTATGCCAAGTGGGACATATGAAGTAACAGACGAAATGGTTAGAGATTTAAAAATTGGTGTTCAAGGGAAACATGCATCAAACTTAGGTGGATTATTAGCAAAAGCCATCGGTGATCAGGTGGATATACCATCTTTTATTGTCGATCCTGTGGCAGTAGATGAGTTTGAAGATGTTGCAAGAATATCTGGTATGCCAGATATTGAAAGAAAATCATTGCTTCATGCATTGAATATTAAAGCAATTGCTCATCGGGTAGCTAACGAGAAAGAAACAACAGTAGATGCATTAAATATGGTCATTGCACATTTAGGTGGCGGTATTTCAGTTGTACCTTTAAAAAAGGGGAAAATGATTGATGCCAATAATGCTAACGAAATGGGACCTTTTTCACCAGAACGTGGTGGTGGGTTACCTGTAGGTGACATTATGTGTATGTGTTATTCAGGCGAATACACAATGAAAACCCTCAAGCCCAAATTACGGGGTAAAGCTGGTTTAGTAGCATACACAGGTACCAATGATGTACGTGAAGTATTGACGATGATTGAAAATGGAAACGCAGATGCTAAATTAGCCTTAGATGCTATGAGTTATCAAATAGCCAAGGAAATTGGTATGATGGCAACTGTATTAAAAGGTAAAATAGACGCAATTGTTTTAACCGGTGGTGTTGCTTATTCTGATTATGTAACAGATTATATAAAGGAACACATTGGCTTTATAGCAGAAGTTATTGTTAAACCTGGTGAAGATGAAATGATTGCTTTAAACGAAGGGGCCCTTCGTGTATTAGAAGGACCTGAAGTTGTAAAAATATATGAAAATGAGGTGAAGTAATTGATTAGTAATTTTGATGAGTTATTGAAAGTAGCCATTGATCGTGGACCGAAAAAGGTAGCCGTGGCTTGTGCAGAAGATGAAGAAATATTAAAAGCATTAAAATATGCTTATGAAAAGAAAATTGTAGAACCTATCTTAGTAGGAGATTTAGAAAAAATAAAGGACATTACAGAAAGCATCGGGTTCGACATTTCGAATCTAGAAACCTATGATTTAAAGACAATGGCATTGGCAGCTGAGAAATCAGTGAAATTGGTTTCAAGTGGTCATGCAGATATGGTAATGAAAGGTTTAATTGATACATCAAAGATTTTAAAAGCTGTCCTGAATAAGGAATATGGTTTAAGAACGGGTAATGTTTTAAGTCATGTGGCAGTATTTGATGTAAAAGCTTATCATAAATTATTATTTGTAACAGATGCTGCAATGAATATTGCGCCAAATTTAGAGCAAAAGAGACAAATTATAGAAAACTCATTAGAAGTTGTAAGAGCTGTAGATATAGACGAACCCAAAGTTGGTATCATTTGTGCAAAGGAAAAAGTTAATCCGAAAATGCCTTGTACTGTAGAAGCTGGAGAACTGGTAAAAATGAATGAAGCCGGTACTTTAAAAGGATGTATTGTTGGTGGACCATTTGCCCTTGATAATGCCGTGAGTAAGGAAGCAGCAAAGATTAAAGGAATAGAGCATCCAGCTGCGGGAGATTCAGATGTTTTATTATGTCCAGATATTGAAGCCGGAAATGTACTTTATAAAGCATTAAACTTTTTATGTGATGCAAAATCTGCGGGTATTATTGTTGGTGCATCAGCTCCAATTATCTTAACTTCTAGAGCAGATTCTGAAGAAGCAAAATTAAATTCAATTGCATTAGGTACATTAATGGCTGCAAAAAAGTAAAGGAGAGAAATCAATGGAAACTAAAAGAATTTTAGCAATTAATCCAGGATCGACTTCAACTAAAATTGCGATTTTTGATAACGAAAAAGAAGTTTTTGAAGAAACTTTAAGACATTCAACAGAAAAAATTCATACTTTTGAAAAGATATATGATCAGTATGATTTTAGAAAAAAAGTTATTTTAGATGTATTAAATGAAAAAGGTATTAATTTAACGAAATTAGATGCAATTGTTGGTCGTGGCGGTTTATTAAAACCCATAGAAGGTGGAACTTACCAAGTAACAGGCAAGATGGTAGAAGATTTAAAAGTCGGGGTTTTAGGTGAACATGCTTCAAACTTAGGCGGTATCTTAGCGAAAGAAATTGCTGATCAATTAAATATTCCGGCTTTTATTGTAGATCCAGTAGTAGTAGATGAAATGCAAGAAGTGGCACGTTTATCCGGGATGCCAGAACTTAAACGAAAGAGTATATTTCATGCACTCAATCAAAAAGCTGTGGCAAGACGTGGAGCTGTGGAGTTAGGAAAAGCCTATGAAGAAGCAAACTTTATTGTTGTCCATATGGGTGGCGGTGTTTCCGTTGGTGCCCATCGTAAGGGAAAAGTAGTTGATGTGAACAATGCCCTTGATGGAGATGGTCCATTTTCACCTGAAAGAACTGGCGGCTTACCCATAGGAGATTTTGCAAAACTTTGTTTTTCTGGAAAATACACATTAGATGAAATGAAAAAGAAAGTAAAAGGTAAAGGCGGTTTAGTGGCTTATTTAAATACCAATGATGGTCGTGACGTTGTAAAAATGATTGAAGACGGTGACAAAAATGCTGAATTAATTTTTAAAGCCATGGCTTATCAAATTGCTAAAGAAGTAGGTGCATGTGCAGCGGTTTTAAAAGGTGATGTAGATGCGATTATCTTAACGGGTGGTTTGGCTTATGGTGAGTTATTTGTACAGTGGATTCGCGAAAGCATTGAATTCATTAGTAAAGTTTTAGTTTATCCTGGTGAAGATGAATTAGGGGCTTTAGTAGGTGGCGGACTTAGAGTGCTCAATGGAGAAGAAGAAGCAAAAATCTATTAAGGAGCGTTTTTATGTTAAATGACAATAGAATAAGAATTATTATCGGTCATTTTGGAAGTGGCAAGACAGAATTTGCAATGAATTATGCCATGAAGCTATCGGAAATGACAAATGATCCTATTGCCTTAGCTGATTTGGATATTGTTAATCCTTACTTCAGATCAAGACAAAAAGCAAAAACATTAGAAGCAAGGGGCATTGAAGTCATCAGTTCTGCTAGAGGAAACAAATACGATAATGCGGATATACCAATGGTTTCAGCCGGCGTTTTGAAGATATTTCAAACGGAAGGACTGAATGGCATCATTGATGTCGGTGGCGATGCAGCAGGTGCTAGGCCAATGGTTAGGTATAAGGCTTATTTAACAAAGGGTAACTACGATATGTTTGCTGTAATCAATCGCTATAGACAAGAAACGTCAACTGTCGAAGGAGCGATTAAACACATTAAAAGTATCGAAGCAATAACAAATGCGAAGGTAACAGGTTTAATCAATAACACACACTTATTAAGAGAGACGAGTGTGGAAGATGTTATGTATGGTCAAGTAATCGTTAGGGAAGTATCAAAGCAATTAGGTATTCCAATTAAATATGTATGCGCATTAGAAAGTATTGCTGGGGCGTTAAAAAATGAAACCTTTAATGGTGAAATTTTTCCTATAAAACTGTATATGCGTGAGGATTGGATGTAGTTTTGATCTTTTATATATAAATGAAATATTTGAAAATAAGATGAATGATTAAAAGGAGGTTTTCAAATGGCGAAGGGTAAAGTTATGTTCAATGTAGATATCTGTAAGGGTTGTGAATTATGTGTTTTAGCATGTCCGGTAGATATTATTACAATGGACGACTCAATGATTAACAAAAATGGTTTTCACCCAGCAACAGTTAAGGAAATGGATAAATGTATCGCTTGCGGTAACTGTGCAATTACATGTCCTGATAGTGTTATATCAGTTGAAAGAATATAAATAAGGAGGTTAGGGAATTATGGCTAAAGTTTTAATGAAGGGTAACGAAGCAATTGCAGAAGCTGCTATTAGAGGCGGTTGTAAGTATTTTTTTGGTTATCCAATTACACCACAAAATGAATTACCAGAATACATGTCAAGAGAATTACCTAAAAATGACGGTGTATTTCTTCAAGCAGAAAGTGAAGTAGCAGCAATCAATATGGTTTATGGTGCAGCAGGAGCCGGTGGACGTGTAATGACTTCATCATCATCTCCAGGTATCGCTTTAAAGCAAGAAGGTATTACTTATATTGCAGGTGCAAATCTGCCATGTGTAATTGTTAACATTGTTAGAGGTGGCCCGGGATTAGGTGGTATTCAACCAGCACAATCAGATTATTTCCAATCGGTAAAAGGTGGCGGTAATGGTGATTACAGTATGCCAGTATTTGCTCCAGCGAATTTACAAGAAATGGTAGATATCATGATGGAAGCTTTTGATATTGCTGATTATTATAGAAACCCAGTAATGGTTATTGGTGACGGTATGATTGGTCAAATGATGGAGCCAATTGAATTTAATAAGCCAGAACCAAGAGAATTACCAGTAAAAGACTGGATTACTAATGGTACAAAGGGTGAAAGAAAACCAAATATTATTAACTCATTATTCTTAGATGCTCAAGATTTAGAAGATCATAACTTAGAAGCGGTAACTAAATACGAAGCAATGAGAGCAAATGAGACAAGAGTAGAAGTTTTCAATATGGAAAACCCAGAAATTGTTCTTACTGCTTATGGTACAACTTCTAGAATTTGTAAAAATGCTATTATGGCATTAAAAGAAGAAGGTATTGAAGTCGGACTTATTCGACCAATTACAATTTGGCCTTTCCCAGATCAAGCTTTTGAAGACATTCCTGAAAGTGCAAAGGGTATCTTAGTTGTAGAAATGTCTCAAGGACAAATGATTGAAGACGTAAAAATTGCAAATAATGGTCGTTTACCAATTGGTTTCCATGGAAGAAGTGGTGGAATGATTCCAGATCCTAAGGATATTATTGCAAAAGTTAAAGAAATGATTGGAGGTGCTAAATAATGACTACTGTATATAAAAAATCAAAGGGCTTAACAGATGTAGAAATGCATTTCTGTCCAGGTTGTACCCATGGTACAATTCATAAATTAGTTGCAGAAGTTTTAGTAGAATTAGATGTATTAGATCGATCTGTTGGTGTTGTACCTGTTGGTTGTTCTGCATTATCATATGATTACTTTAACTGTGATATGCAACAAGCATCTCATGGACGTGCGCCAGCTGTAGCCACAGGTATCAAACGTGTGAATCCAGACTTAGTGACATGGACTTATCAAGGTGACGGAGACTTAGCGTCAATTGGTACAGCAGAGATTATCCATGCAGCACACCGTGGTGAGAAGATCACAACAATTTTTGTCAATAACGCAATTTACGGTATGACGGGTGGACAAATGGCACCGACAACATTAATTGGCCAAAAGACAACTACTTCTCCACTGGGAAGAACTGTAGAACATTCAGGTATGCCTTTAAGAGTTTCTGAAATGCTTGCAACAATTGATGGAGCAAAATTTGTTGAAAGAGTATCTGTTGATACACCAGCAAATATCAGAAAAACTAAAAAAGCAATTAAGAAAGCTTTTGAATTACAAATAAGTGGTGAAGGCTTCGGTATCGTAGAAATATTATCTACATGTCCTACAAACTGGGGATTAACACCAGTAGACGCAATTAAATGGTTACAAGATAATATGATAGAGTATTATCCTTTAGGCAATTTAAGAACACCTGAGGAGGCAAAATAGTATGGTTAATGAAAAAATAATTTGTGCTGGTTTTGGTGGACAAGGTGTAATGAAGATGGGTCAAATTTTGACTTATGCAGGTATGATTGAAGGGAAGCAAGTTTCATGGTTACCTTCTTACGGACCTGAAATGCGTGGTGGAACAGCGAATTGTAACGTGATGATTTCTGATCAAATGATTGGTTCGCCAGTTATTACAAATGATGCAACAACTGTTATTGCTATGAATCTTCCTTCATTAGTAAAGTTTGAAATAAATGCTGAAAAAGGTGGCAATGTATTAGTGAACAGTTCATTAATTGAAAGAAAAGTAGAGCGAGAAGATGTTAAGGCTTACTACATTCCTTGTAATGATGTTGCGATTGAATTAGGCGATGCAAAGGTGGCAAATATGGTTATGCTTGGTGCTTACCTTGCACTAGCGCAACCTGTTGCAACAGAGACAGTTTTAGATTCATTGATTAAAGTCTTCGGTGAAGGCAAAGCAAAATATATGCCAATGAATAAAGAAGCAATCAAAAGAGGTATAGAGCTTCTTAAAAAACAACAGTAACAAAACACATGATTATAATTATTTATTAGAAGTCTAGCCGTAAAGGTTGGGCTTCTTTTTTTTGTGGTATTCAGATTAATTATTTGGTATGATTAACACATGTAATACGAAAAGGAGGTTCATTTATGTTACAGGTGAAATCATTAGCTTATGAATACAAAAATAAAAAAGTTTTAGAAGATATTTCCTTTGAGCTTAGTTCCGGCAGTGTCTTAGGAATTGTAGGGCCTAATGGATCTGGAAAGACCACATTGATTACCTTATTAGCGACGAATAAAAAAGAATTAACGGGCTCAATTAAACATACAATGGAAAAAGGCCCCTTAGTTATTGGTTATATTCCTCAAGAAATAGCTCTTTTTAGTGAGTTGACAGTTTTAGATAATTTTAGAATTTTTGGTAAAATAAAAAATGAAAAGGATCAGTTATTTAAAAGAATCATTAGTGCCTTAGGATTAGAAGAACAATTAAATATAAAAGTCTCTAAATTATCTGGTGGTACAAAACGACGGGTCAATATAGGTGTTGAACTGGTCAGAGACCCACAGTTTATATATATGGACGAACCCATTGTAGGCATTGAATATTCTATTCGCGAACAAATTGTTGCATTAATTGAAGAACTTGCTAAGGAAGGAAAAATAATTGTTATTGCTTCTCATAACATTGATTTTTTAAGAAAGACTTGCAGTCAATTGTTAAAGCTTGACCTTGGGAAAAATGTATATTTTGGTGAGTACAATGATGACATCTTATAAGAAGTTATTAGGGGTAGAATTTAAAAGAAACTATAAACAATTATTAAATATGCTTTTACTTTTAGGGCTATTTATCATATTAATTAACGGTATTATTTATCTTGTCACCAATGAAAAACTTAAACTGGATACAAGTATTGGTTTAGTTGTTGAGGACTCTGCAATGGAAATCAATATGTTATTAGGCAGCATTCGAAATGATGAGTTAAGTGACATTATTACCTTTCGCGAAACATCCATGACTGAAGGAGAAGCACTCCTTAAAAATGACGAAATTATTGCTTTAATTCATGTAGAAGAAAATACATTTGAAGCCCTTGAATCTGGCGAATCGGCTAAAATATCAATGACTGTTGGGTCCAGAGAAGACATTCGTGTGGTATTTTTATCAAATTATATCGAAAACATGGTAGAAATGCTTAACAGTAGTCAAAACAGTGCTATGATTTATTATGAATTATTAAGAGAAAATGGTACCCCCTATGAAGAAAGAATAGATGAACTGAATCGGTTGTCTATGAAATATGTAGAGGCTTTTATATTTAGATCCAGAGTTTTTGTGAAGGATGATGTATATAATAAATTTTTAGGTTTAACAGCCATTGATTACTATTATCATGTTTTACTGATAGTTTTGATGATTTTAGCTTCAATTGTCTATCATAATAAACTAGAAGATGATTTGAAAAATAAGGTCATCACTAGGCTAATCAATACAGGCTATTCATTAAAAGAAATTTATTTAACAAAAGTGGTTATCAGTATTTTTTATGTCGCCTTATTGATTCTTCCTTTAAAAGCAGGCTATTTACTTTTAATGAACCAATTTAATTTTTTGAATATAATAAAATTTATACCGGTTTATATAATAGCCATTATTCCTATACAACTCATAATCATTACCATCTATATTTTAGTTAAAAATGATATTACTCGGGATATTGTATTTCTTTTATTTTTTTCAAGTTTAGGTTTCTTTAGTGGGTTTGCTATGCCTTTAGAAGGACTGCCGGTCCTTGATGTAATGAAGGAATATAATTTTTTACATGTGATCTTAAAAGCATTTATTAAGCGGTCATTAAATATAAGTAATCTAGTAGGCTTTTTAGGCATATTGGTTGCAGTGGTTTTCTTATTTAAAAGGGAGGCGATTAGATTTGATTAATTATTTCTTCATTCAACTAAAAAGCAAACTTTTTGGTAAGAAAAATTTATTAATTCTCATGGCTGTCATCCTGCTGAGTGTAGGGTTAACCTATACATATCATAAAGCTATTGAACAAAACATTTATAAAGTTGGCATCATTGATTTAGACCAAAGTCAAACATCAAAAGAATTTATTGAACTACTAGACAATCAAAAAGAAATTGATTTAAATTTAGAAGACTCCCCATCAGTTGCCCAGCGGAAACTCAAAAGTGGTGACTATCATATTTTATATACTATCAAAAATGGCTTTGAGGAAACACTTAAGTCTGGGGAGTACAAAGACATTCTTGGTTACTCAAAAGAGTCCTCTATGCAAATGACAGCCTGGTTGAACGACTTTATAAGTCTGAAGGTCTTGAAAGAATGGGCCTATTATGATTTATACAATTTAGTAGCACAAGCGTCTTTAGGAGAGTATACTTTAGCCGATTATGAAAAAGCGTACAGTGAAAATTTAGAAAATAATGAAATTATTTCTTTAGATATCGACCATTTAGGGGTTAATAAAAAAGTATCTGGCGAAGAAAAGAAAATATTTGTTTCTCTTATTTCAGTGTTTATGATGCTTGTGACCATGAGTTATGGGAAAGAGGTCTTAAGTGAAAGAGAATTGAATATCGTTAACCGTTTAAAGGTCTCTGGTATTTCAGAGGTTAAGTATCTAGTAAATAAAGGCATTATTTTACTGATCTACTTATTGATGATCTTAATCATCAGTGCTTTAATTCTCATAAGTTTGGGCGTTTTTAAAGAGTTAAACTTAATCATTGATCTTTTAGCATTTACTGCTTTTATAATGATTAATTATCTTGTAACCTTACTACTAGTTTATTTACTAAAAGATAAAGGGAAATATTTACTAGTAACCCAAGGCTATATTTTATTTTCAATTTTAATGAGTTCAGATTTATTTAAAGGTAATTTGCCTTTAGTTAATCAAGTAAAGGGGATTTTTCCTTTAACATATTTATTCGAAATGATTTTGTAAAATAATGGAGGTTTTATGACAGTTAAAAGATTTTTAGAAGACAGTTATATAGAGACATTTGAAGCAAGGGTTCAGTCCTGCACTAAATTAAAAGATGGTTATGCCGTTGTTTTAGATGAAACATACTTTTATCCTGAAGGCGGGGGACAACCTTCGGATTTAGGATCAATTAATGGTATAGCAGTAAGGGATGTTTACTATTATGATGATCAGATTATTCATTTACTCAAAGCAGCGGTTCCCCTAGAAAAAGTCTCTTGTAAAATTGATTGGGAAAGACGTTTAGATTTTATGCAACAACACTTAGGTCAACATATTTTATCAAGGGCCTTTGAAATAAAATATGATGCCAATACTATTGGCTTTCATATTGGTGAGGATTATGTCACAATCGATTTAGATAAGAAATTAGAGCAAGAAGCCTTAGATCTTGTAGAAGACTTTAGTAATCAGATTGTCTATGAAAGTCGGTTCGTTAAAATATTGACACCAACGGCAAAAGAGTTAAAAGCAATGCCCCTTAGAAAAGAACCGACTGTAACAGAAGATATTCGGGTGATTCGAATAGAAGATTTTGATTTTTCTCCCTGTGGTGGCACCCATTTAAAAACGACAAGTGAAGTTGGTATGATTAAAATAAAAAAGAGCAATAACAATAACGAAGGCATTCGCGTTGAATTTGTTTGTGGCCGCTGGGCATTAAAAGATTATCAGTGGAAAAACCAAATGATCAACGATTTAAGTCATTTGTTAACCATTAAGGATACAGATATTAAAGAGAGAGTAGAAGCCCTTAATACGGAAGTTATTGAAACAAAAAAAGAAATGAATGTTTTAAAAACTGAGATTTTAGATATGAAAACACAAGTCATAGCTAAGGATTATGAAACCATTGATGGTGTCTATGTGGTTACTCAAAAGATCAAAGATTATGGGATTAAAGAATTAAGATATATAGCCAATAACATTGTTTCGAAAGAAAAGACAAGGGTATGTCTCATCGGTTTAGAAGGAGACCAAGTCCATCTTGTTTTAGGTAAGAATAAAGGGCTAGATTATGATTTAAAAGCTACCTTTAATGATTTTATAGATCGTTTAGAAGGCAATGGTGGCGGGAGTCCTTTCCTATGCCAAGGCTCAGGAAGAAATCATGCAGCAATAGAAGAAATGATGAGTGAATTTAATAAATAAAGTCAAATGTGAAGTTTATGCAATATTTTTTTCAAATAAATCGTGCATGGGCTTCACTTTTATTATATGATATAAAAAATGTCGTAAAAACAACAAGTAGGTGATGCTTTGGCAAATATAAAAATAATCATAATTGATGCAGATGCACAGTACTTAGATAGGCTAGTGAACTATTTAGTAAAGTATCTTTCCCATCAATACATAGTAAAGGCTTATAGTGATTTAAAGGTCATACAAGAGCAATTAACCCTAATCGGTCAAGAAAAAAATAGCCTTGTCCTAATTGATGAAGGGTTAAAACAGCAATTACCAAGTAATTTATTAATAAACCCATTGGTTTTAACTTCAAAGCCTAAAAGGGAAGGTATACATAAATATAGTTCAGGTAAAAACATATTACATAAAATAAAAGAAAAGTTAAAATCAATAGATGATTACACACCTTTAACAGAAAATCTACATTCATTTTTAAGTATAGGATTTTATTCCCCCATCGGTGGTGTTGGGGTTTCAAATTTATCCTTAATTTCGAGTATCCTATTATCTCAAAAAGATGTTTCTACTTTATTCATTTCTTTAGATATTAACTCAGGGTTAGAATTAATCTTAGAAAAAGATCCAAGTAATACCTTATCAAAGTACTTTTATTATTATCTTTCAGAACCGAATTTATTGGTTAAAAAATTAAAAAGCAATATTAGAACCTATAAAGGCTTAGCTTATATTTCCTCTTTTGATAGTGTTATTGACTATGAAGAAGTGACCGGGGAACATTTGGTAGGTTTTTTTAAGTTGATTAAAGAGGAATTAGGTTATAATCGAATTATTTTTGATTTTCCCTCACTTCTAAGTCAAAAAAACATTGCATTAATGAAACATATGAATCGATTTGTCTTAGTCAGCCAAGGCCGACAATCAGACCATTATAAATTAGAACATCTAAAAAAAGATTTAGTAAAATATGATGCAGAAAATCTCATCAACGCAAACAATTCTATTTTATTAGTTAATCAAGTAAGAGATATGAATTTGATGAATAAAGCATCAGAAAACCCCTTTGGTTTAGAAGAAAAAAGTATCCCCTACAGCGACGATTTGATTATTAAAGAAGATTCAGATGTTTCATATAAAATTTCTAGTCAGTTTAAGTACGTCTTAGAAACAGCCTTTGAAGAAAAGAAGGGAGAAATCAATGGATCATACTAAATATGATTTAATTAAAAAAATCGTTGAGAAAACAACAGATTATTGTATCAATGGGAACCAAGCCCTTAAAGGTGATGACATAAGAGAATACATTTTAACATGTGTTGAAAAAGAGGAGACCATTGGTTACTTATCAATTAAGAAAAAAAGTCAGTTAGTAGAAACAATTTATAATTCAATTAACGGTCTTGGACCGTTACAGCCTTTAATTGATGACGATGACATCACAGAAATAATGATCAATTCTGAAAAAGAAATCTTCATTGAAAAAAATGGACAAATCAGTAAAATAGATTTTCAATTTGAATCCGCAGAAAGCTTAAGAGACTTGATTCAAATGATCGTATCAAAAGTCAACAGACGTGTGAACGAATCGAAACCTATGGTAGATGCCCGTTTAGAAGATGGTTCTCGGGTGAGTATCCTTTTACCACCTATCGCTTTAAAAGGACCGACGATGACCATTCGTAAGTTTCCAAAGGAAGCCATGACCATGGAAAAATTAATTGAATACAAGTCCTTGGATTCAAAAACCGCTGAAATTTTAAAAAAATTAGTGTTAAGTAAATATAACATCTTTATTAGTGGTGGTACAAGTTCGGGTAAAACTTCATTTTTGAATGCTTTATCTAATTTTATTCCGAAAAAAGAACGTGTCATTACCATTGAAGATTCAGCGGAATTACAATTGGTGAACATTGAAAACTTAGTCAAACTTGAAACAAGAGAAGGCAATACGGAAGGCAAAGGAGAAATAACCATGCGAGATTTAATTAAATCTTCCTTAAGAATGCGGCCTGATCGAATTATTATAGGTGAAGTCCGTGGTGGAGAAGCCTTAGAAATGTTACAAGCCATGAATACCGGGCATGATGGTTCCATCTCAACAGGCCACGGCAATTCTATAAAAGACATGCTGAGTCGCTTAGAAACAATGGTTTTAACAGGTACAGAAATGCCAATGCAAGCCATCAAACAGCAAATTGCTTCAGCCATAGATGTTGTGATACATCTCGGTCGCTTAAGAGACCAAAGCCGGCGGGTATTAGCTGTTTCAGAAATTGTTGGTCTTGAAAATCAGGAATATATGATTAATCCCTTATTTACATTTAAAGAAGAAAAAAACTCAACGAAAGAAATTTTAATCGGGTCATTAGTCTATTCTGGTAACCCAATTAAAAATATTGATAAATTAAAACTTTCAGCAGTCGACTTAGCCCTAGGTGATCAAAATGATTTTTAATAACAAAAATTCAGAAAATTTTGAAATGAATTACAATCAGTACCATATGCAATTAAAAGAAAAAATTGCTATTGTTTTGACGGCGGCTTTTATTTTAGCCATCATTGCATTCATATTTTATAGAAAACGGTTTGTGATGATTGCAATTATAAGCGGATTTTCTCTACTGGCACCCAAATACATAGAAAAGAAAAAAATAAAATCGCAAAAAAGAAAGATCAATAGACAATTTAAAGATGCACTTTATGCATTATCTTCATCATTAAGTTCAGGGAAATCCATAGAAAATGCCATGGCGGATGTGGTTAAGGATTTATTAATTCAGTACCATAAAAAGGAACGTATTGTTCTTGAATTTCAATTAATACATAAAAAGATTTCTTACAATACAAGTGTTTATGATGCTATTTTAAATTTTGCAAAGCGTAGCCATTGTGAAGATATTGAAAATTTTGCTAGCGTACTAGAAGTCACAAAGACTTCAGGTGGTGAAACCAATAAAATTATTAAAAGGACCGCTCGTATGATTACTGAGAAATTTGATGTGAAAGAAGATATTAACCTCCTCGTAGAAGGTAAAAAAAGTGAAATGCGTGGTCTTATTTTTATGCCTATTTTTCTAGTCTTACTTTTATCAATTACAGCAAAAGAATATATGGCGCCAGTATTTGTGACACAAATGGGGTTAATCGGCACAACGATATCAATCATACTAATTGTTATTGGTCAAATCATTGCCAATAAAATTTTGGATATTGAGGTGTAAAATGATTAGACTATTCATAATTGTCCTTTTAATCCTAGAACTATTGCTTCTTTTTATTCAATCAAAAAATCGGTACACAAAAGCTTTGACCTACATAGATAAGAACGAGTATTCAATAAAAAAACTGCTACCCATGGGTTTATT
>Ga0306868_1000768_pt1 | contig 18829 bp, 21 predicted proteins | sample AntRauTorckE6832_FD_190411 | JGI IMG/M metagenome (GOLD analysis project Ga0306868, IMG submission 190411) | Saline lake microbial communities from Rauer Islands, Antarctica - Metagenome Torckler E6 #832 (v2) (version 2) | ecosystem: Environmental > Aquatic > Non-marine Saline and Alkaline >... | reverse complement strand
TCATGCTTAAAAGAGAATTTACATATACATACATAGAATTACATACAACCACATCATGAACAATCTCAGAAAATGCTCAAGGTGTCACTCAGAAATACTCGAAAAATACTTTAGCGTCAGTCGCAAAGGACAATTATACAAGACGTGTGACAACTGCCGGAAGAAAACAAATTGCGAACACAATAGAGAAAAACCTCTATGCAAAGAATGCAACGATCCTGTCGATGTCAGAATCAAGGCAATGATAAAGGGTGCAAAAATAATTGACAAGAAGAACAATAATTATGATGAGGAAAATACAATCACAGAACCGTTTGTGAAGGATTTATTTACGCATAACATTAGGAAAAATGGATTATTGAAATGTTATCGATGTAATCGAAAATTACAATGTGTTGTCGCAATGAGAAGTTATATAAGCCTTGAGAGAAAGAATCAAGATGTTGGCCACACGCAGGATAATTGTATCATCGCGTGTTTCACTTGTAACACAAGACCTAAACATAGACTACCTTATCTCAGTCCATTATCTGTCCATGAAATCAATTTCGATACCACAAACACCGAGCCTTCGCAATCAATATAATATTCTGACAATATATTATAAACAAGTATGGACTACTATGAGAACAAAAAATCAATAAAATCTCTATTGACTGCAGGAAATGCAGAAATAATTGACAATAATGGTAAAACAAAGAAGAAACAAATTCAACATTCGGGTATATATATTTTCCACAGAAGAAGAGAGGAAGACACTTTCAAAGTTGGGTTATCAAAATCTTTATACAACAGGCTTAATTCTTACAAACTTTGTTACTCTTTTCCAAGGGAATTTGTAATCGATTACATCATCTTTACCCCCGAGTACATAACATTAGAGAAAGATATAATAAATGCTTTTCGAAAAGACGTGGAGAAACACCCATCCTACTCTAATGAGTGGAGAATTGCATCCAACTTGTCGGAGTTGAAGAGAAGGCTTCTCAAGACGTTAAACGCAACCTCAACATCTTGGTCTCACCTAGTCGCTTTTGGAGAAACGGGGTGGAAAATCACTCAAAACACAGGGGAAAATCTGACAAATGCAAGTGTCCAACAACCTTCTAGGTCTAGAGCACAACAAAAATTAGCCTTTGAACCTTTTACGAGAAAACTGAGGCGAAAGCCTATTGGAAGAAAGGTTACCGCAAGGGAGTTGAACGAATTACAGGCGCTTTTGGAATGATTTTATCAATATCATAAAAAAGAAAAAAATGAAAAATTATATATAAGAAAAATATTATATATAATTATATAGAAAATAATAATGATTGGTACTGAATATCTGTTTTACAAGAATATGAAACACAAGCACGGAGTATCGTTTGAAGAAGTGAAATATAATTGGTATTATGCTGGAACTGACAAAAATGAATACTTCACAAAGAAGTTTCCGGGTAAGCAAAAACCTATCAAACGGTTATTCTGTGTTTGTGGTCATAGAATTGTGGAAAACTGTTACATTACGGATGGTTCAAAGGTAGAAATTACAGGAAATTGTTGTATAAAACGTTTTGTACTCACGGGCAAGAACAAAACATGTACCAGTTGTAAGAAAGTACATAAAAACAGGAAGAATGATTTATGTAATGAATGTAGAAAGGTTGGCACAGAATGTTGTGTTTGCCATTCTCTTCATCTCAACAAGAAAGATTTTCGATGTACAAATTGCAGAGTTTTTGGTTTATTCAAGTGTTATACTTGCAACAGTTTGTCAAAGTTTTATAAACCCTTCAAAGAAGTTATACCATTGAATCAGAAGAATTGTTGTTCAGATAAATGTCAGGAATTGGCGTGGGAGATGTTGCTAGGACAACGAGAGTTGCTCAATTGTAACTAAATAATAATAATTAAAGAAGAAAAAAATGAAAAATTATATATAAGAAAAAGATAATATTATAAATCATAAAACCAAGTAAAAATGAATATCCAAGCCACAAAGATTGATAAGATAATAAAAAGACAACAACGTCCAAAAATCACCCACTGTGATGTATGTGACCAGAGTTTCAGGTCGGCTCGTAATTACTACAATCACGTGAGGGATAGCAAGAAACATTTGCAAAATACAGGTGATAATACTGAGGAGAAAGAAGAACATTCCGATCTCCAAATGTTCAGACGAGCGGTTGCTCTTTGTTATGAATAAGGAAACGAAACAAAAAAATCTATATAAGAAGAAAAAAATATCTATGTATATAATATAAATAATGACAACAACAATGACAACAACAATGAAACCACGACGATGCAATTCTTGCAATGAAATTAAAAATGAAGAAGATTTCTATATGAACAAAGTCGAGAACCGTAGGCAGTCGATTTGCAAGAAGTGTTCAAATAAACAACGAAGAGATAATCTTAGAAAGACACCAAAATACGAGAAGAAGCCCAAAGGTTTCAACGCAGTTCAAAAAAAGATACAAGATTTCATCCGATATGAGATGTATATTGGACGACCGATGACAAAAGTCATCAAGGAACTGCCGATTAAATACAACACATTCCTATCTTGGAAGAAAAAGGGCGAAGTAAAAGAATGGAATGAAGAGGAAGAAGTCCCCGAATTATCTCAAATGTTTGGCAAGACGCAGAATAAAGAGTAAAGAAAAACAAAATTGATATTTGTTAAGAAAGAAAAAGTATATAAGGATAAAATATTATCTATGCTTATATATATATACAAATGAAAACAAGACGAGAACTTTATCATCTTGCCAAAACGATTGCTTCTGATATTGGTATCCCACTCAAGGAGATAACATATTTCTATAGATACTTTGACACACAGTCATGGGACATGAAGGTTAAGGAGTTGAAACGTATTCAGAGAACGAGGGATAAATATTTCAGGGTTATGACAAAAATATCAAGTGAATCAAATCTTGAAAAAAAAGGTATGTCAGTAGATGAAGTATTACAAGCAATTACAAAAGAACATGAAAAGAATAAGCAGACACTTGTGCTATCAGTTCTTCCCAAATCCAAGAGGGAGTTGATTAAGATACTTGAGGGGCTACACAAGAAGAACAAAACTAAACGTGTTGCTACAGTGAGAGCCCATTCGAGCGTAATCATTACAGAAATAAACAAAATTAAAGCAAAAAGTATTGTCAAAAAACATAAGAACAAACCATTGGCAAAGGAAATGTTTGTCAAACCAATCGAAGGTAAAGAAGAAGTTATTGTGAATTACGACTTGAGAGATGTAATTGAAAGCAAAGTCAAGGGAGGAAAATGGATGGTTAAAGTATCATTTACGATTGATTTTTCTCAGGGAAGCATAAGATCAGAGAATGTCAATGTAATGGTTAATGGAAATAAGCAACAAAATGTGAATCAAGTATATGAAAAGGTTGACCAGTCATTTACAGGATGGGTGGATGAAATACACTCGGTGTCGGTGTCCTCTCAACCACTACAACAGAGCACTAAAGAGTTGAGTAAGGTGGAAATGAGGGGAAATGCATGGGATGTTTCGGCCGTCTGTTCCAATACACTCGATATTGAACAACGAGATGGAAAATGCATATACGACTACGTCAAAACACAATGGAAACGGGCAAATCAATTAACATTGAAACAGTTGGATCGGGTGAAAAATTCCGAGGATTTACTTGAACTATGTAAATCAGTACATTGTGCTCTGGTTCTGTTCAATGGATTTATCTCCTCGACGCCTTTCATCTCATACACACCACCTTCCAAGAACAATAACCTATCCAATATATGCGCCGTATTACACGCCAATCACATGTATCCTTTGAAGAATAGCAAAATCCAAAGGGATGTCTTCGCCAATATTACACCATTCAAGAAACAGGTTGTTCCAGTTGGCGACATCAACAAGTCTCTGAAAAGATTATTGTCGAAACAAGTAATTCCATCCAATTTGAAAATCAATGCAGGAGGTGACGTGGTAGAATTTGAACATGATTCAAAGATAATTACTGATAATCTACAATATGATTTGTGTGCCAATTTCATGAGGAAACTTATAAAACATCGAGAAGGATTAGCAAAAGAAGATGAAGATATATTTGATGCTCATCGATTGGAGAAGAAAATAAGAGCAAGTCTATCAGAGCGATCATTTGGTGCAGTAGTTGAGGGTTATTACAAACAATTGCATCAAAAAAGTGATGAATCGAGTCGGTTAATCACAAATTCATTTTTCCCACAAGCAGAACACATGTGCCGTGGTGGGTACAATTACATTAACGACGATGAAAACGAAGAGTCTATGTTTGAAGATATAGTTTGCATCGATAAGAACAATGCTTATCCCAGTGCCTTGAAGAATTTACCGTATCTCATTTCCTTTGATATTCGTTACGATGATGTTGAATCGTTTAATGAAAATCCAGTTGAATTCATCGACCATTACATGTATTATTGTGAGCCAAGTGACTGCACCTTTTTGATGGAAAAAGCATCTATATATTCAGGAGAACATGTAAAGTACTGTCTCAAACAAGGCATTCAAATGAAAATCAAGAAGTGTTACCATACTTATAAAACACCAAATTATTTAGCACCGATGGTAGATGATTTGTTTCAAATTACCTCAAATAAAACAGAGGTAAAACTGGTCAAAAACATTGTCAGAATGTTTATTGGTCAGTTTGCGACATGCAACATCTTGAAGGATGTAGTCACGGTGAAAAATATCACACCCAATATTGATGAATGTGTGGGAGATGCACTTGAAATCAAAGTATCTGAAGACGAGAGTGTTTTCATTGATACGGGATTGAAAAAAACCTACAACACATATAATCGGAAACCAATTAGTTTCCAAGTCATTGACTACAATAGGAGGATTGCGCACGAGATGATGCTCAATATTGGGGTCGATGATATTATTCAAATCAAAACAGATTCATTCGCTTTTGTGATGCATTCCGATTACACTCTTCCCGCTTTTAAGAAAGAATTTGATGGATGGAAACTGGAAAAATTCTCCAAGATAGAAAGAAAGTCGGTGTTGCGAATCGATATTCATCCGTCTCTCGATTTCAATCATTTGAGTGGCAACAAGAACATCATCTACGATTGTAAAGCAGGTTTTGGAAAAACATGGACAATAATCAATGAGATTATTCCAAAGTTCAGGGACATTATTGTTCTAGCACCCACAAATTTAGCATTGGAAGAGTATAAACAGAAAGGTATTCTTTGTCAAACGATTCAACATTACACAACTGGATATGAAGGGCAAACCAGACACCATTTGTATCCGAAAGAGTCTGTTGTAGTCGTGGATGAATTTGGTCTCGTTGATAGACAGGGTCATGATTTCCTCTATGCGTGTTACATGTTGGGAAAGCAAATCATCTGTCTTGGGGACATTCATCAATTGCTTCCGTTCGGAGAGGACAAACCAATTAGTAGAAATTATCTGAATTCATTCTTTTCCGACAGACGAGCACTGACCATCAACAGGAGAAACGATTTCACACCACAATATTATGAAAAATTATACAATAGCGACAAATATTACGCTAGAGAACAGGTTCTGAAGTATTCTGAAAAGGATTGGAAGGAGGATGACTGCCTTATCATTACCTCGACGGACAAGAAACGAAGAGAGTACGCACAAAAGAAAATGAATCATTTGGGCTTCAAAAACAGACACGATAATGGCGTGAGGTTGATTTACAAAGGAAACAAGAGAAAGAATCTGAAAAACAATGACGTCGTGACTATCAGAAACAAGAATGGTGTAATAACAGTAAAAGATGGACAAGTACATCTGACTGCAGATGAACTTGAAAATACTGACAAATGGTGGTTAGGGTATGCCACAACGATAAATTCGTTCCAAGGGAGAGAAACGAACAAGTATTTCTATCCTCCTGAAGACAAATGGATGATAGATAATAAAAATGGTGGAAGAACAGCCTACACAATCGTCTCGAGATTGAAAGGAAATATCTATTGCTCACAATATGAACAAACAATTAGCACTAACTTTGAACAAAACTTTGAACAAAACTTTGAACAAAACTTTGAACAAAACTTTGAACAAAACTTTGAACAAGATTGTGAACAATGTCTTTTTTCTATCTAGAGAATATAACGATAATGTTTCAAAAACTTATTCAGGTTTGCTTTGTAGTTCATTACTTACCTTTGGTGGTGCAGGGCGCTCGGGTGTTTGTTCGATTGATTCACTCACTTGCCTTTTAAGGCAAGAAAAAATGCAGGATAAACTCATCCCAGATTTACAGCAGTTAGAATTGCACAAAGACTTTACATTGACTTCTTCGACAACTTTGACAAAGTCTCTTTGCAATTGCACCAGACTTGAAATCAACTGTTCCATATCTTGGTGATTTTCAACTGTAATTGACCGCTTCATTTTCTTGTTGCTTGGGTCGTGAATGGTCAAAATAACATTGGCATTGTTCGTGTTGGAACTTTGGGACATTGAGTTTATATAATTATAACGAGGGAAAAGAAATCAAGCCAAATAAGAGAGTACGATTCTCCCTGTGAAAATCTCTGAGTTTGTATTGACATTTTGGTTGTCTTGATCAGTTATCCAGAATCTGGCTCTATTCCTGATAGCGCCAACTAGTTCAGATGCCGAAGACTTCGGAGGGTTATAATCTTTTGACACAATCTGACTGCCAGGACTGACATCAATCAGAACTTCACCAATTGTTTGGTTATAACTGCTACCAATTCTGATTCCTCTTGCAACTAAATCAGAGTGAAAAAGGAACTTTTCAATCGTGTTGAAACTTGCAACATTATCAGCAATAGTTGTCAAATTTGAAGCACCTGTTACCGCTAAAACTTGGGAATTAAAACCTACTATGTCTCGAAATGTGTCACTTTGAGTGAAATCTATCGATGTATTAGCGTAGTTTCTGCGAATCAAAACCTTTTGAGTTGCCTCATCAGATTGCAGTTCGATTAGAGTATCTGGTGAGGTTGGCGCTCCGGCATTTTCCAGTTGCACCTGCACTGCAGAATTCAAGCCTTCTAAATCATAGAGACCTTGAGGCACTGTGATGTTGTATGTGCCAGTCGATGTACCGTTAAAATATTCGATGTACATTGAATCGTTTATATTGGTTGTCACATTCGGAACTGTCCACCAAATCGTACTGGAATGCAGGGATAGTTGAACATTTTTTGCATGTGCAGGAATTTTGATTGGGTCAGCGAATGTGACGTAGAAAGATGAACCATCCGCAGACACATTCGTTGCACCCGCTCCTGTGCTACTCGAGACAATAATATTTTCTTCATGTAAATACAATGGACTGCTCATTATGGTTAAAGTTAGATATATATGATAAAGTTAGATAATTATTCCGATTCCGATTCCGATTCCGATTCCGATTCCGATTCAGATTCTTCAGGAGAATGTTGTGGTTTAGGTGGAGGAGCATCATCTTCGCTATCAGTGTCATAGAATTCTTCCTCTTTTATTGGAATCATATACTCCTTCTTCTTCTTCTTCTTCTTCATCACCTTGTTCTTGTCTTTGGCTCGACTTAGCATTGTGTCTCGAACCATTTGGCGCAGTTCGTTCTCCAGTTCTTCTTCGTCAATCTCGTCAAAGTTCTCTCCACTCTTGATGCGTGTGGTAACGGCTTTGACCGCCTCATCCATCGTATATTCTACTGCCTCATCGGGTTGAATCTGTTGTTCTCTCACAACCAATTTACCCTTGAGATACCCTCTTCCTTTGACCGTGTGAGTTCCCCTCAACAGTTTCTTGTTCAACTGACTAATTTTCTTCTGGGTGTCCATTTCATCAAGACCTTCATTTCCTAGAATCTGGGGATTTTCATCATCCTCGTGTTCAAAAACACCCTCTCTTACCAATTTTCTCCACATTTTGCCCCCTACCATGACGGTACGATTTGTCAAAGGATTTGTCACAAATTTGCTCATTTCTATATACTCTATATACTGTATATATTACTATTAGAAAAAAATAATCTAATATATAATATATATACACTAGTGTTATCCACAATGCCTAAGAAGGAAAAACAACATAAAAGATTACCGAACAAAATCATCCCAATCCCTTGTGCAGACAAAGAGCGAAATGAAACGTGGAACAAGTCGAGGGGGATGTTGAACTTTCCTTGTCCTACAAGATTCCTAATTGCAGGGCCACCAAACAGTGGCAAGAGCACCGTGTGTAAAAACATCTTATTGAGAGCCAACCCTCCTTATGAAAGAGTCATGGTTGTTCATTGTGACCCTGAATACACACAAGAATATGATGATGTTGGTGCAGAAATGTTAGGAGAAATACCAGACCCACAGGAATTCGAAGGCGATTGCAAGACAATGGTTATACTTGACGATATGGAATTCAAAAGTATGAACAAAACTCAGCGCAGATGTTTAGATAGATTGGTAGGATTCGTATCGACACACAAATATTGTTCTGTCGCTATCTGCGTACAAGATTTGTATCAACTCCCCCCAATATGCCGAAGGTGTAGTAACTGTTATATTTTTTATAAACAGGGTGATATTGATGCTTTAGTATCCACGGCAAGAAAGACAGGTTTCAAAAGAGATGATTTCAAGGAGTTGTTTGACCTATGCAAGACTACAAAGGACAGCATTTGGATAGACAAAACTGACAATACTCCCTATCCTCTACGCTTCAATGGTTTCGAACTGATTGAGAGAGAATAAGTAACAAGTTATTTTCTCATCGTATCATATAAGCACAGAACAACAATGTCATTTAATCGTGAAAAAACTCAAATGCACGACACTTTTCTTGGAGAAACTGGAAGGAAGTTTTCATCAACACAACAAAAAATGCCATTTTCCTTTACCAAGCACAGGAAAGGAGAGCCTACAAATATCTTTTCTAGAAAAGAGGCAAGACAAGCAGTCATCAAACCCAGACGCCTTGATGGTGCTATGTTCGACGAAGCAAAAGAATTGGATGAAGAACTTTTCGGTAAAAAAGTTCAACTCGGTGAAAAAACATTGGGGAGTCTAGGGTCTCTTTCAGATTCCATTGCCTCCAAAAACAGTGTTGGCATGGACGCTCTCAAGAGTTACATGGAGACCGAGTTCAAAGGGGCTAAAAAACAGAGAGTACAATTAGGCCGTCACGTGGGTCAAGCAATGAGTCGTATATTGGGCAACATCGAAGACCTTGAAAGCAAGGAGGTAGAGAAGGATTTGAAGACAATCAAGGAAGCAGTCGATAAAATCAACGTGCCACGAGAGTGGCAAAAATCGTTTAATCAGAGATTCATATCAGGAAAATCTCTACATAACGATCCTAATCTAATGAGTCTCGTGGCTATTTATTTAGTTTCTCATCCCAACAAGCCTAATATGAGTAAAGCAATCTTCAATACCAAGACCAATCGAAGCGCTTCAATCCTAGCACTCCAAAACCTGCATAACGACCATTACATTGATTTGGAAAAAAGAGAAATTATTGATGACAACGAGATGCAACATCGAGCCCCTTAAACGTATTTTTTTCTAACGATAAAGTATAATCATCAAGAATGTTCTACGTTGTCAAATCATACCCATCGAGCAACAATAAACCACCTGAGATTATCAGTAGACAGAGATACAGTCGTGTCACTCGTGCATAAATGCACTTGTGCATAAATGTCCATGCAAGTATTTTGCAGATTGCTACATCCCAGAATGATGCTACCTATATTGAAAAGAAAGAAGAGGTAGAATTGACTGGAAACTATGCACAAAAGATGAGTGACATTGATGCACAAGTGCATTTATGCACAAGTGACATTGATGCACAAGTGCATTTATGCACAAGTGACATTGATGCACAAGTGCATTTATGCACAAGTGACAATCATATCCGTGTCTATTTCGCAAACTATTTCTACATAACCGGTTGGAACTTCGACCCCATTTGTGACTATCACATTGTGAAATATCAAGAACAAGAAAAAGATGTTGAGATGCAAACCATTGACGAAGTTATGCAACAACTCATCGCAACACCACTTGCGTCACCACGATCATAAGAACTTAACTACCATTATTTTCTAGCATCATAGTATATAACCAATACTATGATGTCTATACCAACCTTTGCATCTCGTGCCAATCGCCAAGCACCCTTTCAGCGCCATGCTCCTTCTCATCGTACGCAAGAAGGATCAGGAATAATGCAGGAAATTAGAAACGAATTAGAGATGAATGGCTCAGGTCTTTCACCCGCAGGATCAGGTCTTTCACCAGCAGGTGGCTCACTTCGACCTAGATGGGGTGTTTTACAGAGCGTAGGGTCAGGTCTATCACCATCAGGTGGAGCACTTCACCCCGCGGGGTCTGGCCTCGGAGAACGTCCTTGTCTTCCTTGTGACCAACTTAAGATTGACTTGCTCAAGAAAATGGCTAGGAAGCACAAAGTAAAGAAGAGCAAACATCACCGGCAACATGGCACAGGCAAGGCAAAGGACATTCTCAAATGGTCTGCCAAGAAACTTATACCTGCTCTAATCAAAGAGGTGAGTAAATCGTCAGTAGGAGACAAATTTAAAATGAAAATGCATATGCTTCTATTAAGCAAGATTAAGAATCCTAAGGATTTAGCAAAAACTGCTATTGTAATTGGTAAAATTGTCGCTCCTTTACTAGGAGACAAAAACAAAGTTTCTGTTGTTGCTAAACATGCAATGACGGGATTACAATGGTATGTGTCTAATGGTGATCAGTCAGGGTCAGGTTTTTTGAAATCATTTGTAAAAGGATTCAAAAAAGGTTTTACAGGCACATTAAAAAGACTAGCCGTTCCGGTTGGTCTCACGGTTGCAACAAAAAATCCCGCATTTATGTTAGGAGCGCTCTAATTTTGTTACACTTGTGTTATCCAGTGCAACTTATGTTAGAAGTGGTCTGATTTTTTTTCTCACGTGATATTATAAAAACACAAACAAATGTCTCTATTCGATTTAACACCTGCAACCTCAACTCTCGATAATGCCTCCATGTCAGGCGAAACTAGGATGACTTGGGAAAAGGTTACCTCTGCTTCCAACGCCGTTGGTGCTTCCTTTGCGGGGTCAAACATTAATTTCCGCTACAGTGTCGGTGGCAACAAATGGTGGATTCCTAGCAAATCCTATGTTCGTATCCGATGCACCCTTTCACAAAACGGTGGTAACACTCTACTAAATGGCTCAGATATTGCCCCAGCATGTGGCATGGCTTCCAACCTCTTTCAAAACGCAGAAATGCAAGTTGGAGGAAAAGTTATTAGTCGTGTCAGTGACCGTCTCGCCCAAGTTGATTCTCTGAAGACTCGCCTACAAAAACCAAGAGCACATCAAAAATCAGTTCTTGACGCATCCAACTTTTGGAATGCCAATTGGAATGAAAGACACGCAGATGTCACCATTGACGGTGTTCGTGGTGACCAACATGATATTCGTGCTAAGCACACTACTCGTGTCATTGCAGGACTTGACGCAGCGACAAACACAATTGGCTACGTTGATGCTACAGGCGTTATCACATTCGCAGTGGGAGGAGGTGGTGGCGCTCTCCCAAATATTGCCACTACGTTCCCCGCAGGGTCTTACATTGCTTTCACTGCCGTGTCCGCCGCGGAAGTCACCGTGCCTACTCGCTATGCTCGTGTTCTAAGCAGTAATGCCACAACTGTCACAGTTCCAGCATTATCATTTGGTGCAAATATCGCGGCGGACGGTGCTTGTGGTATCGCCACAAAGGTTCTTTCCCCCACTGCTTCCAGTGGTGCTCGTAATGCTCAAGGTTTTGAACTGACCTACACTCCTCCTCTCTCCATCTTCGACTATTCTCGCGCATTACCTTCTGGAGATTACGAACTTAGATTGACTGCCCAATCGTCTTCTGTTTTCAAAACAGCAGTGGTTGAGTCGTTATCAAGCGCTAAAGTGGCCGGAACTGATTTCGATTTTAGTGTGGATGCAATCGACTTCTACGTCTGTACCGTTGAAGGCCCAAGGTTTGATGACGGTTCTTATCTCCTTGATTTAACCGAAATTTCTTGTCAATCTAGGGAAGTTACAAATGCTTCTTCACTTTCGCAATTGTCGTTCGATGTTCCAGCATCTACTCATGCTCTGACTTGTGCCTATCAGGACATTAATGCCAATGGATCTACTACACTCCGCTCACAAAGCAAGTTTAAAGTGCAGGGAGATGATGAGTTAGATTTAACAAGAATGTACCTGCAATATGCATCGCAACAAAAACCTCAACCTGATGCAGATCCGGCTTATGATGCGACTGCTAATACAAATGTAGACCGGATGACTCAACGTTATATCGAGACCATGTTGGAGTCAGGTCTCTACTGGAATGATGGTGGCGCCGAGACCCTAGAGGAATATCGGTCTATGGGTGCTATCTATCACTTCAATTGGCCTAAGGATTCTTCAGACTCTTCTACTAGAGTTAATGTGAATCAACAATTCTCTAGCGCCGGAAACAGTAGAAATCTCCTTCTCTTTGCTCACCACAAGACCGCGGTGAAAATTGAAGTAAAGGATGGACGAGTCACTTCAGCGGAAATCGAGCAACGATGAAAGAATTGATTAGGTATCTTATGAAAATAAAAAAAAAAAACATCGTGGATTCCCCTATTAATTATATTGAGTAGAGCAATATAATATGATAAAAACTGACATTTATGCACAAGTGCATTTATGCACAAGTGACATAAAAGGATATAATTATAATCAATTATAGAAGAATATAATAATATGGTCAAATATGAAAATGGGAAAATTTATAAACTCGTTAATAACGTCGATGACAAAATATATGTAGGTAGTACTTGTACAACACTTGTGAAAAGAAAATATGGTCACATATATGAAATCAAAATCAATCGCAATAACTGCCCTGTTTATGTACATTTGAGAACGGTGGGGTATGAAAATGTTGAGATTATTTTGATAGAAAAGTACCCATGTGTAGATAAAATGGAACTTCATAAAAGAGAAAGATATTGGATCGATTACTTGAATCCTGAATTGAATTTTGTTATACCTACAAGAACTTATAAAGAATGGAGGAAAGACAATGCAGAAATTATCAAAGAAAAAAAGAAAAAATATAGAAAAGATAATGCAGAAATTATCAAAGAAAAAAAGAAAAAATATAGAAAAGATAATGCAGAAATTATCAAAGAAAAAAATAAAAAATATTATGAAAGAAACAAAGAATTTATCAATGAACATCGAAAAGATTACTATGAACTAAATAAAGATGAAATTAACAGAAAACGAAGAGAATATTATATGTCACTTGTGCATAAATGCACTTGTGCATCAATGTCACATGAAGAGAAGAAACTAAAAAAGAAAGTGCAAGATGCTAACTACAGGATAAAGAACAAGGAAGTTATCAAAGAAAAAACAAAAATCAAAATTCAGTGCCCTAATTGTGAGAAATTAATAACGAATGCTAACCTGAGAAGACATTTATGCACAAGTGCATTTATGCACAAGTGACATATCAACAATAAACACAAGCCAAGTTGAAAATAAAATATATGCATTTATTATAAAACAACAAACAACAATGCCAATAAGATTAACAAAAACCGAACGACAAGCCATTGGAAAGGTACTTGCGCCTCGTATCAGGAAAATGGCTAAGAAAACATTGGTCAAAACCAATAAAAACCAAGGGGGTCAAGGTATCGGATCTTTTTTTCGTAGTGTGGGTAAATCCCTTGGGAAAGTAGGTAAAGTTCTAGGCCCAACCGTGCTCAAAGAGGTCGCTCTTCCAGTTGCAAAGCAGGTTTTAGCTAAGAAAATTGCAGGTAAAGGACGTGCCAAAGGAGGCGGTTTGAGACTGGCCGGTGCCGGTCATCGCAAAAGACGATAAATTATAAATGAATAAAAATGACACTTGTGCATAAATGCACTTGTGCATAAATGACACTTGTGCATAAATGCACTTGTGCATAAATGACGTTATATTGTACAACAATTAATCAATCTTCATCAATATATAGTAAATTTATATATTGATAATAATTATAGATATAATAATGAACCAAGAACACCGTGTGATGAAAATATATAATCAAATTTTGAAGGATATTATGTATCCTTTACTGGGTAATGATTTGACATATGGCAACGATTTGGAAAGAATAGGCAAAATATTCGTACCTAATTTCATAGGTGTGTTTTCATCTGATCTAATACCAGATTTGAAAACCGGAGAATCATGCATAGTAAATCTGGATACATCTCAACAAAATGGTTCTCACTGGATTTCAGTCTTAATGCATAAAAATATTGTATATGTATATGACTCCTTTGGTAGGTCGTCTAGAGAAATAATCAAATCTCTATTTCACAAATTTCCTAAACAAGTTGAAATCATTGATTCTGATAATGATGCAGAACAAACATATGAGCAAAATGATTGTGGCCAACGTAGCCTGACATTTATCATTATTTTTAATCAATGGGGTAAAAATCTTGCCCTATTAATATAGACAGTATGGAACACTCATTCGCAGAACGAAAATTCATGCTCGAGCGTATTCAGGCAAAAAAACAAACACAAACTCAGAAAGGAGGATTTATACTGGGAGCAATTGGACTAACACTCCTTGCGAATCGTATTCTCAAACTCAGGCCAAAAAATGTACGTAAATTGCTGAAAAAACATGGACACAAGAATATCAAACGAATCGTTGTATCTAGAGTCCCTATCAACAGTGTTGTAAAAGGAATCTTGAATGCTTTGACATTAGGTGGTCTTAGTAATGCTCAAAAAGAACTATCATATGACGAAGTTTATCATCTTTATGCTAACCTCTATTTAGAAGACGGAACAGTGATTGGAATAGAAAAGAACCAACGTGTTGCTGTAGCGATTGGTGGCTATCCAATATCAAAATCTTCTCAAAGTGCTAACGACCTCAATATCAATTTAAAAGATTTATTTAGCAAAGCCGAAGCAAAAGCCAAGGGAAATCTCTGGCAATACAGTGGATATAAATATAATTGTCAACATTTCATCAATACATTATTAGTGGAAAGCGGTGTGAAACATTTGACGTCTTTCATTATGCAAGATGCAGGACAACTCATCAAGAATTCCTTCATAAGAAATGTTGCCAAATTCACCACTGATATTGCAGGGGTTACAGAGTTCGGTCTCAAAGGGGGTGGGAATGAACTCCCGTGGATAACACTAGTGTAGTTAAAAATCTGTGCTCTTCATATAGCAAACAATGGCCAATAAATTCTTACAATTCGGACGAAACAGTGCATCCAACGGCTTACAATCACTTCAAGAAACCTATGAACAATCAGAATCTGGATTGATTATCACAGATTCCACCAGAGATTCACTCACATTGAGACGAGGTAGTCTAGCAGATACTGATGCAGTATTTTCAACTAAAAATGGTGCAGGAAGTACAACGATGTATGTCAGAGGTGACGGTGAAGTCAATATCGGGGTATCAGGAAATGATTATGCTTTACCAACATATCGTGCAACAGGTCAGTCGTATTTAGTATCAAATTCTTCAGGTCAAGTAACATGGAATCAATCAGGATTTGACCAGATAACTTTCCAAGATATTTACGACAACACCGACAATGGATATTTCAGATTGATTGACATTGAAGAAACCTCCGCCCTTGGGAATGTAATACTTCTACGTCATCGTAATGATCTATCACCCTTCACGGCTGAAGTTGATGTTTTTGCAGTACAACCTTACACCCCTGACGCATTGCATTTCTCAATAACTAGTTTGGGTAAGGTTACGATCGGTAGTCAGGAGGTTGGGAGCAACGTCAGTTACGTATTACCAACAACAAGGGCAACATCATCTGGTCAGGTTTTGACCGATATTTCAGGAGACGGAAATCTTTCATGGTCTACTGGGAATGCTAGTCTCCAGACTGCTTATGACAATACAACGCCTAATGTTTTACTTGATAATGGGCCGATTGAACTAAAGTCGGCTATTGGAGATACCGACACTCTCCTTTCGTTCAAGAACACTGGCGGAACGGAGAACGCATCAATCACCGCAGATGGAAAAATGTATGTAGCGGATTCTTACAACTGTGACAACGCATTGGAAATCACTGGATATTCACGAGATGTAATCATTGCAGGAGACACTAGTAAAACATGGACGAATGTACCTTTTCATCAAATAATTGGTTCTGATTATCTACCCTATGGTTACAAACATTTTATACAAATGACAGAGACAACCATAGCAAACACCACTGCTACTGCTTCTCAAGCCTTATCAGATACCAACGTGATTGGTTCAAGAACACCCGCTATTGGATTTTGGACACTTGGTAGAAGTGTTAATCTCAAGATGGGAGGGATAGTAACTACCGTGTTACCTAGCGCAACATTAACAATCAAAATAACCCTATGGAATGCTACAACAGGTACAGTAGAGGTTTCAGAAACATCGTTCGACTTCAATGAGAACTATCAAAACTCATGGAGTGTTGATCTCGAGGTAATTTGTTCGGCGGTGTCTGGCGATAACTCTTCCATAAAAACACACGGGAGATTTACATTTGTTGACACAAATTCAACTGTGAGTGTAGCAGGATCTACGGAGATCTGGGGTTCTCAGTTCACAGGCAGTACACCAACGATCGACAATACATATCAACAAACCTTGATAGTCTATGCTTACTGGGACATCGCAGACCCTGATAATTCATTCACAACACAACATGCCTCTATTAACTTGTGAGTTTACAGATAAATTCTCTCAGTACTTCATATAGAGAACAGAAAAAACCATGAACAAATTTGGACAAGGAATAACATCTTCTTCTACAACAACCACCACCTCAGTACCAACACTCACACAAGTTTTAGCAAAATCATCCATAAGTGAAGGTACAAGTGGTCAAGCACTGGTTACTGACGGAGCAGGAACACGTTCTTTCGGGAGTGTTGGAGGTGCTCAACTCGTAATTTACGCAGATCACTGTTATCCGCTAGTAGCCTCAATAGCACCGGCTAGTAGTCTAGCAAATTCTTTGTATTATTTCAAAGAAGTTTATGTAGGCGCAGATCACATGATTGGATCAAGTGAGCCATACACTCAAGGATTCACGATCCCCGCAGATGGATGTTATAAAATTACCACAGGTGCTCGAATTTGCGGAAATCCTTTGTGGCAAGTAAGAATGAGGGTTTTACGTTCTTCAACTGTAGTGTATCAAAAGGAAAGCCACGTAGGACATGGTAACTGCACTTCGACCACGAACTTCTTCGTGTGGCACGGATTTGAAGCGGGAGACGTTGTGACGATTCACGGGTACAGTAACAGTACCACAAGTTTCGCCCCTGCGATCTATGCCGAAGGAAATCCGACGATCGATCAGAATGCCAAATTAATTGTGGAGAAGATGAATGTTTATGTTTGAAAATTTACTGTTTACACTTAAATGGAGTTTTTCATCCCCACAAGATCTATGTGGTCTTCGAAGATATATTCCTGAGCATGGTCTCTGCATGTCACTTGTGCATAAATGCACTTGTGCATAAATGTCAAACATGGAAGATTGTTTAAAATCACTAGATTTTCTTCATATGTGCTAGTTTCAAGTTTTTGCCAAACATAATCAGACCAATAAAGGTAAGGGACAGTTAGTTCAGTACCACAACAATCCATTCCTCCCACGAACGGTGTGCATGGTTTAGCCCGAATAATCCCTTCCCATTCCTCCTCAGGAAATCTTTGGAGTGATTCCGTTAGTATTTCCCCTGCCTTGGCAAAAAAAGGTTGCCAATCACGATCGGGCACTTGGGATGTAGATTGGGCGTTGTAGACTTCGATTAATGTTTGGTAAAACGATTCATAATCCATGGTGTATATAATTATATTAGATTTTTAGTAACCTGAAAACAGATTTAGTGCAAAACATTGTGAGTTGTCATTTATTTATGCACAAGTGCTATGCACGTGACTGAAAATCTGAGGTGGCAAATAACCCAAATAACCCAAATAACCCGAAACGATTCATTTCTGCACAAGTGTTGGCAAATAACGTGGCCGATAGAGACGCTTCCACAATGAACGCTCTTCAATGCCATTTCACGAATTTATGCCATGTTGTATAAATTTCAAAAACAGAAATTCATATTTACAAAATCACCATCATTTCTCTCTCCCCAATTTGGTGCTCTATCAGTGCCATTTCACGAATTCATGAATTTATAAATCCCCATAATTTCTCTCCAATTTGGTGCTTTTTCAGTGCAATTTTTCAAATTCATGAATTTATGTCACTTGTGCTTGTGCTATCATACATTCATATTTTACGAAATCCCCAATATTTCATTGGTGCAATTTCAGTGCCAATTTGGTGCTTTATCACGATTCTTGTATTTTTCTACATTTAAAAATCATTGAAAAAACGTTATTCACCAATTTATCCCAAATTTAACTACCATTTTGTGTTCTCTCAGTGCCATTTCTCAAATTCTACATTTAAAAATCATTGAAAAAACATTATTCATCAATTTACCCCAAATTTAACTACAATTTTTCACTGATTTTCAAATTCTACATTTAAAAATCATTGAAAAAACGTTATTCATCCATTTACCCCAAATTTAACTACCATTTTAATTGTTCTCCAATTTGGTGCTTTTTCACGATTCTTGTATTTTTCTACATTTAAAAATCATTGAAAAAACGTTATTCACCAATTTATCCCAAATTTAACTACCATTTTGTGTTCTCTCAGTGCCATTTCTCAAATTCTACATTTAAAAATCA
>Ga0306868_1000761_pt1 | contig 18943 bp, 18 predicted proteins | sample AntRauTorckE6832_FD_190411 | JGI IMG/M metagenome (GOLD analysis project Ga0306868, IMG submission 190411) | Saline lake microbial communities from Rauer Islands, Antarctica - Metagenome Torckler E6 #832 (v2) (version 2) | ecosystem: Environmental > Aquatic > Non-marine Saline and Alkaline >... | reverse complement strand
GCCTGAAGTGCCTGATGACATGCGAGGCAACACCTTCACCTACGCCTTGCCGGTGCGGTTCAGTTTGCGTTGAGCCGGATCGTTGTCACAGCTACCATGATGTCCCGACAATGAGGCACTCATGCGCAACCAGACATCCACGTTTCATTACATCGGCCAACTCATGTGCCAGGCCACCCGGGAAATTCTCTGGGAGCCGGCCAGTGGTTGGGCACAGGCACACGGCGGCAAGGCACTTGTGTGCCGTGTGGGATCAGGCCAGGCAACCTACCACCGGTTTGATGCCCGCAAAAAGCAACATCTGATCAATTACGGCGTGCGCATGATTGTCGCCAAGCACCAGCCGGACACCGCCCATGGCTGGCTATCCACCCGGGAGATCTGTCATCGCGGCTATTTCGATGGTGAGGTAAGCACACTGAACCTGCTCGCCCACACATGCTGTCATGAGTTCGCTCATATGCTTCAACAGAGCGCCGGCCAACGCCATTACGGATCGGTACATAACCGGCATTTCTACGAAGTGCTGGATCATTTGCATGAAAACAAGGATGCCGACGCTGTCCGTCGGTTTCTCGCAGAGCGGGCCCGGGAAGACGGGCTGCACTTACCGGACACGATCTTCACGCTGCCTGATGTAAAAGCAAGCGCACGCCACTGGCAGCCAGGAGATGCTGTCCGCTTCGGAGAAGGGGCGCGACAGCACGAGGGACGAATCATCCGGGTGAACCGGAAAACCTGTACGGTTGATGGCACCGGGGCATCCAGGGGAACCCGATACCGGGTACCTGTGCAGATGCTGAGTTCGCAGCCACAGCGGTAAACCAGGCCTCAGCCCTGGTAAATCTCGACTTTTGCGGTGTTCTTGTTGCGGTACATAGCCGCATCCGCGATGGAAAAGAGCTGGTCAAGATCCTGGGAATCGTCCGGATACATCGCCACACCGATACTCAACCCCACCCGTATTTCCGTTCCGCAAGCCAGCGTAACCGCGCCATCACCAAGCCTCGACAGTTTGTCTTTCAGTCGATCAAGACCCTCAATGCTTCGAACCCCCTCAATTAACAGCACGAACTCATCGCCACCAATGCGGGCAATGGTATCCGATTCCCGCGGTACCATGCGCAGGCTGTTGGCCATCGCGATCAGAACATCATCACCGGCGGCGTGCCCGTAAGTATCGTTGATCAGCTTGAATTTGTTCAGGTCTACAACGACAAGTGCGAAACGCTCTCCCGAACGCCTTGCCCGGGCCTTGGCCCCGGCCAGGCGGTCTTTCAGCAGTTTCCGGTTGGCAAGACCGGTCAGAATATCGTGGTTGGCCTGATCTTCCAGTAATTGCTTGCTCTCCCGCAGTTTCTGGTTGACCGTTTCCAACTCCTGTGTGCGCTCCGTTACCCGGCTTTCCAGCTGTCGCTCGCTTTCCTTGACCACCTCAGGCATGTGTTGCCGGTTTTCCAGCAACTGTGTCTGCGCTTGCTCCCGTGAACGCTGTAGTTCGTTAATCCTGTCGGCGAGTGCCAAAGACAACAGCAGCATTTCGATAACCGAACCAATCAGCAGGGCATTTGTGGTCAACGGATTTGAAGGCAGAACGCCCACATTATGCAGCGCGATCACCAGTACACCGAGCAGGAAGGAGATCCACGCCAACACAAAAAACCGGGCACCGGGTTCTCTGTGCCACAGGCTGATTGCCCCCATGGAGAGGGCCGACACCGCAAACACCATGGAAATCAGGTTCACCGAGATCGCCGCGATGTAATAGGAACCAAAGACCGCCGTCAGGAAGGTGAGCCCGTAGGCGATGCTCATGGAAGGCATCAACCAGCCAAGTTTCAGCCTGCGGGGTGTGCCTGCCAGAAAACGATGCACAAACAGGGAACCGAAGATGCCTGCGGCGGAAACCCCGGCAGTAGGAGACAAGTGTGCCAGCCACGCGTTATCAGGCCACAAAAACTGACCCGTCAGCCCTGACAGCCCGGCCTGCCCGACCGCCAGGCAGGCAGGCAATGAAGCCCACGTACAGCAGGTAGAGCTGATCACGAAGCGAAAAGAACAGGAACAGGTTATAGATCAGCAGTGCCAGCAAGACACCGTAATAAAGGCTCAACATCGAATAGGTTTGCTGATCGCTGGTCCACAGATTGTCCCGCTGCCAGAAGGTAACCGGCACTGTCAGGGTGCCCTCGGAGCGAACACTCAAGAAGAGCTGGTAATGGCTGTCGCCTGAGAGAGATACCGGAAACACCTGATTACGGTGACTGACGGGCTTCGAGGAAAAAGGCATCCGGTCACCGGACTGTTCATGAAGAATCAGTTCGTTGTCCCGGAAAAGGTAAAGATGCACTTCATCGAGCGAAGGATGCCCGACCTCCAGAAACCAGCTTAACGCTATCGCCTCGGCGGTCGAAAACTCAAGGGCCAGCCATATCTCATCTCTGGTCAGGCCGAAATTGGTATGCGACGCGTCATCGCCTGTCGGTTGTTGAAACTGGCCACTGCGATACAGCTCCCTGGCTTCGTCAATGGTGATGTCCGATGTCTGGTTTCGATAGATTGAGGTTTTCGCGGATACATCAAGTTGGCCATGGTGTTCCGTGAGCACGGGCGAGGATGCCTGCTCACCAGCGCCAGGGGGCGACCAGAGAACGAGCACAGCCGTCATCAAAACAACGGAAAGAAAAGTGTTCATTACAGTTTTGCGTTACGGATGGAGATTTGCTCGTTCATGGTCCAGAAGTCATACAGTACACCGATCAGGAACAGGCCGCCGGTAAACAGATAGAGGATGCCGGTAATCCACTTGCCCATGTACATGCGGTGCAGTCCGAATATGCCCAGGAAGGTCAGCAGTAACCAGGCGACGTTATAGCTGGTGTCGCCACCGCGAAAGCGGAAATCGGCTTCCCGGTCCATGGCGGGAATCAGAAACAGGTCGATAATCCAGCCAATAAAAAACAGCCCCAGCGTGAAGAACCAGATGGTACCGGTTACCGGCTTTCCGTAATAGAAACGGTGCGATCCCAGAAAGCCGAAAATCCAGAGCAGGTAACCAAACAGCTTGCTGTGGGTGTCTGTTCTTCCGATCATGGGGCGCCCTGAACAGTCGTCGATGAGTGAGTCTGGACAAAGCCAGACAGTACAACTTCACCCTTGCGCCAGAGTCGCCATTCGCCAGGCTCATAGATGTCCCAGGTTTCGTCGGTCGTTAGCGGCTCGGTCACGATAACGCTGACGATGTCATCAGGCGTGGTTTCAGATTCAAAATCCACAGTCACATCGGCATCTTTTAATCTGGCCGGCCGGAAGGGCGCACGGCGGGTAATGCTGGCCATTTTAGTGGTGCAGTAAGTAAACAACCAGTCGCCATTACTCAGCAATAAGTTGAACACGCCCTCGCTGGCGTAGGCCCGGGACAGCCGCACCAGCAGTTCAACAACCTTTTCCACGGGGTCATCCCGCCGGCACTGACGGCGCAGATGGTTGAGCATGTCGCAGAACAGGGCTTCACTGTCGGTGCTGCCCACCGGCTCGTAAAACCCTTCGGCCGCCCTGAAGCCGGACAACTGGCCATTATGGGCGAACACCCAATAACGCCCCCAGAGTTCCCGAATAAACGGGTGGGTATTGGCCAGACAGATCTGGCCAACATTGGCCTGGCGGATATGACAGATAGCCACTTCGCTCTTGATGGGATGGGTCTGCACCATTTCCGCGATGCGGGAATTGGCGCTGGCACCGGCGTCGTGAAAGCTGCGTACGCCCTTGCCTTCATAGAAGGTCACGCCCCAGCCGTCCTTGTGCGGCCCGGTTTCACCGCCTCGCCGGGTCAGCCCGGTGAAGCTGAAGCACAGATCGGTCGGGGTGTTGGCGCTCATCGCCAGCAGTTCACACATGTGACAGGATTTCCGTGGTTGTTGTGTGGATGATCAGCCCAACAGGTTATCCAATGGCTGGTCATACCCGGGAGCGAAGACGTTCATAAAATACGTCACTTCCGGCAGGTCCTCTGCCTCCAGGCGGCTGCGAATCTGTGACTCCGCGGGCCCGAACTCCGGGTTGCCGGCGCGCAATTCCGCCCGGCACTTGAGCCAGGCCGACAGCCGGTCAGCCGCTTTGATCAATTGTTTTTCATCCGCCGCCAGCTGCGACTCCCGCACATAGGGGGCAAAATCCGCCTGCAGTTCTTCCGGCAACAATGCCAGCAACTCGCCCTCGGCCTTGTGCTCGATATCACCAAAGGCCTCACGCATCACCCGGGAATGATACTTCACCGGCGTTGGCATATCGCCGGTAATCACCTCTGTGGCGTCGTGATAAAGCGCCGCTGCGGCCACTCTGTCGGCATTGATCCGGCCACCAAAATGGCGGTTACGAATCAATGCCAAGGCATGGGCAATGGTAGCCACCTCCCAGGAATGGGTCGCCACGTTCTCTTCAATCGCATTGCGCATCAACCCCCAACGCTTGATCCAGCGCAGGCGGGAGATGTAGGCAAAAAAGTGACTGGCTGCCCGATTTACTGCTTTCGACATAATACTTCCTGTTCAGGGTGTCAGCGGACGTCCAGCGTGAAGGGCACAATAACCTGCCCCTTGTCATCCAGCTGAGCCTGCCGGGATGTGTCCATCAGGAACAGCTGACTGTCTGATACCTCATGGGTTTCTTCCAGAATGCGCCGGACTTCCAGCGCGCGCCGGTTGGCCAACTGACCCAGGGTCTCTGGTGGCAAAGACCGTTCGCCATCCAGATAGGCCTGACGCGCCTGCTCCCAGGACTCATCCGTCACGTCTTCACCATCAGCAGCCATCTGCTCTTTGAGAAGCGCAAGGCCATCAACTTCCGGCGCTACCGCGCCGCGAATTTCCAGCAGCAGTGCCGGGCGCTCTTTGAGAGCGTCGGCCAACGCAGACAGTTTTTCAGCATCTTCAGAACCCAATGCCACGCTGCCCGGTTCGAATCCAACCTGTCCCAGCTCTTCACTGCTGAATCCGGCCAGGTCGGCAATAGAGCCCAGCATGGAGAACGGCGAAGCCGCCGCTTTGGCCAGCAGGTTTACGAAAGTCCGCATAACAACCTGGCCCACACTGAACTGCGGGTCAGTCATATCACCTTTAATGGGCAGGTCGACTTCGATAATACCTTGTCGGTCTGTTAAAAGCGCCAGACCGAGCTTTACCGGAGCATTGACCGCCTGCTCACTGCTCACTGCCTGCCCCAGCTGCATCTGGTCAAGAACAATGGTGTTGGAAGCATCCAACCGGGTGCCGGTAATGGTGTAGTCCAGGTTGAGCTTCAGTTTGCCACTGTCCACGCCGTAACCGAGATACCGGCCGAAATAAGGCGAAAGAACGGGCAAAGACAGGTTTTCCATGGTCAGCTCAAGCTCGCTGGGTTCTTCGGTACCAAGAGCGCCCAGCGTGCCACGGAAGTCCACCGGTGCAACGCCGGCAAGCTGCCCCTGCAGGTTCACCCTGCCTTGCTGGGGAGGCACATTACTGATGCCGGTAACTGAGCCATTCAGTGAATCAAAGGTCGTACTGAATGGCGGCTCAAGGGTTCTGTCCGTGTAGGCAAGGGCACCTGCATCCACTTGTAATTCGTTGATTCGGAAAATGAATGCCGGCTTCCCATCATCCCTGGACTCAGTATCTTCAGGCTTTGCCGGTTGCTCGTCGCTTGCCGGCTCTGATTCAACTTTGGTGACTGTCTCAAAATTATGCCGACCATTAGCTGCACGTATGATATTGAAAGCGGGCTCTACCAACGACACCGTACCGATTTCCAGCCGTGCAGGATTTACATTGAATTCAATTGGCGCCACCTGCATGGTTTGCCAGGACACCAGGGGTTGATTGCCCCCAGGCAGTCGCACATCCATGCTGGCCACTTCAGCCGTGCCACTGAAAGTGCCTGTCATCGGATCAGTCTGGTCATCCAGATCCAGGTTGCCATCAAATGACAAAAGGCCATCGGCCAGTGCCAGATTGGCAGCCGTCTGGACATAGGGCTCGGCCACCGCCAATGCAATCTCCGACCCTGACAACGCCGCCTCAAGGGTGAACGGTTGCGGGGTTGCCTGTCCGTTAGCGGAGAACTGCCCGCCACTGGCGAGCGATGACGACAACCGATAGGACACCGGTTCTTCCATACGATGAGAGAGTCCGCCAACAGAAAAGTCCAGCCCGGTAAGTTCGATGCTGGCCGGGGTTGCGGGCACATTGTCGCGCCATTGCACCCGGCTATTGGTCAGTTCCACGCCCTGTACAGACCACCGGAATGGTGTTCCCGACTGCCCGGAGTTCCGGTCTGACTCGCCGCTTTCGTCAGCTGCCGGCAACGATTCCACCCAATCGATCACGCCGGCACTGTTCCGGCTGGCGGCAATGGAGAACTCATCCAGCGAGACCATCCCCACCTGCGCTTCTTTTGCGGCCAGATCAAAGCCGACGCCCTCAACCCTGATGGTGTTGGCTGTCATCGCCGGCTCATCCCGCGATGCTGACAGCGCCATGGCCAGATCGCTGACCGTTAACCGGCCCTCGGAAGTGCTCAGGCGCAATTCATCGCCGGCAGACAACCGGTAACGGGATTCCAGTGTTACTGAGCCATCCCGCAACTGCCATGGCAACACGGGCGCCAGGAAATGGCCCAGAGTCTCGTGGGTAACATCGGAGAGCTTTACCCGGCCATTGGAATACAACGGAGCCACACTCAACTCGCCGTCCCACTCAATGATCTGGTCGCCGGCGGCAGCCAGAAGTGAGTAGCGGCTGTCGCCTTCGTCATCCGGCCAGGTAGCCAGATCATTGACCGTCAGATCCAGCGGAGTAATGCGGAACTCCGCCATTTCGTCCTGTGTGAAGTCCCGGAACAGTAACTCGCCACCGTCGACAGAAATATGACTGAAGTAGAGATTCAATGGTTCGGATGACTGGTCATCAGGCTGCTGATCAGGATCAGACGATTCTGCCGGAGGATTGGCATTGCGCCAGTCCCGGGCATAATTCACCGAGTAGTCCTCCAGAAGATCCACCCGTATATCCGGTTCGGTCAGGCGGATATCCTGAAATCCGATGACGCCAGTCAGCAACTTCAGAAAGCTCACATTCACCTGCAAACGCTCGAAACCGACTACCGGTTCCCCGCTGTCGTCACTTGCCTCGAAGCCTTTGGCATCCAGTGTCAGAGCGAAAGGGTTGGTCTTGATTTCCTCTACCCCGGCCTGCCAGCCCATGGTCTGATCGAGCTGTTCCGGCAGTTGTTTCTGCAACCACCAGGGCAGCAGCAGGAATCCGGCCAATGCGTAAATGGCCAGAAGTACACCCAGACCGATCACAGTATTTCTTGCCAGGTGACTACGTTTTACCTTCTGCTCGCCCACGGGCCACTCCCTATCCGGTGCTGCCAGTTGATATCCTGCCTTCAAGCATAGCGCCGGAGCGCCCTGCTTGTCAGCCAGACCTGACAGAAACCGGCGAACCCGATATGCTCCTCTGTCGTATCAGTCCCTGTAGCCATCAACGGAGAGCGACAGTATGGATATCGGCGATATGCGTCGGGATTTTGAAAGTGAAGGTCTGGATCGTGAGCATCTGGATGATGACCCGGTGATTCAGTTCGAAATCTGGTTCGAAGATGCCCGCAAAGCCGGCCTCCTGGAGCCCAATGCCATGTCCCTGGCCACCACCGGCTCTGATGGTCTGCCTGACCTGCGCACCGTTCTCCTGAAATACTTCGACGACCGGGGCTTCGTGTTCTACACCAACTACGGCAGCCGCAAAGCCCGGGAAATCGACGAAAACCCGCAAGCGGCCTTGCTGTTCCCCTGGATCGGTCTCAACCGGCAGTTACGCATTCAGGGTGCGGTGGAGAAAGTCAGCAAAGCCGAGTCTCTGCGTTATTTCTCATCGCGCCCCAGAGGCAGCCAGATTGGCGCCTGGGTGTCCGAACAAAGCCAGGTGATTACGTCCCGTGGACTTCTGGAGCAGAAGATCAACGAAATGAAACAGAAATTCAGTTCCGGAGAAGTGCCTCTGCCCGATTTCTGGGGCGGCTACCGGGTAGTTCCTGAGCGCATTGAATTCTGGCAGGGCCGGCCGAGCCGACTGCACGACCGTTTCGAATACATAAGGGAAGGCAATGCCTGGACCATCCACCGACTCCAGCCCTGATCGCAAACCGCAGGTCTGGCTGTGCCACCGGCTGGACAACACCGCCGACGCGCCAGACTGGCTTCTGCCCGGCGAACACCAACGGCTGGCGCAACGATCCGACGAGCAGGCCAGCGAGTTTCTCGCCAGCCGCTGGCTGATCCGCCAGGCACTGGCTCACGCCTGTGGTGAGCCGGCCGGCCACTGCCGCCCCGTTAACGGCCGACCGGTGGCCTCCGAACAGCCGCCTGGGGTCCGGTTATCGCTCAGCCACAGCCAGAGGCTCGTTGCCTGCGCCACCCATCGATACGGGGTTGGTATTGATATCGAGCCCGGCGGACGACATTCACAATGGACCCGGGTCGCCAAACGCTGGTTTTCCCCGGTCGAGCAGGAGTGGTTGTTCCGGGCCGACGATCCGTTCCTGTTCCTGCAGGTGTGGACCTTGAAAGAAGCCTGGCTTAAAGCCACCGGAAGGGGCATCGCCGGCAACCTGAAAACCCTGGAAGTCAGGAAGAATTTCGAACTCTACGGCGACCAGCCCGACCGCGAATGGGCCACCTGCTGTTGCTACGTGGAAGGCTTTCTGGTCACGGTTGTCTATCAGGTGCCGGAGACACAGGATCCGGGGGTATGGCCGGCCATTACCCTGCTTGAGCCGCCACCGGACAATTACAGCCTGATTCACACACAAGCTCTGGATGTCGATTGGGAACCGCTGTTTCATCGTGTCATTCGGGCTAAACGCTAACGTCAGCGAGTAGATTGATGAACCCACAAACGCCACAACGATGCCCATGGTGCGGCACCGATCCACTGTACGTGCACTACCACGACACCGTCTGGGGCCGCCCGGAATACAACGATCTCGCCCTGTTCGAAAAACTCTGCCTGGATGGCCAACAGGCCGGGTTGAGCTGGCTCACTATCCTGCGCAAACAAGAAAACTACCGGGCCGCCTACGCCAGCTTTGACCCCAAGCGCATTGCCCGCTTTGATGACGACGATATCGCCCGATTACTCGAAAACCCCGGCATTATCCGGAACCGCCTGAAAGTAAAGTCCATCATTAAAAACGCCCGGGCCTATCTGACGCTGCAGGAGCAGGGTACCGATTTTTCTTCGTTTCTCTGGGCATTTGTCGGCGGCAAGCCGATCCAGAATCACTGGCGCACCTTCGAAGAGGTACCTGTTACCACCCCCGAGTCCGTCGCCATGTCCCAAGCCCTGAAAATAGCCGGATTCAATTTTGTGGGGCCAACCATCGTTTACGCGTTCATGCAGGCCACCGGCATGGTCAATGACCATCTGATAACCTGTCCGGCGCATCAGGAATGCTTCGAACTCTCGCAATGATCCTGTCTGCACGGTCAAGCGTAAGTTCCCTGTAACGCAACAACGGGAGCTTTGACGTGCGCATAACCCTCGATGAACTGAGAAAGCTGGAACATCCGGTCATTGATCTGCTGGAGATCATTTCACTGGAAGGACAACAATACATAGCCCGACTTGACGGGCCAGAGGGCCTGAAGCTGCTTTCAGATAAGAATGGCCAGACCCGCCTGTTCCGGAGTGCCTGGGAGATTCAGGACACACTGGCCACGTTTGATATCAGGGCAACCCAGGTGGTGCATCCTTCGGCTTACCACGAAATGGTCGGTATGGAACCGGCAGACATTGAGCCCATGCGCATACAAATACAGAGGCAACCGTCGTGATTGCTATCGCCCGCCTGGCTGTATTGTTTGGTCTCGCCGGTCTGGTGCCTTTCATTGCCGGCACCGCAGCCCTGTTTTTGATGCCATCCCGCAGCGTGGCCATTCTGGCCTGGTTCTATATCTACAGCGCAGGCATCTTGGCCTTTATGGGCGGCATTTACTGGACAATCGCCCTGCAACTGGAAAACCGGTCCTATCCACAGTCACCTTTGGTGTGCATGCTGCTCAGCCAGGCCTTTTTCGTTACCGCAGGTGTTGGCCTGCTGTTACAGACGCCTCAAAAAATTGTGGTCTATTCAGTCGGGTACTTAATGCTGTATTTGGTGGATGCGCGCTGGATGCGGCATTACTGGCCGGGCTGGTATCTGAAATTGCGTCTGGGGCTGACGCTGACCGTACTGACCTGTCAACTGGCGGCGGGAGCGTGGTTTTATCTGATTCACAACGCCTGAGGAAAGCGCGAAAGGCGGAGCAACCCGGGCCTGATAAAGCCCGGGTTGCCTTTCCGGCGAGATCAACTGGTTTCGGAAGCCGCCACAATGGCATATTCGTGATTGTGCGGTTCAATCAAGGCACCGTGCAGAGCAACGACGGTCTTGTTGTAATCGTCTTCATCAATCACAAACTGAATGTCCACCTGGCGCATGCACTGGTGAATGGCCAGCACGCTGATATCTTCATCAGCCAGCGCTTTCACTGACCGCGCCAGAATACCCGGCACCTTCATGTCGCTGCCACAGGCCGACACCAGGGCCACCTTGCGAGTGCTCACTTCGCCGTTCGGGAACTCTTCTTCCAGTGCTTTCACCACACGCTTCACATGCTTGAGAGTGGTGTCCACATAATGGGTGATGGTGTTGGCGTTGGTGTCCTTGCCCATAAACCGGACCTTGAAGCGGGTCAGCACATCCAGGATCTTGCGATCGGATCCTGGCTCGCCCTGCATGTCCTGGTCAAACACTTCGATGGCGAAGACCCCTTTGGCACCAGCAATAATTTCCACCTGCGGCTTCTCGCTGACGTAATCCGCCGTGATCAGCGTACCCGTGTGTTCCGGTTCAAAGGTATTCATCACCCGCAGCGGGATCTCATCCTGGCGCAGGCCCTTACCGGCACGCGGGTGAATGGCTTCCATACCCAGGTTGGACAGCTGGTCCGCGATGTCGTAGTTGGTGCGGCCAAGCGGCACCACCTTGTCCTCGCCAACCACCTTCGGGTCGGCCGAGCTCAGGTGATATTCTTTGTGGATAATCGCTTCGCGGGCGTTGGTGATCACCGCCACGCGGCTGAACGTCATCTCACTGTAGCCCCGGTCGAAGGTGCGCATCAGCCCTTCCCGGCACTGAGCATAGCCGGTCACAATCGGCAGCTCGCGAGTCAGATCCACGCTGTCGAAGGCTTGTTGCAGCTTTTCATCCAACGGCAGAAGTTCAGCATCACGCCAGCCAGTCAGATCCACGAAACGGGCATTGATGCCCTCCTGCTGGAGCTTGAGCGCAGTGTTAAAGGCGCTGTGCGCCTCACCAATACCCGCCAGCATTTCACGAACGGTCAGCAGATGCTCTTCCAGCTGGAACTGGCCATAGGAGCACAGGCGCTGCAAATCGATCAGGCAGCCCCGAACGCCTTCGATGCGGTCGGTGATGAACTGGTCGGCCTGCTGTTTGAGCATGGGATCTTCAAACAGGTTGCCGTTGAGGTCGGTCAGAAACTTGACCAACTTGGTGAGATCGTCGCCCCAGGCCCAGTCTGATTCGGCATCGGCAAACAGGGCATAAACGCCAGGCTCACCGGTTTTCTTGTGTTCCAGCAATTCATCGGTAACGCCGCCATAGGCCGACACTACAAAAATACGCTGGTAAAGGTCGCCTTTCTCGCGATTGCCAACAATGATGTTGTCGCGGACGGCCTCGTAGTTACTCATTGAAGTACCGCCGATTTTTTCGACAGTATGTTGTGCCGTAGTCATGTTTTTGCCTTTGCTGTCCTGCAGAATGAATATCCAGTCATCAGTATAGGCGTCTTACGACGCCTCGCTGACACCTTCCTGCATGATTTCGTCGACACATTCGCCCAGGATTTTCGCCCCCAGGCGCAGATCGTCTTCGCTGGTGGTCAGCGGCATCAGACACTTGATCACTTCATCGTTCGGACCACTGGTCTCGATGATCAGGCCTTTTTCGAAAGCACGCTTGGTAATCGGATCGGTCAGATCGGCGTGGGTAGCAGAGATACCACGCATCATGCCACGACCTTTCAGGCGGAACTCGCCCGGATACTTGTCACAAATTGCTTGCAGGGCATCGCCCAGCACTTTCGACTTGGCCTTCACTTCGTTGGCGAAGGCGTCGTCTTTCCAGTAAGTCTCAACGGCGGCGCGGGCTGTCACGAACGCCATGTTGTTGCCCCGGAAGGTACCGTTGTGCTCGCCAGACGCCCACACGTCAAGCTCCGGCTTGAACAGCACCAGCGCCATCGGCAGACCATAGCCGCTCAGAGACTTGGACACAGTCACGATGTCCGGCTTGATACCGGCAAACTCGAAACTGAAGAAATCGCCCGTGCGACCATTACCGGCCTGAATGTCATCAACAATCAGCAGGATATCGTGCTTCTTGCACAGATCGGACAGGCCTTTGAGCCACTCGGCACGGGCCGCATTCAGACCACCTTCGCCCTGAATGGCTTCGACAATGACCGCAGCCGGCAGTTCAACACCGGATGAGCTGTCAGACAGCACCTTGTCCATGATCTTCAGGGTATCAACGTCTTCGCCCAGATAGCCGTCGTAAAACAGGAAATCCACGCCGGTCAGCGGCAGACCAACACCGCCACGGTGATGCTCGTTACCGGTCGCTGCAACCGCGCCGGTGGTTACACCGTGAAAACCGTTGGAGAAAGAAATGATGTTGGTCCGGCCCTTCACCTTGCGGGCCAGCTTCATGGCCGCTTCCACACAGTTGGTACCGGTGGGGCCAGTGAACTGCATTTTGTAGTTCAGGCCACGGGGCTCAAGAATGTGTTTCTTGTAGGATTCCATGAAGTCGTGCTTGGCCGTGGTAAACAGATCCAGGCCCTGACTTACGCCGTCTGCTTCGATGTACTCAAGCAGGGCTTTTTTCAGGATGTCGTTGTTGTGGCCATAATTCAGGGAACCGGCGCCGGCCAGAAAATCGAGATATTCCTTGCCATCTTCGGTGTACAGGTGCGCGTTCTTGGCACGATTGAAAATCACCGGAAAGGCACGGGAATAAACACGTACTTCAGATTCGGTCGACTTGAAAATTTCCATGGTCTTGCCTCTTAGCATATCAGGTTCGAGGTAGATGCGCGGGGAGCCTGCTGGTGTCGTAATAAGGGGTCGCAACAAGCCCGCCGTGCGTTGGTTAAAGCCTTGATGGCAGGCCCTCCTCGGTGGGCCTGCCGGCTAGTCCAAATCACAGCTGGTCACGTGGGAACGTGTACCGGGGGCTTTCAGACAGACTTCGTGAAGGGCCCGATGCGCAGCAGGAACTCAGGATCGTGCTGCCCACCAAAGTGGGTCTCTTTCTCGAAGTGCTCGTGGTAGGTGAGCTCGGCTCCCATGTCACGGGCGAAAGAACGGAACAGCGCCCAGGAAGCTTCGTTGTCTTCAGTAATGGTGGTTTCCATGTGCGTAACATCTTTGCACGCATCGCGGGCCACGATTTCTTTCAGCATCCGCTTCGCCAGGCCCTGGCCACGACCTTTCTCGTGAACCGCCACCTGCCAGACAAACACGGTCTCGGGCTGTTGGGGAGGGATGTAGCCGGAAATGAAGCCGACCAGATCGCCGTCCATCTCCGCGGCCACGCCGGTTTCGGCAAAGTGGCTGCACTGCAGGAGGTTGCAGTAAATAGAATTGGGGTCCAGCGGCGGGCATTCCGCGACCAGCTGGTAAAGTCTGTAGCCATCATCTTTCACTGGTGTGCGAAGTTTGATGGCGGTGGTATTCGAGCCTTCTGATGACATATTGATCAACTCGCTGCCTAAAGTTGGTAAGAAATTATATAGACCACGAAATATATTTCAAGTTGAGGCAGAACCGGTAGCGACACCGGCCTCATCCTCACACCATCAGAATAGACCAGAACAGAGCCGTCGTCAGGGCCTGATGCGTCAAATACCCGCAGGAAATACCACCTGCCCGGAATCCAGGGATGTTCCGAAGATAAGCCGCTGGCGGTAGGACTCCGCAGCATCGGAACCATCCGGCCAGATCTGGTCAAAACGACTCAGCCAGGCGGCATGGTCAAAGTCCACCGGCAACAGGGAAACTGCCACTTCTGCTACCCTCCGGCTCGCCACGGGCGCCACAAGCGGCCGGGAATGAGCGATCCTGGTAATCAGGCCACGCCGGTCGCGGGCCAGATTACCCATGCCTGCAGAGCCGTTATTAACGACAGCTTTAGGGTCTCCGTCCAGCTCGCCATGCCACAGAACCGGCAGGCAGGTATGGGTGCAGGCAATGACATCGGCACCCGTCTGACGAAACCATCCGGCCACCACCGAATTACTTTCGGCACTAAAGGATTCATGGGCCAGTCCCCAACCGGCGAGCGATTCCGGGTCACCATGCAACACCAGAATCTTTAGGCCTCCAAACATCAGGCACCGGTACCGGGGTAAAGTCGCCAATCGGGTCAGAATGTCTGCGTGGTTTTCAGCGCTGGCCTGCAAACGCGCCATAATCCGATTGGAGCGCTCAACCACACCGTGATCCACAAAATCAGGATACGCACAACCACACCCCGCCCCGTCGCTCGGCACCGCCAGTTCATACTCGACGTTACCAAGACTGGCGGTATACCGGAGCACCCGACGATTGATCTCCCGGAACAACTCATCACTGGCGTTGAACCAGTTGAAGTCGCCATTGAACACCAGCCGCACCCGGCGCCCAAGCTGTTCTTCGGCCCCCGCCATGCGCTCAATCTCATCCAGCGCTTCCGGGTTACCATAGAGCCCACCGATGACATAGAGCACATCTTCGGCCACCGGCTCAGACTCTCGACACAGAACATCCGGGTTATAGCGATACGCCAGCGGGCAACTGCGACCTTCGGTCATATCAGACGCACCTCACGCTTCGCCGGCCGCCAGGGAGCGCCCGGCAAACCGTCGTAATGCCAGCGGCAGGAAAAACCCACCAGTGCAAATCAAAAAGCCCCAGGCATTCACACCCAAAAGCATCGAGTAATTGCCTTCCCCGATGGCCCAGCTGTCCGGGATCCAGCCAACCGCCAACAGAACGCCCAGCCCAAGACCGGTCCAGAAGCTCAAGTGAAAACTCCAGGGTGACCAACGAGTAAAACCATAAAACAGAAACACCGGCGCCAGGCCCATCACCATGGTGCCGGAGATGGTGGTCGCCTTGAGAATATCCGTGCCCGCAAACATGGGCAGGTTGCCCAGCAGCGCAAAGACAATCATCACCACCGCACCCACACGCATGCTGGGCAGGCGCTCGCCCAGCTTGCCCGCCAGCCGGGGCAGATCCACCGCCAGGGACTTGGCCAGGGAGGTAAAGGTGGAATCCAGCGTGGAGCCGGCCGAGGTCATCATCACCACACTCATGAAGAACAGCGCCGCCAGCCCCAGGGACTGACCCACCGCCGCCGGTGCGTTGCCCATGGCATCAATGCCGTTCAGGCGCGCATGTACACCCACCAGGCTGAAGATAAACACCGCGACAAAACCCAGCAGCCCAGCCACCACGAAGCTTCTGAGCATGGTCTTTTCCTTGTTCACAAAGCCCCGGTCGGTGAGCACCGGATCGTGGAACGGATAACTGAACAGCTGCAGCAGCGCCACCAGCAACAAATCAAACCCGGCGTCCAACCGGAACTCGCCGTTGGTCAGGAGTGCGCTTGTGTCGTTGGCCGGCACTACCAGAAACAGCACCGCGCCGACAAAGAACACAAACACAAAGGCCTGGATGACATCGGTAAAGATCGACGATCGCAGCCCGCCCTTCAGGCTGTAGGCCAGGGTGAAGGCGGTAAACAGCATGGCTGCAGCGTAGTACTCCCACTCACCAGGCAGGCCAAAGTAGCCGCCCACCACGGCGGTGTTGCTCCACACCTCGTTGTACAGCCGGATCAGAATCGCCGCCGCAAACGCCAGACTGGCCAGCCGCCCGAACCGGGAGGTGAGAAACTCCTGCAAGCTCCGGGCGCCGGTCTGGGTGCGAATCAGATAAATCACGTAACCCGCCACCGGAATCGACAGCCAGTAACTGGCATAGGCCAGCCCACCGGTCACCCCGTAGGCGGCGCCCAAATTGGCGGCGTTGGTCACCGACTTGGCAAAAATCCAGCTGATGAAAATACTGGCCGTCAGTGACCACTGACCCACCGGATTCCCCTGGTCATCCGCGCCTTTGTAAAAGGAATTCGCGTTCCGGCTCTTGGGCGACAACACATACATCACCACGCCGTAAACGAGGAGAAACCCCCAAAATAAAAACCCTTCCGAAAAGCTCATAGGTATCCAATATCCTTACTATCCAGAGTGCGAATCGCACGACCTTTTCCGCGGTCTGTGGGGTGGTGCAAGATTTCCCGCCGGAAAAAGATGTCTGAGCGCAGCGAGTTATTTTTCCAAGGGCAATCTTGCACCACCCCGCAGGCCGCCAAACGAAGCCACCAGTCCTGCGGGAGCAGCGTAACCCTAGGGTGCCGAACAACTCGCCCCGAACCGGTAACAGGCAAAACACCGGTGGTGCCGCAGCATGATGCGCTCGTCCATGCTTTCGGCCAGGGTACCGCCCAGATCGTACTGCGGGTCGTCATCCACCAGGGTGCAGGCATACACCCGCACCTGATCACCCTTCTTCACCAGCATGCGGGTATAGGTACACATGAAATGCGAGCGGGACTCCTGGGTCGGGTACTTCTCCATGCAGGTTTCAGTGATCTCCGGGCTGCCGTCTTCCGAGCCCGGCGTACCCAGGTCCGGGAAGGCAGTGAACGACAGGTCCTCGGGAATCTGCCACTCCCGGAGAATGGCCCGGAAAGCCGCTTCCACGGCGTGCGGATCTTCATCCGGGTCGGTCTGCCGCGCAATGGACACGTGAAAGCCCTGGTTGATCAGCCAGCGGATGCCATCCAGCGCCTGATCAAAACTGCCTTCGCCCCGGTCCTTGTCATGGCGGGCGCGGTCCGGGAAGTCCAGGCTCACCCGGAAATGGATCGGGAAGGGATTGTCCAGCAAGGGCAACACCTGGTGTTCCCGCTTGTGCAGGGGCTCGGTGGCGTTGGTGAGCACGAAACAGGGCCGGTGCTGGCTGGCGTAATCCAGGATGTTGACGAAATCCCGGATCACAAAGGGTTCACCGCCGGTGAACGAGAACTGCTCCACGCCCATGTCCAGCGCTTCGTGGATGAAGGGTTTGACGTCACTGAGCTTCATGCCCGGAATGCGGCCATCGCCCGGGTGAGAACCTTCCAGGCAGAAGGGGCAGGCCAGGTTGCAGGCGGTGCCGGTGTGAATCCACAGCTCTTTGAGCTTGTCCGCATCAATGTAACCGCGCGGGTCGCCGTTGCGGGTGTGGGTCCAGCTGTCCCGGGCCCGGGGTTCGAGTACTTCAACAGCGGGAATGCGGTTTTTGCGTTCCGCTCTTGTCTCGGTCAGGGGCATGGTGGCTCCTTGGTGATTGCCGTTATTTCAAACTCTGACACAGCCTTGGCTGGTTTGTTACATCGTTTTACTCCGGGTTGGCAGCCTCGCGCTTACCCCGACGCCAGCTGTGGAGCTTCTCCAGCATTCTCAAAGCGGCGCCCGGCGCGTGGGCTTTTTTCCACTCACCGGCGGCAAATTTGGCCGACTCGTTCCAGGTCGGGTAGGGGTGGATGGTGCCCAGAATCTTGTTCAGGCCCAGGCCGTGTTTCATGGCCAGGGTAAATTCCGCCAGGATTTCACCGCCGTGGGCACCGACCACCACCGCGCCCAGGATTTTATCCTTGCCCGGCGGGGTCAGCACCTTGATAAAGCCCTGCTCTTCGCTCTCGGCAATGGCGCGGTCCAGGTCATCCAGCCCGTACCGGGTCACTTCGTAGGCGATGCCCTTTTCCTTCGCCTCCGCCTCACTCAGCCCCACCCGGGCCACTTCCGGCGAGGTGAAGGTGACCCAGGGCATCACCCGGTAATCCACGCGAAAGCGCTTGAACTGGCCAAACAGACCATTCACCGCCGCGTACCAGGCCTGGTGGGCCGCTGCGTGGGTGAACTGGTAGGGTCCGGCGACATCGCCGCAGGCGAACACGTTCGGGTAGCGCAGGCTCATATCCGGTTCTACCGGCACCGTGCCGTTGGGCAGGGTTTCGACACCGATTTCATCCAGCCCCAAATTTTCGGTATTGGCCGCGCGGCCAACGGCCACAAGGACTTCATCGAAGGGAATACGTACCTGCTTGCCGTTATGGTCACAGTAGGCCACCTTCTCGCCCTCTTCGAGACTGAAACCGGTGGCCGCGTGATTCAGCCGGACATCTATGCCATCGGCCTGGAACTGCTTGAGAATCAACGCCGACACATCGGCATCTTCCTTGGCCAGCAAGCGGTCACCCCGCTCCACCTGAATCACCTGGCTATCCAGCCGGGCAAAGGCGTGGGCCAGCTCGGAGCCAATCGGTCCGCCGCCCAGCACCAGCAGGCGCTTGGGTTGCTCCCGCAGTTGCCAGAGGTTGTCGGAGGTCAGCGGCTGCATGTCCTCAAGACCTGGAATCGGTGGCACCGCCGGCTTGCCACCGGTGGCCACGACAATACTGCGGGCGGTCAATCGCCGGGTGCCGCCGTCGTTCAGGCGTACCTGTAGCTCCCAGGGCGAGACAAAACTTGCCTCGCCGGCAATGCATTCCACGCCCAGCTGCTCGTAACGCTCGGGCGAATCGTGGGGTTCGACTTTTTTGATGACGCTCTGCACCCGCTCCATGATGGTTTTGAACGACCCTTTCACCGGCACCGACTCCAGGCCGTAGCGGTTGGCGTGGCGCAGGGTATCGGCGGCCTTGACGCTGCGGATCAACGCCTTGGAAGGCACGCAGCCGG
>Ga0306868_1000760_pt1 | contig 18943 bp, 18 predicted proteins | sample AntRauTorckE6832_FD_190411 | JGI IMG/M metagenome (GOLD analysis project Ga0306868, IMG submission 190411) | Saline lake microbial communities from Rauer Islands, Antarctica - Metagenome Torckler E6 #832 (v2) (version 2) | ecosystem: Environmental > Aquatic > Non-marine Saline and Alkaline >... | reverse complement strand
AAAGCAGATAGGCATTATTAAATTGTTTTTTATTAAATTCCTTAATTATTTTTGTATAGTACATTTCATCACTCCATTATTATTAGTGTTTCTAATTCTACTCTTTTATCTAATTTGAAAATTATACAACCATTTAAATCATTTCTTAGGATCTTACTATTGAAGGCCTTGTATCTATTCAACACATTTTGGTCTGGATGACCATAATTATTTTTTCCTACTTGAATTATTGAATATTCAGGTTTCACTTGTTTTAAAAAAGCTTCCGTTGAAGAGGTCGCTGAACCATGATGCGGGACTTTCAACAAGTCATAATTACTAGAAAGCTTATTAATTAATTCATATTCCCCTTCTTTTTCTATATCTCCTGTAAATAACATTTGGTATGCTCTATATTTTACATCTAGAACCAAGGACAGATTGTTTTCATCTAAATTATTGTCTACTGGATTTAATACATTAAATATTATATTATCATAAATCACTTGGTCACCTGATTCAAGTGGTATTACATTTGTATTTTTCAAACTTTCCTCATATTGATCTAAATCTTCTTGAAGACTTGAATACTTAGAAATAAATAAATACTTTATTTTATGTTTCGATAATAAATTTTCAAGTCCACCTATGTGATCATTATGATTGTGGGTTAAAAAAAGTATATCAATATCTTTTGTTCCGTTTTTTAATAATATATCTCCAATTAAATTATAACTGTCTTCTCTTCCGGTATCAATTAATACTTTGTTTTTTCTTGGTGTAGAAATAAAAATACTGTCACCTGATTTTACGTCATAAAAATAAACTTCAATACTCTTATTAAAAATAGAAATGCTTGATAGGATGATTATGCCAGACAAAAAAACATAAATAAGTGATTTACTACTAATTTTTTTTCGTTCATAAATTAAGATTAACATGAATATAAGACATAAAATTAGAATTATTTCATCTTTGGAAAAACTTGGTAGTATAAATCGAAAATATTCTTGTGCATCTAATAACTCTACAATCTTAAAAATTATATTAATTATTTTAGTAATTAAAAATGTGAGTATGTGTATTGGATGCAAAATAATATTTAATAATATTAAAACATATAAAGCGACAATAACCACGTTCATAGGTATATTTATTAATAAAGTCGCAAAATTTATTTGATTAAAAACATGTATATTTATTAAACCAATAATGATTTGAACAGATAAAACAATACTAATAAAACTTGGTAAAATGTTATCTATTTTATTATAAAAAAATGCGATACTAAAAATTGCTCCAAAAGATAATAAAAAACTCACAGAGTAAATACTCAATGGGTTTACTAGAATAATTATAATACTTAAAAATGACAAAAAATTTAGAAGATCTAATCTGCGGTCAATAAAATAGACTGATTCTAATAAAAGAATCATTAAAAAAGCTCTTATAGAAGATATTTTAAACCCGGTAATTCCTAGAAAAAGAAAAAGTATAATATTAATAATTAAAATCTTATGTATTTGGTTAAACTTAAGTTTTGTCAACAACCATTGCAATATCAAGAACATAATTCCAAAATGTAACCCTGAAACAACTAATATATGGCCTAAACCCACATTATAAAATGCATTTAATTGCTCTGTAGTAAATTCGCCTTTATCACCATAAATAAAGCCTTTAATAAAGGCTAGCGTTTGTTCCGAGTATACATTATCAAAGTGATTAGACAACTTTTTTCTAAAATTATAAATTCCCTTTTCTATTGTAAAATCATTACTAGTAACACTTAAAATATTTTTTTGATTAAGATTAGATATATAGTCAATCCCCTGAGACCTTAGATAGTTTCTATAATTAAAAAGATTAGGATTTGTATTTTGATAAGGCAAATCCAATACAGTCTTTATTATAATGTTTTTGCCAATTAAATGTGAGTACTCATTTTTACTTTTTATTAAAACCTTATGTTGAAAATTTTCTTTACTCGAATCAATCAATATGTAATCAGTTTTCAATATAAATGAATCTTCACTATTGATACCATACTCCAAAACACGTCCTGAAAGGATTACTTCCTTATTGTACTTATCAACTTCCTTATTAATAGTAGAAATCACAAAAAAAGAAAACAATAAAGCAAATATGGAAACTATAATGACTTTTTTATCAATTGTAAAAACTGAAATTATTGTCAGCAGAAACGTTACCAAAAAAGCAATTAAATATGAAAAATTCAACATAAAAAAAATGTTCACTATTAAAATTATAAGCATCAACAAAAAGGGTCTCTTCACATCATCACCTCTATGATATCTTATATTAAATACAGTGAACATTCCATTGTTTTTTCTCTTTCACATTTACAATTATTTATTTCAAAAGTTTTTGAATTGATTTTTGTTTAAACAAAGCTAACATAATTGGATACGCAATTATACCGCCACCTACTGCTTGAATAATATTTGGTACAACAGAACCAATTGCCCCAGCATATGAATATAAAACAACTGAAGTTACAAAATATCCGCCAACCATTATTGAACCACCTATCAATAGTGCTAATAAATATTTGCTTATTAATAATTTTGAGCTTCCCGAAACTTTTGTTACTTTTTTGAATATTAGAGCAAAGACTAAAGCATCTAAAGCTTTAATCAGTAGACTTGGTAAAGCCCACATTGGATATCCTCCTAAGATATCTGCTAAGAACGACCCAAATCCAGCTGCTATAGGCCCATAGATAGGACCAAGAAATATACCGCTAAGATACACTAAAGTGTCTCCTAAGTGTATATAACCGTTAATCGTTGGTATTTTAATTGCAATTGTTGCAACAGCTACCAAAGCAGTAAATAAAGATACGATAACTATTTTTTTTGTTTTTGAATTTTCCATCTTTCCCCCTTATATTTCCCTCTAATACAATTATAACACAAGGGGTACAATTTTCAAATTGTTTTTTAATGCATATGATTATAAAAATTTTCTATGAAATTTTCCTCTTCTTGTGAAATATTATAATCATCATAAATCAACTGATTCAATTGATCAAATGACTTATCATTAAATTTATTAATTAAATCCCTCGAAATATTGATAATTGTTTTTTCGTTTTTTAGTTTTTTTATCAACAAATGCTTCAAAGGCGTTGCATATAATTCTAACATATTTCCTTTTTTCTTACCAATATTTGAAAGATAGAAATAGAATAATTTTGAATTAAGCAAACCCAATAAAGCAATTAACGGATAATCCATTAATAAATTTTTTGATGTAATATAGTATATATCAGCACTGCCATAAAAAGCTTTATCATTATAAGCAAATATATTACTACTGCTCCGTTGAGGCACAACGATTTTTTCTTTTTCAAAAATTTCTTTAATTCTTGGCCATTGAAGTTCATACCAATTTCTACTACCAGTTTGTACTTCTCTTCGATCCTCTAAAATTTCTTTATAAGGTATTAAGTGATTCTTTAATACTTGATCTAATTCAACTTGACTATCTATATATAGTATTCTTTTGTTGGTATTTTCATTGACGGAAAATTTATTAATATCTGAATTTTTATAAAAATATTTTAGATAATTTTTCCCTAGAAATTTATCACTCTTTTTTTTGTTCATTACATATATTGAATCACCAATATTTATCTTATATAAATCAATAATCTCTTGTGAAAGTTTTTTATTATAATTCTGTTTGGAAACACGATCTGCTCCACTGACCAACCCTTGATTAACATTGAAAAAATCTTTTAATGTATGAGTTGATTTTGTTTTAATTTTTTTTATAATAGAAAAGTGATTTTCATTAATATATAGCTGAATCGTATTCCTTTCGTTAAAAAGAAACTTTTCTTGAATAGAATATTTATTATTACAATTGCCAACAAATTTCACTAATTCATCAAAACTATGAACTTTTTTATTTTCTTCAATATTCGTGATACGAGTATTTTTATTCTTGCTTTTTTCGTAAGTGAAAATTAAATTGTGTTGTCCAAGTGCATCTTTAAAGACCTTATATTCATTAAAATTTATAATTTCGATAAAACTACCATTATCTTTTAAATACTTTCTTAGATTCTTTGCTCCATCAGCAGTAATAAAGTAATTAGTCGTTAAGTATACTAAGACACCGGAATCATTTAATACATTAATACCTCTATAAATAAAATAATAAAAAAGGTCCATTTTCCCTTCGTAATACTGATTACCAAATGCGGATTTTTTTATTTCATTAAATAGATTCTTATTTCCTTTTTCACCTAGATATGGTGGATTACCTATAACAATACTATAGCCATTTTGAGGTACAGTTTCATCGAAAGAAGCGCTGGTAATAATATCTAAATTATGTGTATTAAAATATATTATTTCCTCTTCATTTTCTGGTTCAAAATGTATATTGAGTTCTAATAATAAAGCGTTAATTGCTTGCTTATTAATATCATAAGCATGCACATTTTTTGAAATAGCTTTTAAATAACTCATATAATTATCGCAATTGTTTATTATTAGTATTTTTTCAACAAGCCTCATGTAATTAATCAAAAAAATCCCACCACCACAGGACAAGTCGGCAATTGTAATATTTTTTAAAATCTTTAAAAATACTTGAAACTCATTATTTTTAAGATTATATTTTCCATTATAAAAAATACTAGTTAATCGTTCATCCGATAAACTAGTATTATTTTTGAAATACTCAAATAGAGCTTTTGATACCATATAGCTTGCAATATAATCTGGTGTGTAAAAACTACCTGTATTTTTTCTTTTATTATCTAAAATATAAGTGTCAAATTTTTTATTAATAATATTTGTCTTATCTTTAGATATTTTTAAACTAAAGATTTTTTCAATACAATCAATTGTCAAACCAGACTTCTTTAGTAATAATCTTCCTAAACCATTTATATATTGCTCTTCAGTAATCATAAATCTCCTACTTTTTCATTTTTTTGTATTTACCAAATTCAACGGACTCTACCGAATCAATTGACTTTACAATTTCATCAACAAAAATATCGATATCAGGGATAGATACATCTACACCCTTCTTTTTTAAATACTTCATAATCGAAACCAATCGAATACCATAGTCATTTGGATTTCTAAAATATGGGTGAGACAAAATCATATCTTTAATATTTTCTCTATTAATTTCATGTATTTTTAACATTCGTTCAGTATCAATCTTTGATTCAATATTACTTAAATACTCTCTTAGTATTTTCTTAGGATTATCGTGTTTAATTAATACTTCCTTAATATCATCTATTACGTTATTTAAATTAACACCACTCGAGACGGCAGGACCGTCTTGATTTTTATTTGTCATTTACTTCACCTTCCACTAATTAAATCTTCTATATTTAAAACTTCATCTTTTAATTTTAAAACAGTTCCAGATAAGATAGTTTCTAATTTCTGATTTGCTTGATCTAATTCTTCTTGACTTCTACATTCTACATTAAATTTATCATTAATTATTTCGATTTCTGCTAATTCTATACCTTCTTCATAAAGTTCATATATTTCATTTTTAAACTCATCTGTTTGAAAAACAAAAGCTTCTGACTCATTTATAATCTTATAAAAATCATCTGATTCTAATGTTTTATATCTAGATTGATAAACATAATATTCTTCATCTTCAAAAACTGATTTAATTTCTACATCTTTATAAATCATCAAATACTTATAAATAATAATAGCATTTCTTTGAATAAATTCACTAAGAGTTAGATTTCTATTCTCAGAATAAATCTCATTATATTTCTTCAATATTGCTTGATTTATTCCTTGTTCTGAAGTTTCTGCCCATTTTTCAATAACATCAATAATAATATTTGAATTATTAAAATTAATTAAACGAGCGATAATAGGATTTCGATCAATTTTATTTTCATTTTTTATTATATAATCAATTCTTGTAAATATATCTTTCAAAAATTTTCTCTGATCTGTTTGTATTACATTAAATACAGAAAAAATAGAATTCTCAATAGCTTTTAAAAGTGAAACAGTTTCTTCATTTAAATCATTATTTTTATAATATTCTTGAATAAAAGAACTTCCATTTTGAAATTGATAATCAAAAATTAACCAATCATTAAATCCAATTTCTATAGTCCCTTCTGGTAAACCTTTCATGTATAAATCATATGCATTTTTTATTTCTTCTGAATACTCTTCTTTAGAAGTTAATAAGAGCAACTCATCTAATATTTCTTTAATTTTAATCTCAATATCCATTATCTATACCCCTCACTTAAGACTATATTATTATATACTACATTAGTTTAATAGTCAAAATCATCATGTATTAAGGCTATTGAAGCAATTTCTAATAAATCTAATGTTTCAACATCAAAAGAATCCTTTGATAACACTAATCCAATCTCTGTACATCCTTCAACAACAACTTCTGCACCTCTATCAATAATGCTTTCTCCCGCTTCTACTAAAAGTCTTTTCGCAAATTCAGGATTTCCACCACTTTTTATACCGTTTTCACCATATATTGCTTCCATGACATTTTTTTCTTGTACCGCTTCAGTTGGATAGACAACTGAATAATCTTTTAAATATTGATTAAATAATTTAGTTTTTATTGTACCCGTTGTTGATAAGACACCAACCTTTTTTATGTTCGGATAATTCTTTTTAATATATTTAACAAGTTCCTCAATAATATTTATAATTTTATAATTAACACTTTTTTGTATCGTTTCATAAAAATAATGGGCAGTAATGCATGGGATACAAGCAACATCAACGGATAGTTTTTCTAAGTTTTTAGCTGTTTCAATTAAAGCCGGCGTTGGATCTTCTCCATTGTGTAATATAGCCTGAGTTCGATCGGGAATTTTAACATTTGAATCAATAATCACACGAAAATGGTCTTGGTCTTTTTTAGCTTCAGTATTTTTAATTATCTTTAAATACAAGTCTGCTGTTGCTTCAGGCCCCATACCACCAATAATCCCAATTTTTTTGTCATTCACAATGTACCTCCATTTTTCTCTCTTCTTTCCATTATAACATAGTGAAGAATTGGAACCAAATCTAAATCTTTTTTGTATTAATACTTTAACAAAAAAAATCACATATTAAACATTTCAATATGTGAATCTTATATTATAAATAATTATTTAGTTTAATTTTCCCATGTATTTTTTATCAGTACCAACAATATGATTCATTAACCAGTCTAATAGCATGTTATAAATTTCTAAAGCAACTTTTCTTTCATCCTTACCTAATTTAAATCCCGAAAGATGTTCTTTTACATTTTCAACAAAAATACTATGTAGTTCTTTATGTTCTTCTGTCAATTCATAATTTTTCTGTTCGAAGACTTTCTCCTCAGTCTCAAAATGATAAACAGTATAATCTACTAATTCATTAAAAAGGTCACTTAAACGATCATATAATAAATCGTTATGAATTGTCTTATCCTTTATTAAAGCTTCAACTTCATTCAATATTTCGATTAACTTAATATGTTGTTCATCAAAAACCTTATAACCTACAGAAAATTTCTCATTCCATTCAATCATTTAATCGCTCCTTTTAAAATACCTTAGTTCAATTGATTAGTATATTTTTGATCTGCACCTTGAATATGATTTAATAACCATTCTTTTAGATAAGCATCAGTCTTTGATACAACACCTCTTAAATCATCGTCTAATATCAAATTAGCTAATAACTCTGTAATTTTCATAAAAAACCTATGATGTAACTCTTTATGTTCATCTCGATACTTGAAATTATATTCTTCAAATAACTTCTCTTCAGATTCAAAATGGTATTCAGTATAATCAAGTAATTTGGTCAAAATATCGCTAATTTCAACATACAATTCTTCATCACTAATGATTTCATTATTTAATAAAGGTTGAATCTCATTTAATATATTAATTAGTTTTTTATGTTGCATATCAAATTGATTATAGCCAACAGAGTATTCTTCTCTCCAAGTAATCATTATCCACCTGTCCTTTTTTAAGACTTAAATTATAAAATTAAACAAACACACCTAGATTTAAATCTAGATGTGTTAAATAAATTATAATATAATATTTACATTTTTCAAATTTTTAATGCTCATGAGATAACTGGCTTGGCTCAAATCCTTTTAAACCTTTATATTCTTTTCCTGCTTTTTTAGCATAATTGTATATTGCAACTTTTAAAGCGTCTTCTGCAAGTACAGAACAATGCACTTTTACTGAAGGCAATCCGCCTAATTGTTGAACAACATCTTGGTTTGTTAATTCAAGTGCTTCTTCTATTGTCTTTCCCATGACCATTTCTGTTGTTACACTAGATGAAGCAATCGCAGACCCACAACCGAATGTTTTAAATTTACAATCTGTTATTACGTCATTTTCAACCTTTATATAAATTTTCATGATGTCACCACATTTTATGTTCCCAACTTCACCAACACCATCAGCATCTTTGATTTCCCCAACGTTTCTAGGGTTAGAAAAATGGTCCATAACAATATCTGTATATAACATAATTTTCCCTCCTAAGCATTATATAGCGGAGACATCGCTCTTAATGTCTTAACTATTCTAACTAAATTTTCAACAATAAAATCAATATCTTCCGGTTCAGTAAAATCTCCAATTGTTAATCTTAAAGATCCGTGTGCAATTTCATGACCTAAACCAATAGACATTAATACGTGGGATGGCTCAAGTGCACCAGTTGTACAAGCCGATCCACTAGATGCGGCTATCCCAACAGCATCTAACATTAACAATAAAGCTTCTCCTTCAATGTATTTAAATGCAACGTTTACATTTCCCGGATGCCTATTGTCACGTGGCCCATTTAATTTGACTTCATCTATTGACCCAAGTATTTTTTCAATTAATTCGTCTCTTAATTTACTTAATTTTTCAACATGTTCTTCTAAATCTTCTTCTGCAAGTTGACAAGCTTTTGCAAAACCCACAATTGCAGGTATATTTTCAGTTCCCGCTCTTTTCTTTCGTTCTTGTGCACCGCCATCTATAAACGGAATAATTTTAACACCACGTTTAACATACAAAGCACCTATACCTTTAGGACCATATATCTTATGTGCAGTAACTGACATCAAATCTATATTAAGCTCTTCGACATCTATAGATACATTTCCTAAAGCTTGAACCGCATCTGTATGAAATAGTATATTATTTTCTCGTGCAATTGCACCTATTTCTTTGATCGGTTGAATTGTACCAATTTCATTATTAATAAACATAATAGTAATTAAAATTGTATCTTCACGAATGGCATCTTTTAAAACATCTAATTCTACATAACCTTCTTCATCAACATCTAAATAGGTTACTTCAAACCCCTCTTTTTCTAATGTTTCACATGTGTGTAATACAGCATGATGTTCAATTTTAGATGTAATAATATGATTCCCTTTGTCTCTATTTAATTTTGCTATACTTTTTATTGCCCAATTATCCGATTCAGAACCACCAGATGTAAAATATATTTCATTGGTTTTCGCACCAACTGTATTTGCAACAATCTCTCTACTTTCAGTTAATTTTTCTTTTGCATTTTGTCCAAAAGTATGTAAACTCGAAGCATTTCCATATACTTCACTAAAATATGGCATCATTGATTCTAATACCTCTTTTTTTACTGGTGTTGTTGCAGCATAATCTAAATATCTTCTTTTCATAATTCACCACCTATAAATCCGTAACTAAGTCTCTTATTTCAAGTTTATTTTTATCTTCTATCATATCTTTTAATGAAATATTTGCAGTTATTTTATTTAACTGATCAGACATTTCTTTGTATAATAATCTAGTAACACAATAACTAGTTTTTGCACAACAATAGTCAATCACACAATCTGACAATATAATAGGGCCTTCTAAAACATCAAATACTTTTTTAACAGTAATTTCCTGTAATGGGCCATTTAATTTATAGCCACCATAGGCACCACGAACACTGACAACCAACTCTGCTTTTTTTAATTCTAACATAATTTGTTCAAGATAATTTAATGGTAACCGTTGTCTTTCAGCAATTACTGATAAAGAGATTGGTTTTCCCTTTGAATGCTGCGCAATATCAAACAATACGCGTAAACCATATCTTGCTTTTGTCGATAGTTTAATTGGAATCACCTTCTTCTTTTTAATCCTTACCCCTGAACTCAAGTTTAATTATACTAATCCTTAGTGTTCTTGTCAAGTTTAAAAAATATATATTTTATTAAGCATAGGAAACTTTTTTCCGATATAATGAATAAGAGGTGATTGAAATGGATACGAGTAATTATAGTGAGATGTATAAGTTAGTAAAAAAAGCCAAAAGATATGAAAAACAAGGCTTACATAGTAAAGAGTTAGAGATATATGAAATAATACATGAAAAATACTTGCCGAACAGTTCAAATTTATACAAACGACCGGCGATTTTATATGAAAAAAAAGGGGAATATGATAAATCATTAGAACTATGTAAAAAAGCCGTTGAATTAATCGAAGCAGATAAAATTTCTGGAACAAAGAAAACCTTTGAAAAGAAAATTGAGATTCTCAACAGAAAATTAGAACAAACATCAAATAAACCAAAAGCCAATAAAAAACGCTATCCCCATATAAGTATAGGAGCTTTAGTTATAATTGTTATTTTTGGCGGCTTATTTTACTATGCTTTAAATAAAGAAAACACTTATGAAAATATTCAAGTTGATTTAAGTGAAATGAAAAACATGAGTGAAGCTTCTACTGAAGACGATGCTAACGAACCCCCTAGATACCCTATCACTGAAACAATGATTGATATTAGTAGAACCACAATGAATTCAGAAGCTGAAGGTATTGACTCAGTAGTCATTTCAGATAATACATCAATAGGTTTAGGAATCCTGGTTGAAAACCAGACAACATATTCTGAAAGTAAAAAATTAGCCACTCGATTTGTTAAAGCCTTGGCTTCTGCGGGCGCTAAAGAATATGATCTTTCACCACCACGACTGTCCAATTATGGTGAATTATATGATTACTACTCTGTTTATGTTTCTGTTGGCATTTCAAATAAGAGCGAAGACATCATTTTAAAAGCTTATAAGATAAAAGGCGGAAGTGAACTTATTTTCAAATAAAAATAAGTCTTATTCATTTGAATAAGACTCGTTTTATTATAATTATAATTTATCAGCTGCTTCTTCAACTTTGTCAGCCGCTTCTTCAGCTATATCTTCAATACTTTCTTCAACTTCTTCAGTTTTATTCTTAATTCTAGGAACAATTTTCTTTCCTTTTTTAATTGCTTCATCTTTCAATTCTGAACTTTTACTTTTAATATCTACTATAGTTTCTTTACCAGATTTTGGAGCTGCTAATAACCCAATTAAGGAACCAATTGACAAACCAAATAATAGACCCTCAAAAAATCTAATAAAACTCCATTTTCTTAATTCCTCTTCATGTCTTTGTTCAATACTTTTTGTAAATAAACTCATATAGACTCCTCTCTACTGAATAAACTAGTTTATTAACGACTTAATAACATTATACCCAAAAAATTTATAGAATAACAAGTAAATTCAAAATTAGTTTTCAAGTTTTGTGTTTCAATTACATTGATAAATGATATAATAATAACAACAAAGATGAATTGAATTTTATTATTAATTTAGAAAGGGGTTCGAAATGAATTATATTTTATTAGCAAACGGATTTGAAGAAATTGAAGCGGTTTCAGTTATTGATATTTTAAGACGAGCAGAAATTGATTTAGAGATTGTCTCTATTAATGAAAGCTTAGAAGTTATCAGTGATCGAGGATTAAAAGTAATTGCAGATATTACAATTGACGAAGTCAATGAGAAACAACTTCAGTCTTTAATCCTACCTGGTGGTAGTGGTCATAAGAACTTAGAAGCTTCTGAGAAAGTTATTCAATTATTAAAATATTCCTCTGATAGAAATAAGTATATTTTTGCTATCTGTGCTGCACCTAGTATTTTAGGTAAACTTGGTTTATTAAAAAACAGAAAAGCTACAGCTTATCCCGGTTTTGAAAAATACTTAGAAGGCGCTGATATTTCATCAGAAGATGTTTGTGTTGATGGTAATATCATCACATCAAGAGGACCGGGTACTGCTCATAAATTTGCCTATAAAATCGTAGCAACATTATCCAATAAAGATTTAGCCAATCAATTAGAAGAAGGCATGCTGTTTAATTAAGTAACCAATAAAGGAGTTCAGATGAAGTATCCAATTTTAGAAGTTGACTATAATAAAATTTTTCATAATGCAGCACAAATGCAAAAAATATGCAATAACTATAATGTTTCAATTAGTGGTGTAATTAAAGGTATGAATGGTACCTTTGAAGTAGCAAAAGCCTTCGCCAAAGCCCAGCATAAACATCTAGCTAGTTCAAGATTGCGAGAGCTTAAAAGAATAGCAGATTCGAATTTGAACATTCCGCTAATGCTCATCAGAATTCCTATGTTAAGTGAAATTGATGAAATGATTCAATATGTAGATATTAGCGTAAACTCTGAATTAGAAATTATTAAAGCAATTGAAAAAGCTTGTATAAAAATGAATAAAAAACATAAAATAATACTTATGATGGATTTAGGTGATTTAAGAGAAGGTTATTACTCAGAAAGTGAAATGATTGAAGTAGCAAAATTTATTGAGTTTAATATGACCCATGTTGAATTATATGGCATCGGTACAAATCTTAGTTGTTATGGTTCTGTTATGCCTACTAAGAAAAATATGACAAGACTAGTTAATATCGCTGAAACAATTGAAAGTATAATTAATCGAAAACTTGATATAATATCTGGTGGTGCAACAACATCAATCCCTTTATTATTAGAAGGAAATATGCCTAAAAGAATCAATAATTTAAGAATAGGTGAAGGTATCTTACTCGCAGTTGATTTACAAGATTTTCATGGTGTTGATATGAGTGATTTTTATCAAGATGCTATTCTTCTTAAAGCTGAGATTATTGAAATTAAAATAAAAGATTCATATCCTGTTGGGAAACTATCAATTGATGCCTTTGGTAACAAACCAACTTATTGTGATATTGGTAAAAGAAAAAGAGCTTTGTTAGCCCTAGGGAAAAAAGATATTGGTACCCACGAAAAATTAATTTCAGTAGAGCCTGGTGTTAAAATAATTGGTAGCAGTAGCGACCATTTAATTATTGATATTGAAGAGGCAGAAAGAGATTATAGTCTTGGTGATATTATTCAATTTCGGTTGTATTACCCAGCCATGTTATATAGTAGTCAATCACCAGATGTAGAAAAAAATATAATAAATTTACCTAAAAAAAGATAGTGGCTCAGCCACTATCTTTTTTAACTATTCACTATTTATATTTTAGTCATCAGTTTTGATATCTGATTAGCAAATTTCTTCGGATTTTCTATTTCTAATCCTTCCATAATTAATGCTTGATTTAAAAGCAACTCTGTATATTCTTCAATTAAATCTGAAGACTTGTTATTTTCAAATTCTTTCTGCAAAATTTCAAAGACTTTATGATTCGGATTAATTTCTAAAATTTTCTTTGATTGCATTGGCATATCTTGCATTTTTTTCAGTAACTCTTCAGTATGAAGAGAAATGCCCGAACTATCTGTTACAAGACAAACCGCAGAACTTTTTAGTTTATCGCTAATTAAAATTTCATCTACTTCATTATCAAGAATTTCTTTCATGCGATCTAATAATCCACTATTTTTTTCTTTAATATCTTTTACTTCATCACTGATATTTTCTGTATCACTTTTATTTAAAGAAACCAGAGATTTGCCATCATATTCATCTAAGAAATTAATCATAAATTCATCCACTGGGTCAGTAAAGAATAACACTTCATAACCTTGGTCTTCTAGTTTTTCTAACTGTGGTAAATTCATGGCTTTTTCTTTATCCATGGTTACAAGATAATATATCTTTTCTTGATTTTCTTTCATCCCTTCAACATATTCTTTAAATGTTTTTAATTTATCTTTTGATTGATTTGTATAGAACATTAAAAGATCAACTAACTGATCTTTTTTCTGAGGATTTTGATAGATACCATTCTTGATAGCTATCCCAAAATCTTTCCACCAGTTCTCATATGCTTCTCTATTTTTCTCTAAATTACTTTCAAGTTTTCTAAGAACTTTCTTTTCTAAGTTCTTACCAATTTTATTAATTAATCGATCCTTTTGTAATAATTCTCTAGAAATATTTAAGGAAAAATCAGGTGAATCAACGATTCCTTTTACAAAACCTAAGTACTCAGGTAATAGATTATCCGCATTTTTCATAATGAATACTTGTTTACTGTATAAATCAACACCAGTTTTTTCGTTACTTTGCATAAAATTCATAGGTGTTTTTGATGGTATAAATAACAATGCATTGTATGATACCATTCCTTCAGCCTTTGTATGAATAACGTCAAGTGGGTCAGTAAAGTCATTGAATTTAGATTTATAAAATTCATTATACTCTTCTTTTTCAATATCATTCTTAGATTTTCGCCATAATGGAGTCATTGAATTAAGCACTTTGTTTTCAACAACTGTTTTCATTGCATATTCATCTTCAGATGCTTCATCTGGTATTTGGGACTCTACATCCATTTTTATTGGGAAAGGTATATAATTTGAATGCTTTTTAACAAGATTTTCTATACGGTAACTATCCAAGAACTCTTCAAATTCTTCACCTTCTCTTAAATGTAATATAATTTTTGTGCCTGTTTTATCAATATCTTTTTCTTCTATGGTATAATTTTCCAAACCTTCAGAATGCCAATAAATTCCAGTATGTCCATGTTTTTTTGTATAAATTTCAACCGCATTAGCAACCATAAATGAAGAGTAAAAACCTACACCAAATTGACCAATAATTTCTAAGGCATCATTTTTTTCTTCAAGAGCTTTAACAAAATTTTCGGAACCTGATTTAGCAACTGTACCAATATTCTCGATTACTTCAGCCTCGGTCATACCAATACCATTATCTTCAACTGTTAATGTTCTAGCATCTTCATCAATTGAAATATTAATCATTAATTCTTGTTCTGAATCCATCTCTTTATTAGATAATGATTCAAACCTTTTTTTATTAAGAGCATCTGATGCATTAGAGATCAATTCTCTTAAGAAGATCTCTTTGTGGGTATATATTGAGTGAATCATAATATCTAACATTTTCTTTGTTTCTGTTTGAAAAGAATGTTTCTTTTTAATTTCCATGTTTACCTCCATTATTCAACTATTTCTTAATTTTCAACCACTCTAAATTATATCATAAATTGATGATATAATTCAAATTGAAACCAAACAAAAAGCCAACTAAATCTTAAAATTAGTTGGTTTTTATTTATAATTACTAAAATGCAATGATGTTGTTGGTTTTTCATTGAAGTCTTTTTCAAGATATCGGTGCACATCTTCAATTGGTATAATATCATCATTAGAATTTTTTATCAAAAATCTAACAACTTGTTGAATTTGATGCATATCAGTGTTTTTATCAAAGTAAGATTCTATTTCAATTTCTATTAGGTACAACAATACTTCTAAATTTTCTTTAAATATTTCAAAACTTTTAGCTTTATTAAAGAATATGTTTATTAGATCACTTATAATTGAATTGATTTTTTCTAAATTCGAATCATACAGAAATTCTAATCGATCAACATTCAAGAATGCTTCAGAAATTTTCGTTAAAATAGAATTCGTTAACTCATTTTTAAAGTCATTACTATATGTCTCACTAATTTTTGTTAATTCTTTTGTTGTAGAAAATCTATATTTTAAAAACTCTAAATATGTCTCGAAATCTTCTACGTTGTTGCCTGTTTCAATTTCAAAGAGAATTCTAAAAAAGACAACCCAATCAAATTCACAAGCAATTTTTTCTAAAATTCTTTCACCAATGACTTTTGTAAATGTCCCTACAAAAATTGGCTTTCTTTCAATAACTAATCTCTTTTTAAAATCGATTGGTGTGTTTTCTAATTCATTTAAGGTACTAAAAGTCTTAGAAAATGTTTTCTGATACTTATTTAAATTATCTGCGCCTTGGGATCTAAATAAATATTTTACGATAGAATCGCAAGATTTATTGAAGTTAACGACAAAACCCATACTTTTCTTCATCTTATTAGAAAACATAGTATAAATCATTTGAGATAATGTTTTTTCTAATGTCAATTGTCTTGTGCCTAAATCTTTTGTTCCTATTTTATTAAAATGATCGTCTAAAATTTTCAACTGTTGGTCAATCATCGATAAGTTTTGTTTTATTGAAGCAAGAATCTCTTCGAAAAAATTGTCCCATATATTATAATCATTATTCTTATATATTATTTCATGTTCTATTTCACTCCAAAATACATTTACTAATGATTTAATTTGCAATTCAAAATTCATCTTTAAATCATCCAGATAATAAAACCCATCTATTTTATAAATTTTGAAACCATTATTTTGAACTTGTGGTTGTTTCTCTTCTAGATCTAATAAAATATTTGGTCGTGATTCATTAAAGTATAATCCGTTTTCATCAATCAAATCAAAATGCGCTAGGAGAGAATTATATATATTACCTTCATCACTGTTAAATCGGCATTCAATTCTAACACCAATTAAATCTGATAAAAAATCTATAACATCTTCAGGTTTCTCAAATTGTTCAAAATACTTATCTCTAAAAATCTTACCTTTCAAACTCTGTTTCGATTTTATTCGGGTAACAATTCCTATTCTAGATTTATTATCTTCTCTCAATATATTATTTAAGTAATTCTTTATGTCTTTCGCCGCAATATTTAATTCTTCATCAATATCATCTAGAATACTGATCGCTTGTTCACTGTAATTAAATATTTCTAATTCTTCCATCTTCCCCTCCTAATGTATCTACTTTATCATTATACCTTTATTAGGGAGAGTATTTCAATAAAAAATCACAATTGTTAATCAATTGTGATTTTATCTTACTATTTAATATTTTCTACTGCTGTAATAATTTTTTCTAATGCTTTATCTGCAGAAATTTCAACTTTATCCATTTCATCTCTTGTTGAATATTCAACAATACCTTCACTAGCTTTTCTTCCAACAACAACTCTCAATGGAATGCCTATTAAATCCATATCATTAAATTTAACGCCAGCTCTTTCATTTCGATCATCTAATAAAACTTCAACACCTTTTGCTTTTAAGGTTTCGTATATTTTCTCACCTAAAGCCACTCGTTCTTCATCTTTAGTGTTTAATATTGACACAATGGCTTGGTATGGCGCAACATTTAATGGCCAGATAATACCATAATCATCATGGTTCTGTTCAACTAATGCAGCTACTATTCGCGAAACACCAATACCATGAGACCCCATCCAAAAATGCTGTGCTACCCCATTTTTATCTAAGAAAGTGGCATCAAGTGCCTTAGAATATTTTGTTCCAAATTGAAATATATTTCCTACTTCAATTCCCGTTTGAATATCTATTGTTCCACCGCATCCAGGGCATTCATCCCCAACTTTTGCATTTAATAAATCATTTACGATTTCACAATCTAAATCTTCTTTAATATTTGCATTCTTGAGGTGATAATCTATTTCATTTGCACCAACGATAAAATTACGCATTTTTTTAACTCTTGAATCAACAATTAATCTAACAGAATCTTTTAATCCAAATGGTCCTACAAAACCTAAGTGACTACCTGTTAAATCGTTTATTTCACCTTCTACTAACATCTCTAGACGGTCAGGATGCACTTCTAAGTACTTTGATAATTTAGTTATATTTAAATCTCTATCTCCTGGTAACATTACAGCAAATACTTCACCTTCTGCTTTAAAAAGAAGGGTTTTTACAAATTTTTTCCTTGGTAAATTAAAGTACTCATTTAATTGATCAATTGTTTTTACGTCTGGTGTGAGCACTTTTTCAGAAGCTAACATATCATCTGTTTCATTATAATTTTTAGTAACACATTCTGCAATTTCATCTGTAGCAGAATAATCACAATCTTTACAATATGCAATTTGAGCTTCTCCGCCTGAAGTAATAGCAATAAACTCATGGGATACATTACCACCCATGTTGCCACTATCACCACGTACGATTCGATAATCAAAACCTAATCGGTCAAAAGTCTTCTCATAGGATTCCCATACTTTTTCATATGATTTTACCATTCCGGCTTCATCCATATCAAAATTGTATGCATCTTTCATTAAAAACTCCCGACAACGAATTAGACCTGCTCTTGGCCGTCTTTCATCTCTATATTTGCTTTGAATTTGATATATTATTAATGGTAGTTGCTTATATGAATTTAACTCATTTTTTACAAAATCAGTAAAGTATTCTTCATGTGTTGGGCCTAAACAAAATTCTCTACCTTTACGATCTTCTAACTTAAACATCTCCGGACCAAAATCAGCCCATCTCCCTGTCTTGTCCCATAACTCTCTTGGTTGTAAGGCAGACATTAATACTTCTTGAAAACCAGCTGCATCTTGTTCTTCCCTAACAATTTTTTCGACTTTCTTTAAGACTTTATTGCCTAGTGGCATATATGAATAAACCCCAGAAACCAATTGTCTCACCATACCAGCTCTAATTAGCAATTTATTTGAAATTACATCTGCATCAGCTGGGTCTTCTTTAATTGTTGGCATATATAAATGTGACATTCTCATATAATCAACTCCTCATTCTAAAAATATTTAGTTTGTTTTTTCTTTCACATTTACCATCTTATCTTATTACCTATTTTTTTTCAACTAATTATGTAGTTTTTTTGCCATAAATCCTGCACCAATAATGCCGGCATCATTTTGTAATTCAGCTAATTTAAGTTCTGCAATTTCAATATCCTTAGAATATAATGATTTCGATATTTCTTTTT
>Ga0306868_1000759_pt1 | contig 18945 bp, 24 predicted proteins | sample AntRauTorckE6832_FD_190411 | JGI IMG/M metagenome (GOLD analysis project Ga0306868, IMG submission 190411) | Saline lake microbial communities from Rauer Islands, Antarctica - Metagenome Torckler E6 #832 (v2) (version 2) | ecosystem: Environmental > Aquatic > Non-marine Saline and Alkaline >... | reverse complement strand
CTTTGTTAGAATTCTAGGTTTCATTTAGAAATTAATCTCCTTCGTAGGTTAAAAACCCCGCCGGAGGGCAGGGTGTGGGGGTTATTATTTTGATAGGGGGTGACACTCTATGTTCTACTTGGCAGTGATATCTACTACCTCTCTCCAGTAATCTGTATCACGAGACCTATCATACGTCCTCGTGGCGTAGTACAACTGATTGCCACCCTCTTTATCTACATAACGCTCTTGGACTGTGTATAAGACTTCCCGACTGATTCCATTTGTGACATCCCATATACTGTCTACCTTACTACTGAAGGTTGGATCTACTGTGCCATCCGCTATCTTCTCAAAAAAACTTTTATCACTCATCGTCAATCCTCCTCTAGTTCTTGAATTTTAATACCTGTACGTTCCTTAAACTTTGAGTACAAGCTTGACACCACATCTGAGTGGGATGTGCCAAAGTCCGCTTCTGCCCAGAAATACCTTAACCACTTTAAAAAGTCCATCTCCTCCTTAGTTGACATTAGAAATCCCCCTTCCACTTCCCGTTCTTCAGTGTGGCAGTTGCCCTTTTACCATTTGCATAAGTAATAATGTGAGAGTGTGACCAACCACTCCCCCCTACGTTGTATCCCATTTCTTTCTTACCCGACACACCAGCCGCATAGACACCATCCTTAATGAATGCTGAGTGTCCGTGACCGATGTTAAACTTCGTGCCTTGAATCTGGAAAGCTCTAACACTACCACGGGCACCATTATTTCCTTGGTGACCATGCTGACCACACTCAACACCACAAACTACAAAGCTTTCGTCAGTGCCTAAAAACCTCACACCTGCTAGGTTTGAGTTAGCATCTTTAATGGCATACTCAAAAATCTTAAAGTCCTTCTCTTGCTGACTGATTGCAGAGTACTTGGCGAGTTGCAACTCCAGGTAGTATAAGGCGTTGACGGGATCTTTCCTATAATCAGATTCGCGTAGCCAACGCTCTAACGCTAAATCATGGTTTGACTCCACAACTACCATCTCACACCAAGGCCTATCCATCCTCAACATCTCACTAGCTGTATCTTCAATCTCAGACCTAACACTTTCGGTCTTCTCGGAATACATCTGGAACATAAAGTGCGGATTCCCCGTGCTGTGGTGATTCCTATACTTGTGATCGTAGACATCATGCATAAACTGGTACTTCGGCATCAACGTATCTAGCATAGAATCAGGATATCCCCAGCTCGTACTGGCGACTTGTTCATCTAGTTTAGCAACGTGTATATCTCCCCAGTTAATAGCCTCTACAGAACACCCAGACACACCGTAGACACCCTCCGGTGTGTAGTAATTTTCGAGATCATAGAAGTTACCTGTATCAGACTCAGCTATTAACTGACGTACAAACCAATCACCGTCCTCATCAACCTCCACCACAACCGCACCAAATACATGATGAAACCCTGCCTTTTGCCCAGCCTTCTTCTGAACATAGTTACGTTGGGTGATAGCGCCAGTAGTATATAGAATCTTTGCATCAAGCACTTTAGGCGTTGGAATACTCTCCAATTGCATCTTTGCATGAGGGACGATAGCACTATCTAGTGCAGTGTAGTTGTGTAGCCCGCTGAGGGGGTTAACTGCTGTAGGTAGTATGTTGAGTTCACCGCAGAACACAAGACCCTTAGCGAGCTGTACAGGCTCATTCATAAGCGTGTGCTTACGCAACTTGGGGTCATACCACAAGTCCTCGTCAGCTTTAGTAGAGTTCTCAAAGCTATGCTTGTTGTAGGTGAATGTGCTTACATAAAGCTTAGCGTTATTATACTCTAAGTAGTTCTCTAGTGATTTTAAGAAGTCTTCGTGGACATAGGTATTATTCTGAGCTGAAACGAACACATAACGTGCATTCCTGTTCTGACTCATATCAATACGTTTGTGCTCTGGCGAGTGTTTTTCACCGGCAGCAATAGGCTTACTCTCTTCAAACTCTTTCCAAAAATCTTTGTAATGCTCACGAGTTAGGAAGTAGTTGATAGTTGATTTACAGCACCCCATGACCTCTGCGATTTGACGGCTACTAAGCTCCTCCCTCACCTTTAAACGGAGGATCTCATTTAGGTCTTCCTTAGTAAAATTCATAAAACCCCCTTTAAAGATTCTTGTCAATGCTAGACCAGTCTGGCCCTCTGTAGTGAACACCCTTAAGCGTCTTCTGAGATCCTGTCTCAACTACAGTGCCTTTGATAACACCGATACCCCCCTCCCACTCTACAAAGACATCCTTATAACGCAGATCGTCCTTGTAGGAGCTGATAGAGTCTTCAGCTTCCTGTTCGTTATACACAAACTTTGACATATTAGAGTTATTGACAGCTTCCAAAACCTCATCGGCATCATACCCCAAACGGTGACACGCTCCTCCAACGACAACTAGGAGGTCGCCTAGTGCATCTACAACCTCTGTACGATCATTAGCTTCCAAAGCTTCAAGAAGTTCTCTGTGTTCTTCCGTGATAAAACTAATTTGCGCTGTTATAGATACATCATCTAATTCACGGTGGTACTTGTCAGCTCCCATGAGCACATTAAATAGTGCAACCCTTCCTAGTTCGCTTTCTGCTTGGTTCATGTAGATTTCTCCGTTTTTAAGTAGTCTCTGTAAGCTTGCTTAAAGCATTTAAGAGTGTCTTTTTCAGGGCTTATCTTTAATGCCTTTAAGGTGTGAGATTGCTGTAGTTTAGTCCCTTTAGCGAATTTAATAACGTCCTTTTCAATTGTAGCCTCCTCGAATGTAAGGCCCATACGGTCTGCATAGGACTTTATCTTATGAGCTTCCTTATCAACCATCTGAAGTTCATCTCCTCCTGTAGAGAGCAAGTGGATTATATAAGGTATCACATGCTCCTCAAGAGTTAACGGGATGTGACCCTCAGTATGATCTACCTCCATCTTACTCGTGGGTGTCCACACACCCGTCAACGCACAATAAGTTCCTTTACGTCCTTTACCTGTGTAACCCGCTGGAGGTGGCCCCATCTGACTCTCTTTGTATTTAAACTTCATAGGAGACTTCTCCCACAGCCCTCTACGCAAACAACCTCTTAAATATGACCAGAATTTGGCTTCAGTGGGGAATAAATCAGGATGCTTTTCAATCAGCATCCTAACCCGCCCTTCAAAATCACTCACAGTTTATGTAGTCTTCTACTAGAGACTTTAGCTCTAACCAAGACTTAGGATTTGTACCTGTAATATCCTGACAGATTTCACGAGCATCCTTGAATTTCATAACTGAAAGATCATCCCAACTAACCTCTACTGGTTTGAGATTAGTTTGGTGTTGTTTGTAATTTTCACGTTCCAATTCTTTCAATGCTTCTGCGACATCCTCAGAAGAAATGTTAGTTTCTCCATGAGAATCCTCACCCTGACACAGAGCCTCATGTTGAGCCTCAATAACTTCCTGCCGTTTATTCATCCTCTCAAGAATCTCTTGGGACTTCATCCAGAACTCTTTGCCTTCTAACAAATCTGAAAGCTCTTTAGCATCTAAGAAACCTTGGTAAGTGTCGGTTACAAGGTCATGCAACATCTCAACTGAGTGGATTGAGTGGGCAAGCATATCGGAGATCTTCCCTGTATATCCCCCAGAGGCGTTGTGACACATCATTGATCCATGAGGATGCACTACCATCTCATCACCATGCATGAAGATCATACTACCGCCTGAGTAGGCATTACCTACTAAGTTAGTAGTGATATTGGCCTCGCATTGTTTCATTAAGTGGATGAAATTCGTTGCGGTGTCAAGATCACCACCGGGAGTATTAATGTGAATAATAATCTCATCGTTCCCCGTCGCGGTAGACAAACTTAAAAACTCTGTACGGTATAAACTTGGTGGGCCTATCTCCTCGTCCAGAAAAATTTCAATGCGTTCTCCGCGACTTGAATAAAATACCTTCTCTTCACTCATATATTAAACCCCCTCTCCAAGTTTTAGTTATTTTCTAACATAGAAATTAGTGGGCATACATCATCTTTCCCTTTGAGCATGTATGCCAACTGTGCCATCTCGATCATTACATCCTTGCCTGTAGCAGTGATATCTTCTCCCGTGTGATGGTTGGTGTAATGATAACCATCCTCATAGACTTTATCAAATGTTTTCTTCACTTCATTTACGACAAGCGCAAGGTCTTCAATAGGGCTGTCATTAAACGGCTCTAGGATTGCAAAAGCTTTAGTGTCTCCGATACCTTTACAACCACCGTAAGTATCAGCTTTATCCCCCTCAAGGATTTGCTGCAGCAAGAACAGCCAACCGTAACCTAGAACCTTTGATTTATGCTCTGCCTTGTAAAGTCTACCTACTGTAAGTGGATCAGAGAAGATTGGATGCTCCATCTCATCTGGTATCAGAATCCAACAGCCGGAAGCTTGTCGAGCGTCCTTATCTCCGGCAACCACCACACCCATTTCACCCTTGCGTTGAGCCATGGCACACACTATGTCATCGACTTCAATCATACCAACGGCTTTCTTGCAGTTTGGTAGTGTGTGAACATGCTTGCGTAACTGTTCGAGGTAGTGAGGTTTTCTTAGACCACTACGTTTATCCTTGTAAGGTTTGATAGTCGCAATGCCGTAACGAAAATTCATAGCGCCAGCACCTTTGGAAACGTAAGCTGTATACTTCTTGCAACCAGATTTACGGACCCACTCCTTCAGCGTGTTATTAAAGTTTTTCTTGCAAGTGTTTAGGTCACCAATTTCGTAATCAACAAACCTCTCTAGCTCATCAACGTCACCTGTAAACCCGAACTGCACGTCAAGATCGAACTCCTTCACTTCCTCAATCCAATTCTTGCCATCAGCCGCAGAACCAAATTCAGAGACTAGCTCGCCTTTGTGAAAATACCTGTATCTAATTCTCTCACCTGAGCTTGCTGCAGCAAATAGCAACATATCCGCGTCAACGTAAGCGTGGGAGGGTTTTGATGGTTCTACGGATGATGGTGAGGTTTCCCCTCTATGCTTCTCATAGCCTCGCTGAGACGCTCTCTTCTTATCTGTGTGTGTTGCAGGTTTTGTAAGCTTATCTGCTGCTCTCTTCACTGGATTTCTAGCCATGTGATAGTCCACCTCTCAGTAAAAAGGGGCCGAAGCCCCTATAACTAAATTAAAAAGCCTTAGTAGCTGGCCCAGCTAATTAGTAGTCGCCGTCATCCTCTGGAGTTTCATCGAAAGGTGAATCTTCCTCTTCGCCATCCACAACAACACTACCCGCTCCAATTGACTCCGCAAATTCTACGTCATCAAAACCAAACGCATCTTTTTCTTCATCCGAGAGGCCACCATCGGAATCTTCGTATTCAACCAACTCGTTGATCTTAAGCTTATTGAGATAGGCAAAAGATCCGTAATCATTTGTGTTGACACGAGCACTTGCATGACCCTTTGAACCGTTACCAACATTACGGTCGAATGTGATATCCAAACCTTTCTTCGGATTATCCGGGTCAGCCATCAGGATGCGAGGGATGTTGGAGGGTCTAATAGCATCACCCTCTTTATCCTGAGCTTTTTGAGTGACTTTAATAGTGAACTGCTTCTTCTCTTCTGGGAACGGAAGATCGTCATCTTCTTCGAGCTTATACTTCTCTCGAAATTTAGCATTAGTATACTTTTTAGAAGGCTGCTTAGCAAAGACTTCATCCCAAGCATCAGCGACTTCCTCAGACACTGCTAGTTCAACTGAGTACTCTTTACGAGCTTGGTTAAACTTCACATTACGGTCATCGTAGATAGCCTGTGGTCTGCGGATCTTGCAGTAGTATAGGGATACATCAGTCAATAAAACATTAGTTATATTGCCCTTGCTGTCTTTCTGAAATTTAATAGCTGTCATAGATTTTAAATCCTCCAGGGTTGGATGTATCTCACATCCGTTATTTCAATTAAGTTCTTATGTGATCCTGTAGTATGCGCCTAATTCCTGCAGGATCGTCTAGTAAAGAGCTTTAGGCGGCTGAGTGGGAATGATAATACAACTAGTATTCACCACACTAAATAGGACTCTGGTTGGAGTCGAACCAACACCACCGGCAAGGCCTCTCCGGTACACGTCGCTACGTGCTGACCTACAATGCAACCGTTACACCACAGAGTCCTATTTAGTGCCCTCGAATATACCGTCGAAGGTTCGGTCTCTGCTATGTCGCCATCGTTGCAGGGGATTGTACGCGAACCGCTACTACGTACTGTTCTATTACACCCTAGTAGATTCGACATTACCACTGTTCTTAACAACTTTCCGACCCCAGTGATTATTTTTCTACTTGCTTTGTAGCTAGACCTGCCTCAGAGATACCCCATTACAACACCCACAGGAAAAACAGGTACTCCGACAGCTCGTATAACTTCCTCCACTGTCCATTGAGCTAGTGGCAGATTGGTCTCTATCAACTTAAAGATATTAGTCACCCAGCCTACTGCACTGCCGATAAAAATCACTGTACCCATCAAACTTAGAATAACTTCAGACCTCATAAAGTCTCCCCCTATTGACCATACATTACGAAAACAATTTCGGTACCATTTTCAAATTTGTCGAAGTCGTCTTCGTGAATGATTTCGACATTGCCATCATCCTCAGTAATAAACTCCATATCAATTGAAGTGCATCCTTCAGCACTCTGGCCATGGTCTGCGTATACATGCACTGAGCGCATACCATGCTCATTTTGTAAAGCTTTTAACCTATCAATTACCATTTGTGAATTCATAAAATCTCCTCTGTGGAACTACAAATAAAACATTATTGATGTCTTATTGTAAAATGGCTTGCCCTGAGGGATTCGAACCCTCACTATAAGTTTAGAAGACTTATGTGCTATCCGGTTACACTAAAGGCAGATAAACTTTCACTTTTTATTCACCCTGAGAAGTGTAACTCAGCCCCTGCACTCCGGGATCGACCTTTATTCTATCCACCGCTCAATCTGAGTGGAAAAGGAGTATAGTCTCCTAACCAAGCTACTATACCGTTTGTAGACTTAGGATGTCAACACCTTTCTTAACATCCTTTTTCAGCTCTTTCATAAACTTACGTTTACAAACCGCTAGTACTAGGGTGTGAGTGTGGTATTGACTTAGCTTACCCATCAAGTTTTTATAAGTCTTTGTCCGTTCGTTCACAGTCTTATAATCAACTTCAGGCCAAGAATCCAAAGCATGTTCTTTAGTCAACTTACGGATCATTTTTGCTTTCTTACCGTTCATAAAACCTCCTAGTGGCAATGTAACCAAGACTTCCCGATCTGATAATCACCATCAAACGGGACACGTAAACCATAGTACTCTGCTGCCTCTTTAATTGCAAGGGACATCTTCTCCCCAACCTTGCTAGTCCCCACCCAGAACTTATCGCCAACATGTGAGGGGTCTGACACCCTAGTGCCATCTCCTTCATAGCTCTTAGCCTGAGACTCATCGTCGAACTCTACCACTGTAACTAAAGACTTGCAAACTTGTAGTTGATACTCATCGTGATACTGAATCATAAACATAGCCTTTCCATAAAAGCTAGAGTCAGTAAAAGGGTCAAACAGGTAGCCTTCCTTAGCCAGCCAACGGTCAACAATGATCGCTGCTCTCTTCATAGTAATAGCCCCACAAGATTGGAACAGTAAGTTTAGTAGGCTGTGCTCTGATCTCGACATCAACTTACGACCGTCGATAGCTTTAATGAGCTTACTACCTCCCGCACCCTTCCAGTAGATTCCCAACTTAGCTTTCAAGAGTTTCAGTGGGTATGCTGCCTCCCAGAAATCCTCGAAAGCTTGCTGTGCTTTGTTTATAGGCCAGTCCATCTGTTTAGCAATCTTAGGTGGTTGAGCACCGTAGCTGCAGTTCCCTGTGATTGTTATAATATCCCCCTGCCTAGCTACAAAGGTTGAGTTAGCCGTTTCTATACAAAAAACATCCGTATCCCTAGTCAAAGACTTGATCATCTTTTGGCAAGTTCTGCTTTGCTTCTTGCTAAGTGTGATGTTGGCGTGTCTTTTATTCACAGTTAAACTATTCACAGTTAAACTATTCACAGTTAAACTATTCACAGTTAAACTATTCACAGTTAAACCCCAAGATACTTTAGGGTAGTATCCAACTAAGTAACAAGCTAATAGTATTGCCTCGTAAACGTTCCCTTCATTCTGACTAATATATTTTCCACGTCTACTAGCATAGCCATCAGCTTGCCAAAAAGACTCTACAAAACCCCCCAGAGACTCCTTCTCAAGTGAGCATATCCACTCCAGGTAATCAATATCATGCTTATCTTGTTGAGGTAGCCCTACTTTAGCCCAAAACTCTCTAAACCAGTATGGTGAGAGAATAAAAGTCTTAAAGCCGGTGTTGTTTTTAGAAACGTGTACAGTAAACTTTGCACCTACACTCTCCAAAACTTCCTCAATCTCTTTTACATACTTTGACTCATCTTGAGAAACCCTACAAGAAACTCCCCTACGATTTCCAAACTGAGATGAAGTCCTTCTAGTGTCTTTTGCCCACTTGAGGTAGCCATTACTAAGAATCCAAGCAACAAGCTTAGCCTCATCTACACTAACATGGGAGTCACCTCCAACATACTCTGCTGAATTCTTGATCTTAAACTCAGTATTTATCTCGTCAGTTGTCTTAAACAAGTTTTCATAATACCGAGGACTCTTCTTAGGTGACCTACGAATACTACCAAACCACCTATGGTCTCCTGTGCTCTCAAACTTAAAAGACTTTTGACGCATACTCACTACATCTGCATTAGGGTAGTAGAAGATATTCTTGATAGGACTCCACTCGTTAAAACCTGTAGATGTATTATAGGTAAGGACATCCTCGCCCACAGACAACTGGCTGTAACTCTTCCATCCAGATTTTGTTAAGACAGTTGTTGAGTCTACAGGTAGGCAACTGTACTTCAATGTCTTAGCATCGTCCCTAATGATCCCCATAGCCGCTGCAGTTGCTGTGTGTATGTCATTAGGCTTCTCACCCATCAGCTTCATAATGTAGTCCTCACCGCCCTCATACGGCCTTGTGTAGTGACCCTCAACACGTGCTTCCAAGCCTGAAGCATCACAACCTATCTGGTAAGTGTCTTTTTCAACACCAAAGAGGTCACGCATCGGAGCACCGTACAAACTCGTGGGTCTCGGTATGTTAGCAACTACCTTGTGCTGCATTCTAGTAGTAGAAGCACCACAAGCAATGACAGGTGTTTGTATCCTTCCGTCAATACTAATACGCTCTTGTGCAAGAAATCCAGACCCGTTTGGTGAGAGTATTGAGTTGCGCCTATGACGGTAGGTTAGCCAGTAGACAACATCTTTGACGAAAGATACTTTATCACCAAGCCTCTCAAGATTAGGGCACAATTCCTTATCCGCATTGACAGTATACTTCGGGGATGATATCACTTTAACGGGACGATCCCTGTTAGCAGACATTAACTTCTGATACATCTCCATCACGGTCTTACACCTCAGATGAGACAGTCTGTGAGGTTTAAAAGTGCTCTCGGCTGTCTCTTGGCAATAGCGAATGACAGAAGTTTTATACTTCTCATCATCAAGTTTTTGCTTTTTCTGGTTCACACTTAAATCATTGTCACCCCAGATTAGAGGATTCCACCCCAACCCTACCAGATACTCTTTCATATCCCTCTGATTAGGTAGGAGCATTGGCTCAGTGTCTCTGATAAGAGCTTGCTCTGTTGGTAGGGTGAAGGACATCTCACCCCCTTTAGAGTTAAAAGTTACCTTGTAAATCCCGTATTCATCCTCTGTGCAAGTACCCTTGTGTGTGTCAATAAACTTCTTCATTATTGCTGAGAGACTTCCATCCTTCTTTATCTGTATCTTAGGAATTAGGTAAGGCTTAGCATTCGTCTTACTCATAGGCTTTTCTGGGAGCAGAGGCTCTACGTAATCTTCGATAACCTGCATCTTCTCGTTAAGGTCAGTTAGAGCAACTTGAGCTTTGTCAGCGAAGAATTTGAAACCAAAATGCTCTTGGCGAAACGCAAGCTCCTCAGCTGCCTGCTCAAGATTAAGAGCTTCATCCCAAGGCCAATCTGATTTCTCTCTGAGCAATTGACGGAATACAGCCTCTGTAACTTCTGTATCCTGTTCACAATAGCTAAGCATCTCAGGGCTAAACTCCTCCCACACCTGCTCACCCTCATCTGCGAAGTCACCTTTTAAGATACCTAAGCGTTTACCCCAAGCTTTAAGGCTGTGGCCTCCTGGACGATCAGGCCAGAGGGTACGGGACATCACTACAGTGTCGGTGATCTTACAAGGTTTGCCCATCACTGTATCAACGTCACTATCGTCTAAGCCTACGTGATACTCTAGGCCAAAGAATAGACGAAGCACTGGTAAGTCATACTTAATCCCAGAGTGGGCAATGATTTCTGTGGCTGAAGATAGTGCCTCTTCAACAGCCTCTTTAGTTAAAGACTCCTCATAAAGTTTTAATCTAACTCCTGTGTCTATGTATTTAAAGACAATGCAATGCACTCTGAAAGTAGGCTTCAACTTAAAAGGGTAGCTAGAATAGTCTATAGTCTTAGAATCAAGCAACCCTGTAGTTTCTATGTCAAACACCACCCTATTCATAATCAGTACTCCATCGGTTCTTCAGACTTGTCAACTGTGCTATCGCCAAACAATGCCAGCTCCTCAGAAGAGAAAGTATCTTCATCCTCTTCGTATGGGTTACTTGTAGCGTAGAGCATGGACGTAGCTTTGTCATAACGCAACCAACCAGCTTCACCAGTCTCACCTGTGCGCCTACATTTAACTATACGAATAAGTATGCTGTCCCTCTTCTTAGGATCTTGATTCATCTTATCACGGGATATCAGGATTGTGTTAAAAGCTATCTGGTTCTGTGAAGAGCTACCCATTAAATCATACTCATTAACTTCGTGAGGGTCTTTGTCTGAGGGCTTCTTCATGTGAGAGACTACAGCAATTGCACAGTCGGTTTCTTTAGCAATTTTCAGGATTGAATCCATGAAGTGTATAGTGTCAGAATTACTATCTGAGGCTATAGCTGCTTGCAAAGGATCAACAAAGATAATATTACACTTCTCTGCTTTGGCGAGATATCGAAATTTATTAATCAGCTCTTCATTGCTTAGCGAGCCTTGGTGATCAACGAATGTAAAACGATCATCTTTAGCTACACCATTGAAGAAGGCCTCTCGTAATTCTGGCATATTCAAATCTTCACGGCTCTTCTTTTTCAGATTAACCCTTTGATCAATCGACATCAAGTCTCGAACTACCTCCCGTTTAGTTCCTTCCAAGTACATTGCACCAACTTTTAAATCAGTCTCTGTCAGTATGTTATAGACAGTATGCGAAATTATACTTGAGTTGTGTGTGACAATGAAATCATTAGTCAAGTATAGCTCATCGGCAGCATCGACCTTGAAACATACAGTTTCTTCGTTGGTAAACACCTCTACTGATTCCACAAGGTTTCTGTCAACACCTCGCTCCTTTGTTATATTACCTATAAGGAGCCTAAATATGCGCTCATTAGAACTAGATACTTCCTCAATCATTCTGCAAGTACGCCCTAAGCTACGTACAAGCAGTCTAATTTGATCTGCCATATCAGGACTGGGTGTTGAGTATTCTAAGTTCCCTTCTGTTGAAAATCCAAGGGCATCAAATAAGCCAGCAATCAGTTCTGTACGCTGCTCAGCAGAGCCTAGTAGGTAGTCATCAGGGATGCCTTCATGCATATATAACGGTAGTAAGTTTATAAAAGTATTAGCAATTTGGTGGTGTCCCTCTTTGATACAGATTGAATAGGTTCCACAAGCCCCCTCAGCAGGAGAATCTTTAATAACTTCAAACCCCCACATGCCAATCATAATCTTAAGCTCTTCTACTATCTCGTACTCAAAACACTGGAACTGCATCGGAAGTGTTAGTAAATTATTACCGAGGAGGAATCCCATAAGCCACGGGTCTATCCGCAGGTCTCTACCCTCCCAGTTCACACAAGGGTTGTCAGGTAGCTCTGGAAGTATAAGTCTACCACCCGGCTCCCCACTGTGCATATATTCTAGCATCCCTTGTGTGTTCGTAACATTACTCCCGCCTTCCCAGCTCTGGTGCTCAGTCTTCCAAGACCACAGGTGATTTTCATCGCAGACAGTCTCACTACCATCATTTAATGTTACCTTGTAACATTTCTGAACACCTTGTGGGAAAACACCTATCAATTTCGTGGGGTTACCATCAGAACCGATCAAGAAATCACCAACCTTCATGCTACCAGCTTCTCTGTACCCAGAGGGTGTTACGACATTTTCCCAGAGTGGCTGCCCTTTCCCTACGCCTGTTAGAGCACCGATAAGTGTAACCTCGCCAGGTTCCATACCACCACCCATCATCTCATTAAGGCGTCCAAATGCCGGTGGGAAGGGTATAATATTCTTCCCTGTTTCCTCTTCAAAAGAGTCCCACATCTGGGATAACTTTAGTACACCAGCAGGGGAATACTTATCAGCTTTCCAGAAAAAGTCTCGGAGCTTCTTATCTTCGGAGTGTTTAATGTGCTCACACGCATCCTTACGTCGCAAATTGATAACGTAAGCCTGTTGAGGTTTAAGCAATCTTGCTACTTCTTGAGTTGCCTGCTGCCCTGGCTCATCACTATCAAAAGCAATAAACACTTTCTCAAAAGATGTTACCCACTCATAGTTAGCTTTAATTTGTTTGGTAGCGCCTCCTGCACCTGTTGTGATTGAAACTACAGGTGTCTCATACCCCTTCTCATTGTTACTCATAGCTTTAAAGTACGCTAGTGCATCCTCTTCACCCTCTGTGATTATTAAAAACTTACCACCACCGGAGAAGAGTTGCTGACCAAACATTTTATCTGTTGCACGATTCTTACCGATAGAGAAGAAATTAGGCTTGCTGGTGTCTTCTCCACGAGCCTTAGCATCCTTAACTTTCTGATCACGGACACGAAAACACGTAAGCTTATCTTGCTGGTCATAACAAGGGTAGTAACGTTTAGCAACCTTGCCCTCACTATCTATCTCTGTCTGAACACCATAGAATGCAGAGAGGTCTTTGGGTAGGCGTCGATCTTTCCAACCCCGGAAATCCCCTTTCTGTATCTCACTAATACGCTCCGCTACATCTTCACTCATTATGTATTGATCCTCCACTTTTTTATCTGCCTTAACTAGCTCAAAACCTAATTCACTAGGTTTGATATACTTGTGCTTTCGCTCACAAAACCCACTCCTGCAATAGCCATCTTTAATTATTTCACCATTCTCGTCTACTTTCTCATAGACTGACATTGCATCGGATGACTTCCCACAAACACATTCAAAATTACCTAGTAACACACCCTCTTGGTAATTATCGTTTTGACTCATCAGCACCCCACTCCAACTCCTCAGCATACTTTAGTGCTTCAATAAGTGTTCGGAGAGAGACAATATTTTCAACTAAACAGAATTGCCCGTTCAATGAAGATCCGATTTGAATATTACCATCTGCCTCTTTCACGATGATAGAGCAAAAATCTTCACTCTCCTCCGCGAACCTGATAGTGTCTAAAGGCTCAGCTTTGTTTGTTCTTATATCAATACTACTCATTAGTGTACCTCCGGGTTTTTCATTCGTTGTACTACTGTTTTATAAATATTATCAATGTCCATCTGAGATTCCATCTCATACAACCTTAGTATCATAGGCATCGGTAGTACACCCATGACCATCCCCGTTACAACCTGTACCAGTTGTGTACCATTTTTCTGTAGATCCTCGGGGACTGTCTGTATAAAATGTAGACGCTCTTCATAGCTCGGCTCAGCATCCCTATAGAATCCGATACAAGCTGCTTCTATGTACCTCTCAAACTGTTGGTAGTAGGCGCTCTCTATCTCAGGGAAGCTCATCAAATACTCCTCATTGTTTAAACACATGGTCTGTTAGTCAATCTAACTCAGGATGAGATACTACATTAGGAGATGGTATGAGTCAAGAAGATAACAAGGATTCTCAACCGCAACCTGCGGACGAGTCCAATGATAACGTGAAGACAGTCACACGTAAAGTCAAAGAGCACATGTTCAACGTCACTCGTAAGAGGAGGCTGTGCAGTGTGATGAAAGAGACTGGCAACAAGAAGACAGCCTGTGCATCAGTGGGGCTTACGCCTGTGCAGCTTGACAAGGTTATGTCTAAGGACCACGACTTATATAAGCGTTTTAAAACAGCAGAGGCTGACTACTTAGGTGTGTTAGAAGCAGAGGCTAAGCGTAGGGCCGTAGAAGGTGTGAAAGAGGATATATACTACAAAGGTTCAGTAGTTGGTTCACAGCAAAGGTATTCCGATGATCTGTTAAAGACACTTCTCAAAGCCAGTGACAAGGATAAATATGGCACTAAAACAACTGTAGAGAATAACCACAATATTAATGCAAGGGATCAAGACCTCCGTAATAAGCTTGCACTGCAACTAGGTGTTAAATTAGAACAAGCCCCAATACCTATAGAGGATGAGGCTGTAGACGGTGAGTTCACAGAGGGTTAATTAGAAAGCCATTGGTGCTTTTATAGGCTTGTGGCTTTCATACTTCTCAATAACAAAATCATTAGCTGAGAAGTGCCGTATATTATCCAATGTTATATTTGGAATCAAGAGTCTAGTATCACACTTAATAATCTCATTCTCCAACTGCTCCCTAACAGCATCGAAATGGTTATTATAAATATGCACGTTTGTCAAGTCCCCTATTAAAAATCCCGGCTTCAGCCCTAGAATCCTAGCGAAAATATGTGTCAAAGCTGCATAGCTTGCTATGTTAAACGGGACACCCAAGAAGGCATCACAAGAGCGTTGATTCCATTTTAGATTTAAAAAACCATCTTCAATATAAAGCTGAAAAGCAAAATGACAAGGTGGTAATGCCATAAGTTGTTCTCTTATCTCAGCGGAGTTCCAAGCATTCACTAACAACCTCCTCGACTCTGGATTCTGGGAGGCTTCTTCTAGCAGTTCACTAATCTGATCACTGTAGATTTCCAACCCTGAATCATGCCCTGTAAACTCTCTCCACTGGACACCATATAGTAATCCCCCAGAACCAGTGTTAGAACCAGAATACTTAACTATATTATCATCCCAGATTGTACGTTGGTTATCTTTGAAACCAAAAGTAAATGTACGGAGAGAACCTAAATCACTATCGCCAGATAAGAACCACAATAACTCACCAAAGATAGACTTCGTTGCCATCTTCTTTGTAGTTAATAGTGGGAATCTCTCTTGTAGATCAAACATAACAGTCGCACTGAAAAGTGATCGTGTACCTGTCCCTGTTCGATCTCCTCTGTCTTTTCCGTGAATCATTATATCGTCAAGCAACCTTAGATAACCCTCCTCTCCCACATAATTTTTTACTAACATCCACACCCCTACTCTTGTTCAAACACTTTCGATTGTTTAACAAATTCCCAATAGTTAAGTCGGTTAGTAATTTGATAGATCATCTTAACCAACTCGCCCCTCGGCAAATCCCCTAGATCTTCTTTTGCTTTAATTTCATTGTCAACTAAAACCATAATAGCATCACTGACTTTTTTCTTATCACTCATTCTAACACCTTTAGAGTATCAATTGTAATACTTAAGGTACTATTATAAGGGATAGTGTTCTAATTATCGTACCTTATCTGCACAACTTTCAAGTGACTCTATGTAAAGTAGTAGGCTTTCTATATTCTTAGCGTCAAGTGTAACTGTGCCAGACACCTCATCAAATACTGGTAGTGTTGGAACAGCTTCAATCTGACATACCACAGCTTGGGGGGCTGGGGTTAGGAAGTCTGTAACAGTGGCGCATCCGATTAAAACAGAGGACGCAACCACCAAGGTGAGCGATAGTTTAACTGCTGAATTTATCATTCCAAGAGCCTCCCGGATTTTTCTTGATTTTCTCAATACCCTTCTGACGTTTTCTGCGGTTATACACACCTGCAGCTTTTTCAGCCATTTTAAAAATTTCTAGGAATATCTTAAGCCATTTCATCATTTTGCCCTCTCAACTCACAAAAAAGGGGCCGAAGCCCCTGTTGTTTATGGAGCTGTCATACTAGCTCCGCTACTTTGATCTTCCTCAACTTCAATCTTACCACCGAGGCGTGCCTCCACCATCTCACGAACACGACCTTCCGTCAATCCGAATGCTTGAATAATACCAGTAGCCCCTTTGACAACATACTCCACTGCGTCATCAACAAAACCGTCCTTATCTTCTTGCTTGACAGGGCTATTGATAGTCTTACCACGGTTGGTGAGCCTTTCAACAGCAAAGCTGATACCGTAGTCGATAGCCTCGTTAAGCAAACCATTCAACTTTTCACCAGATTCAGTCTTCTTACCAATACCCCACTTTGCAGTGGCCCAGCTAACAACACCTAATAGTCCTGCACCTAGCAAACCTAGCAAGACTTCAATCAACGGCATAAACGTACTAATATCCATAGATAACCTCTTTCTTCTGAATTGAGGCTACATTGAAACATGATTACTAGGGGCTTGTCAACCGCCCCCACCAAAGATTTTAAAAAAGTAGTTAACTACTCCTGTTGCAATCAACGTGCCAGCTGCTGCAATAGCACCTATGACTACATTGTTCTGAGTCTGTCGAGTCTTTATAGCTTGCACTAGAAGACTTAGCTCAGTAACCTCCCTTTCGAGCTTTGGGACAGCTTTCGCTCTCTCCCCCATAACTTCTTGTTTAACTTGAGTTTCTGTTAAGTCTTCTCGTAGAACTTTGGAGTCTGTGTATAATTGTTGCATAATTTCTTGGGTGTTGGCTAGTTTCACGATAGCTTCAGACATGGCTTGGATACTTACAGTCTGCTTATCTAAAACCTCTGATATATGCTCTAGTGTATAATTTATATTCCTGATCTGTTCACCGTGAACAGCTACCTTCTCATGTACATCAAAAGGTCGATCAAAACCAAACGTTTCATCTGCCACTTCATATCTCCTTAGTAACTGTAGACGCGAGGTGGATCAGATTCGGGTCTCGTATCAAGGTGTATGAAACGATCAACCTTAGACCTCTGGCTAACACCAATCCCTGTGAATCCCAACTTCATAGCAATCTTGATAATACGGAAGGCCTTGTCAGACCAGCAGGCGATGTCTACAGCGATGCCCTCACTATGGTAGCCAGGCTCCTCTTTAGCTGCCTCTATGGGGTGTGTAGGGTGTCTGTAGCCAGATGTAAAGTTAAGGCTCTCATCTAGTTCTATACGTAGTTTGTATAAGAGGTCTAGGAAGTGCTTCTTCATCTCCACCCTACCAGTGTGAGAGCATACAAATTCATGCCTCTGCATCACGGGGTAGTAGTCATCCCAATTAATTTCATCTTCTGAGCACATTCTGCCTCCAAGTGTAATAGGTTTGTAAGTTGGGTTTTAATTCAACACAAGATCTGTATTATTAAATTAGTTAACACAAATTATGAGGGGGATTTGCCCATGCTTGTTCGGAATCTACTAGTAGCTTTTACGTTAGTATCATCAAGCTTTGTTAGTGCAGATTGCAGTGATGACGTGCAAGTTGAGTACGGGGTTTACACAGCGCATTTTATAACAGACAGGAGCACTGTCAATGAGAATAATAACTTTATAGGTGTGAACTACAACTGTTGGACTGTCGCAAGGTTGGACAACAGCTACAATGATCCTATGGTCACACTAGGCTACCACTTCCCTTTCGGAGGTATCCTCCCCTCTGTGGGAACCTTCTCAGGGGATAACCTATCCGTTGGCTTTGGACTCATACATGGGTACGGAGAAAATGCTAAGCACTTCCCATCTATACTTCAGGTAGGTGGTGATCTTGAGCTATTGTGGTATGTAGTTCCAGAGTTAACTGTGTGGGGGAGTGATTTTAAGATTGACCATCCTTGGTCTGATAACGTTGGGGTCCGTACTAGGTTGTTTGGAGAGGTTAGTCAGACCTCTCTAGTTTTACGTTTTTCTTTGTAGGTTTTTAATAATGTATTTCCTCAAGAATGAGTTTCAACGTAGTCATCAAACTCTTGTTTTAGTACATCTAATTTCTGGTTAACCTCCTGTAAGGCTTTAATCAATGGGCCTATCAATTCGCTATAGGCTATGGTCAACACATCCTCACCACCGTTTACTTTGTGATCTTGGTAGCCACCGAAGTCAACTCCACTTTCCGCGATTACTCCAGCAATTTCTTGGGCAATTATACCATGGTGATACCGGTTACGTGTATGCGTTCCGTCATGCATAAGATTTTCGTGTTTTACAGCTATTGACCATTCAGCGTGATCATTTTCATATTGAGATAGTGCCAACTCGTGAGCTTCGATTTCTTGCTCTGTTGCATCATTATTCAAAGGTTCAGGTTCGGTAGGCGCATCAGGCTTGTAATCTTCCCGTTGATCCCATCTGTAGTCTACTGGACGCAAGGCAGTGATAAAGTCTAACCCTAGTATCGTATCTCTCACGTCTGCTTTATCACGCAAATCCGAGCGGCTACTAACACCTCCATTTTGAGTGTATACAGTCGTGTTACTGTCTCCCAGTGATACTTGGTTTGAACCTGTTACTGCTGAAGCGTAGCCTAACCCTGATACGTTGTCGTAACTTGTGTTGGAAAACAGTGCATTCCTGCCGGTGGCTGTGTTAAAGTTCCCTGTTGTGTTGGAAGACAGTGCATTCCTGCCGGTGGCTGTGTTATTTCCCCCTGTTGTGTTGGAATTTAGTGCTTGATAGCCGTTGGCTGTGTTATTGTTCCCTTCTGTGTTGGAATTTAGTGCTTGATGGCCGTTGGCTGTGTTATAGTCCCCTATTGTGT
>Ga0306868_1000744_pt1 | contig 19245 bp, 20 predicted proteins | sample AntRauTorckE6832_FD_190411 | JGI IMG/M metagenome (GOLD analysis project Ga0306868, IMG submission 190411) | Saline lake microbial communities from Rauer Islands, Antarctica - Metagenome Torckler E6 #832 (v2) (version 2) | ecosystem: Environmental > Aquatic > Non-marine Saline and Alkaline >... | reverse complement strand
CCCCTTCGAAGGGGGAAATTCACGGTGCTTTGTCCGTGAATCGGGGGATGATTGCGGTCATGTTGAGCTTTACCATCGGGTAAGAACCCACATGTACCCTGTTTTGGTATAAAATCTTAAGCCCTAAACGCGTTAAATCAGTGCCCTTCTACCTTTCCAAAATCACCTCAACCCTGCACAAATGGATTGGATTTTTTCTCATGCCCGATGCTCGTTTCAGGTCCGTGCCCGGGATATACCGTCGTTTCGTCGGGTAGCGTGTAGAGCTGCTCCCTGATTGATTTTTTAAGCACATCCATGCTGCCTTTGTATAAATCCGTACGGCCAATCCCTTCTTTAAAGAGTGCATCGCCGGCAATAACCACTTTGTTCTGTTCATTATATAGAGAAACATGATCCGGCGCATGGCCGGGTGTGTAGCGCACATCAAACGTAAATGAACCGAGCGACCAATTGGAAGTGACGGGAATATTTTCCGGCTCAAAGTCAAATCCTTCAGCCCGAAAACCAAACATTTGCGCCTGGGAAGCAAAATTATTCCACAAATAAGGGTCGGTGTTATTCAAATAAACCGGCACATCATAAAGATCTAAGACGGCTTGCAGCCCCAACATATGATCCACATGCGCGTGGGTAAGCACGATTCCAATAAGTGTGGCATCCGCTTCGGTTAACTTTTGTTGGAAGGCGTTCACTTCTGCGTTTTCATTAAAGCCCGGGTCAACCAGCAGGGCTTCGTCATCATTAGTTAATAGATAGGTATTCTCCTGAAATGGGCCTACCGTAAAGGTGTGAATTTGCATAAAACTATCAATCTAAAAAAAATGCCAAGCGATAAACGCTCAGCATTAATAGTATTAAAAAAGAGTGTACTTATTCTTCTTCCTGGTTACCGTATCGCTTGTTGAAACGATCAATACGATCGGCTTTTTTCTGCAGCTTCATGTTGTCGGTATAAAAGGGGTGATTTTTAGAATCGACCTCGCTTTTATAGGTGTCGTCACTCACGTCCATGGTGCTGCGAGTTGCAAATTCCGTTCCGTCACTTAGTTTTACGGTAATTTCTTTGTACTCGGGATGAATTCCTTCTTTCATTGCGTTTAAAACTTGATTTCTGATTGTCCTAATTCAAGTCGCAAATATACAGGTCTTTACCCCTTTTTCCAATTCATTACTGATCTAAATCATCCAAGTCATCCAACCCGCCCACCGAACCCAACATACTGCCCAGCATGTCGGTATACGAGCGTACGTTTTCAACATCTTCTTTGCCCAGCATGGAGTGTTGATGCAGCGCTTCCACGATCACATCCATCATAATGAGTTTTTCACTACTGCTTATTTTAGCACTGTGTTTGCTCACCAAATCTCGCAGGCCTTCAACACTATTCAAGGCATTCGCGTATTCACTATCGCTCATCTTGTCTGTCAGCTCCAGCTCATTGCCCGAAGCGAACCAGTTTAAAATGGGTTCATAGACATTGTCTTCTTCCTGCTTTTTTTGTTTTTGGGGATCAGGGAAGTGCTGCACAAAGCGATTTTTAATAGCTTTTCCCACGATATGCCGTGCAACATTGAGCGCTCCTTCCTGTTCACCCTCGTATACCAGTTCCAGCTTACCGGTAAGAGCCGGAACCACATGAAATAAATCGGTCACGCGTGCAACCGTTTCTGTTTCGCCGTTCACTATAGCACGCCGCTCCGCTGATGAAATGAGCTGTTCCATGGCCGTAATGGTCAGACGCGCTGAGACGCCGCTTTTTTGATCAATATACTCCGAATCGCGCGCTTCAAAAGCCGCTTGTTCAATAATCTCTTTAAGAATGGTCGGCACTTTTACGGCTGTCCCATTTCGCGATGACCACGCCTCCTGCTCGGTAATGTTCATCCCAATACCAATATCTTTGGGATAGTGTGTCATAATTTGAGAATCAATGCGGTCTTTAAGCGGAGTGATGATATTACCGCGATTGGTATAATCTTCGGGATTGGCCGAAAACACCATGGCAACGTCAAGGGGAATCCGCACATCAAAACCGCGTATCTGTATATCGCGCTCCTGCATGATGTTAAGCAGCGCCACCTGAATGCGCGGCTGCAAATCGGGTAACTCATTGATGGCAAATATGCCGCGGTTTGTGCGTGGTATCAGCCCAAAATTTATAACGCTTTCATCGGCCAGCGTACGCTTTTGGGTGGCGGCTTTAATGGGGTCAAGATCGCCAATAAGATCGGCAACGGTGGTATCGGGGGTTGCCAGTTTTTCGCCATAGCGTTTACTTCGGTGAACCCAGGCTACCGGTGTTTCATCACCCTTTTGTTCGACTAATTCACGCGCGTATTTGGAGACCGGATTCAGGGGATCATCATTAATTTCCGAGCCTTCCACAATGGGCATGTATTCATCCAGAAAATTTACCATCAACCGTAGCATGCGCGTTTTGGCCTGCCCGCGCAGACCCAATAAAATCACATCATGCCTGGAGAGCAAGGCGTGCTGCAGCTGCGGAATCACCGAATGCTCGTATCCCAGAACCTCCGGGAAAAGCGGTTCATCATCCTGCAATTTTTGAATCAGGTTCTGCCGCATTTCTTCTTTGACGGAAACTGACTTCCACTCGCTTTCTTTAAGCTGACCAATGGTTTTGACATCACTGTAGGTGTGACTCATATAATTATGCTAATTCCTTTAATTTCTTCACTACTTAAACCGAACTAAAACCATTTTCATTTCATTGCAGCTAAGCAAATGTATTGACTATCATTTGTCAACTGATTTGCTGAATAGATATGGCAATAAGTGATTTTAGAGATAACATAGATCATGCACTCATTTTTATATAACCACTATGAAGAAACAATATGTGCTACCTGCAGTAATTCCTCGTCCATTTCGGGGTTTTGCTTGGTAGCCTGCTCAAAATTAGTGTATACAATTTGCTTGTTGCGCGTGCCCACCATCACATAATGCTGCCCCTCCATTAGCGCTTCCACCGCGTTTACCCCAAGCCGGCTTGCCAGTACGCGGTCTGCACAGGTTGGCCGCCCGCCCCGTTGAATATGCCCCAAAATAGTAACTTTGGTTTCGTAGCGGTCACCGAACCGTTCCTGCACCTGCCGTTCAAGATCATACACATTACCGTTTTTATCACCCTCAGCCACAATTACCAGCCGGGATGATTTATTCCGCTTCGAAGTTTGCTGTAATGATTCAAAAAGGTGGTTGATGTTCCGGTTTTTCTCGGGAATGAGTATCTCCTCGGCCCCGGCCGCTATACCCGAATTTAAAGCTATAAATCCGGCATCGCGCCCCATTACTTCGATGAAAAAAAGTCGGCTGTGTGAGGTAGCGGTATCACGAATTTTATCAACAGCCTCAACAACGGTGTTGGTAGCCGTATCAAAACCCACCGTCTGATCTGTACCAAAAATATCATTGTCAATTGTTCCCGGGATGCCCACAATCGGGAAATTATACCGAGCTCCAAAAGCCATCGCCCCCTTAAAGGTTCCATCCCCTCCAATGACCACTAAACCGTCAAAGTCGATTTCTTCAACATTCTTCCAGGCTTTTTCTCTGCCTTCATCCGTCATGAATGCTTTGCTGCGGGCCGATCTTAAAATAGTTCCTCCCTGGTGAATAATATGTTTTACGGAACTTGCGTCCATCTTATAAATATCATTATTAATCAGGCCGTCATATCCTTCTCTAATACCGTAAGGTGTTATATCATTATACACACAGGTGCGTACAACGGCCCTGATTGCGGCATTCATACCCGGAGCATCTCCACCGGATGTCAAAACTCCAATCTTACGTACTTTTTTTTGATTCATAACTACGAATAAATTTACTGCTTCAAACTTAGTTTTTAAGAATATCTGTCATGCTTTTAAACAAGGAAAGTAAAAAATTAATTTATAAGCCTTTAAAACTCAGATTTAATCAAAGGGGTACTCAACAAAATTTTCAATTATGTTGGTCAGCGCCCGGGCTTTCAACCAGGTCTCTTGCCACTCGGCTTCAGGGTCCGAATCGCCCGTAATGGCGCCGCCTACGGCGTAACAAATCAAATCATTTTTGATGATAGCGGTCCGTATAACCACATTAAAATCGAAATTGCCCTGTGGGGTGATGTATCCGATAGCCCCCGAATAAATTCCGCGGCGGTAATTTTCAAGAGATTCTATAGATTGCATAGCGCTTATTTTAGGCGCGCCCGTCATAGATCCCATGGGGTAGCACGCTTTGATAATTGAGATCGGATCATGCACGTCCGTCTCGGCGCACACCGTGGAGACCATCTGGTGGACGGTGTCAAAACTCTGAATTTCAAATAGCTTTGATACCTCAACGCTGCCGGGCCGTGCTATTCGGCTTAAATCATTGCGGACCAAATCCACAATCATCAAATTTTCGGCTTTGTTTTTAGCCGAGTTTATCAATGATTTTTTTAGCGATTGATCTTTTTCCACAATGGGATCTCGTTTCATCGTGCCTTTGATGGGCTGGGAAAAAACGGTGCTTTCTTTTTTAGTTAAAAATCGCTCGGGCGACAAACTGCATATTGCGTAATCATCAAATGATATAAACGCTCCGAATGGCACCGGCCCTTGGGCGCGCATATCGCGATAAAGGGCGTACGGTGTTCCGCTAAACGTACCCTGTTGCTGATGGGAGAGATTTATTTCGTAATACCGGCCGTCATAGATATGCTTTTTTGCCGTTTTTATGGTGGAAAGGTACGCCTCTTTGCTTGTGGTTGATTGCAAATTTTCAACCGCAAAATCCTCCGGTTCGTTGGCTACCAAACCCGCACCGGGTTTTTCACCTTTTAGGACCGTGACCGAACCATCAGCTTCATCAATTTTAAGCAAAACGCCCGGCACCATAAAGAACAGATCCGGGGCCTCCAACGGATCCGAATTGTGCGAATACAGCTGTTCAATGCTGTTCTTTAAATCGTATCCCAAATATCCAAAAAGCCAATCACCCTGCTGCTGTCTAAATTTCTGCAAGGCTTCCCAGGGATCATCCTCAAAGACCCGTGTTGTTCCATTTTCCTCAACGGTAATGGTCTTTTCTCGGCTTTTAATAATCGCTTCGGGGCGGGCAGCTACATATGAAAATTCAGCGGCAGAATGCTCGGTAGATTGGGACTGAAGCAGCACTACCGATCCCTCCTTTGCAAAAGTCTGTACCCATCGGTCAATCTTTTGTTGCATCACACCTCCGGGGAATATCGGTTTTGAATATAGCTTTTAAAACCGGATTGCAGCACATCATAAAATGAATCGGTAGTTGGGAAAGAAGTTTTATCAAGGCGGGCCACCGGCTGTATTTCTTTTACCGAGTTGCAAACCCACATTCGATCAGCTTGTTTGCAATCATTAAGATTATATGCTCCCGTGTTTACGTTTACATCCATCTCATTTCTTAAAAAATTTATTACTGTGTTTCGGCTTACGCCCGGCAGTATTTCACATTTTTCCGATGGGGTGTACACCTGTTCATTTTTCATCCAAAAAACGTTGGCAATGGTCGTCTCAGAAATGGAACCATCAAGCGTTTGCATTAAAGCATCATCTGCGCCCTTTTGCAACGCTTGACGGGCAGCGGTGATATAATTGATACCGTTTGTAAACTTAAATTCAGCAGGTTGTGCTGAGGAAGGAATCCGACAAATGGGCACCGTGGCAAGGGTATAGTCTTTTTCTCTATTTTCATGTTTGCTTGCTATAATGGAATAGGATGATTCGGATGAATCCGTTGCATACCCGCGGCTGCCTTTTCTCCACACCTGCAAGCGTACCACCGCCCTTGTGGAGTATAAATTATTTTTGATGAGCAGTTTATCTATTAAATCACCCAAATTGGGCGACCGTAAATCCTGGGGATAACCAATTCCCAAAAAAGATAATCCGTTTTTCAGGCGCTGCAAATGCTCACTCATTTTAAAAAATTGCCCGCTGTATGAGCAGAAGGTTTCAAAACAGCCATCGCCATACATCAGTCCGCGTGAGGTGGCCGGCACTGCCGGTTGGTCGGCCTCAATGATATTTCCATCTACGATTACTGACAGTCCCGTCTTACTCATAGCGGATGATTTTTTGGAGGCTGTCCATGCGGGTTGAGTCGGCCGAGCCGGTAAATATACTGTGCAGCCTGCCGCCGGGGATATATACCAGCTGTGTGGGTACTCCGGGCACCCGGTAGCTGTTAAATACTTGGGTGCCTTCCACATAATGAAAGGGAAATTCATGGCGGCTGATATATTCATCAACATCACCGGCTTTATCCTGAACAACGGCCGCCAGTACTTCAAATGAATCGGGATACTGCTTTTTTAAATCAGTCAGCTGGCTATGGGCTTTGCGCGAAAAGGAGGCGGTCCAGGTGGCCCAGAAATCGAGGACCACAAATTTGTCGGGAAAAGAGGAAACACTCAGGCTGTCATTGCCCGAAATAAGCGGCATCTTTGCTTGCTGCAGTGAATCTTGCGAAGCCATTTGATTTTGAAAAGCCTGCTGCTTGCTTTCCCTGTTACTGATCGTAAAAAAAGTAATAACGATAGCCGTACCAATGGCCGTAATAGCTAAGAAAGGCACGAAATATTTTTCGTCTAATTTCATTGTTTCTGTTTTAAGAAACCTTTCAGCGTCCGCAGAACCTGAAGGCGTTGGGTTTAACACGCTGACAGGATCCAGCAAACTCACTGGAGCACTGTCAAATGCCGATTATTTTTAAAGGCCTCCAGAATTTAATTGAGCTCATCAATAAGCCGGCGACAGTCTTTACGCGCCTGAACTTCAATTTGTGCTTTGGCCTGTTTTTGAAGCCCCGTTTTACATGTTCCAATTGCCTGCTTCTCCATATCCAAATCTTTATAAATATTGGCTAAATCATAGTAATACAATGCATTTTCCGGGCGTAGATCTATAGCCCGCTTTATACTTTGGGCGCCCTCCTCAAGGCTGCCCTCGGGAATACCGCCAAAAAGCAAATTCGCCGCAAATCGCTCGGCAAAATTCAGGTTGGCAACCTCATAATTCCAGCGACCCAGCACATGCCATGCCCCGGCGTTAGATGAATCTGCATCAATAGCGCGCTCAGCAAATCGTTTAATATCACGCGAGGCCGCCACCCGCTCGCGCGCCCCTGCCACCAGCGCTTTTTGGCCCATAGCTACCGACATGGCAAAATTTGACTGCGAATGCGATGCATTTATATCAAGTGCCTTGCGAGCCCGCTTGCGAGCTTGTTCATAATACGATTTCTGCTTCTCCTCATTCTCAAACTCACTGCCTACACGGGACAACAACAAACTGGAATGCCAAAGGGCCTCAATATTTCGGGGCTCTGCTTCCAAGATTTTGTTGTAAGCGTCCAGCGCCTGTTCGTCTTCATACGCTTTAAATAGCGAGTCGGCACGGCTCATCATGGCATTCGACTGTCCTTGAGTTGTAAAACTCACACTAAGCATGATGAATGCAAGCAAAATAAAATATTTCATATCACTGTATCCTAAAAATTGGATTGTCCTTTGTTTTCTATGAAATCCGATTTGTGCTTCTCGGCCTCAAGCCCTTTTCCGGTTAGAATATATCCATCGGGGGTGATCATATAATTGCTGATGGACTCTATTTCCTGCGGCTCGGGATATTGAACCATGTATTCTACATTTAACTGAATATTTCCTTCATCGTCAATTTTTATCCGGCTTTGAATCTGCTCAATAATATTTTTCCGGTACAACGTTAACGGCTGTATATCCAAAATGGTACCATCCCTGACGGTAGCCCCAATGAGAAGCGCATTTCTATACACCGAAAATCGCTTCTGAAAAAATAGAAACAGCTCAAAAGATAATAGCTCCACCTTGCCCAGCGCCCGGTACGAATGCTGACCAAACGGGTTGCGGCTACTCGTACTGCTCAATAGCTTTTTAACCCGATCTCCCTTAATTGTCAGCGGCAGTGAAAGCTTTTTCGCATCACTAAAATGGGTGCGAATAAACCGGGTATGAAAACCGGTAAGCTGTTGCCGCCTTTGCTGCTCACGTTCATACCGATTCTGAAAATTTTGAAAATCTTTATCCTCCAGATACGATTGGTCGATAATACCATTCGTACTTTGGGGTGATTTTTGCGCGCAGCCCTGACTAACGATCCATCCAACAAAAAATAGAAAAATGAGTCTTCGTGCCGCCATTCATTGTATCCGTGAGGAAAAATTTATTCAACCGATGACGGTTCTGCTTCTTTAGCATCCGCTGAGGCCGCGCCATTCTGCGCGTAGTTGTCCATCACATATTGATCTAATATGTCCCTGAATTCCTGCCCGATATGATCTCCGCGCAAGGTGGTGTGATGTTCGCCGTCCATATACACCGGCGCTTTGGGTTTCTCGAAGGTACCCGGCAGCGAAATACCCAAGTCGGCATTGCGCGATTCCCCCGGCCCGTTAACCACGCAACCCATTACGGCCACATTCATTTTCACTACATCGGGGTACATCTCCCCCCAAACGGGCATCATTTCACGCAAATAATCCTGGATTTCTTCGGCCAGTTCCTGAAAATATGTGCTGTTGGTGCGGCCGCAGCCGGGGCATGCGGTGACCTGCGGAATAAAATTTCGAATACCCAGCGACTGCAATACTTGCTGGCATACCCGAACCTCCTTGGCCCGGTCGCCGCCGGGTTTAGGCGTTAACGACACGCGAATAGTATCGCCTATGCCCTGCTGCAGTAATACCGAGAGCGCCGCCGAGCTGGCCACCATTCCTTTCATGCCCATACCCGCTTCGGTAAGCCCCACATGCAGTGGGTAATCCACAATTTTGGCAATGCGTTCATACACCGTCACCACATCCTGCACGTGCGACATTTTGCAGCTTATGATGATTTTATCTGAGCCCAGCCCCACACTTTCGGCCAGCTCGGCCGAGCGTTTGGCACTTTCCACCATAGTATCCAGCATTACTTGCTTGGATGATTTGGGATTTTCCAGCTTGCTGTTGGTATCCATTTTATCGGCCAGCAGTTGTTGATCCAGCGACCCCCAATTCACCCCAATACGCACCGGTTTGTCATATTTAATGGCCTGCTCAACGATAGTGCAAAAATTCTCATCCCGCGTTTTAGTACCTACATTGCCCGGGTTGATGCGAAATTTTGCCAGGGCTTTGGCCGCTTCGGGATATTCAGTAAGCAGCTTGTGGCCGTTATAATGAAAATCTCCCACAATAGGTACCGTGCACCCTTCTGACAATAATTTTTCTTTAATGTGCGGTACCGCCTCGGCCGATGCATTATTATTAACCGTTATGCGTACCAGCTCCGAACCTGCCTCATGCAAGTATTTTACCTGCTCGGCGGTAGCCTCCACATCAGCGGTGTCGGTATTGGTCATCGATTGCACCACAATGGGCGCATCGCCGCCCACGGGCACATCACCAACCATAACCTGAATAGATTTTCTTCTGTTTATTTCTGGCATCGGTAGTCTAAATTATTTCGAAAGTGTGATTGATCGTTCCTTCATTTATTCTTGCTTAACTCAAAAAGTTTTTTCTTTTCAGCTTTTGTAAGTGCATCGTAGCCGTCTTCTGAAATCTTTTCAAGAATATCATCCAGTTCTGATTGCCGGTCTTCTTCCACAACTTCAACGTCTGATACCGAATACATATTGGAGTTTGAAGCCGTTTGCTTCTTATGGCCGCCTTTTAACTTGTACCACCAACGCTCTATAGTATAAATGGGGTGACTCAAGTCCAATCCTTTTCGCCATGCTTTCATCAATAGATAACCAGAAGCTGCGCCGCCAAGATGCACAATATAGGCCGTTCCGTCGTTGCTTCCCACCCACAAAAGATTGAGGAGAACAAATCCGGCCACGGCATACCGCAGCTCAACACGGATCATAAAAAAGAGGTAAATGGGCATACGGGGATATAACATGGTTAGTGCCACCATGATACCAAAAACCGCTCCTGAAGCACCGATAACGGAGGTGGTCCAGCCGAACAGCGTAGCAAAGAACAGGTTGATCAAGGCTCCGCCTATTCCGGCACCAAAATAGATTGCACAAAACGTACGCGGACCCAAGCGCTCTTCAACGGGGCTGCCAAGCCACCATAGCATCAGCATGTTAACAAGTATATGCCAAAAATCAGCATGCAGAAATGTATAAGTTACCAGCGTCCATGGGTGCGTTACGGTATGGAGCACGTTGGACGTATATGCTAACCAGCCGGTAAAGAAACTGTTGAGTGCCGTGCTGCCTATAGCATAGCTTACAAGCTGAATAAGAAATATCACCACATTAATGCTGATAATCACTCTTATAGCAGCGGGCAGGCTGTTAAAGCCGCGACGGGCGGTATCGGAAAATGATTGATTTTGCATAAGCTTTTAGTTTCTTGCGGTACACAAAAAACGAAACCGGACAGCTAATAATTTCTGCGAAAACCGATGTCTTTTTTTAGCCCGTCAGGCATGATGCCGCTCCTCTTTTTTCAATCCCCAAACCTTGATAAGAATAAAACCCACCAGCATGCCGCCCAAGTGTGCAAAGTTGGCCACGCCCAGTTGCGTACCGGCAACGCCGTTGTATAATTCCAGCGCGCCGAAAAAAGCAACAAAGTATTTTGCTTTAATGGGAATGGGTAAGAACAGGAGCATTATGGGGCGTTCAGGAAACATCATCCCGAACGCAAGCAATATGCCGTACACGGCTCCTGATGCTCCCACTGTAGGGATGTAACGCAGGCCCTGGGCTGTAGAAACGGGATCATTATTAATCAATACATGAAGCAGTCCCGCCCCAATGCCGGTCAAAAAGTAATAAATTGCAAATCGTTTGGTACCCCAGAAGTTTTCTATGGCCTGCCCAAACATCCAGAGCGCAAACAGGTTGAAAATAATATGGCCCAGCCCCGCATGCATGAACATATAGCTTACAAACTGCCAGGGATAAAACTGGGAGCTTTCAATGGGAAAAAGGGGCGCAAAAGTCTGGAGAACCGGCCCAATTCCGGGCGTCCAGCTGGCAATAAACACCACAAGGTTTATAATCAGCAAGTGTTTTACTGCGGGAGGAAATACGGTGAATTCTGTGTTGGGCCTGTAGTTATTGGATTGGTAATTCAAGAAAGAAAACTTATGGTGATTGATTTTTGTGTCTCACAAACTTTAGCGTACAATTTTTGCGAGAGTGGCTACAAATATAAGCTTTATACGACGCTTTTGCAGGCTTTAGAGAAAATTTAATTTGCCTCTGTTGATGAATAATATTGACTGCGGCCGAATGAACAACCCCGAGGCAGAGCCATCGGGGTATCAAAGAAAATAAGATACACTAAAATAATTTTCTTCCATTATAACCCACCCCTGCAACCCCTCCAGAGGGGATTAAAGGATATTTTAGCGTATCTTATTCTGTAATTATCCGACCCAAAGGGTTGGGGTATTGACCACTTATCAAATAAAGTACTGGGGATACCGAATCTATGCCGTTTTATCTAAAACCTGTTCATGTTGCAATACCGGGTTTGCAACCTTCTCGTCAGATTCTATGAGGCCATCCCGCAAACGAATAGTACGGCGGGCATGCTTGGCGATTTCATCTTCGTGGGTAACCACTATAATGGTGTTGCCCATGCGGTAAAGCTCTTCAAAAAGCAGCATTATTTCTGCGCCGGTGGTGGTGTCAAGATTACCGGTGGGTTCATCAGCCAGCAGTATGGAAGGATTATTGACCAGCGCCCGTGCAATAGCCACGCGCTGTCGTTGTCCACCTGAAAGTTCGTTCGGCTTATGATCCAGGCGGTCGCCCAGCCCCACGCGTTCAAGCGTTTGAGCGGCGCGGTCATGCCGATCAGATGTTTTAACCCCGGAATAAATGAGGGGTAATTCCACATTCGACAAACAGTCGGTACGGGGCAATAAATTAAACGTCTGAAAAACGAAGCCGATTTCCCGGTTCCGAACCTCGGCCAGCTCCGAATCTTCGAGCTCGCTTACGTCCTGATTATTCAGCACATAGCTACCCTCGGTGGGGGTATCCAGGCAGCCGATAAGATTCATCAAAGTTGATTTTCCTGAGCCTGACGGGCCCATGATGGCAATATATTCGTTTTCCAGTACATCGAATGATACGCCCGCCAACGCATGCACTTCGGTGGAGCCCATCTGGTAAATTTTCTTTAAATCGCTAACTTCAATAATAGATTTTTTCATAATAATACTCTATAGGCCTTTGCATTACTGACGCCATTTCTCCCAAAGGGATCCCTGCGGTGCAATGAGGAGCCACGACGAATGAAGTCGAAAACAGAGTCATAGTTCTGCAAAGCCCCCTTCTATTCACTTGAAGCCACAACTCCAAATTTGTTATTATTGATGTTCACCTTGTCTCCGTCATTCAGCTCTTTCGACAAGATCCGGTAGCTACCAATCACAATCTGATCACCATTTTCAATTCCGGAAAGCACCTGTACATGCGTATTATCACTAATGCCCGTCTTCACCTCTTGCCGCTCCGCCTTTCCCTCACGGATGACAAATACAACCTTACGCAGATCTTCTTTTGGTATGAATGATCCTTCCTCTGTTTTTGCGCTGTCCGTTGAGGTGGAGTCCGCATTGGTTTCACTATTTTTATTGATCTGTGATAAATCGCGCACGGTAACAGATTGAATGGGAATAGCCACGACTTGCCGCACCGTTTCAGTTTGTACATCAACCGTGGCCGACATACCCGGTTTAAAGTTGGGCGAAAATCGGTTCTGGGATAATTCACCCGCGGCCCGCTTTTCGATTTCTTCAGATGCTGCCATGTCCAAATTATGAGGCGTGGAAATACGGATTTTTACTTCGTAATTCGTCACCTGCTCGCTGGTGCCCTGTCCCGAGATCATGGCGGAATTTGCGATCTCAGTTACAATCCCTTTAAAGGTTCGTTCGGGGTAGGCATCAACCTGGATATTGGCCGTATCACCCACCGAGACATTAACAATATCGTTTTCATTGACTTCCACCTGCACTTCCATGTGATTCATATCGGCAATGCGCATCATTTCCGTGCCGGTCGTCTGGGTGTTGCCCAGCACGCGTTCACCCTGTTCTACGGCCAGCTTGCTTACCGTGCCGTCTTTCGGCGCGCGGATGATCGTTTTTTGCAGCTCTTCTTTGGCCTGCTGCAGCTGTGCTTCCACGCTTTGAACCTGATATTTAGCCGCTTCATGATTAGCCTGTTGCGATTTGAACTGCGTTTGCGCCTGCACAAATGCCGACTCTGAAGTCAGCTCCTTTTCGTACAGCATTTTCTGCTTCCTAAATACTGATTCTGCTTCCAGCAAACTTGCCTTGGCTTGCTGCAAGCGTGCTTTCTGAGTCAACAGCGATGCGTTTATTTCTTCAATACGCGATTGGTAAATATCGGGACGAATACGTAGCATCAAATCATTCTGGCGAATAAAATCTCCTTCTTCCACATTTAAAGCAATAATTTCGCCCGACACATCAGGCCGCATGATAACCTCAACTTCGGGTTGAATTTTCCCCGAGGCCGAAACCACCTGCGTAATGGTTTTATATTTTGCCTGGGCCGTTTCTACTGTTTTACCGGCTTCTTCACCGCCAATCCATCCCATGGATCGAGCCAGCACCGCCCCCGCTCCAAGCAATACGATGAGGACTCCGCAAAAAATGAGTAGTTTTTTTGTCGAACCTTTTTTCTGTTTACTCATAGCTCAATTTAATTTGTTGATAGTTGAATGTCTTCGTCTAAAAGCCCCAGATAGTAATCCAGCAATTTCTTCTGGAAAATATAGTTCAGTTCTGCCTGGGCACGGTTTGAGCGTGCCTCCACAAACCGGGAGTTGCCATCACTCAGTTCAATAAGCGTACCCGCCCCTACGTTGTACCGTTCTTGCTGCGTTTCATACGATCGCTGCGCCGCCCGCAATGCTTTATCGGTTGATTGCAGCCGGCTTACCACCGCCCGGTAATCATTGTAGGCCTGATTCACTTCTTGCACCACCTGTAGACGGGTGTCCTCAAGCTGTAGCTGAGCATTTTTGTAATTAATGCGCTGCGACTGCACATTGTTCTGAATATTGAGATTGTTGAAGATGGGAATTTGTAGAGATAGACCAAACGAACGGTTGATGTTGATATCAAAAAACTGGTCTGAAAATGGAATAATATCTTGTTGCCCGGGCAAGATCCGTTGATCACTATAGTTTGTATTTAAATTGGCGCTAAAATTCAGAGAAGGATACAAACTTGCTCTCGTGGCTTTGAGCTGATACTCTATGGCTTGAATATTAAAACGCTCGCTTTTCAAATCAGAGCGATTTTCGAGTGCCTGGGCTACCAGTTGATTCAAATTGTAATTGGTGGGTATAATGTTATCCAGATTGATGTCCGGGGTAACGAAATCATAGTCATTCAACGGGTCAACCTGCAGTTGACGAATAAGCTGTAAGCGGCTCAAATTCAAGGCATTTTGCTGATTTATAACTTGAAGCTCGTTATTGGCCACGGTTGATTCCTGATCAAACAGATCAACTTTGGGCCGCGAGCCTACATCAACCTGCGCCTGCACCTGTTCCAATGTTTTATTCGACGCTTTAAGCGTCTCTTCTGCAATCTGGAGTAGCTCGCGGTCTAAAATGACCTGTAAGAAATTGCTGGCTGTATTGAAAATGATATTCTCACGTACGCGTTGCATATTTTCTTCCTGCGATTTAGTATCGAAACGGCTCCTGCGCAAGCTGTTAATATTTTCAAAGCCGTTAAAAATAGGAATACTTGAACTTATGCCCCCACTGACGCCCCGCGAAGTTTGATTAATAAATGTTGCAGAACCCGGAACAAAACCCGGTCCCGTACTTTGGTTTGCCCCAAAATTTGCGGAAAGCGACGGCAGAAAGTCGGCCTTTTCACTCTTTTGTTGAAACCTCGATAATTCCAGATTGTTTTCGGCCACCTGCAACTGGAAGTTATTTTCAAGCGCTATATCAATCGCTTCCTGAAGAGTCAGATCACTGTCTCCGGAATCTGTTTGAGTTGTTTGAGCCTGCCCGTTTACGCTTACAGCAAGCATCATTATTAATAAAACCAGAATACTACGCATAGATGAAATAATCATGAGTTGATAAATTGTGTTTCTATTTCTTACACGAAATCCGTGCAGATTAGTTACAAAAAATACGGCGATCTTTTTAAGAGAAGAGAGGCTGACTGAAGTTTTTACTTTTTTATACAGCTTTTACAAGCACCAAGGCTCTATTTCTGAAAGAGGGTTTCAAGATAGTCGGTGGCGTAGGAAATGCCTTTACGGGTGATGAGTCGTTTCACTTCGTACCAGAGTGTTGAAGTCAGCTTATCAGAGTCGGAATCATCGCTTGATGAGGAGGAGGAGCTACTTCCCTCTTTACCTGCCAAAAATCCTATTAAAACCGCAATACCAACCATGGGCAACGGGTTTTTGCGTACGTGCGTCAGCGGGTTTATCGAAGATGAAACATCACTTCTTACTTTATCCAACGAATGGTCAATCTCATCCTGAATGCTGCTGAGTTCGTCCTCGAGTTCCTGTTTCTTATTCTTGAGGGTTTCTTTGTTTATTTCCGGCATGGTGTTCATTTTTATTTAGTGATTCAGCTTTTTCTGAAGCCATCAATTTTTCGTTCTGTTCCTCCGTATTTCCAATTTTTAGGGCGTCCATCAACTCGTTTTCAAAGCTCAATTTTAATTTACGCGAAAATTTGCGTGGTTTTAATTTGAATAGCAAATACCCCCCCAGCAAAACGGGAAGGGCCACAATCGCAAATCCAAGGCTGGGGCTGCCTAATACTATGCCCAAATATAATGCCAGTGCTACAAGTAGAAAGATTGCAGCAACGATCATAAGAATGATACCAAAAATTTGTTGGATAGATCTGGCAATCCATCGGGCAATTTTACTGCCTATATTCAGCACCAGTAATTCCACCTTGGTCTCGATATACCGTTTTAGATCGACGGTAATTTCTTTTAGTCGCTGGCCTAAATTTTCAACGGATTTGGGCATTATTTAATGATCCTCTGAGCTAAGTAGTTTTCCTATCAAATATCCGGAAACAAGCCCAAACGCCAGTCCCTGTATGGGATGTTCGCGCACATAGTTTTCGACCTTGTTTTTTAGTTGTTCTACCTTTTCTATAACCTCATCATCTTCAACCATTTGCCGGCTGTAGTCGAGCGCTTCATCAATGCGATGGTTTATATTTTGCAATATTTCTTCATTCATAGCCACAGAGCATTATTTATCGGTTTTTTGTTAACGTAATGATAAGGAAATAATTGAACATCTCCTGAAATGAATTACTCGTAGCGGAGACTTTCGATGGGATCTAACTGCGCGGCTTTATAGGCCGGATACACGCCAAATATAACACCCAGAACGGTCATGGCTATTACCCCGGCAATGGCCGCGCTCCAGGGGAAAACCACGCTTGCTTCCATATATAAAGCCAGCAAATTCCCGCCAAGAATACCCAGCAGCATGCCAATAATACCGCCCAGCTGACAAATAAAAATGGCTTCCATCAAAAACTGTGCGGTGATGGCTTTTTTGGTAGCTCCCACCGCCTTACGGATGCCAATTTCGCGGGTGCGCTCGGTTACGGAAACAAGCATAATATTCATCACCCCTATGCCGGCCCCAAGCAGCGCAATGAACCCAATGACAAAACCGGCGATGTATAGAATGCCGGTAAAGGAATCGAAGGCACCGGAAAGTGATTCATTTGTTTCAATCTCAAAATCATTCTCTTCGCCCGGTGGCACTTTACGGATGGTTCGCAACACGCCGGTCAACTCGTCCATGGTAGAATTAATCAACGCCATGGTGGGGGCCTTCACCTGAATGGAAATATTACGCTCGGTACCGTACACATTCATCAATGTGGTGTAAGGAATGACCACAAAATTGTCGAGCGAGGAACCAAAAATTGTGCCCCGCGCTTCGGTTATGCCAATAATTTGGTAGGGGCGGCCGTCAATGCGTATGGTTTTTCCGATAGGGTATTCCACCTCGAAAAGATCATCCTTTACATCGGTACCGATTATAGCCACCGGCCGGCGATATTGAATATCCTGATCAGTAAAATTACGGCCGTCGGCTAAATCATAGGCATTATTGGTGAGGTAATACTGGTTGCTTCCGCGAATATCCACATTCGGCTCAGTTTCCTGTTCGCCGTACATAACCTTGCTGGCGGCAAAACGCTCATTAGGGCTAATGACCTGCGAGAGCGCCAAGCGTTCTTCCAATTCCTCAAAGGTTTCAAAAGTAATATCATCACGATTTCGGTATTTTGCCCATTCGGTATTAATGTTCACCGACGGATATTTCGAGACGTTTACCACGTTGCCGCCCATGAATGATAGCGTTTCTTTGAAATAGGTATCAAGTACCAGCACCGCCGTGGATGAACTGATGATAGCAAATACCCCCACCACAATAGCCAGCAGCGTGAGTGAAGACCGCAACTTATTGGCGGCCAGTGAAATTATCGATTGTCTTGATACTTCTTTTAAATTCATAGACTATGTAAAAAATTGTGATTTTTAACATATATGTCATCCCGATCCTCGGTTTATGGGGTGAGGGATGACATATCCTCTGCTCTGAGGGAGTTACACTCCCGAAGATTTAATGTTCGGAGGTGCCCCCAAGGGATGCAAGCACAACCTCCTCACAGCATAACTTGTTTTCGACTACATTCGTCGTTCCTCCTAATTGCACCGCAGGTATGCCTTTTGCCATAGGCATCCCTTTGGGAGGCACGCTCAAACTGACTAAGTCCCCTCTTGAGAGGGGTGGATTTTGCATGATTTTCTGCAAAATTCGGGGTGTGTTAATCTCATAAATTTTATAGGCTACCTTGAAATTTAATTGTAGCTTTACTCATAACGCAACGATTCAATGGGCTCCGATTTTGCCGCCCGGTAGGCCGGCAAAAAACCAAACGTAATGCCCACAACGGTACAGATAAATATGGCCAGGGTCACGGTTTGCCAGCTCAAATAAGCAACAAAAATCTGGTTAATGAGCTGTGTGGTAATCATTGACAACAGCACACCAATAGCTCCGCCGGCCAGGCAAATGATGACGGCTTCAATGAGAAACTGTAATAAAATTTCCCAAGCCTTGGCCCCTACCGCCTTGCGAATGCCAATCTCTTTGGTGCGTTCTTTTACCGATACGAACATGATATTCATCACCCCAATGCCGCCGATAAAAAGCGCAAGGGACGTCAAAAATATACCGATGCCGTAAATGGCGTAGGTCATGGAATCATACTGCTGCTGAAAGGCTTCCGGCTTATTGATGGCAAAATCATTGTAGGCCAGCGGGTCAAGCTGACGAATACGCCGCATGCTCCCTTCTACTTCGTACTGGCCGCGCTCAAAGATCTCATCACTGGGAAATTTAACGGCAATACGCACGGTGCCGCGGCTGCCAAATATCTGCTGAAAGGTACCCATGGGCGTCATAATACGGTTATCAGTATCTTCAATACCCATAAATTTTCCTTGTTTTTGGAGCACGCCAATAACATAAAAACGTTGACCGCCGATGCGAATCTGCTTGCCCAACGGGTATTCCAGATCGAACAGGGCATCACCCACGCTGCTGCCCAGCACCACTACCCGTGCACCGCGTCGCGCTTCTTCGGCTGTAAAAAAACGTCCCTCGGCAATATCCACCGGGTTGGTACGCACCACGCTTTCGGTGGCCCCTTCAATAGTCACCCCGGAAGCGGTTTTATCTTTATAGCGCACATCCCTGTTTCGGTACGATGAGGCCGACGCCGCCTGCACAAATCGGTTGCTCTGTTCCAGCTCTTGGGCATACTCCACTTCCATTTCCGGTCGGTTGGTGTATTCCCACCATTTGTACTCCCCGCCAAAACCCCACGGCCACTTTTGAATGTACACTACATTTTGCCCCAGCATCTGCAGGCTGCTTTCAAACGAACGGTTCACCCCGTCAATGAGGGTCGTCATGCTGGTGACCGATACGATACCAATAACAATACACACGGTAGTGAGCGATGAGCGCGTTTTGTTCTTCCCGATGGCGCGCATCGAAATTTTAAGTCCTTCCCAAAGGCTCCGTAAAAAACGCAAAATATTTGTGTTGGTTATTTATAAATGTTTTCTGCTTCTACGGATGCAACGGTAA